>Ga0272449_1001707_pt1 | contig 21937 bp, 17 predicted proteins | sample YNPCB0241_FD_198679 | JGI IMG/M metagenome (GOLD analysis project Ga0272449, IMG submission 198679) | Hot spring sediment microbial communities from Yellowstone National Park, WY, United States - YNP-CB-024-1 | ecosystem: Environmental > Aquatic > Thermal springs > Hot (42-90C) > Sediment... | reverse complement strand
CCGGTATCCACGAAGATGCTGGTGAGGCGGTAGCCGATGGCCCGGTGGAGGAGGGTGGCCGTGACCGCCGAGTCCACGCCGCCGCTCAGGGCGCAGAGGACGTGCTCCTCCCCCACCCGCTCCCGCAGCGCGGCTACCGTCTCCTCAATGATGTTGCCGGGCGTCCAGGTCTCCTCCAGGCCGCAGACGTGGCGCAGGAAGTTGCGCAGGATGGCCGCGCCGTAGGGGGTGTGGGCCACCTCGGGGTGGAACTGGAGGCCATAGAGGCGGCGCTCGGGGTCGCCCATGGCCGCGTAGGGGGAGTTGGGCGTCATCGCCAGGGGGCGGAAGCCCGGCGGCAGTGCCTCAATGCGGTCGCCGTGGCTCATCCAGACCGACATGGCGAAGGGGAGGCCAGCGAAGAGGGGCGATCCCAGGTCCACCACCGTGAGTTCGGCCGGGCCGTACTCCCGCTCCTGGGCCGGGGCCACCCGCCCCCCCAGGGCGTGGGCGAGGAGTTGCATCCCGTAGCAGATGCCCAGGACCGGCCGCCCGCTCGCCAGGACCTCCGGCGGAAGGGTCGGCGCGCCTTCTTCGTACACGCTGGCCGGCCCCCCGGAGAGGATGTAGGCCGCTGGGTCCAGGCCGCGGAGGACCTGGGGCGGGGCGTTCCACGGGACGAGTTCGCAGTAGACGTGGGCCTCCCGCACCCGCCGGGCGATGAGTTGGCTGTATTGGGAACCGAAATCAATCACCGCGACGGCCTGCTTCTGCACGCTGTTCTCCCCACTGTGAAGTCACAAAGCCCCAAAAACCGCTGTCAACGGATTTTGACCACGGATTGAACGGACCGCGCCTCCAGCATCCATCCGTTCAATCTGCTCCCCCCAATCCGTTGACAGTTGCCAGCCCTCACTCCTCGGCGAAGACGATCTCGTCGCCCTCCATCCGCTCCACGACCACCAGAGCCTCAATGGGCACGCCCAGGCCCTCCAGGCCGGCCCGGCCGCCCTCAAACCGCTTCTCAATCACCGCGCCGATGCCCACGAGCGTGGCGCCGCTCTGCCGCACGAGGCCCACCAGGGCTGAGATGGTGCGGCCAGTGGCCAGGAAGTCGTCCACGATGAGGACCTGGTCCCCGGGGCCCAGGAACTCCGGCGAGACCATCAACTCCACACCGCCGCCCTTGGTGTGGGACGGGGCCTGCTGCACGTAGACCCTCTCCGGCATGGTGACGGGCTTGTGCTTGCGGGCGTAGACCACTGGCACATCCAGGGCCCAGGCCGTCATGAGGGCTGGGGCGATGCCGGAGATCTCCGCCGTGAGGACCTTGGTGGCCCCCAGGCGGCCCATGCGCCGGGCGATCTCCTTGCCCACCAGCATCATCAGGGTGGCGTCCACCTGGTGGTTGAGGAAACTATCCACCTTGAGGATGCCGCCCCCCAGGTTGCGGCCTTCCTGCCGGATGCGCTGCTTCAGGATCTCCACGATCATGCTCATGGCCTTCCAGGGACCTCCTCCCACCAGATCGGGGCACCCCCGCCCCACGCGCGCCCACGTCAGACCTCACCCTGCCCCAAACCGTCGTAGACCTCTTTGGCACGCCAGAGGCGTGCCCTACACCCATCCGTGCAATCCGTTCCGGAAATCCGCTACAGCACCTCCCTGGGCGACTGGCATGCCAGAGGCATGCCAGTCGCCCATCCGTGCAATCCGTTCCGAAAATCCGCTGACAGCACCCCCAGGGAAAGCCGGCTGGCATGCCAGAGGCATGCCCTACACCCATCCGTGCAACCCGTTCCGGAAATCCGCTGACAGTCTCTGGCATGCCAGAGGCATGCCCTACACCCATCCGTGCAATCCGCTCCGGAAATCCGTGCAATCCGTTCCAGAAATCCGTTGACAGCACCTTCGGGCAAGTCTCACCTCGCCCCTACAAAGGCCGTTGCACGCCCGTGCACTTGCAGGCGATCCCTTCATCTTCCGGTGTCTCCGGCCCGCAGCGGCTGCCGGAGATGCACGCCGCCCGCTCCTGGCCGTCCCACAGGCGGCGCGGCAGGTCCGGCTCGCAGATGAGGGGGCGGCTGAGGGAGATGAAGTCGGCATCCCCCGAGGCAAGCACGTCTTCCATCACCTTGCGGGAGCGCAGGCCCCCCACCAGGAGGAGCGGGAGGTCCGTGACCGCCCGCACTCGCCGTGCCAGAGGGCGGAAGTAGGCTTCCTCCGCCTCGGAGCAGACCCCAGGCCGGATGCTCAGGGGCCGCTTGCCGTCATCCAGGCCGCCGCTCACCTCCACGGCGTCAAGCCCCATCTCCCGCAGCGCCGCGGCCACCTGGAGCCCTTCCTCCAGCGTCAGGCCCCCTTCCACGCCGTCCAGCAGCCCCAGTTTGATGAAGACCGGGTAGTCCGGGCCCACCTGCGCCCGCACCGCCCGGGCCACCTCCCGCAAGAAGCGCATGCGGCCACGGAGGTCCCCACCCCAGCCATCGGTGCGGCGGTTGACCAGGGGCGAGAGGAACTGGTTGATGAGGTACCCATGGGCGGCATGGACCTGCACGGCGTCAAAGCCGGCCACCTGGGCCCGCCGCGCCGCCTGGCCGAAGGCCTCCACCACGGTCCAGACCTCCTCCTCCGTCATCTCCCGCGCCGGCTGCGGCAGGAAGGGGAAGTCCACAGAGGAAGGAGCCAGTGCCTCAGGCACGGCGTCGGGGCGGCACCGCATGCCGCCGAAGTTGATCTGGGCGGCGATGTGGCCTCCCTCCCTGTGGACGAGGTCCGTGAGGCCCCGCAGGTAGGGGATGAGGGCGTCGGTGTGGATGCCCGCCATCTCCGGGTGGACCCGCCCAGCCGGGTGGACGAACAGGTGGCCAGTGACGAGGAGGCCCACGCCGCCGCGGGCCAGGTCCCGGTACATCTGCAAAAGGCGCGGCCGGGACCGCCCGTCGGGCAGGCCCAGCCGTTCCGCCGTGGCCGAGCGGACCAGGCGGTTGGACACAGTGAGGGTGCCAATGCGTGCTGGTGTGAAGAGCAGGCTCACGATAGGACTCCCGCGCGGCAGGCTCCGAGGTCGGCAAGGGCAGTATAGCGCGAAAGGAAGGGGAAGTCAATCCGCGCCACGTTTGCAGCGTGACGCCTAGGACGTATGGCGTATGGCCGATGGCGTATGGCGTGTGGCGTATGGCATATGGCGTATGGCGTGCTGCAGCGTGACCCCCGTGGCATGTCAAAAGGCTATCTATTTGGTTATGTTAAGTCAATGCGGCCGCTGGGCGGGACTTGACAAAGGGAAGGACCTGTGGTATAATGGTTTTAGATAGAGAACCCTTTTACCTTGGAAGCAAGGAGCGGATTCTCCCATGGCACAAGCAGCAGAGGAGGGTAAGACCATGCACAAGATGACCAAAGCCAATCTGGAAGCCGCCTTCGCTGGCGAAAGCCAGGCCCACATGAAGTACACCATCTTCGCCGACCAGGCCGAGGCCGAGGGGTTCCCGGAGGTTGCACGGCTGTTCCGGGCCATCGCCTTCGCCGAGCGGGTCCACGCCACCAACCACCTGCGGGAACTGGGGGGCATCGGCAACACCGCGGCCAACCTGCAGACGGGGATTGACGGCGAGCACTTTGAGAACACGGAGATGTACCCGGCCTACAACGCCGTCGCCAAACTGCAGGAAGAGAAAGGGGCCATGCTCAGCATCCACTACGCCCTGGAGGCGGAGAAGATCCACGAGGGGATGTACACCGAGGCCAAGCAGTTGGTGGAGGTGGGCAAGGACCTGAAGTCACAGCCCATCTACATCTGTCCCAAGTGCGGCTACACCGTCATCGGGGAGCCGCCGGACAAGTGCCCCATCTGCAGCCTGCCCAAGGGCGAGTTCCGCAAGTTCTAAGAGGGCGAGGACGCTGGCTCCCTTCCTCTGGGGGAAGGGAGCCAGTCCTTGCGAGGGAGGCCACCGGCCCAGGCCGCCCTCAACCGCGAGGGGATGTCGGATCCTGTGGGTGCTGGGCCGGCAGCACCCACACCAGCAGATTGCAGGTGCCCACAGACGCCTTCGCCGCAGGCGAGCGCTTCAGTGCTGGGCCGGCGGCACCCACACCCGCAGATTGCAGGAGGTGGCGCGGTGCGTCTAAGGGCAGGGATGAAGGCACCCGATTTCAAGGCCAAGGCGTACCATCAGGGGGTGACCAAAGAGATCAGCCTCTCTGACTACGCCGGACAGTGGGTGGTCCTGTGCTTCTACCCGGGGGACTTCACCTTCGTCTGACCCACGGAACTGGCAGCAGTTGCCGCCAGGCACAGCGAGCTCAAGGCCATCGGCGTGGAAGTCCTCTCGTGCAGCGTGGACAGCGTCTTCTCCCACAAGGTGTGGCACGAGACGGAACTGGTCAAGATGAGGGCCTGGGAACACTGGAAGCCCAGCGACGAGGCCTAGCCCAGCCGCCCTCTTGGGCGACGCCTGGACCTCTCCCACGCTCTGGTCCCCTTCCCCTCCGTCCGTGGAGGGGAAGGGGACCCTCTCCAGAGGATGAGGAGAACGCACCATGCTGGACCCTGTGCTCCTGGCACGCATCCAGTTCGGTTTTACGGTGGGGTTTCACTTCCTCTTCCCACCCCTCACCTTCGGCCTGACCTTGGCCATCCTGATCCTGGAGACCCTCTACCTGCGCACGGGCCAAACCTTCTACCGAGAGGCTTCGGCCTTCTGGATCAGACTCCTGGGGCTGACCTTCGTCGTGGGGGTGGCCAGCGGCATCGCCATGGAGTTCGCCTTCGGCACCAACTGGTCCGAGTACTCCCGGTTCGTGGGCGACATCTTCGGCGCGCCCCTGGCCGCGGAGGGCATCTTCGCCTTCTTCCTGGAGTCCAGTTTCCTGGGCATCCTGCTCTTCGGGCGGGAGCGGGTCTCCAAGAAGGCCTACTGGCTCGCGGCCTTCCTGGTCTTCTTCGCCTCGCACCTCTCGGGCCTGTGGATCCTCATCGCCAACTCCTGGCAGCAGACCCCCGCCGGGTACACCCTGGTGGAAGGCCGCGCCCGCCTGACGGACTTCTGGGCCGCCGTGCTCAACCCCTCCATCGGACCGAGGTTCTTCCACACGGTGGCGGCCGGCTGGATCACCGGGGCCTTTTTCATCGCTGGCATCAGCGCCTGGTACCTGCGGCAGAAGCGGCACCTGGCCTTCGCCCGCCTCTCCCTCGGCCTCGCCCTCACCATCGGGGCGGTGACCTCCCTGGCCCAGGTGGGGCTGGGCCACCTCCATTCCGTCCAGGTGGCCCTCACCCAGCCGGCCAAGATGGCTGCCTTTGAGGGCCTCTTCACCACCCAGCGGGGCGCGCCTCTGGCCCTCTTCGGCATCCCCGATGTCGCACAGCAGACGGTCCACCTTTACGTCGGCATCCCCAGGCTCCTGAGTTTCCTCGTCCACTTTGACCCCAGCGCTCTGGTGGGCATGCCCATCGTCATCGGGTACACGGCCTACATCTACTGGGTCTTCAAAGGCAAGGTCCGGGCAGAGGAAGGGTACTGAACCTCCCACCCGAACAGGAATGGACATTCAGACACTCGGAAACGAAAGGAGCTTCAGGTGGCTGCTGAAACCAACGAGACGTGGGTTGACCTCCTCCCTGCCGAGGACCTGCCAGACGGGGCACGGCGTGTGGTCCGTGTGGAGGGCCAAGAGGTCCTGCTCCTCCGCCAGGGCGGGCAGGTCTACGCCGTAGCTGCCCGCTGCCCCCACATGGGCGCTCCCCTGGAACGGGGCAAGGTGACGGCGGAGGGCTCCCTCATCTGCCCCTGGCACCACAGCGCCTTCAACCTGCGCACGGGCGACGTGGAAGCCTGGACCCCCTGGCCGCCGGCCGTGGGGAAGGTGCTGGGCGCCCTGCGGCGGGAGAGGGCGCTCCCCGTCTTCCCCGTCAAGGAGGAAGGGGGACGCATCTGGGTGCGGCTGGCGCCCAAGGCCTGAGGCCCCCCCATGAGCACGGTGCTCCTCTGGACGCTGGTGGGGTTCGCCGCCGGCTCGCTGCCCTTCTCCCTCTGGGTGGGCCACCTCCTGGCGGGGAAGGACATCCGACGCTACGGCGACGGGAACCCCGGCGCGGCCAACGCCTGGCGCGCCGGGGGATGGCGCGTCGGCCTCCCAGCCCTGCTCCTGGACTACTCCAAGGGTGCGGTGCCCACCGCCTTCGCCCACTTCTCCGTGGGGCTGACGGGCTGGGAACTGGTCCCCGTAGCCCTGGCCCCGGTGGCGGGGCACGCCTTCTCTCCTTTCCTGCGCTTCCGGGGCGGCAAGGCCGTGGCGGCCACCTTCGGGGCCTGGACCGGCCTGACCCTGGGCGAGGTCCCCCTGATCCTGGGCCTCCTCCTCGGGGCCTTCGTGTTCGTCCAGGATGCCGATGCCTGGTCCCTGGCGGCGGGGATGTTGGCCCTGGGTGCCTACCTGGCCCTGGTCCGGCACGGCCCACCGCCCTTCCTTGCGGTGTGGGCCGGGCACATGGCCATCCTCCTCTGGAAGCACGCCCCCGACCTCCGTCGCGGGCCTCGTCTCCGCCCGTGGCTGGCCCGCCTCCTGAGGAGGTCCTGTTGAACGGCTTCTGGACCCAGCAGCAGATGGGCATCGCCATCTTCCTGGGGGTCCTCCTGGCGATCGCCCTCACGAACCTGCGCGCCCTGAGGCGGCTGGGCGACTTCCCTGCCCCTTCCCAGTTCCCCACGGTCTCGGTCCTGGTGCCCGCGAGGAACGAGGCCTCCGCCATCGGCCCCTGCCTCCGCTCGCTCCTGAACCAGGACTACCCGGCCTTTGAAGTGGTGGTCCTGGACGACGAATCCGACGATGAGACGGGGGAGATGCTGGCAGCCCTGGCCGCCAAGGACCCGCGGCTCAGGGTCCTGCAGGGCCAACCCCTGCCGGAAGGCTGGATAGGCAAGCACTGGGCCTGCCACCAACTGGCCGAAGCCGCCCAAGGGGACCTTTTCCTCTTCACCGACGCCGACACGGTCCACAGCCCCCAGGCCCTGCGCCGCGCGGTGGGGGCCCTGGAAGCAGAGGGCGCGGACCTCCTCACCGCCCTCCCCCGGCAGGAACTGGGGTCGTGGGGGGAACGCCTCTGCATCCCCGTGGCCTACTGGTCGGTCTTCTCCCTATTGCCCGTGGGGCTCGCCCACCGCCTGCGCCTCCCTGGCCTCTCGGTGGGCAACGGCCAGTTCCTCCTCTTCCGCCGGGAGGCCTACCAGGCTGTCGGCGGGCACGAGGCTGTGCGCGCGAACCCGGTGGACGACATCGCTCTCGCCCAGAGGATCAAGGCGCAAGGGTTTTGCTTGCGCCTGGTGGACGCCACGGGAGAGGTCCGTTGCCGCATGTACCGGGGCTGGCGAGAGATCCTGGAAGGGTTCAGCAAGAACTTGTTCGCCGTCTTCCAGTTCCGCCTCCTGGAGCACGTCTTCGCCTGGTGCTGGCTCCTCCTGGTGGCCTGGCAACCGTGGGTGGCCCTCATCTGGAACGCTCTCGGGGGCGAAGGCTCGCCCTTCCTGACGTCCCGCGCCCTTGTCGCCCTGGCCGAAGGGTTCGCCCTGTGGGGGATCGTGCTCTGGCGCTTCCGCTTCCCCCTCTCGCTCCTGCCCCTCTACCCCTTCAGCATGCTGGCCTTCTGGTTCATCGCCATGCGCTCTGTGTGGGTCACAGTGAGGGGGCAGGCAATGTGGAAGGAACGCCGCCTTCCGCCGCAGCCGGTGCGGTGGCTCTGAGGGGCGAGGAACGCCTCGCCCAACCCCCGCTTACGGCGGCACCCCCCTCCCTCTCCGTCGTCCACGGAGAGGGAAGGGAGCGGGGGAGATGGGTGAGGTCAGGCCGCGTCCCCCACGGCCCACGGAGACGGAGGCGTCTCCCCCAGGTCTTCCAGCACCCGGCGCAGCCCTTCCAGGGAGGCGCGGGTCAGGGGGTTGGGCGGCAGGAACCGGCATCCCTCCGCCGCCCGGGTGGAGATGTCGTAGGTCCCGATGCGCCGGGCCAAAGCCACGACCTCGGCCTTGTCGTACCCGACCAGGGGGCGCAGGACCAGCGCGTCCAGGCCGTGAGAGATGACCCGCATGTTCTCCAGGGTCTGGCTGGCCACCTGCCCCAGGGAATCCCCCAGGACGATGGCGCTCGCGCCCAGGTCGCGGGCGATCTCCGAGGCCTTCTGGAGCATGGCCCGCTTGCAGAGGATGCAGGTCCACCGCTCCTGGCCGAGGGCGCGCAGCCGCTGGGGGAGGTCCCCCAGCACCTCCCCGTGGTCCACGATCACCGGGCGGATGGCAAACCCCGCGCTGAAGTCCTGGAGGCGCGCACACAGGTCCAGGACCTTGGCCTTCTCCGTCTCGTTCTGATAGAAGTGGACGGGGATCACCCCGCAGCCCCGCTTCATCATGAGCCAGGCCGCCACCGGCGAATCAATCCCGCCGGAGAGGAGGGCCACCACCCGGCCCTGGCTCAGGACCGGCATGCCCCCCCACCCCGGCACCACCCCGCCGTAGAGGAGCACCCGCTCCCGCTGCACTTCCACGCCGATCACCACGTCGGCGGCGTCCGAGAGGTCCACCCGGGCCCCGGTGGCCTCCTGCACCGCCGCGCCCAGGACGCGGTTGATCTCCGGCGACGTGAGGGGGAAGGTCTTGTCGGCCCGGCGCGCCGCGATGTGGTACGAACGCCCCGGGCCCAGACCGGCCGCCAGGGCCTGCCGCACCGCCTCGGCCTTCATCGCCTCCAGGTCTGGCGGGACCTCCACCACCGGGCTCAGGGAGACGATGCCGAAGACGTGCCGCAGCGCCTCCAGGGCCTCGGCCACCTGGTCCGTCTCGGCGTAGACCCGCTGCCCTTCGGACCAGACCCGTCCTGCAACCCCCCGCCGTTTGAGCGCGTCCCGCATGTTGCGCCGGAGGCGTCGCACGAACTCCATCCGGTTCTTCCCTTTGATGCCGATCTCCCCGTACCGCACAAGGATCAGGCCCATAGCACTCCCTCCCACACGCGCACCCCGAGGATGCAAAACGGGGCAAGTGGATGGCTTGCCCCGTGATGCTGCGGCGTCGTCGTGAGGGCTGAAAGCCGCGTTAGGCTGCGGCCTCCCGCCCTGCCAGCCGGCGGAAGAACCGGCCCACCTCGCCCTTCTCCCACACCACCAGGAGCGGCACGGCGTTGAAGATGGAGGAGTAGGTGCCGCTGAGCATCCCCACCAGGAGCACGGTGACGAACTGCTTGATGGTCGCGCCCCCGAAGAGGAGGATGGCGATGAGGACGAACATGGCGTTCAACTGGGTGGCCAGGGAGCGGTGCAGCGTCTCCAGGAGGCTGCGGTTGACGATGGTCTCAAAGGGCTCGCCCCGCCGTTTGGGGATGTTCTCCCGGATGCGGTCAAAGACGACGATGGTATCCTGCACCGAGAAGCCGATGACGGTGAGGAGCGCGGTGAGGAACAGGGCGTCCACCTCCCACCCCCACACGAGCCCGGCCAGGGAGAAGAGGCCGGTGGCCACCAAGACGTCGTGCACCATGGCCACGATGGCGCAGACCCCGTAGCGGAAGGCGTTGGGGACCTTGCGGAAGGCGAAGATGATGAAGGTGAGGATCACCAGGGAGGCCGCCAGGACGGCGACGGTGGCCGTCCGCGTCACCTCGCGGCTGATGGCCGGGCCCACCGTCTCGGAGCGCAACTCCTCAAAGGCCCCGAACTTCTCCTTCAACTGGGCGGCGATGGCTGCTTTCTCCTCCGGCTCCAGGGGCTTGCTCCGGATGAGGGCCGTGCGCGCGTCGGCCGTGGTCTGAACCGAAGTGTCGGTGTAGCCTAGGTCCACGAAGACCTCGCGCACATCCGCCGGGGCCACCGGCGTCTCAAAGCGCACCTCCCAGAGAGTGCCGCCCGTGAAATCCACGCTCAAGCGCCACGGTGCGCCGTACTGCACGGTGGATACGATCATCGCCACCAGCCCCGGGATGATGATGAGGGCTGAGAGGGCGAAGTACAAATACCTTTTCTCCACGATATTGAACATGGACCGTCTCTCCCCAAGGTATCCAAACGCCCGAGGGACCCGGGCCAGAGGGCCCTAAAGCCCCAGGAGCCACTTCTTGTCCCGCAGCCCCTCCCCCACCACTTGGAAGAGCAGGGTGATGAGGGTGCGCGTCACCGTGATGGCCGTGAACATGCTGATGGCCACGCCGATGAAGAGGGTGATGGCGAACCCCTTGACGATGCTCGCGCCGAACTGCGACCCGAACCAGAAGAGGATGACGCACGTGAGCAGGGTGGACAGGTTGGAGTCGCGGATGGAAGTCCACGCCCGGTCAAAGCCAGCGGCGATGGCCGCCCGCAACGTCCGCCCAGCCCGCAGTTCCTCCTTCATCCGCTCAAAGATGAGGATGTTGGCATCCACCGCCATCCCCGTGGAGAGGATGAAGCCCGTGATGCCCGGCAGGGTGAGGGTGACCGGGATGAGTTTGAAGATGGCCAGGTTCAGCGCGGCGTAGAGGAGGAGGGCCACGTCGGCCAGCGACCCCGGCAGGCGGTAGTAGACCAGCATGAAGAGGAGGACCACCGTCAGGCCGATGAGGCCCGCCCGGATGCTCTTCTGGATGGAGTCCTGGCCCAGGGTCGGACCCACCGCCCGGGTCTCCACCACCTTGAGGGGCACGGGCAGGGCACCGTAGCGCAACTGCACGGCGATGCTGCGGGCGTACTCCAGGGGGAACCCCTGCTGGCTGGTGATGCGGCCCCGGCCCTCCAGGATGGGGGTCTGGATGACGGGCGCCGAGATGACCACCTTGTCCATGGTGATGGCCAGGACCTTGCCCACGTTGTTTTTGGTGAACTCGGCGAAGATCTTCGCCCCTTCGTCGGTCAGTTCAAAGTCTATCTCCGGCCGTCCGAACTCATCCTGGCCCACCTTGGCCGACTTGAGGTGCTTCCCGGTCATGACCGTGCGGTAGACCTTCTCGGCGGCTGGGGTGGGCGTCGGCTGCACCTCGGCGGTGCCGGTGACGGGCTCTGTGGCCTGGAGGGTCGGCGTGGGGGTGGCCTCGGCCTCCCCCGCCTCGCCGAAGGTGGTGCGCACCACCGTCCCCTCCGCCAGGTGGTCGTAGCCCGCGTCAATGAACTCCAAGAGGCCGGTGCCTTTCAGGGTGGCGATGGCCTGTTCCGGGTCCTCCACGCCTGGGAGTTCCACGATGATGCGCCGCTCGCCCTGCAGTTGCACCAGGGGCTCTGTCACGCCCAGGGCGTTGACGCGGTTCTCCACGATGGTGGCCACGGCCTCCATGGCCTCCGCCGTGACCTTCTCCGTGGGGGGCACGTCCGCCTCCAGGAGGACGTGCAGGCCGCCCTGGAGGTCCAGCCCCTGGCGGATGCGGATATCCCGGTCCACCTTGAGGGGTCCCAATTCCAGATGGATGCGGTCGCTGGTGTCCACCCAGAGGGCGAAGAGGGCGAGCAACACGATGACGACGAACAAGATGGTGTTTCGGTCTCTCATGAATGCCTGCTTCCTCTCCCGAAATCGTGGTCCGCAAGGGCTTCCCGGGCGCGGGGGACCTTCCACTGGTCTGGGGACCGCGCCGCTGAAGGCCCTATGACAAACAAGGGCGATTATACTCCCCGCGGGATAGCCTGTCAAACCCGCGGCCTCCGAGGTTGCGGCCCGAAGTCCAACCTCATCCCCCAGTCCCTTCTCCACCTGCGGAGAAGGGTCCGGGGGAGAGGTGCCCTCTCCTCATCCCCCAACTCCCTCTCCGTCCGCAGAAGCCGTGCCAGACGCCGATTTGACAAAGCGGGGGTTCTGTGCGATAATGCCCTCAGGTGGCGGCACATAGGCGCCCCTTTGCGTGGCTATCTTTAGGAGAAGGAGGTGATGCCCGTGGACCATAGTCGTACTGGGACAAGCGCCGTAGCATCACCTCCGGTGGCCTTTTAGGTGCTGCGGCGCAAGCGCAGGGGGCCTCTTCTCACACGGGGAGAGGCCCCTTGTCTTGCACGGCAGGGAGAACCACCCATGCAGGCACCCCTTCCCGTCGGCAAACTCCCCATGGAGATGCTCGCCCGGCTCCTCCAGCGCTACGCCCATGCCGACCCCCGCGTCGTCGTGGGGCCCGAGGTGGGCGAGGACGCCGCCGCCATCGCTATGGGCGACCGCTACCTGGTGGTGAAGACGGACCCCATCACCTTTTCCACCGATGAGATCGGCTGGTACGTGGTCAACGTGAACGCCAACGACATCGCCACCCGTGGGGCCACGCCGCGCTGGTTCCTCTGCACCCTCCTCCTGCCGGAAGGGCGCACCGATGCCTCTCTGGTGGACGAGATCTTCGCCCAGGTCTCCCAGGCCTGCTCGCACCTGGGCGTGGCCCTCTGCGGCGGCCACACGGAGATCACCTACGGCCTGGACCGCCCAGTGGCCGTGGGCGTCATGCTGGGCGAGGTGGAGGAGGACCGCCTGGTCAGCACCCGGGGTATCCAGCCCGGCGACGCCCTCGTGCTGACCAAGGGGATCGCCGTGGAGGGGACGGCCATCATCGCCCGAGAACTGGATTCGGACCTTCGGGAGCGCTTCTCCCCCGCCTTCCTGGAGCGGTGCCGCCAGTTCCTGCGGGAGCCAGGGATCAGCGTGGTGCGGGACGCCCAGATCGCCACCCAGGCTGCCCAGGTGCACGCCATGCACGACCCAACGGAGGGAGGGCTGGCCACCGCGCTGCGGGAACTGGCCACGGCGGGCAGGGTAGGCCTCCGGGTGCGCGAGGAGGCCATCCCCATCCTCCCGGAGACGCGGGCCCTCTGCGCCCACCTGGGCCTGGACCCCTTGGGCCTCATCGCCTCGGGCGCGCTGCTCATCGCCGTGGCCCCGGGCGACGCGGCGCGCGTGGTGGCTGCGCTGGAAGGCGAGGGCATCCGCGCCTCGGCCATCGGGGAAGCCACACCCGACCAGGAGGAACTCGTCCTCATCGGGCCCGATGGGACGGAGCGCCCCCTGCCCCTCTTCCCGCGGGACGAACTGGCGCGCCTCTTCGGCTGACCCTTGGGGCTAGCAGATGCGGTGGCGCGGGTTGCGCGCCTTCAGAACCTCCATGGCCTCGGCGTGGTAGCGTTCGTACCCCGGCCGGCCCATGAGGCCGTAGGTCATCCGCTTCACAACCTCCACTCCTGGCTGGTCAAAGGCGTTGATGTCCCACAGTTCCCCGGCGATGGCCGTTTGCACTTCCAGCAAGTACAAGAGTTGCCCCACGCTGAAGGCGTCCAACGCCGGGAGCCAGTAGGTGAGGTTGGGGCAGCCCGCCTGCCGCAGGGCCTCGGCCGTGGCCATCCACTCTGCGGTCATCAAGCCCGCCAGACTGTTATGGTCCTTGCCCAGGTAAGCCACGTCTTCCAGGTCCGGGTAGAGGTTGGGAATGGGCACCGTGGCTTCATCGACCATAACCTTCAGGAAGGTGACCACCTTGTCCCGCGGCCCTTCCATGTACAGTTGGAGTTGCGAGTGCTGGTCGGTGACGCCCAAACCCTTCACCGGCGTTGGCCCCACGCGCACCTCCGTCCCATCCCGCCGGTAGCGCTTGCCCAGGCTCTCGGCCCACAACTGGCGGAACCAGTCGGCCACATCCCGGAGGGCGTGGCTGTAGGGCATCATCACCGTGATGTGGTGCCCCTTCTCGTAGAGGAGGTACTGGATCGCCGCACCCACAGCAGCGCGGTTGTGCAGGGGGTTCTGACCTCCGCACATGTAGTCCATGAAGGCCGCACCGTCCAGGAGTTCCTGCACGTTGATGCCGCAACAGGCAGCCGAGAAGAGGCCCACCGGCGAGAGGACGGAGAAACGTCCCCCCACCCCCTTGGGAATGGGCAAGGTCGGCAGCCTTTCTCTCTCGGCGATCAGCCGCAGGGCCCCTTCCGAGGGGTCCGTAATGACGACCAGGTGCTCCCGATACCAGCGCCCCAGGGCCATCTCCAACAGGTCGCGCACGATGAGGAACTGGGCCATGGTCTCCGCCGTGGCGCCAGACTTGGAGATGACGTTGAAGCACGTCTCCTCCGGTGGGAGGAGCTCCAGGAGGCCCTCCACCAGTTCGGGGTCAATGTTGTCCAGGACGAAGAGGCGCGGGCCGCCGCGCACCCCCCAGGGCAGGAAGTTGTAGAAGGGGTGGTTGAGGGCGGTCTGCAGGGCGATGTTGCCCAAAGCCGAGCCGCCGATGCCCAGGACCACCAGGTTGTTAAACCGGGCGCGCACCTCCGCGGCCAGGGCCAGGAGGTCGGGGAGCCAGGGGTGATCGTAGGGCAACCGCATCCAGGCCAGGGAGTGGCCCACGGGGTCTTCCCAGCGCCTCCTCTCCAGGGCCCGGACCGCCTTCTTCAAGCGAGGGACCAGCGCGTTGAGGTCCTCCTCCCGCAGCCCCAGGCCCGGCCCCAAGGCCGACTCCATCACGTTGTGGAAATCTATGTTGATCGCCTGCTTCTGCATTGCCTCACCCTCCTCAGGGAGACTCTCCTATCCCCATGCCCTCAGGCGGCGCGCTGCTCGCGCTCGCGGAAGACGCGGTAGTCCAGGTCTGGGAACACGTTGTCCAGGGCGAAGTACTCCTGGGCCAGGGCTTGTGCCTCTGGGCCGAGACGGCCTGCCAGCGCCAGGTCAGCCAGGCGGTGGAAGCGCTCCAGGTGCGCCTGGAACCGTTCCACAGCGTAGGCCGCCGCCTGCCCCGTGGTCACCAGGAAGGGCCAGTCGCTGGCCTGGAGGAGCAGGAGTTCGCGGGCCGCCTGGTTGAGGACGAGGGCCTCGTCCTCCGTGGCCTGGGGGTAGCGGGCGACGACCTCCTCCATCTTGCGCTCCGCCTCGTGGATGGGAGCCCACATCCAATGGGTGTCGGGGTTGTCCCAGGTGAAGTGCGTGCCGCCGGCCCCCCAGGAGCCCTCGGGCAGGACCAGCGTCTCCTCCGGAGGGTGGGCCTCCAGATAGGCGCTGGCCGTCGTCAGGTCCACGACCTCGCTCCGGGCCAGCCGCCGCAAGACTGCCCCCAGCCACGAGACCCCCTCAAACCACCAGTGGCCGAAGAGTTCTGTGTCGTAGTTGGAGGCGCAGATGCCGAAGCGGCCCGTCTCGGCGTGGAACTCGCACAGGAGCGTCTCCACCAATTGGCAGAAGTGCTCGGCGTGCTGCTCCACCTTGTAGCGAGCCCACTCCGGCCGGTAGAAGTCCTTGTGGGCCAGGTCCAGACGGGGGCCGGTCACCCGCCAGTACTGGAGCCCGGAGACGCCGTCCTTCTTGTGGAACTCCCGGTAGTCGGCGTCGCCGGGGTAGCCCCAGTCGGCCGACCAGACCTGCATGCCGGTGCGGTTGTTGCGGCCGATGACCGCCACCTCCGACAGGCCCACCCAGTAGGGGAGGTAGGTGGTGCGGAGGGTGGGCTCGGCGTACTCCTCCGGCAGGGGGACCAGGTAGCGGCGAGGGATGTTGCCGTAGGGCCCCACGACTTCGTCCGTCGCTTTGCCCACCGGCCGGCCCCCTTCAATGGTGTGGGTCTCGCTGAAGAAGAGGCCAAGGCCCAGGTCCTGCAGGAACTCCTCCAGGCCGGGCTTGTAGTAGCGCCCGTCGGGCCGGTCGGCATAGAAGGCCGGCCGGTAGGCACACTCCGGCAGCCAGATCGCCCGCGGGGCACGCCCGAAGTGGCGCTGGTAGGCCGCTACGCCCACGGCCAGTTGCCCGTGGATGGAAGAATCCCGCTCCAGGAGGGGGAGGTAGCCGTGGGTGGCCGCCGAGGTCAGGAGTTCCACGACGCCGGCGTCCTGAAGGCGCCGGAAGGCGCCGATGAGGTCCCTGCCGAAGCGCTCGCGGAAGGCCTGCTGCACCCCCGCGTACCAGTCCCGGTAGAAGTGGGCCAGTTCCAAGCGGAGGGGGTCTCGCTCCTTCTCCCGGAAGCGGACGATGTCGCCCTCCGCCGCCTGGAGTTTCTCCTGGAGGTAGGCGTCAAAGTGGTCCAACACCAGGGGGTCGGCCAGTTGCTCGGCGAGGACAGGTGTGATGCCCAGGGTCAGGCGGACGGGGATTCCTTCCTCGTGGAGGTTGTAAAGTTCCACAAGGAGGGGGATGTAGGTCTCGGCCATGGCCTCGTGGAGCCATTCCTCACCGTGGGGCCAGCGGCCCGCCCGACGGCAGTAGGGGATGTGGGAGTGCAGGACGAAGGTGAACGCCCCTCGCTTCATGTCGCACCTCCTGGTGGGGGGAGATGGGCCCGGCGTATTATGCCACAACCCAGGGGCGTTGCCAACCCGGGGGAACTCTGGCCAGTCCTCGTCCCCAACTGCCCAGAGCCGCAGGGGCGCAAACGCCCTGCGCCCATATGGATCAAGCAATGGACCCGGCGCGGGCACAAGCCATTCGTTTATTCGTTCCTCCATTCGTTGACGGCTTCTTCTGGGGCGATTCGTGAATCGCCCCTGCCCAGCCGTCCCCGCAGAGGGACATCGTAGGGGCGAGGCAAGGGCTTCAGACCTGAAGGGGCGGTCTCAACCGCTGAGAGGCAGCTAATCCCCTTCCCTGTTCAGGAGTAGGGGCGCACGGCCGTGCGCCCCTATGGTTTCAACCGCTGAAAGGCGGCTAGTCCCCCTCCCGGGCGGCCCAGGGGACGAAGGCCCGCGGGGGCAGGGGGGTGGGGGTCGGGGTGGGCGTGGGCCCGAGGACGTAGGTGGCAGTATCGCCGACCGGGGCCGCGGGGAAGGCCCCCTCGTTCCCCGCCCGGTCGCGCCCCCGCACCCGGAAGTAGTAGGTGTGGCCTGGCTCGCCCACGAAGGTCCCCTCCGTGGTGGCCGTGGCCGAAAGCCACCGCAGCCAGGGGCCGCTCCCGCCATCGCGGACCTCCACGTCGTACGAGGCCACGCCGGAGAGCGCGTCCTCGCCGCCCCACCGTACGGAGAACTCCCGGCTGGCCGACACCGGCGGGGAGATCGCCCAGGTCCGGGGCGGGGTCCGGTCTATGCGCACGGGGAAGGCGGGGCTCAGGCCCATGAGGCCCGCCCTGTCAGCGACGCGGAACCGCACCCAGTGCTCCCCCTCGCGGCCGAAGGCCGGCGTGGCCAGGAGGGTGTGGGGCCAGTAGGGGCTCAGGAGGGCCTCCGCGGAAGCGGCGCTCCAGGGCCCCCACGTCGCGCCGCCATCAGACGAGACCTGGTAGGCGGCGGTCGGGAGGTCCAGGCCGCTCAGGGGGTCCTCCACCTGCACGGAACAGGGGGGAGACAGGGTCGCGCTCACCCACCCGCTGGGGGCAAAGCCGGTCCACGGGCCCGGCGGCGTCTCGTCCACCAGGGCCACGGAGAGGGGAAGGTCGGGGCTGACGTTCCCCGCCCCATCCACCAGGCGGGCGACAAGGGCCCTCGGGCCGGGTGGGCCCCAGAGGGGGGCAAGCACCCTCCCTCCCACAGGCGCTTCGGGGAAGGTGACCACCTGGACCCGGTCCAGGCAGAGGTCGCCCACCGCGCCGAACCAGACCCGGAACTCCAGGCCGTTGGCGTCCCCCCACGGGTACACGAAGTCCACGGGGAACTCCTGGTAGGCACCGGAAGCGAGGAAGTCGGTGCCGTGCACCCGCCGGATGCCCAGGAGGCGCGCCCCAGCCTGGTCCACCACGTCCAGGAGGACCAGGATGCCGCCATCGGTGATGTCGCTGGCGCGCAGGCGGAAGAGGGCGCGGTAGGCCCGGCCAGGCAAAAGGGCCCCTGTGTAGGGGCCGTACCAGTAGCCGGCCGCGTGGACGCCCCGGCGTCCGCACCAGGCCACGCCGTTCAGGGCCTGGGGGTCGGCCACGGCCTCTCCCGTCCCCGGCCAGTGGGGGAGGTCCTCCCCTTCCCAGGACCAGCCAGCGCTCACCCCCACGCCCAGGAGCCCGGAAGGCCCGGCGTCGGCCGCGGCCACGGAAAGGGGCACGGTCGTCGTCGTGACCACCGAGGCCAGGGGCAGGACCGTGCCCGTAGGGGGAAGGGTGTCCAGTCCCAGGGGGACCCACCCGGCGTCCCGAGAGGCATGTCCGGCGCGGTCGCGGGCCTGGACCCGCACCTCCAGCCCGCTATCCCGAGGCTGTGGGGGCACGGACGAGAGGTCCCACAGAGAGGTCCACCCATCCGAACCGTCGGTGTCCGTGCCCAGGAAGGTTTCCACAAGGCTGCCTCCCACGCGGTACCGGGCCCGGAATTCCACCGCCGCGACGCCGCTCAGGTCGTCCGAGGCGTTGGCGGAAAGCCACAGGAACCTGGAGCGCACATACCAGTGCCGCCAAGGGGCCACCAGTTGCGCCAGGGGAGACGTCACGTCTGGCGAGGTCCCCTGGGGGAGTTCCACGGTGACGCCGGTGTAGTAATGGGTGAGGATCTGCTGGTAGTCCCATCCGTGCCAAGCAGCCCACCGCGCCGCGCCCACCTGCGAAAGGCCCAGGCCATGCCCCCGTCGCTCCTCCCCGAAGCAGACCGGGTCGTCCACGGCCTGCAGGTAGGGCGTTCCCCAGGGGGACCAGAGGGTGGGGCTGCCGTTCTGGGCGCTGTACATGGCCGAGATGACCTCGCCCCCGTAGGCCACGTACTGGCCGCGGGTGGCGAAGACGGCTTCGTCGGAGGCCGGGTGCGTGTTGGGCCCCATGACCTGCGTGTCGGTCCAGTCGGAGACATCCCACGGTTGGCCAACCCGGGCAAGGACCCGCTGCCAGGCATAGGTCCTGGCGGCCACGGCCTGGGCCCGCAGGGCCTCAGCGTCCCACGAAGCGGGCATCTCGTAGGGGACGACGTGGCGCACGTAGGTCTCAAAGTCAAAGACGTCTATCTGCCCTGGCGGCACGTTGGCGCGGTAGTAGTTCTCGGCGCGGTGGATGACGCGGATGGTGGCTGGCGGGCGCTTCTGGGCCAGGGCCGTGACCGCGGCTCGGTACGCCAGGACAGGCGTTGCAGAGGGCTGGGGCGTTGCCCGGGGCGCGCTCTGTGGGGTTGCCGGCCCTGTCGCGCTCCCCTGCGGAGCGGGCATGGCCCACAGGTCCCCCCCGCGCCGGAAGACGATCCACCGTCCGTCCGGCGACCAGCGCGGCTCGCCGTGCTCCTGGTCGTCCCAGGTCAGGCGGACCGCCCCGCTGCCATCGGCGGGGACCAGCCAGATCTCCGAAAGGGCCTGGGTCTCGGCCCCCGCTGGCGTGACGCTCACCAGGAGGCTCGCTCCGTCCGGCGCCCAGTCTGGCCGGCTCAGGTACCCCTGCGTGACCTGGAAGAGGCACCGGTCCGAGGCTCCCGCCGCCTCCCAGACCCGGAGGCAGGGCTGGGTCGGCTCCTCCCAGGCCAGGAAGGCCAGCCGCCTGCCCTCCGGCGACCAGACCGGGGCAGCGGCCTGGGCCGCGAGGCGCTGTGCGCCCGCGGGCCCCCGGACCCACAGCCCGTCGGGCCTGAGGTCCACCGTCCACGTGGCCCCCGGCGTGGCGGTAGGAGTGGGGGGAGGCGCCACCATCCCCTCTGGGGCAAGGGTAGTGTGCCCCGTCCGCAGCGAGACAGCCCAGAGGGGGCCAGGCCCTTCGGGGGCCAGGGGGTTGGCGCGGGTGAAGAGGAGCGTTTCCGGGTCCGCCCAGACCACGAAGAGGGCATCCCCGCCCGTGGTCAGGCGACGTTCCGCGGGGTCCTGGGCGGCTCCTGCTGGCCAGGCTGCCCAGGCCAGGAGGAGCAGCCCTCCGGCAAGCACAGCAAACCAGGCCCACCTAGAGCGCATGGGTGCGGGCTGCACGGAACCCCTCCTCCGCATCGGGATGGCATCCACCTATAAGACGGTGCAACCTCCGTGCCGTTGCGTCCAAGGGGCAAGGGAGAGGTGGAAGAGCCTGGGCCGTCAACGAAAGGAGGACGGATGGCGGCTTCCCCCTGTGACCCCCAGGGCCATAACAAGCGCATGGGGCGCACGTTGTGCGCCCCATGCAGTTCCAGCAAGGCGGATCTCCCTACTACTGGCCTGCGCCCGGCTTCCACCGCAGGATGGGCTGGCGGGCCGCCCGCACCTCGTCCAGCCGGCGGACAGGGGCGTTGTGCGGCGCCTCGTGCAGCACCTGGGGGTTCGTGCGGGCCTCCTCGGCGATCTTGAGCAGGGCGTAGGCGAAGGCTTCCAACGTGTCCTTGCTCTCCGTCTCCGTCGGCTCAATCATCAGCGCCTCAGGGACGATGAGGGGGAAGTAGTTGGTGGGCGGATGGAAGCCGTAGTCAATGAGCCGCTTGGAGATATCCAGCGCCCGCACGTCTGGCGCGCCCTCAATGCGCCCTTCGGCCACGAACTCGTGCATGCAGATGCGGTCGTAGGGCACCGGGTAGGTGTCCTTGATGAGGACCCGCAGGTAGTTGGCGTTGAGGACGGCGTTCTCGCTCACCTCCCGCAGGCCCGCGGCCCCCAGCATGCGGATGTAGGTGTAGGCCCGCACCATGACCGCGAAGTGGCCATAGAAGGACTTCACCCGGCCGATGCTCCGCTCGGGCATGACCAGGTGGAAGCAGAGTTCCCCTTCCTCGGAGCCGCACGCCTCGCAGGGGCCCTCCCGCATTTCCACGATGGGGCCAGGTAGGTAGGGCGCCAGTTTCGCCACCACCCCCACCGGGCCAGCCCCCGGCCCTCCCCCGCCGTGGGGCGTGGAGAAGGTCTTGTGCAGGTTGAAGTGCATCACGTCAAAGCCCAGGTCCCCCATCTTGGCGATGCCCAGGAGGGCGTTCAGGTTGGCCCCGTCGGCGTAGACCAGGCCCCCGGCCTCGTGCACCAGGCGGCAGATCTCCTCCACATGCTCGTCAAAGAGGCCCAGGGTGTTGGGGTTGGTGAGCATCAGGCCCACCACCGTGTCGTCCAGGTGGGCCTTGAGGTCCTCCAAGTCCACGTTGCCCCGGGCGTCCGACTTGATCTCCACCACCTGGAGGCCGCTCATGGAGGTGGACGCCGGGTTGGTGCCGTGGGCCGAATCGGGGACCAGGACCTTGTTCCGCTGCACCTCGCCCTGGTCGTGCAGGTACTTGCGCATGATGAGGATGCCGGTCAGTTCGCCGTGGGCCCCAGCCGCCGGCTGAAGGGACACCGCGTCAAAGCCGGCGATCTCCTTGAGCATCTCCTGCAGTTCGTACATCAGGGCCAGGTTCCCCTGGACCGTGCTTTCGTGCTGGTACGGGTGGGTCTGGGCGAAGCCGGGCAGGCGGCAGGCCACCTCGTTGACCTTGGGGTTGTACTTCATGGTGCAGGACCCGAGGGGGTACATGCCGATGTCCACGCCGTAGTTGAGTTGGGAGAGGCGCACGTAGTGGCGCACCACATCGGCCTCGCCCACCTCGGGGAGGGGCAGGTCCTTCCGCAGCCACTCGGCCGGCGGCAGATCGGCCTCCGGCACGTCCAGGTCGGGGAGGAAGCAGGCGCACCTCCCGGGCGAACTCAGTTCAAAGATCAAGGGCTCGGTCATGATCCCACCTCCTCCAGGGCCTCCACCAGTTCGTCAATCTCGTCCCGGGAGTTCACCTCCGTGACGCAGAACATCAGGCAGTCGTCCAGGCCGGGGCAGACCTTGCCCACCTCAAACCCGCCGATGATGCCCAGGTCCAGAAGGTCCTCGTTGATCTCCCGGGCGGGCCTGGGGCAGCGCACCACGAACTCCTTGAAGAAGGGCTGGTCGTCCAGCAGGGAGTAGCCGGGGAGCGCGGCGATCTTCTGGGCAGCGTAGTGGGCGCGGTGGTAGCAGAGTTCCGCCACGCGGCGCAGGCCGTGCTTGCCCAGGGTCGCCAGGTAGACGGCCGCGCCCAGGGCCACCAGCCCCTGGTTGGTGCAGATGTTGGAAGTGGCCTTCTCCCGGCGGATGTGCTGCTCCCGGGTGGAGAGGGTCAGCACGAACCCCCGCCGGCCTTCGGCATCCACCGTCTGGCCCACCAGGCGGCCGGCCATCCTGCGGACGTACTCCTCCCGGCAGGCGAAGAAGCCCA
>Ga0272449_1001703_pt1 | contig 21957 bp, 11 predicted proteins | sample YNPCB0241_FD_198679 | JGI IMG/M metagenome (GOLD analysis project Ga0272449, IMG submission 198679) | Hot spring sediment microbial communities from Yellowstone National Park, WY, United States - YNP-CB-024-1 | ecosystem: Environmental > Aquatic > Thermal springs > Hot (42-90C) > Sediment... | reverse complement strand
GAGAAAGACAAGGTCGAGGCCATGGGATACCACCCCTCCACGCGACGAGGTTCGAAAGCTTCGATAGGTATGGCCTGTTAAGGAATTTCCCTCTTCAAATGGGAACCACCTTTTTTGCTTCTCCGCTCCAATCCTCGAAGTTGAAGGTTACAGCCGGGGCAGTCATTCTGGCAGCTACGATAGGGTGGAATGATACCACCACAAGGTGGCAGACAGCTGATACTCTTGCTTTCGCTAGTGGTTGGAAGAACCCTCCTTTTTTGATGGTTTGTCGGCCCGAAAGCGTGGCAATGTTCCCGGACCCGGGGATAGCTCCCACATGGAGGGTAACCCATCGGCGTTTTGTGATTGTTACGGAATTTGACTCTGGGTGTGGCGGAGAGTTCTCGAAAGAACCCCACCACCAACGGCGTCAATTGCCCTCCCGTAAACCCGGCTTCTTCCGTGCCTAGTATCCGCCCTTCCCGAAAAAATTCGGGGTATCATTTTGGGATGTGCTTTTTTTTGCCAGCCTTCGCTGGTTTAGCCGCACACCCCGGCTTGCTGGGGTAATGGCCCAGGAGCCCCTCGGGATAAAGGCCTTTGCTCCTAGGTCAAATACTAGGAAGGCAAAAAGTTAGCCGTAAGGTGAACATTTAGGGAAACCGTGTTGGGCAGTCCCCCGGGTTCTTGGCGTAACAGAAGATTCTCCGGGTAGCACGTTAGCTTTCCACCACAAAGCAGCTGCCTAAAAAGAACCTAATTACGCAGTTCGTCGATCAAGCAGTTTGCGGAAGATGAGCTGGACATAAGGATGGTTCGGGCCTTTTGGCCACTACTTCCGACCACAGGTTTACAACGGGATCTGCTTGGATTACACATCCTTCCAGTCAGATCACCCCGCGAGAGAGCACCTCCTTTGGAAGCAGTTTCCTAAGGTTTCAGAAGATGAGGGAATCTACCGCTGAGGAGCCTCGGAAGAAAACCCGATGCATTCGAGTGGCTCTCGTTGGCACCCCCAATAGTGGGAAATCCACTCTTTTTAACGGCTTGGTGGGATTTCGCCAACGGGTGGCGAACTATCCGGGGGTCACTGTGGAAAAGGACTCTGGGTACTTTTCCGACCGCAAGTATCAGTACGAGGTGATCGACCTGCCCGGTGTCGTCAGTCTTGCGGCTACCTCTTTAGACGAGTTGGTGACTTTTCGCGTCCTAACCGGTTTCATGGAAGGTACTCCGCCCCCGGACATTGTGGTTGTCATCCTGGATGCGAGCCGATTGGAACGACAACTCCACTTGTTCAGCCAGGTAGCGGAATTGGGGCTTCCCACGGTCCTTGTCCTTAACATGATGGATGTTGCCCGCAAGGAGGGGGTGGAAATCGACATTTCAGGGCTTGCAGACCGCCTGGGCGTTCCGGTCATTCCTGCGGAAGCCCACCGGAGGCGGGGACTACTCCAGTTGAAGCATACTCTCGCCGAGATTGCCGAATCTCCTTCCGCAGGTGAAAGCAGGGTCAATGTTGAATTTCCGGAGCCTGTGCCCGACGAAATACACCAACTGGCGGAAAAGCTCCTAGCAATTCGTTCGCAACCTAATGTGTTGCCAACTTCGCAGAAGATTAGGGGGGGCCTCCTTCCCACGGGGAAAGCAAAATATCCGAAAGGGATTCCTTCAAGTTCCCCGTGCGGTTTCGCCCGAGCGATCGAAGGTGAAATCGAAGGCGAAAAAAATTTTGTAAAGTTTGCTCGGTTCCTTGCGACTCGATTACTCCTGGATCCTCCTGGTGGGTTGGTCACTGGCGAATGCCTTCGGTGGCTGCCTCCGGCGGTAAGAGAGGCGATTGAGGATTCGCGAAGCCGGTTGGCAGCTTGCGGAATAGACTTGGCCACTGTGGAGCCGCAGGCCCGCTTTGGTTGGAGCGAGAAACTCCTTGACGGCGTACTTCGTCGAATCTGCCCTCAGCCAAGAGGTTGGGTTGACCACGTCGACCGTCTGGCAACGCACCCTCTCTGGGGTCTACTTCTCCTTGCGGTTGTTTTGCTGATCGCCTTTCAGGCGGTTTATGCAGCAGCAGAACCACTGGTAAATCTATTGCAAGACGTGCTTGGCTGGACTGCTAGGTGGGTTGAAAGCAGGTTAGAGCCAGGGCTTTTCCGGAGTTTTCTTGTAGAAGGTCTTATCGGTGGGGTGGGAACCGTAGCTTCGTTCCTTCCGCCGATCGCCATTTTGTTTCTTTTTATTGGCTTGCTGGAGGATTCCGGGTACTTACCTCGGGCAGCTTTTGTGATGGATCGGTGGATGGCACCAGTCGGCCTAAGCGGGAAGTGTTTTATCCCGCTGCTAACCTGCTTTTCGTGTGCAATTCCCGCGATCATGGCCACCCGCGTAATTGAGGATCCCTGGGACCGCTTACGCACGATGTTAGTAGCCCCTTTGATCCCTTGTTCTGCGAGGTTGCCAGTCTTTACCCTACTCATTACGGCATTTATCCCCGCTGAACTACGGGTGTTCTGGGGGCTGCTGGGTGTGCAAGGGCTCGTGTTGGCCGCCATGTACTTCCTCGGGGTAGGAGCAGCCGCTGTTTCCGCCTGGTTGTTCAGTCGCACTCTTGTCCGTGGTTCATCAGGTTTCTTCATCGTGGAGTTACCGCGGTATCAATGGCCGAGCTTGCGGGTTGTTCTTCATCGTGTTGCAGAACGCGTTTGGAGGTTCTGCCGTTTGGCGGGGACGATCATTCTGGGGGTTTCCATCGTCTTATGGGTACTTTTGAATTTCCCGCGTGACCCTGCAGTAGTGGAGCGGGATCCAAGGGTCGTGGAACTCCGCGGACAGCTCGCAGCGGCTCCGGAAGGCACGCCCGAAACTGAAAAGCTGATGAACGAATTGAGGCAGGCGGAACTTGCCGCAATCCATCGTAACAGCTTTCTCGGACGGTTCGGTCGACTTATAGAGCCGGTATTTTGGCCGCTTGGATGGGATTGGCGGATTGGATGTGCTGTGCTGGCCTCGTTCCCAGCCAGAGAGGTAGTGGTTGCAAACCTGGGGGTTATTTTTCAGCTTGGGGAAGTTGATCCGGAAGCGGGAAATCGGTTAACCGGGGTTCGGGAACGGCTACTTGCCGCAAAATGGGAAGGTACCGATCAACAGTTGTTTACCCTCCCGGTTGCCCTGTCGATTATGGTCTTCTTTGCTTTATGCGTGCAGTGTGCATCCACGCTTGTTATCATTGGGCGGGAAACCAATTCGTGGATTTGGCCTCTCTTTACTTTCGCATATATGACTAGTTTAGCCTATGCTGCTGCCTTCCTCACCTACCAGGTGGGTACGTTACTAACCCGATAGGTTCGACGAACGTGCTTCGTGGAGTTACGGCCACGCCCGGAAAGATTGCCTGGTGGCAATCGAAACGTGCCTTGTTCCGCCGTGTCTCACTGGTGTTTTGGATTTGCTCCTGCCACTTGCTGAGAATGAAAAATAACCCTCGGAATAATTGTTGTTCGGCGTTTAAGGAGTCTCCCATAGCGATAATGTTTGGGCCGCCCAGCCGAAAAGCTATCGCTCCCTTGGAGGTTGGCTTTTGAGAGCTTGACTGGTTAAAAGGTTCCAAAAGGCAATGTTTCCTTGGGCTGCCTTGTTCCCCAGGTCTCAAAGGTCGCTTATGCAAGGGGTGAAGGTGCAAAGGCTAGGAGCGGTCCGAATTCTGGAAGGTCCACAAAGGAAAACGGGTTTAAGAAGTGGCCCGATGCCCAATCATGGTGTCGGTATCAGCCGATCAAACCTGATTACTAAGCTGGAGTCCCAGCGTTAGAATTCAGCAGATCTTCCTTTTGTGCAGGAAGGTGCTAAGCTGGATTCGCCTCTGCCGAATGTGGGAGATCGTATGCCCTGGGTCGCAGAACAGTAGACAACAACCCATCTCCACGGCTCGTTCGGCTGAACTCTTTGGGAAAAATCATTAGGCAACTCCGGCGAATACTAAGGCGGTGACAAAAAAAGAGTTAAATTGAGTTCTCAGAGAAGGTAATTGGCCTCACTGGGGTAGGTCGAGTTTGTCACGTCAGAGGTTTCCCGACACATTGATGGCCGGAACGGAAATACTTGGGAAATGGTGAACCTTTAAAGCGGAGTTTCGGGCAAGGGGTACGGTCTTAGGTCACGCTTTTTGGTTTCAAGCAAACGATGAGCCGGCCCATTCAGGTGAATTCGGAAGTGGGAGAGCTTCGATCTCTCACGGGATGTTTGGTCGAACGTACACCTCAGGAGATACTGGATTCTCCTGCTGGTGCTCTATTAAGTCCGTGGAGGGAGGGCAAAGCTTTCGCTCGTCTTCGACGGTGGATCTTACGGACCCTGGTCTTGCAAACCGTCCGAGAGTCGTGGCTCCAGCTGATCATCATGGTGATTCTTAGTGCTGTGCTTTGGCTGGCTCTTTTCGGACTTTCAGCGGACGGATTTCTCTTCCTGAAAAACACTATCCCCGCCGATTTGCTTGTAGATGTTATCGAGGTGATATTTGGTGTATTTTTTGTGACCTTGATGATCATGTTGGCCGTTTCCTCGGCAATTCTTATTTTTGGAAATTTATTTCGATCGCCGGATGTTGCCTTCCTTCTCACATTACCAGTTCGGCCGGAACGGGTTTTCCTCCTCAAATACCAGGATGCTCTTTTGTTAAGTAGTTGGGCTTTCTTATTACTCGGCAGCCCAGTGCTTCTGGCCTACGGAATGGTGGTAAATGCTCCCTGGTATTACTACTTGTTGATGCCTTTGTTGCTCATAGCATTTATCCATATTCCGGCATCGTTTGGGTCGATCCTATGCATGCTGCTTGTCCATCGAATTCTCCGCCGGCCTGGACTTATTGCGGTAATAGCCGGTGGGATTGCAGTGCTCGGAGTCGCGTGGGGGATCTGGTATGTGCGTTCCGCCTTGACGGAGCAGGTATTAGCTCCGGAGTGGTTCCAACAAATTTTTGCTCGTCTCCGCTTTACCCAACATCGGTTGTTGCCCAGTTGGTGGCTGAGTACCGCTCTTTTGGAGGCAAGTCGGCAGGAATTGGTTGAAAGTCTGGCCTTTTTAGGAGTGCTGGCTGCCAATGCTCTGTTTTTCCGTCAAGCAGCGATTTGGACGGCCGCGGGAGTGCTGCGGCGTGTTTTCGCTGAGGTAAATGTCGGAAGAACTGCAAAACGAAGAGCCCGGCTTCGCCAAGTAGATCGGCTGGTTTACGAGCTGTTGCGACCATTTCCTGTCCAAACCCGTGTGTTGCTTTTGAAGGATTTCCGGTTGTTTCGAAGGGATCCTGTGCAATGGACACAGTTTCTGATTTTTTTTGGACTTCTTGTGTTGTATTTCTTGAATATTCGCCGGTTCAGTTATGAGACTTACTACCAGGGATGGGTAAACATGGTCAGTCTTCTGAATTTGGCAGTGGTCGCACTTTTGCTGTCCACCTTTACTACCCGCTTCATTTTCCCGATGATCAGCCTTGAAGGGAGAAACTTTTGGATCCTCGGGCTTCTCCCACTTCGTCGGGAAACACTGTTGTGGAGCAAATTTTGGTTTTCGGCTGTGGGCACGGTAATTCCATGTTGCGCGCTCATCTTAGTGAGCGACGGTATGCTCCGGGTTTCGCCAGCCATTGTGCTCACCCATCAATTGATTTGCATAAGTCTGGGTATCGGACTTTCAGGCCTTGCCGTGGGACTTGGAGCAAAAATTCCGAATTTTCGAGAACCATCCCCCGCTAGAATCGCTGCCGGATTTGGAGGAACGTTGAATCTCGTTTTGAGTACCGTTTTAATCGTGGTGCTTCTTGGGGCTGCGGGTTTGCCCACCCATCTTTTGCTGGGTTCTTGGACTCCTGGTGGAGGGACGGTAGCAGAGCTTCGCCCCGACCTTGCTCGGACTCTTCATTGGTGGTGGCTCTTGGGGACACTGGCAAGCCCAGTTATCGGTGTTGGCTTTGCCGCTATTCCTCTTTGGTTGGGGATGCGGGCGTTCCGCAGCATGGAGTTCTGAGCATTCTCGTCTGGTACGTAAGTGTGTCTGCTAGCATGGAGGTGTAAGCTGTCAGGTCGTAATAGGGTGGGGTGACGCCCGAACCGAAGTGTGGCCTTTTCCCTTACTTTTGCTCAGTGAGGAGTCGCTACTTCAGGAAGAGACAGCCCCGGAAAAAAACGACCAGATTTTCTTTGCGGGAGTTGCCGTGCGGCCCTTTCGCGTTTGGGGTATCCCCGAGACTGGCCGATTCGCCATGGAGTACGGTACTTGTCGCCCACCAAAGGGCTGCCATTTTTTTGTGAGAGCACTAAAAGTGGAACGGTTTGCGGATTGTGCCGTGTCCTTCAGGAAACGGACGAAACGCCTGGTGAGACACTCCTGGAGGAGGGTGGACAGAAGTCCCGGCGGTTTTTGGCCGGTCGGCCCGTGCTTTCCTGGGGAGAGCCTACCCGCAGTCTTCAGCGGTCTTCGGCTTTGTCTGCCAACGGAAGGGATGATCCTTTCGCTCCGGGTTTGCAACTCGAGGGTTCCCACAGTAACCTTTACGAATTAGGTTCAGGCAAGTGATTTCGATGTGGGTGAGGTTTTTCGACATCCACGGCTGATAGGGCAACTGGGAAAGATTGGAAACCTAGACCCGGGGGGAAATCCGAGATGATGCCGACAAAGCAGGATGTTCTCGGTTCTTTTAAGATCTTGGTCGCCGGAGGGTTAAGTCTGTTCTTTGTGGGGTATTTCGCTGAGGAGGCTTGGAGCCAGGGCGATCTTTTTCCGTTTACAGTGGCCTATGGCAAGCGGGCTAATTTGACGGACATTTCGGGATGGCTTCATAAGCCGGCGGGCAAGTTCGGGCATGTTCGGACTGAGGGGGATCAATTCGTAACGGATGCAGGGCCGATCTGTTTCTGGGGAGTGAACCTTTGTTTCGAAGCATGTTTTCCCAGCCGGGAAGAGGCGGAGCGGTTGGCCCAGCGATTGGCAAGTTTCGGTTTCAACGTGGTGCGTTTGCACCATATGGACAGCTACTCCATATGGGGTAAAAGTCCCAATAAAACCATTATTGACCCCGAGAAATTAGACCAGCTGGACTACCTGATTTATCAGCTAAAGCAGAACGGAATCTATGTGAACATCAACCTGCATGTATCACGGTGGCTAGACGAAAAGGAGGGCTTCCCGCACCGGGATCGCCGTCCCCGGTATGACAAAGGGCTCGGCAATTTCGAGCCCCGTATGATCGAGCTGCAAAAGAAGTATGCCCGAGACCTTCTCACCCACCGTAATCCCTACACGGGAATGACTTATGCGGAAGATCCGGCCGTGGCCTTTGTGGAGATAAGTAACGAGGATGCTTTGTACACCGTCTGGAACTGGGGAGATTTGGACGACCTGCCGGATCCTTATGCCACCACTTTTCGTGAATTGTGGAATGAATGGTTGCTGAAGAAGTACGGCAGTACGGAACGGCTTCGGCAGGAGTGGAAAGCCGGAGAATTTCCCCTCGGTGAAGAGCTTCTTCCGGGCGGGAAATTTGGCCCTGACTTTGAGCGACACTGGAATTTGGAGCAGGATCGGGAGACTGTGGTGGAGGTCGGGTGGCATGAGGGAGGTCCTCAGAATGCGGGGTTTCTCCGGATCCAAGTGATCCGCAAGGGCGAGGTCCCCTGGCGGCCGCAGCTTTCGCACCCGAGGATTTCCGTGAAGAAGGGAACCCCGTACACTTTGACGGGTTTTGTCCGAGCAGAGAAAAGCGGCACGATCGCGGTCAATTGCATGATGGCCCATGAGCCATGGGAAAACCTGGGACTTTATTCTCGGGTAAATGTTGGGCCGGAGTGGACTCAATTCCGGTTCACTTTCTTTGCGGAAAAGGATGACACGAATGCCCGCATTACTATCACCGGGCTGGAGCCGGGCGTCTACGAGTTGGCACTGTTTTCCTTCCGACCAGGGGGAATTATCGGTTTGGAACCTGGCCAACGGTTGGAAGATAAATCGGTGCCGGTACCGAAACGTCGGGGGCCGATGGTACCCGAGGCTGCAAGAAAGGACTTCGCCGATTTCATGTGGGAGGTGGAGTATGCCTACTGGGTGGGAATGTACCGATTTCTTAAGGAAGAGCTGGGGGCAAAGGCACTCGTTTGCGGTACTCAGCTTGGTTACGGGCCGACTCATATCCAAGCTGAACTAGACTACCTGGACGCTCATGCGTATTGGCAACACCCGGTTTTTCCCGGCCGGCCTTGGGATCCCGAAAATTGGTTCGTACGAAATGTGGCAATGGTAAACAATCCCGGAGGGACATTGACCACCCTGGCTTCCCGCCGGGTTGTGGATCGTCCCTACACGTTGAGCGAATACAATCATCCTGCTCCTAACTTTTATGCCGCGGAAGGATTTCCGATGATTTCGGCCTTTGGAGCATTTCAAGGCTGGGCAGGGATCTATTTGTTCGCATACTCTCACAATCGCGAGTTCGAGGTTTCGCGTGTGTCGGGGTATTTCGATATCAAAGGCGATCCTACTCGCTTGGTGCACCTCCCGGCGTGTGCGGCGATGTTTCTTCGCGGCGACGTCGCAAGAGCGAAAAAACTCCTTCGTGCTCCTCTCGACTTAGAGCAGGAACGGAAGATCCTCCGGGAAACGCTCGAGCCACGGCGGCTTAATGCCGGTCAGGTGGGTCTTCCCCTTAACTGGGGCCTGGTGCATGCGGTGGGGGTGGATCTTTCCGGAAATGCTACTTTACCTCCTGGTGATGTTTCGGAACCTGCCGGTCGCTTCCAGTCGGACACCGGTGAGATTCTCTGGGACGTATCGACAAAAAATGGCGGATACTTCTTGGTGAATACTCAAAAAACGAAAGTTTTCAGCGGCTTCGTCCGCGATCGGAAGTTTGAGCTAGGGGAGATCGGCCTGCAGATCGGACACACCCGCTGGGATTGGGCTACAATAACGCTTACTGCGATTGAAGGTAGCAGCTTCCGCCAACCCGGGAGGTTCCTCCTGGCGGCCTCAGGATATATGCAGAACACAGGAGCAAAAGTGGAAGAGCTAGGCGAAGAACGGATCACCTTGCGGAGAAACTGGGGTACAGAGCCGGTCCTGTGTGAGGGAATCCCAGCGGTGATTACCTTTCCTGTAGCTGCGGATCGCCTTGAGGCCTGGGCTCTGGATTCAGCGGGCAATCGCCGGGAGAAACTCCGGGTAGCTCGGCCGATGATAAGAGGGGCAACGGTCTCTGCGATCGAGATTGGTCCCCAATATCGAACACTTTGGTATGAAATCGTCATTCGTTAACGTTCCTTATCACCAGAAACTTTTGTGGCGGAAATGCTAACTGAATTACCTCTTTCGGACGGAGGTTAAAAAGTGGAGTGCAAAGGATCGAGTTCGACTTTTCCCAAGGTGGTTGGGTTTTCGGCAGCGTTTTGGATTGGAGTGATTTCTAATTCGTTATGGGGGCAATGTCTTCCGGAGCGGTCCTCAGAATGCAGCTCTTCCATCCGGCGACCTAATGTTTTGGTGATCCTCACAGATGATCAGGGATGGGGGGACCTGAGTATTCATGGTAACCGGAATCTCTCCACACCGAATATTGACCGGTTAGCTCTCGAGGGTGCTCGCTTCGAAAGGTTTTACGTAAGCCCTCTTTGTGCCCCCACACGTGCGGAATTTCTCACTGGACGTTACCACCCGCGAACGGGGGTTCGGGGGGTAACAACAGGAGCGGAACGAATGAACCTCGATGAGGAAACCATTGCGGAGGTGTTTCGCCGGGCTGGGTATCGGACGGCCATCTTCGGTAAGTGGCACAACGGGACCCAGTATCCTTACCATCCTCTGGGCCGGGGGTTCGAGGAGTTTTATGGATTCACCTCCGGTCACTGGGGACATTACTTCAGCCCGCCGCTTGAGTGGAACGATCGGTGGGTTCGCGGGGAGGGATATTTGCCCGATGATATCACCAACCGGGCAATTCGTTTTCTGGAGGAACATCAGAGGGAACCTGTGTTTTGCTATGTGGCTTTCAACACTCCTCATTCCCCGTTCCAAGTGCCGGAGGAGTTCTACCGTCGTTTTGTAGAAGCGGAGATTTCGATGCAGCATCATTCCCAAAAAGAAGATTTGGCGGTCACCCGGGCCGCTTTGGCGATGTGCGAAAACATCGATTGGAATGTGGGAAGAATCCGCCAAGCCTTAGAAAGGCTCGGGTTAGATCGTGACACGATCATCGTGTATTTTTCAGACAACGGGCCGAATGGCTGGCGATGGAACGGGAATCTTCGTGGCCGAAAAGGGTCTACTGACGAGGGCGGGGTCCGGGTGCCTTGCATCTTTTGGTGGCCGGGGAAAATTCCCGCCGGAAGCGTAATTCCGGAAATTGCGGCTGCCATCGATTTGGCTCCGACTTTGGCGGAATTGGCCGGTGTTTCCTGGCATCCTCACAAGCCGATTGATGGCATGAGTCTTGTGCCGCTTTTGCTGGGTACAGCTCAAAAGTGGCCTGATCGGATGATCTTTGCTCATAATAACGGTCGAGTTAGTGTTCGCACCCAGCGTTACATGTTAGACGAAAAGGGCCGGCTTTACGATCTAGTGACCGATCCTGGCCAGGAGAAAGACCTGCAGGGCGATTTGCCCGATGTCGCCTCGGCCTTGAGAAAAGCCGTCGAACATTTTCGTGAAAAAGTCTTGCCAAAAGGTCCTGATGACCGGCCTTTTCCTGTTGGTTATCCTGAGTTTCCGATTACCTACCTGCCGGCCCGAGATGGGGTGGCTTCGGGGGCTATCCAACGGAGTTCACGGCATCCAAATTGTTCGTTTTTTACGCAGTGGAGCAGTCCACAAGATGTAATCTCTTGGGATATCGAGGTGAAGACAGCTGGCCGTTATGAGGCCGTGTTGTTTTACACGTGCCGGCCACAGGATGCTGGGGTGCACCTTCGATTGGAATTCGGCTCCGAAGGAGTGGAGACGGTTGTGGAAACACCTTTCGATCCGCCATTATACGGAGCCGAAGAGGACCGGGTTCCGCGGACGGAATCCTACATGAAGGAGTTCCGGCCCATCAAGTTGGGCATCCTCCAAATGCCGGCTCAAAGAGGACAGTTGATATTGCGAGCTTTGAAAATTCCGGGTGAGTTTGCTGTCGATGTGTGGATGATCAGCCTTCGCTTGCTGCCTTAGAAAATTTTCCCTGGGATAAAAGTTCTCAGGTTGTCAACGGTTGTGCGAGCATGGTGAAGGTGGAAGGGCTCTGTCGGAAGGAGACGTCGGAAGAGAAAAAGCTCAATGATTAGCTCGAATAGGAAGTGCTTATTGTGGATTCCGCCGATGTCCAGGAGAATCGATGCGGATTTTGTAAGGTTTGAGAACCGGGAGGGATTACACACCTACGTTATCACCTTGGGAGGTCTTCGTAGATGCACGAGCAACTCCAAATGGAACATTTGGGATCTTTTGCCGGCAGAACCTTTGGGAGCCTAATTTCACGGCGAGCCTGGTTACAGGTAAGTGCTGGAGCAGCAGGCCTTAGCCTGGGCATTTGTAACAGGGCTTTCGGTTCGGAGCAAAGCCAGCTGAAAGGATATCGGATCGGCATTTACACCCGGCCTTGGGATAGCTTTGATTATCGGGTGGCTTTGGATGCGGCAGCCGAAGCGGGTTTTCGTTATGTCGGCTTGATGACCACCACTCTGCCAGGCCGTAGGTTGGTGATTACCCCGGACATCTCTCCGGAGGAAGCAAGTGCCATTGGCGAAGAGGTTCGAAAACGTGGGTTAGCTGTTACCTCTGTGTATTCCGACTTTTCGCTCGCGGAGGGATTGGAGAAGGCTGTCGCAAGTCTCAAACGCTTGATCGATAATTGCCGGATAGCCGGAGCTTCATCTTTGCTTCTAGGCGGTGTTGGGAACCCGAAAGTTTATGAGCTTTACTATGCAACCATCAAAGCATGTTGCGACTATGCTGCAGAACGAGCTATCGCGATGACTATCAAACCCCATGGGGGCCTGAATGCCACTGGGCCTCAATGCCGCCAAGCCATTGAAAGAGTGGGGCATCCTAATTTCAGTCTGTGGTATGACCCCGGAAATATCTTCTACTATTCTGACGGAAAGCTTGATCCGGTCGACGATGCCGGAACGGTGGACGGATTGGTCCGAGAAGGAATGTGCATTAAAGACTTTGTGATGTCGGAGGAGCACGGAAAGATCCGGAAAGATGTGTGGGTAACTCCGGGCAAGGGCCGGGTAAACTTTTTGGCGGTTTTGCGACGGTTACGAGACGGTGGCTTTGTAAAGGGCGATTTGGTCATTGAGTGCATTGACCGGCCGGATCCTCGAGACACCGATAACCTTCTTTCAGAGGCAAAGTTAGCGAGGCAATTTGTGGAGGATCTTCTGGCCCAACTGTAAGTTGGTTTTCAAGCCTCCTCGCTTTTGGGGGTCGAGAGTTTGCCTCGAGGCTTGTTTCGGCAAATTCAGGAGGAATAAGGATTCACCAACGTGGCACCTCGGCGTGAGCCTTCGAGCCCGGATTTAGATCAGCTTTTGTTTCCCTTTGACCAGGCGGGGCAAAACGATTCAGAAGAGGAATATTCCGAAGGGAATTCCAGCCGACCCAAACAGCTGGCCCCGTCCGCTAATTTTCTGGGCTCGAAGCATATCTCAGGTTTGAGTGCCCCTTCTTTCACTGCGAATCCTCCCAAAGAGCCGGCGGAATTATCGGCAGGTGAGGAGCAGGCGGTTATCCAGACGCGGGAAAGCTCGGGGGGAAGTGCGAATTGGTTAACTCCGGAGCGAATTTCTTACCTCCGACTAGCCTTGATTGATGGGATCGGACCACGGACTTTTTCCTTCCTCCTCAGCCGCTTTGGTACCCCGGCTGATGTTCTGCGAGCTCCCCGATCGCTGTTGCTTCAGGTGCCCCGGATTGGACCGGTTCTTGCTGAAAGAATTTCTTCTGCCCCTAGCGAAGAGCAAATCTTATCGCTCCTTGAGCTTTGCAAGTCGGAGGGCATCGGGATCTTATCTCCCCAGGACACCAATTACCCGCAGCTTCTCCGGCACCTTAACGACCCGCCGCTAGTGCTGTTTGTTAAGGGGAACTTAAAGCGGGAGGATTACTTAGCAGTGGCTATTGTAGGTACACGTCATCCGACACCCTACGGCCTTAAACAGGCGGAGCGGCTTGCGGCGGACCTTGCGGCAGCCGGGTTTACGATCATAAGTGGTCTTGCCCGGGGAATTGATGCAGCGGCTCATCGGGGAGCTCTTCGTGTGGGGGGAAGAACCATAGCGGTGCTGGCGAGTGGACTTCTGCGGATTTATCCCCCAGAGCATCGGGCTCTGGCTTCCAAGATCCAAGAACAGGGGGCTTTACTCAGCGAGGCTCTCCCGAATGCCCCCCCTGTTGGACAGCGGTTCCCAAAACGTAACCGAATCATCAGCGGTTTAGCCTGGGGCACTATTGTAGTGGAAGCGGGCGACCAAAGCGGTGCATTAATCACGGCCCACCACGCGTTGGAGCAAGGTAGGGAGGTTTTTGCGGTCCCTGGTCGGGTAGACGATCGGACAGCCCGTGGATGCAATCGCCTTATTCGCGACGGGGCCACCACGGTGTTGGATGCAGAGGATGTGCTGGAAGTGCTTCGTCCCCTAGTTTGTCGCTCCCTCAGTGGATCTTCGGGGGGGATTATATTACCACAACATGGTGGGGCAATGGCGGGCATGAGGTCGCCTGATGCGACGGTGGAATCTCCGGGTTCGGAAAAGATCCCTCCCACTGGGGAAACACGCTCGATGGCTGAGCTTCTTCACCTTTCGGACACCGAACGGCGGGTCCTTTCGGCCATCCGGGAAGATCCGACGTGCATCGATCAGATTGTGCAGGATACCGGATTGCCCTCCTCCGAAGTTCTTGCAACTATTAGTCTACTTGAGGTTCGTCGGTTGATCCGAAGGCTCGGGGGAAACTGGGTTTGCCTCAGGTAGGGGTTGGGGAGGTTTCGGCTGAGGCGATGGAAGGATTGGGGAGTTGTTCGGTTAACAGGACGTGACGAGTGAGACTGACGAGGGCGAGCATCCCGGTTAAATTTGCCCCACAAGCTGTTGGCCTTCCGGAAGGCACGGATCGGATTAAAAACGAAAGAAGCCGGTAAACGATTTTGTCTCGAGTGAGCGAGCACTCCTCGAGGACCACAAAATCTAGTGAAAGTACATGTTAAAGTATCGACATATTGGATGTCGTCTTCCGTGGGTAGATTGACTTAGAGTTCCCGGGGGTGTTTCGGAGGGATTTGCGGCATAAGGGTGCTCGGCTTTCTGGCAAGCTTACAAGGTTTGGCGGCCTCCGCGAGAGAGCTGAGCGAACTCTGGACCGGCAAAGGTGGGGTACTGGAGAGAGTCAATATCACCGGAAATCCGCGTTTTTGGTCAGGAAGGTTGACCTTGGGGTGGTCACGGGGTGGTTCCTTCACGCCGTAGAAGGGGGATAGAATCGGAAATCTTGAATAATTCAAAGGCATGAAAGGTTCAGGCCCAACGTACGGATAGTTTCCCGTACAACTTGGCCACGTATTGTGTGTTATGGAAGCCGGTTACATTTCCGGGGGAATTATTCAGAGGCTTCAATCCTCGTTTCGGTGCTCCTGCTTCGCCCAGCTGGGATAGATGCACCATCGACCGACAGTGGGGATCAGGACAAACCTTGACACCATCCGTAGAAAAGATCACCTGTGGATCCTGAAAAATGGTAGCACAAGGGACAACTTCGTTAGAAAGGAAGAAAACCACGGTTCAGCCCGTGCATTCCGGTGATAGGTTGATGGTCGACCTTCGAGACCCTTGGATAGCAGCCTTTTTAGCCTGGTTGTTTCCGGGATTGGGCCACTTTTATCAACGGCGTTATGCAAAGGCCATCCTTTTTTGCGTGACCATTTTGGGGATTTTTGTATGGGGTTTATATCTTGGGGGAAGTCGCGAGCTGGGGTGGGGCCGGGTAGTGTACTTCTCGATGCGGCCGGGCGACAGACGTTACCCCTTCTTTTGCCAGATGTGGGTTGGTCTTCCGGTCTTGCCTGCACTTATTCAGGCCGCCCGGGTGAATGCAGGAAAAGAACCACTTTGGCACTACTTCATGGCACCGCCCATTCTCGGACCCGATCGTGCAGATCCCCAAGACCTCTATCCGCCGTTTACACTGGATACCCTTCACAAGCGGCTCCACCGATACTTCGACCTTGGGTCGATCTACACCATGATCGCCGGCTTGTTAAACATTCTAGTGATTTACGATGCCTTTGGTGGTCCGGTGTGGACGGAGGATCAAGCCCGGGGTGAAGATGAGGATTCGGAGACAGAATAAGGAGGGGCCGGAGTCCAAGTAACGATTTTCACTACAGGCGGTTGCCTCCCCACTCTTTTAGGACCATCCGGCGACGAGGCAGCGATCCGCGTGGTTAGGACCTAGGCCCGATGAGGTTAGTATGGGTTGTTTGCCCTTCGAGGATGCCCCAACTTTCTTTCTGCCTGGGTCGATTGCTCCTACCCCCGCTTAGGCAGATAACTGGCCGGCAAACACTTCAGCGGGGGAGACTCGAGTGGCAAATTAATTTGTGCTTCCGATGGCGGTTAGGATCCCGGGTGTTTTCTGCCTTGTGCCGAGTAAATGCTCCATGATGACCACACCACGGCCGAGGCAACCAAGCTTTGCTAGCCTCAAGAGGGGGGCAGAAACGAATTTCCAATTCATCACTATGGGACTGTCTTTACCCGGAGACAATGACCAAAAGCCCACCGAGAAGTCGTGTTCCCCACTTTGATTTTCACATTTCGGAGTTTCTCACCACGGTTGAAGTTTGCGTTTCGGACGTAACGGCCCTGTTGGCTCCCTGTCCTTCATCCATTTCTTGAAGAGGCCACATTCCACGGTTGGTCGGCCGGTGAGCGGAAAAGCTTGGGCATCTCCTGGTTTGACTTCTGTGCTCAAATGTTTCCAGGTTCATGGGTAGAGCCGGCCCTGGCAAAAGTGCCGGAAGTTTGCCTCCCCGTGACGAACCGGGGTGGATGCCGTTTGGCAGGAGACGGGCAGAAGGGTATAAGGGTGAAAGTACCAACGATTTCGACGTGACCCTAAAGGGTTGCATGCGTCAGCATGCCCGGTCTTTGGTTAAAGCGTTCGGCTGAACATTGCTAGCCCAGTGGGTTGGCTGGGGTTTCGAACGGAACGCGAGAAGGAGTTTACCTGTGCAACGAAATTGGTGGGAATGGATTTGGCATAACGATCTGTGGTATGCAATCCCGCTCATTGTAGCCATAGCATTGGTTTATGCTGCCACCCGGCATGAATTCCTGCCGGAGATTTTTCGTCATGCGGTGCGGGTTGCGAGGTGGATTGTAGTGTTCATGCTCGTTTTGCTGGCGATATTAGTTGCTCTCAGTTGGTTTCAGTAACAGATTTTGGGTGGTCAAACCACCGTTACTGGCGGGCACAGCGGGGGATACAGCAGGTGGACATGAGTATCTGCAGAAAGAACAAAAACTTCTGAGGTGGATCACGGGACAGCTGTTCAGATGCGGCGGTTACCTCCGTAACGCTTAACACTGGGGATTCTTTCTATGCGAGTGGTTGTGCTGGGGGCGGGAACGGTAGGTCGAAATATCGCGGCGATGCTCGCTCAAGAGCGGCACGAAGTGTCGGTGGTTGACCGAAACCCAGACCTTATTCGGCAAATCGAAGGTGAGCTGGATGTCCGGGGGCTTGTAGGTGAAGCCGCTCAATCCAGCGTCTTGTTTCAAGCCGGAGTTAGCGATGCGGACATTTGTCTGGCAGTAACCGGCTCCGACGAGGCCAACCTGGTCGGAGCGAGCTTAGCCAAAGCCATGGGAAGCCGAAGAGCAATAGCCCGGGTCTTTGCCCCAATTTACCGGGACTATAGCACCTTCGATTACCGCCGTCATTTTCACATCGACCGGCTTCTGAGTTTGGAACATCTGGCCGCACTGGAGCTAGCCCGGGCAATCCGTGGCTCGGAGCTTTTTCCCATGGAAAGTTTGGTGCAAAGCGAGGTGGAAATTCAGGAAGTGCCTATCGCGGACGAAGTGCCAGCTGTGGGGAAGCCTCTGAAGGACTTGCGGCTGCCGCCGGGGGTAAGAGTAGGAGCTATCTGCCGCAACGGAAAATGGTTTATTGCCGGTGCAGAGGATAGGATCTTGGTGGCGGATCGAGTCGTCTTAGTGGGCACGCGGGAGGAAATCGCAAAGGTCCACGATCTTTTTGGGATTGAACACCCCGAACTGCATGTAGTCATCGCGGGTGGGGGCGAGACTGGCTACCATTTGGCCCAGCTTCTGGATAATCGTTATTTCTCGGTTACGTTGTTGGAAAGCCGGAGGGAGCGGTGCGATTTTTTGGCGGCTCATTTGGAGCGGGTGACCGTCCTTCACGCGGATGCCCAACAGCGGACAGTCTTGGAAGAGGAACATGTGGGGGATGCGGATGTATTTGTGGCTTGCACAGGGGACGATGAGGATAACATCATCGCATGCGTGGAAGCCCTCGACCTCGGAGTAAAACGGGCAATGGCGATTGTTGCCAGGCCTGATTACGCTAATGTTGTCCGGAAGTTGGGAATCGAGGTGGCCATTAGTCCTCGGGTAGTAATGGCCCGGCAGGTTCGAAGCTTCCTGACCCGAGGGCCAGTCGTGTCGCGAATTCCTTTGGCGGAGAGAAGTGGGATTCATGTGGTGGAGATCGAAGTTCCAGAGCAAGCTCCGGCAACACAGGCCCAACTAGCAGATCTTCGCTTGCCTGCTCAAGTTCTTGTGGCCGCACTAATCCGGGAGGGCTATACCTGGACCCCGGGGGCTAAGGATCGAATTATGCCCGGAGACACCGTCGTGCTCTTCATGAACGATTCCGCTTTCGAAGAGGTGCTAGAATTGTTTTCCGCAGATTCTGGGCTTTAGCCTCCCAGTGGTATCTTCGCCCCCGCTCCGGTAGTAGAAAGCTCGCCTATCCCTCTTGTGGGAAAAGATGTCGCTCCAAGAGTGACGGCAATGTTAAAATATCTAATAGTAGAGCGCGCAGAGTTTCGGTATAATTATAGAGCCAGCACTCGTTCAATCGGGGCATTACAGGGAAACCGTGTGTCTGGGATGGGGCCGGGCTTTTCGAAGATTGGAGCAACATGCCGGAGGGGTCTTTCGAGAAAAATCGCCAAGCACTCGGTTAACCAGTAAGGGTTTGGGGGTCAATCCCCAAAGCCAGTTCGAAAAAGGGGCTTCCAACTTTTGGGGCTGGGATCGGAGGGGCCCTCGGGGGTTCAATGGAAAGCGATTCCTTCAGATGATCGGGTTTGGGAACAATTCGCAGCATGCTCTCGGGAGAAACAGGTTCGGCAAATTTTTGGGCATGCCGCTAGTGGAAACTTGAGTCATTTCGCCAAAGGTAAACCGGCCGAATGTTCCTGCCGGGTTTGAGCGGGCAAGGGTGGGGAGTAATGTGAGGAGGGTTTGCAGACATGTCATACACAATGGTTATCTTCGGAGCCTCTGGGGACTTGACCAGAAGAAAGCTTATCCCTGCTTTGTACGAACTGAGGCGTAAGGGGCGGCTTCCGCCGGACCTCCGGGTTGTAGGGGTGTCGCGGACTCGTTACACCGACGAAAGTTGGAGGGAATATCTGGAACAAAGAGTTCGTGAAGCCGTCGGTGTTAAGTTTGTACCTGACATCTGGCAGGATTTTGCTCGCAATCTTTTCTACCGACCAGGGGATGTTACTAATTCAGAGAGCGTTTTTGCGTTGGAAGGGGCCCTCCGGGAAATCGAAGGCGAAGGACCTCGCTGCCGAATTTACTATTTTGCCACAGCCCCAGAGCACTACCAGGTGGCGGTTCAACACTTGGGAATGTCGGGGATGGTTTCAGAAGAGAAGGGGCCGGTACGAGTGGTTATCGAAAAACCTTTTGGCACGAATTTGGCAACCGCTCGTCAATTGAATCAGGCCCTTCATCAGGTCTTCCGTGAGGACCAAATCTTCCGGATCGATCATTATTTAGGCAAGGAAACAGTACAGAATATCCTGGTTTTGCGTTTTGCAAACTCGATATTTGAGCCGATCTGGAATCGCAACTATATCGATCATGTCCAGATCACGGCCGCCGAGGCTTCGACTGTAGGTACCCGCGGGGCTTACTACGATTCCGCAGGTGTCCTTCGCGACATGTTCCAAAATCACCTCCTCCAGCTTTTGACCCTTACGGCCATGGAGGCTCCCGTTCGGTTCGACCCGGACTGTATTCGGGATGAGAAGGTGAAGGTTCTTCGGGCCATCACACCCATGCGTCCGGAGGAAGTCGAACAAAACACCATTCGAGGGCAATACCGGAAATACCGGGATGAGCCAAATGTCTCGCCACAGAGTACCACCGCCACTTTCGCAGTTGTGCGATTATTTGTGGAGAACTGGCGGTGGAAGGGGGTCCCCTTTTATCTTCGTTCCGGGAAGGCTATGGAGTGCACTACCACCCAGATAGTTATTCAGTTTCAGTTGCCCCCGCACATGATGTTCCCGACGGGACCGCGGTCCATTAAAGAAGCAAACCGCTTGGTGATCCAAATCCAGCCTGCGGAAGGGGTCCGGCTCCAGTTCCAAACTAAGGTACCCAACGGAGCTATGCAACTGCGGCTTACCGATCTAAGCTTTCAATTTCGTGAAATTACAGGGGATATCCCGGATGCCTACCAGAGGCTGTTGCTAGATGTAATGAACGGTGACCCTAGCCTGTTTGCCCGGGCCGACGAGGTTGAGTTGGCCTGGGGTATCATCGATCCCATTATTGAGACCTGGGAACTGGGCCATCCGCCGTTGGCTTTGTACGAGGCGGGAGAGTGGGGGCCGCCCATTTGCGACCAGTGGATGGAAGCCCAAGGCCGACGGTGGTTTAACGTTTGTCCTGTTATCACGTAAGACTTTGAGCCGTGGGACGACTCGCAGCTATTCAATCCTGAATAAGCCGAATTCAAGCCCGAATCAGTAGAGGTCGGATCATTGGTAATTGTCTCCATTGCCCCGCCGTAACTTCAGTTTATTCCAGCTCTTACAGCTTCCCAGGCAGTATCAAAAGGTTCGGCAAATCTGTAAGGTTAAGAAGTAAATTTTTTCCCAGCCCCTTTTTCAGGCTCCAACCCGTGGGCAGTGAGCAGTGGGCGTTGGTGTTCATGATCTACGAAGCTCCGGGGAGTCCCATTCCCCTTAACTTGGCACGAACTATTCGCTTTCACTCCCCCACCCGCCGGCTTGCAAGTGCCCGATCCACCGAGCGATGGGCAGCACACCCAGAATAACCGGTGGGCCGCATCCCGGCTTCAGTTCTCGGCCCCAGATTAACAGCTGAACTGTTCTGCCCCGGCCGACTGCGGCTCTCAAACCCCGGGCCGTTCAATACCCCTTGGGCATGGCAAATTTCTTCCTGTTGGGACTTTTACAGGCTCGGGAGTCCCCGTCATTACGAGCAAACTGTGGGAGAAACCAAGCCGAAGAAAGTCTTCCGGCTGAACTGTCCCCGGCGGGCGTTGGCGACAAGTGCGATTGCAAGTTTCGGTTTTTTAGCAGTCCGAGGAACAAGTACCGGCTATAGAGCGTAACTTCCCTCCCCTTACAAAGGTTGGTGAAATGTACTCCGGTGGGATAAACGGTGGGGTGAAGCATTGGTTCAAACGGTAGGTGGGGACTAACACCCGCTGATGGCTTCGTTTTTCGTTGGGGTTCATATTGTGGCGATTGGGCACAACTTGGGCGACAAGGGGTAATATCAGAGGTTTGGTAATTATCTCCGAACCGATCGGAACTCCGATAATACATGTTGTTGAGGTTCATCATTCGTTGAGTTCTGACAGTTAGAATCAATTTGACGTGGGGTAACCCCACTAACCTTGGATGATCTTGCGTATAATGTATCCATCTCGAATCTTTCATTGGTGTGTTGCCAGTTGAACTTCAGGTCGCGGAAATCCGGCGACTTATAAGGGGCCCAAACCGGTCATTACCTGTCTGCCAAAACTTCAGTGGGCCCGGTTCTGCCAGGACGGCCGGAAACCTAAACTCTTGCCTATGAATTCCACGTTTGGGAAGATGGTGTTTTCCGAAAACGGGGCAGGGAGGTAAATCACAGTATGCTGTGGACGGGGAGGGAATCGCTAAACCGGAACATCCTCTCGGTGGTTCGTAAGCAACCAGCCAGCCTACTTGTTCGAATCCTTCGGCCGGCTGGAGGTTTGGCAATATGAGGTTATGGGGTTAATCGTCAACAGGTACGTTCAGTTTTTGTCACAGCTACAAAGGTAGATGAGGAGTTAAGGGACGCTATGGCAAAGCCGCATCGAAAGATAAAGAAAGCTAATCACGGCAAGAGACCCTCCAACAGCAAGGCTCGCCGGGCGAAACGCCGGCTTATCCGCACCTGACATTTCAAATCTTACGGGCTATGGTATCCCAGGTCGCGGGGGATTAGTGTGAGGGGTGGAGTACCTCCCCTGGGTTTGAAATTTGCACAGCTGTATTCTTTCCATAGTTCGTCGATAATTTTAGAGATCAACTTTCAGTGCAGAGTGTCGCAGAGCTTCTCCCCTGGGACCGCCGACATCTGACGGGCAGATAACGGTGCGACTGGGGAGGTCTCTCGGTCAAAAATCCCTATGTAGGGTCTCGGCGAATATTGGGGCAATACCAGTTTCCGGGAGTCAATATATCTACCCCGGTGGTTTCGGAAGCGTTTGTCCCAAGGGGAGAGCCCGCCCGGCGGAGACAACGGCATGGTCGGTCCCTATACTATGCTCCTCTTATGGTTTCCCCTTCCCTTATTCGCTCCTTCTTTCTCCTGGCGGTTTGAAACTCTTTCGCAGCGAGGATTAGTTTTGGTGCTAAGAGGGTGGGTACCTTGTAGCACGATAGGTTCAATCCCGTAATCTTAA
>Ga0272449_1001702_pt1 | contig 21965 bp, 22 predicted proteins | sample YNPCB0241_FD_198679 | JGI IMG/M metagenome (GOLD analysis project Ga0272449, IMG submission 198679) | Hot spring sediment microbial communities from Yellowstone National Park, WY, United States - YNP-CB-024-1 | ecosystem: Environmental > Aquatic > Thermal springs > Hot (42-90C) > Sediment... | reverse complement strand
GTGGCGCCGCCCCCGGTAAACCTCCGCGCCCCAACCCCGAACTTCGCCCTCCGGCGAAGGCCACCCGGGCGTACCGGGTCGAGGCGCCCCGAACTTCGTTCCCGAGCCCTCGGCCAGGCCAGGCCTGGGGCGCCAAGCCCGGGTCCGGCCGCCTGCCCCCTGCCAAGACGCGCAGGGCAGAGCTCCTGGCCCTGCCCCGGGTATCCCTACAAGCCGTACTTCTTCTTGAACCGTTCGGCCCGGCCCCGGGCCTCCACCGTGCGGCGCACCCCGGTGAAGAAGGGGTGGCACCGGGAACATATCTCGACCCGCAGCTCTTTTTTCGTGGAACCGGTTTCGAAGGTGTTGCCACAGGCGCACACCACCCTCGCCGGACCGTAAGGCGGATGAATGCCCTTTTTCATCTCGGTCACCCCGCTTCTCCAGACCGCCATCAATTATAGCACAGGACCGCCATGACCGCAATCGTGCTCAAAAAGAAAGCGCTCCCTGTTAAGGGCCGCGCACCTGTAAAATTCTACCGAGAAGGCCCCCAACGGTGGGGTATCCCGCGCAAGACCCGTGACGTAAAGGGGGCCGGGTCGACTAAGCCCGGCCTCCGGTAAGGACCCACAGGGGGTCGACCGGCACGCCGTAGTAGCGCACTTCGAAGTGCAGGTGGGGGCCGTTGGCGCGTCCGGTGCTGCCCACCAAGGCCAGGGGCTCGCCGGCCCGCACCGTGTCTCCCTCCCGTACCAGCAGCCGTGAGTTGTGGGCGTACAGGGTGGCCACGCCGCCCCCGTGGTCCACAATGACCGTCAGACCATAGGTACCCCGCGGCCCCGCGAAAATCACCCGTCCGGCCGCCGCGGCCCGCACCGGGGCCCCGTAGTCGGCCGCCAGGTCCACGCCCTCGTGCCGCCGCCCCTCCCGCCACCCGAAGGCCGAGGTGACGGGCCCCAGGAGAGGCCACTCCAGCCGGGTCTGGAGGGCCACGCGGCCGCGGGCCACCGGGCCGGGTACGGTCAACCTTTGGCCTGCCAGCAGGCGGTCCGGAGCGGCGATGCCATTGCGGGCCGCCAGGTCCTCCACGGTCACGCCGTATTGCACCGCCACGCTCCACAGGGATTCACCCGGCCGCACCACGTGCACGGCGTTTTCAGACGGCACAACCAGTTCCTGTCCCGGCCAGAGCCAGTCCTCCGGCCCCAGGCCGTTGGCGGCGGCCAGAAGTACCGGGTCCACCCCGAAGCGGCGTCCCAGGTCCCACAGGGTATCGCCCCTTTGCACCCGGTAGGAGGCTACTGCGGCCGGCCCGGCCAGCGCACTGTAAGGCACGTCGTCCCGCACCAGTTCGTCCAGCCGGGCTACGGCCGGACTCGTGGCCACGGTCAGAACGAGAAGCAGGCTCAAAAGCAAACGCAAATCTCCCACCCCGGTTTTGACCGTTTTTACTAGTCTTGCCGGGGAACGGGAGTTTCAATACCTCAGGTGCCCGCCGTGTAAAGACCCTTGCGTTCCACCTCCGCGGCCGGGCGGCGCTGGCGGAACCACCGCAGCAATTCCTCGTTGCTTTTAAATTTCCTCATCTGGTCCATGATGAACTCCAGGGCCTCCCACGGGGTCATACCCGCGATACCCTTGCGCAGGTGCCACATGAAGTCCAGTTCGTCCCTGCTCAACAGAAGTTCTTCCTTACGGGTCCCGGACCTCTGCACGTCGATGGCCGGAAACAGGCGCCGCTCCGCCAGGCGGCGGTCGAGGATGAGCTCCATGTTCCCCGTGCCCTTAAACTCTTCGAAGATTACGTCGTCCATGCGGCTGCCCGTCTCGATAAGGGCCGTGGCCAGGATGGTGAGGCTGCCCCCCTCCTCCACCTTGCGGGCCGCGCCGAAAAAGCGTTTGGGCTTGTGCAGGGCCGTAGGGTCTAGGCCCCCGGAGAGGGTGCGCCCGCTGGGGGGTACCACCAAGTTGTGGGCCCGGCCCAGACGGGTGATGCTGTCGAGCAGAATCACTACGTCCTTCTTGTGTTCCACCAGCCTCTTGGCCCGTTCCAGCACCATCTCGGCGACTCTGACGTGATTCTCGGGGGGCTCGTCGAAGGTGGAACTCACAACCTCGGCCTGCACGGAGCGCTGTATGTCCGTGACCTCTTCCGGGCGCTCGTCGATGAGGAGGATGATAAGGACGATTTCCGGGTGGTTCGCCGTTATGCTGTTGGCGATTTCCTTTAAGAGGGTGGTCTTTCCGGCCTTGGGCGGCGCCACGATCAGGCCCCGCTGACCCTTGCCGATGGGCGCGATCAGGTCGATCAGGCGCGGCGACAGGCGGTCCGGCCTGGTCTCCAGCCTGATCCTTTCCTGGGGATACAGGGGTGTGAGAGCGTCGAAGTGGACGCGCTCGGGGATGGTCTCGGGGTCCGCGCCGTTTACCCTTTCCACGCGCAGCAGTGCCAGGTACCTTTCGTTGTCCTTGGGCCGCCGTACCTGGCCTGCCACCAGGTCCCCGGTGCGCAAATCGAACCTCCGGATCTGGGAGGCAGACACGTAGACGTCTTCGTTGCTGGGCAAGTACTGAAAGGGGCGCAGAAATCCGTAACCCTCGGGCAGGATCTCCAGCACGCCCTCCATGAACAGCAGGCCCGTCTTCTCCGCCTGGGCCTTCATGATGGCGTGGATGAGTTCCGATTTCCGCAGGCGCGAATAACCGGAGATTTCGAGTTCTTTAGCTATCTTGTACAGTTCTGGCATAGTCTTACTCTCAAGGTCGGACAAATACACCTCGGACCCTCCGTCCATTTCTCAGGGTAGGTATGTCCGGCCATCCGGTCCCTTATTCACCTCCCGCCGGCGGCCACACATTCATATGGGCGCAAAAGAGGGAACCCGAAAAGGACGGACCATCGCCGCATGTGGTGGAGGATCGGGAAGCAATCCGATCGCTAGCTGAAGCTCGAACGACCTCACCAGGTGGCTGCTTGAAGGCTCTTGGGTTGGGGTTACCTCATACCTTCGCGCCGGCGCGGCCGGCGCGAAGGTCTCGCACCTGTAGTATAAAACCGGGAGCGGTCAACGTCAATAGTGCCCCGGCGGCGGCCCCCTCGCTAATGACCTTGGGGCACCGTGGCCCAGTCGGCGAGGAACCTGGCGATTCCCTGGTCCGTGAGGGGATGGCGCAGCATCTGGAGCAGCACCGCGTAGGGCACCGTAGCTATGTGAGCTCCGGCCCGCGCCGCCGCCAGCACGTGGACGGGGTGGCGGATGCTGGCCGCGATTACCTGGGTGGGCAGTCCGTAATTGTCGAAAATCCGGACGATGTCCTCGACCAGGCGGGTGCCATCGTGCCCCACGTCGTCCAGACGACCCACAAAGGGGCTCACGTAGGTGGCCCCGGCCAGGGCCGCCAGCAGGGCCTGCAGGGGAGAAAACACCAGGGTGACGTTGGTCTTGATGCCTTGCGCACTCAGAATCCGGACCGCTTTGAGGCCCTCAGCCGTAATGGGGATCTTGACCACTATGTTGGGGTGGATGGCCGCGAGGTCCCGGGCCTCGGCCACCATGGCCCCGAAGTCCTGGGAGACCGCCTCCACGCTCACGGGCCCGTCAACGATGGAGACAATCTCCCCGACTATTTCGGAAAGCGGCCGCTTTTCCCGCGCCACCAGGGTGGGGTTGGTGGTGACCCCGAAAATGACCCCCAGGGCGCACGCCTCCCGGATCTCGTTCACGTTGGCCGTGTCGAGAAACAGTTTGATCTTTGCCACCTCCCAAGGGCGATAACCCGGCGGTTCCGGGCCGCGGCCCGCCGCCTCAGCCGGCCCGGCCCGCGCAGCCGAAGACGCGCATCTTGTGGCGGATAACCGCCACCGCGGCCTCGCGCGCCGGTCCGAGGATTTTCCGGGGATCTATCTCTTCGGGACGGGCCGCCAGTTCCCGCCGCACCGCGCCCACGAACGCTTCCCTGATGTCGGTATCGATGTTGATCTTTCTGACCCCCAGCCGCACGGCCTCTTGAATTGCCTCGTCAGGCACTCCCGAGGAGCCGTGCAGAACCAGGGGGATCCGCACCCGCTCCCTGATGGCCGCCAGGCGCGGGAAATCCAGCCGGGGGGTGCCGCGGTAGCGCCCGTGGGCCGTACCGACGGACACGGCCAGGGCGTCCACCCCGGTGCGCTCCACAAAATAGGCGGCCTCGTCGGGGTCTGTGAACAGGGCCTCCCGTTCGGCCACCGATATCTCGTCCTCGGTGCCCACTATGCGCCCCAGCTCCCCCTCCACGGAAACCCCGACCGCCCTGGCCACCGCCACCACCCGCGCCGTCAGCGCCACGTTTTCGTCCAGGGACAGCGCCGAGCCGTCGATCATCACCGAGGTGAATCCCGCCCGGAGACAGGCCACGGCTTGCTCGAAGCTGGTGCCGTGGTCCAGGTGCAGCACCACGGGCACCCGCGCCGCCTCAGCCGCCGTTCTGGCAAGGGCCGTGATGTAGGCCAGGCCCGCGTACTTGATGGCTCCCTGACTGGCCTGGAGGATAACCGGGGCCTTCTCGGCTTCCGCGGCCGTCACGATGGCCTGAACTACTTCCATGTTATGGCAATTGAACGCGCCGACGGCATAGCCCCCGACCTCGGCTGCCTCCAGCACGTCACGCAGGGTTACCAGGCCCACTCCCACCGCCTCCGTTCCGAAAAGTATGCCCCCCTCAGGGCCCTTTACGCTTGGGCCGCGCGTTCCGCGCGTGGCGCTCCCCAGCCGAAAGCCTCAGGTGCCGCACGCGCCTGAGGCGCGATACGTCTTCGGGCACCAGGGCCCGCACGATGCGACTGGCGCCGCAGTCACGGCAGACCAGTTGCACGCGGTCAGAAAAGATGGTGACCTCCACCCAGCGGCAGCCGCACCCACAGGTGATGAGGCCGCCGTCGGCCATGCTGTAAATGCGACTCAGGACCTGGTACATGATTTCCGGATTCTGAAAAAAGCTGGCCTCGCCGCCGGGTACCTCAGTGGCGAGACCGAGCGCCTGGTGCATCTGGTCCCGACGGCCGAAATGGGCCAGAATCAAACCGGTTTCCGGACAGTGGAGGCCCGCAACGTCCGGTCGCCAGATTTCCCGCCCCGCGACCTCGATTTCGTGCCTGCTCACGCAGACCACGCAGGGAATCTCCACCAGGTACCGCCCGCAACCCCGGGCGCTCACGGCCAGAAGAAGTCCACCACAGCAGCAGCCGAACTCTACGCGGCCGTTTCTGCCGATGGCGAAGCGGGAGAGGTGCCGCAATTCCAGTTTGCCGCACTCCGGGCAACGTACGGCGACGCCGATTTCACCTTCAAACAGCACGACGGTACCTCCTCGGGACCTGGCGTCCCACGAACTCAAAGGTTAGTTCGCCGCCCCGACCCGATTTCCTCCCGGAAATCTCGGGCTTCGGCTCCCTCCTGAAGGGCGTGCACCACCTGGCGCACGTCACTCAGGCTGAAGGGCTTGAGCAGGGACTGACGCACGCCCAGGGCCGCCGCGGCCTCCTGCCACCCCACTTCGCCGTAGGCCGTCATTAACACCACGGGCAGCGCGGGATGCAGGCGCCGGATTTCCCGCAAAACCTCCAGGCCGTCCATCCCGGGCATCTTCAGGTCCAGTAGTACGGCCCCCGGACAAGAATCCCGCAACAACTCCAGGGCCTCGCGCCCGCTACCGGCCGCCCGCACCCGGCACCCCAGCCCGTCCAGCGCCTCCGTGAGCAGACGGCGTATGGCGGGCCGATCGTCCACGACCAGTACTTCCATACCTTAACCCCCCCCCCGGTGCCCGTATTCAGGGAACCCACAGATGCGTCCCCACGCCGAACAACAGGCCCGCGGCGGCCACCAAGACACCCAGGGCGAGGACCGCCGGCGGCACCAGCACCACCAGGACGGCCCGCGCCGTGGTCAGACCGTGCACCTCCCTCACCCCGAGGATCAGCAGTACCACGGTCCAGATGAAAATTCCCATCGCCACGGGAACCGTAAGCCCCACACGCCAGTAGCCGGGCAGCCAGGTGACCAGCAGGTGCCACGGAATAAGTATGAGGGTGGGGAGTGAGGCCAGCCCGTAGACCGTGAACACTTCGCGGGCGGCCCCCCGGCCGCCGAAGAACTCGGCAATCAGGTGCAGCAGGCCGCTGTAGACGAAGAGCTTGGCGAGGGCCCAAGCTAAGAACAGCACCCCCACCCCGAAACCGAGGCCCCCGGAAACCGCGGCCAGCTGCGGATGGGATGCCAACCTGGGCGTGGTGAGCACGGCCATCAGGGCCCCGGCCGCGCTGACCAGAAAATATAAAAAAAGGGCCCGACCCACGGGTGCGTTGCCGGCCACTTCCCGAAAGGTCCGCACCGGGTGCAGGTACACCCCAGCCACCAGGTCCGCCAAGGCTGAAAGCAGGCTCACCACACCCTCACCTCCGCGGGGCGACCGGGCAGCCACCGCGCCATCAGGCCTTCAATGCCCCGCAAGAGACCGTACCACCAGGGACGGGGCGTCAGCTCCACCACCGGTGGCTCCTCGGGCAGCCCCGCGGCCCCGGCCGCCCAATTGATGGCCTCATGCAGGTCTCCCAGCTGATCCACCAGACCGACCTCCAAGGCCTGACGACCGGTGAACACACGTCCGTCCGCCAGCTGGCGTACCCTTTCCCGGTCCATGTCTCGGCCCGCGCAGACCACGTCCAGAAACTGCTGGTATACGTCGTCCACCATGGACTGAAAAATGGCGCGCTCCTCGGGGACCAGAGGCCGGGTCGGGGAACCCATGTCCTTGTAAGGGCCGCTCTTAACCGTGTCCACGCCAACACCCAGCTTGCGGTAAAGTTCGGCCAGGTGGACGGTCTCGATGATGACCCCAATGCTCCCGGTGAGGGAGGCGGGGTTGGCCACGATGCGGTCTGTGGCCGCCGCGATCCAGTACCCGCCAGAAGCCGCGGTGTCTCCCAGGGAGGCCACCACCGGCTTGCCCGTCGCTTTTAGCCGTTCGATGGCCCGGGTGATCTCCTGCGCCGCCGCCGCGCTACCCCCCGGGCTGTTGATGCGCAGGACGACCGCCCGCAAGTTGGGATCCCGCCGCGCCCGGTCGAGCTGCGCTGCCACCTCCTCGGCCGAGGCGGTCATACCGGCGAACTGGCCGCCTCCCCCGGTCACCAGCACGCCCTCGACACGAACCACCGCCACCCGGCCCCCGCCCCGTCTACCCTCCCCCTGCGGGGCGGCCCGTAACAATCCCGCCGCCACCAGGGACAGGACCACCACAACCCCCAGTCCGATGACGAAGAACCTCCGCCTTGCCATAGGTCCGACCCACCATCCTCAATACGCCGTGACGCTTACGGTCCGCCTTCCGGTCCCTCGCTTGCCACGCACGCCCACCCGCGCTACACCTAGTATGACCGGAATCCGGGCCGTGCCCTGTGCTCCCCGGCCGCCCGGTCCCGCCGCCGGGCCAGGGCCCGCCCCACGAATTCCCGGAAAAGGGGGTGCGGGCGGGTGGGCCGCGACTTGAACTCGGGATGGAACTGGGTGGCCACGAACCAGGGGTGGTCCGCCAGCTCCACGATCTCAACCAACTGACCGTCGGGCGACACGCCGCTGGCCACCAGTCCGCGGGCCTGCAGGGCGTCGCGGTAGGCGTTGTTGACCTCGTAGCGGTGGCGGTGGCGCTCGGCAACCTCTTCACACCCGTAGGCCAGGTGCGCCCGCGTGTCCGGCAGCAAGCGACAGGGATAGGCCCCCAGGCGCATGGTACCCCCGAGGTAGGTGACCTGCTTTTGCTCGGGCAGGAGGTCTATAACAGGGTAAGGCGTGTCGGGAGCGAATTCCGAGCTGTTGGCCGAGGTCCACCCCATCACGCCCCGGGCGAACTCCACCACGGCCAACTGCATGCCGAGGCAGATGCCCAGAAAAGGAATGTTTCGTTCCCGGGCGTAACGGATGGCGCGGATCTTCCCCTCTATCCCCCGGTCCCCGAAGCCCCCCGGGACCAGGATGCCGTCCGCGTCTTCCAGGTAACGCTCTGGCGGCTCGCGCTCGAGGTCCTCGGCCCGCACCCACCGCACGGCCACGGATACGCCGTGGTGAAACCCTCCGTGCCGGAGGGCCTCCACCACGCTGAAATAGGCGTCCGGCAGGTCCGTGTATTTGCCCACCAGGGCTATGGTCGGCCCCGCCTCCAGGCGCCTGATGCGCTCGACCAGCGCGCGCCACTCACCCAGGTCCGGCTCACGGCAGGCCAGCCCCAATCGCTCCACGGTGATCTGTCCCAGGCCCTCCTCCTCCAGCATGAGGGGCACCTCGTAAATGGAGGGGCTGTCCAGGGCCTGGATCACGGCCCGGCTCTCTATGTCGCAGAAGAGGGCGATCTTTTCCTTCATTTCACGGGAAAGGGGTAGCTCGGTGCGGCACACGATGACGTCGGGCTGGATCCCGATGCCCCTCAGTTCCTTCACGCTGTGCTGGGTGGGCTTGGTCTTTAGCTCGTTGGCGGCCCGCAAGTAAGGCACCAGGGTGACGTGTACGTACATGGTGTTCTCGCGGCCCAGGTCGCCCTTGAGCTGGCGGATGGCCTCCAGGAAGGGCTGGGACTCGATGTCGCCCACCGTGCCGCCGATCTCGGTGATCACAACGTCGGGCGACCCGATGCGCCCCATCTCCAGTACCCGTTCCTTGATCTCGTTGGTGATGTGGGGAATAACCTGGACCGTGCTGCCCAGGTAAACGCCCTTTCTTTCCTTCTCGATCACCGCGCCGTAAATGCCGCCGGTGGTGACGTTGCTGTTGCGGGTCAGGTTTACGTCTATGAAGCGCTCGTAGTGGCCGAGGTCCAGATCCGTCTCGGCCCCGTCCTCAGTCACGAAGACCTCCCCGTGCTGGTACGGGCTCATGGTCCCGGGGTCAACGTTGATGTACGGATCCAGCTTTTGAATGGCCACCTTCAGGCCCCGGGACTTCAGGAGCCGCCCCAGGGAGGAAGCGGTGATGCCTTTGCCCAGCGAGGAGACCACCCCGCCGGTGACGAATATGAACTTGGCCACTAGACGTTCCTCCGTTCCGTGTTACATGCGTTCCGGGGCTGCCACGCCCAGCAGGTTCAATCCGTTGCGCAGCACAACGCCCACGGCCCGCACCAGTACCAGGCGGGCCGCGGTGAGGGCGTGGTCCTCGGAAAGGATGCGGTGGCCGTTGTAGAAGCTGTGGAAGGTCCCGGCCAGTTCGTGGAGGTAGTGGGCCAGGCGGTGCGGGGCCAGTTCCTCGGCCGCCACGGCCACCTCCTCGGGAAAGGCCGCTACCCGCCGCACCAGGTCGAGTTCGGGTTCGCTGTGGAGCAGGGAGAGGTCGGCCTCCTGGGGCTGCGGAAGCGTTATCCCCCTTTCGGCGGCCTGGCGCAATACGCTCGCGATGCGGGCGTGGGCGTACTGCACGTAGTATACCGGGTTTTCGTTACTCTGGGCCCGCGCCAGGTCCAGGTCGAACTCCAGGTGGCTGTCCGCGCTGCGCATCACGAAGAAGTAGCGCGCGGCGTCGCGGCCCACCTCCTCCATGAGTTCCTCCAGGGTCACCACCTGACCGGTGCGCTTGGACATGCGCACCACCTCGCCCCCGCGCACCAACCGCACCAGCTGCATGATGACCACCCGGAGCCGCTCCGGGTCGTAGCCCAGGGCCGCCATGGCCGCCCGCACCCGACCCACGTGGCCGTGGTGGTCCGCACCCCATACGTCGATGACGCGGTCGAAACCGCGGTCGAACTTGTTCTTGTGGTAGGCGATGTCGGCCGCAAAGTAGGTCGGGACCCCGCTGGCCCGCACCACCACGTCGTCCTTGTCGGCCCCGAAGGCCGTGGCGCGAAACCACAGAGCGCCCTCGCGGTGGTAAAGGTAACCCCGCCGCTCCAGTTCGGCCAGCACCTCCCGGACCTCCCCCCGCTCGTGCAGCTCTCGCTCCGAAAACCACACGTCGTAGTGCACGCCGAACCGTTCCAGCGCGGCCTTCATGCCGGCGAGCTTCTCAGCCAGGGCGAACTCCACGAGGGCCTGCCGACGCTCCTCCGGGTCGGCCTGCAGGTAACGGTCCCCGTGGCGGGCAGCGAAGAAACGCACCGTGGCCACCAGGTCCTCGCCGTGGTAGCCGTCCGGAGGCACCTCGGCCTCGAGACCCAGGTGCTGAAAGTACCGGGCCTCGAGGGAGCGCCCGAAAAGCTCGATCTGGTGGCCGAAGTCGTTGATGTAGAACTCCCGGGTCACACTGTACCCCACGAATTCCAGCAATGCGGCGATGCTGTCCCCGAGGGCCGCCCCCCGTGCGTTGCCCATGTGGAGCAGGCCCGTGGGGTTGGCGCTCACGAACTCCACCTGCACGCGGCTTCCCCGCCCCCGGAAGCTGCGACCGTAGTCCCGGTCCAGGGTCACGGCCAGGGAAAGGGCCCGGTACAGCCAGGAGGGCTCCAGCCGGAAATTTATGAAGCCCGGGCCTGCCACGGCGACGTCCACGAGCGGCAGCCCCCCGCGGTCCAGCCGGGCCACGATCTCCTCGGCCAGCCGCCGGGGGGGCTGCCCCGCGTGCCGGGACAGGAGAAGGGCCAGGTTGGTGGCGAAGTCTCCGTGGGCCTTTTCCCGCGGTACCTCCACCACGAAGCCCGGCACCGTCGGGTCGCGACCGAGTTCGGCCAGCACGGCCCCCGCAGCCACGCGCAACCGCCGGCTCAAGTCATTACGCATTTCCTGCACGACGTCGGACATGACGGGTTTCACCCTGTGCCAAAAATTTACCCTTCAAGATTAATACAGACTCCCTTCGGCTGTCAAGAAACCCCCCGCGCCGCCGGCCACGCGTCCGAGCTCAAACGCCTTCAGGTTGACCTCCCGGTACGGGGTTGGCACCAGCTCCTCCAGGGCCAAGGTCCAGGCCTCCTCGGGCAGGTCCAGCGCCGCCGCGAGCGCGCCGACCAGCACCATGTTAACGGTCTTGGTGGAGCCCGCTTCCACGGCCAGAACCGGCCCGTCCACCACCACGGTGCGGAAGCCACGGGCCCGTACCTTGGCGGGGATACCTTGCGGGTACGCGGCCGCGCCCGTCAGTACGGGCAGGGGATAGATGGTCTGCCGGTTGAGGATCACCGTGGCCCCGGCCTTGAGCCTCGGCAGCCAGCGCAGACCCTCCAGTTGTTCGAAGGCCACCAGCACGTCCGCGAAGGCGATCAGGGGCGAACGGACCCGGGAGCCGAAGCGCACCTGAGTGACCACGCTGCCGCCCCGCTGTGCCATGCCGTGCACCTCGGATACCTTCACGTCCCGGCCGGCCAGTTGCGCCGCGCGGGCCAGCACCTTGCCGGCCAGGATGGTCCCTTGTCCCCCCACGCCGGCCAGCAGCACGTCGGTCGTGGCGTTAGGCACGGTCTCCATCCCCCTCCTTAATGGCCCCGGTCCTGCAAACCTGGCGGCAGAGTCCGCAACCGCGGCACAGTTCCGCGTCGATCACCGCCACCTTTTCCACCAGCGCCAGGGCCGGACACCCCAGGCGCATGCAGTTGCCACAGCCCGTGCAGGCGGCCGGGTCCACCGCGGGCGCGGGCTCGGGCGGCACCGTCAGGCTACAGGGCCGGCGCGCGAGGATCACCGAGGGCTCGGGGGCCGCGAGTTCCCGACGGACAGCCCTGCGCACGGCCGCCAAATCGTAGGGGTCCACCACCACCACCCGCCGCACGCCCAAGCCCCGGACCACCTGCTCCAGGTCCAGGCGCGGGGCCTCCTCACCCAGCAGGGTGCGGCCGGTCCCCGGGTGGTCCTGGTGGCCGGTCATGGCCGTGGTGCCGTTGTCCAGAATGATGACCGTGCTGCGGCCCCTGTTATATACTATGTCCAGAAGGCCCGTGAGGCCCGAGTGAAAGAAGGTGGAGTCTCCGATCACTGCCACGGTGCGGGCGGCCATCTCCGGGGCCGCCTTCTCCATACCCAGGGCCATGCCGATGGAGGCCCCCATGCAGAGGCAGGTGTCCATGGCCGAGAGCGGGGGCTGAACCCCCAGGGTGTAGCAACCGATGTCACCCATGACCGCGAGCCTGAGGCGCGACAGTACGTAGAGCACACCCCGGTGGGGACAGCCCGGGCAAAGCACCGGGGGCCGTAGGGGAAGGTCTTCGTGGGCCTGGGCCGCCACTCCCGTGGATCCGGGGTTCGGCCGGTGAGCGCGGGCCACGACCACGGGGTCCAGCTCGCCGTGGCGGGGAAAGAGGTTCTTGCCTTCCACGGCGAGGCCCATGGCACGGAGCTGCTCCTCCAGGTAGGGCTCCAGTTCCTCAACCACCAGGAGACGCCTTACCCGGGCCGCAAAACGGCGCAGGAGTCCGGAGGGAAGGGGGTTGGTCAGGCCCAGCTTCAGCACCGTGGCCCCGGGAAAGGCCTCCAGCGCATACTGATAGGCCACCCCGCTGGTTACGATGCCCAGGTCGTCACCTCCCTCGATGATTACGTTAACGGGACATTCTTCGGCATAGCGCCGGAGGGCCTCCTGCCTCTCGAGCCAGACCAGGCGCCTTCTCCTGGCGTGGGCGGGCACCATTACGTACTTGGCCACGTCCTTTTTGTAGGGCCGACGGGTCGGCTCCCGGCGCTCTCCCAGTTCCACCAGACCCTGGCTGTGGGAAATCCTGGTGGTGGTGCGCAACATGACCGGTGTGTCGAAGGTTTCACTCAGGTCCAGGGCCAATCCCACCATATCCTTGGCCTCCTGGCTGTCCGAGGGCTCCAGCAGGGGAATACCGGCCATCCGGGCCAGGTAGCGGTTATCCTGCTCGTTCTGGGAGCTGTGCATCCCCGGGTCATCCGCCGAAACCAGCACCAAGCCGCCGTTTACCCCCGTATAGGCTAGGGTCATGAGGGGATCGGCGGCCACGTTGACCCCCACGTGCTTCATGGCCACCAGCACCCTGGCTCCGGCCAGGGAGGCCCCCACACCCACCTCCAGGGCCACCTTTTCGTTAGGGGACCACTGGGCGTAAACCCCGGGGTACCGGGCCAGGTTTTCCAGAATTTCGGTGCTGGGCGTGCCCGGATACCCCGTGCCCACCGTCACCCCGGCCTCGTAGGCCCCCCGGGCTATGGCGGCGTTGCCGGACAACAGTTCCTTCACGTCGCGTCCTCCTTTACCCGTTCGTCGATGAGCCGGCGCGCCTTGCCGGTACTGCGCTCCAGGGAGCGTGGCTCTAGCAGCCGTACCCGCACCCCGAGGCCCAGGTGGGCGTAAAGCCGCCGGCGCACGGTCTCCTCCAGGGCCGCCAGGTCCCGGAATTGCCCCGTGAACTTTTCGGGCTCCAACTCCACCCGCACCTCCAGTTCGTCCAAAAAGCCCCTGCGCCGCACCACGATCTGGTAGTGGGGTGCCACACCCTCCACGTCCACCAGTACGCTCTCGATCTGGGAGGGAAAGACGTTGACACCCCGCACCGTCACCATATCGTCGGTACGGCCCGTGACCTTCTCCATACGCACGGTGGTGCGCCCGCAGGGGCAGGGTTCCGGGTGTAGCACGGTGATATCCCGCGTGCGGTAGCGTAACAAAGGAAGGGCCTCCTTGGTGAGGGTGGTGACCACCAGTTCCCCGCGGGCGCCGTAGTCCAGGGGGGCCCCGGTGTCGGGGTCAATGACCTCCACCAGAAAGTGGTCTTCGGCCACGTGCATCCCGCAGGTAGCGGCGCATTCTCCGGCCACGCCGGGGCCCATGACCTCGCTGAGGCCGTAGTTGTCCGTGGCCTTCATCCCCCAGCGGGCCTCCAGTTCGCGGCGCATGTTCTCGCTCCAGGCCTCGGCCCCGAAGAGCCCCAGTCGCACGCCGAGGGAGCGCGGGTGGAAGCCCATTTCCTCCGCCACCTCGGCCAGGTGCATGGCATACGAGGGGGTGCCCACCAGCACCGTGGTGCCGAAGTCCCGCACGAGCATGATCTGCCGCTCGGTATTGCCCGCCGAGGCCGGCACCACGGTGGCCCCCACCCTCTCCAGACCGTAATGGAGGCCGAAGGCCCCGGTAAACAGGCCGTAGCCGAAGACGATCTGGGCCACGTCCCCGGCCGTCACCCCGGCCTGCACCGCGATACGGGCTACGAGTTCGGTCCACGTCTCCAGGTCCCGCCTGGTGTAGCCCACCACGATGGGCTTGCCCGTGGTGCCGGAAGAGGCGTGCAGGCGGACCACCTCGCGCAGGGGCACGGCGAAAAGGCCATAGGGATAGTGGGCCCGCAGGTCCTCCTTGGTGGTGAAGGGCAGGCGCCGCAGGTCCTCCAGGCTCCGGATATCTTCCGCCCGCACGCCCGCCGCGTCCAGACGCTCCCGGTAGAAGGGCACGCGGGCGTAAACCCGGGCCACCACCTCCCGCAGGCGCGCCAGTTGCAGTTCTTTCAGTTGGTCACGCGACATGCATTCGTAAGCCGTATTCCAGATCACCGCGCCACAGCCGACCTTAGGGTCGGTCCGTCCCCCTTCGATACAGTTGTTGCCATCGGCAAAACTGCCACCCGAAAAAGTCCCCGGGGAAGATCCCCGGGGCGGTATTATTCTCGAACGGAAGGCCTGATTCCTGCCCTCAGCCACTCGCGGCCGAGACCACTTTGGCGCGCGTCAGGCGCTGCACGAAGCGCGCCATGCGCTGCAGGGCCTCCGAGAGCTGGGAAACCGAGGCCGCGTAGGAGCACCGGATGAACCCCTCTCCGCTGGGCCCGAAGGCCGTGCCGGGCACCACGGCCACCTTTTCCTGCTGAAGCAGGCGCTCGGCAAAGGCCTCCGAGGAGAGGCCCGTGTGGCCCACGTAGGGGAAAGCGTAGAAGGCACCCCGGGGTTCAAAGCAGGGCAGGCCCATTTCCCGGAAGGCCTGGAGCACCAGGCGTCGGCGCCGGTTGTACTGGGCCACCATTTTCTCCATCTCGCCGCGTCCGTTCTTGAGGGCCTCGAGGGCGGCCACCTGGGCCGTGATGGGCGCACACAGCATGGTGTACTGGTGGATCTTGGTCATGGCTCCGATGAAATCCGGGTGCCCGCAGGCGTAGCCGACCCGCCAGCCCGTCATGGCGTAGGCCTTGGAAAAGCCGTTGAGGAGGATGGTCCGCTCGCGCATCCCGGGCAGAGCCGCCACGCAGGTGTGCTCCCCGTCGTAGGTCAGGCGGTCGTAGATCTCGTCGGAGATCACGATCAGGTCCCGGGCCCGGGCCACCTCCGCAATTTCCAGAAGCCGGTGTCGGTCCAGCACCGCACCCGTGGGATTGTTAGGATAGCAAAGCACCAGAGCCTTGGTGTGCGGGGTGATGGCGGCCTCGATCTGCGCCGCCTCCACCTGGAACCCGTTCTCCGGCCCCGTAGGCAGCAGCACCGGAACGCCGCCGGCCAGGGTGGTACAGGGCGCGTAAGAGACATAGCAGGGCTCCGGTATAAGCACCTCGTCTCCGGGGCACAGGATGGCCCTCAAGGCCAGGTCCAGGGCCTCGCTGACGCCCACGGTGATGAGGATCTCCCGGTTCGGATCGTAACGGACACCGTACAGCTCCTCCAGGTAGCCCGCAATGGCCTGGCGCAGCTCGGGCATGCCCTGGTTGGAAGTGTACCTGGTGTAGCCCCGGCCCAGGGCGTAAATGCAGGCCTCCCTGATGTGCCAGGGAGTGACGAAATCCGGCTCCCCCACCCCGAGGGAGATCACCCCCTTGGTGGCCGCCACCAGGTCGAAGAAGCGGCGGATACCCGAAGGCGGCATGTCGCGCACGGCGGGATTCAGGGCGTGGGTCCAGGACGTCACGGCGTCACCACCAGCCTTTTGTTCTTTTCGGTATCCTCCAGAATTACGCCTTCCTGCTTGTAAGCTTTGAGCACGAAGTGGGTGGAGGTGCTCACCACCCCCTCGATGGTGGAGAGCTTGGTGGCCACGAAGTGGGCCACCTCCTTCATGCTCTCGCCCTCCACCAGCACCGCCAGGTCGTAGTCACCGGAGACCAGGTAGACGGAGTTGACCTCGGGGAAGCGATAAATGCGTTCGGCCACGGCGTCAAAGCCCACGTCGCGCTGGGGCATGACCTTAACCTTGATGAAGGCGTAGACCTTTTCACGGCCAACTTTTTCCCAGTTAACCACCGTACGATAACACAGGATAGCCCCCTCTTCCTCCAGTATCCGTATCCTCTCCGCCACCTGATCCTCCTGCATGCCGAGCATGTCGGCCAGTTGCTTGTGGCTCAGGCGGCTGTCGGCCTCCAGGAGTTCCAGCAACTCCGCGTCCCGCTCCATGGCCTCTCTCCCCTTAAAAATACTAAACTCCCGTCCCAAGGGACGAGAGTTCTGCCTTCTCGCGGTACCACCCTTCTTGGCCGCAAATCCTTGCGGCCCCCTCAAACCGGTAACGGCGGCGCGCCGGCCAGGCATACTCCTTTCGCGGTGCGAAAGTTTCCGCCCGCGGCTCCGGGGTGGCACGGATGCCTTTCCCCGCCGGGCTTGCACCCTCCCCGGCTCGCTGGACGGGACGCCGGCACCCTTCTTCCCCTTCACGGCCCTAACGCTATGAAGTTACGAACGATTGTAGCACGAAGCGGTGAGGGCGTCAAGAGGAAGTCACAAGATTGGTACAGCCCGGGGCTACATGGTCAGGGTGCCGCCCGGCAGCGGGATGAGTTTCAGGATCCGCTCCTGGCGACCGGTCAGAGCGTCCACGTAGATCAGGAAGGCGTCCTCGCCGAGTTTGGCCAGAAACTCGTAAGTCAGCTTCTCGCCGCCCCCCTCGGTGGGAACGAGGGCCAGCCGGCCTCCGGAGGCCATAAGGCGAGGGCTCAGCTTCGCCAGGGCCGCCGCACGCGTCACTCGCGGGGCCGGCAGCTCCCGCGCGTGGTGGTTGAAGAGATAGCCGGTACTCTCCAGGCCCACCACCTGACCATTGTCCAGGGCCACCGTGACCTTTACTAGATCCGGGTAGAGCACGACGCCGTTTTGCACCGGAGCCATGTTGAAGGTCACGGTGTTTCCTTGCTGGAGGTGGTAGGTCACCTCCATGGGCGGGTAGCCCCTGGCTCCCAGAAACTCCATGGCCTTCTCACGGGCCTGCTCTACACTAATGGTCGGGTCCCCGGCGGGTCGCAACACCAGCAACCAAACTATCTGTCCTCCCTGTTCCGAGACGTCCACCACGGCCCTGCTCCCCGGGGACCCCGGAGTTGGTTCCACTTCCACACGCCAGGCGGAGATTTTGGCCCGCACCGAACCCGAGGTCCGGGCGTTGTAGGTGGCCCCGGGTTCGGGGTCCAGGAAGGCTAGGGCCCGCCGCACCGCCCCGTCGGCGTCGACCTTCTCCTGACCTAGCCCCTTCGGCTCCTGCCTCTCCAGATGCTCCGAGAAGGGTCCGTCGTAAACCAGGGTGGGGTAACCCTGCAGGGTGCGATCGAGGTCCCGCAATCCCATGGCCATGGCCGCGCCCTCGGGCTGGCGGGCGAGGCGCGTCAACTGGGTGAAGTAGGCTCTGGGATCCCCGTAGCTGGCCTCGATGTCGTGCAGTTCCCGGTTCAGGGCCCCGGCCTGCTGGTACAGGCTCCGGAGATTGTCCCACTCCTTCTCGACGCTCGCGCCCCGACGCAGGAAACTTTGGGCGTAGTCCGCCACCTGGCTAAGGAAGGTGGTAGTGCGGGCCGCCACGTCCTCCCCGAGGGGGAGCTGCGTGAGGTCCTCCTGGGCGGCCGAGGCCTGCTGCCAGACGTCCGAAAGGAGCGCCGCCTGCTGGTCCGAGGCCACGAGGGCCTTGGCGAGGAGCACCTCCACATTCTGCACGTGGGCCATCAGGTCGTAAAAGGACCGCTGGTACCTCCCCGCGAGATACGTTTCCAGGCCCCGCCGCAAGCCGTACTGGTTGAGGCCCCACGCCAGGGATGTGGCCGCCAGCAGGCCCAGCATCAAAGGCAAAAGCCAGTTCTTCCGCACGGAGGACACACCTTCCTGTTAGCTCATTCTAAAGGGCAAAGACGTGTCGCCCGATCTGCGTGACGATGGTGCGCGTCCAGATCCACGGGCTGACGGGCTTGGCCGGATTCCAGAAGAATAGGGCACCGTAGGTGGGATCCCAGCCGTTCAAGGCCAGTTGCGCCGCCAGCACGGCCTCGTCGCTCAGGGCGCGCCAGATCTGTCCGTTGGAAACCGACTCGAAGGCCCCGGGCTGAAAAATTACCCCTGCGATGGTTCTGGGAAACTGGGGGTGGGCGGTGCGGTTCAGAACTACGGCACCCACCGCCACCTTGCCGATGAGGGGTTCGTCGGCGGCCTCGCCCATAATGACCCTGGCCAGCAGGTACAGACTGTCCCGATTGTCGACGCCCCCGCGGGAAACCGGTCCCGCCGCCGGCATGACCGGGGGTAAGCCCAGGGCGGCCCAGGTTTCCGGGCCCACCACACCGTCCACGGCCAGACCGTTGAGCCACTGGAAGCGCCGCACCGCGTTCCAGGTACGGGGCCCGTAATAACCGTCGATCGGCCCGTCGTAGTAGCCCCACCAGCTCAATCTCTGCTGTACCTGCGTGACGTGGTAGCCCGAGGTACCCCAGTAAAGCACGGGACTCTGGGCCCCGGCGAACCGAAAACCGGCCAGGACTCCCAGCAGTATCAACAACAAACCCAGAATCCGCGCCATGGACCCCGCCACTCCGGTCGAAGCAATCTCTAGAGTAGTGTGCGGGTTCGCACCGCCGTTTATTCCCCAAAACAAAAAAGCCCGCTGCGCGGGCCCTTCTCGATCCGGCTACGCGATGAACTTGAACACCTCCACCACCCGCTGGCATTTGCCGGCCACGTTGACGAACTCCTGGGCGAAGGCCGCGGTTTCTTCCGAGGCCGCCGCGGCTTCCTCGCTCACCGCCGCAATGGCCTGGATGTTGCCCACCACGGCCTGGGTGGCCGCCGCCTGCTCTCTCGCCCCTTCGGCCATTTTTTCCATGAGGGCGGCCGTCTGCCGGGCCGAAGCACTTATGGAGCGAAAGGCCTCGCGGGCGTCGGCTGTCAGCTGCAGGCCCTGCTGCACGGCCTCCACGGCACCGGCGGTACCCTGCTGGATGGTGGCGATGAGCTGGGCGATCTCCTTGGTGGCGCGCCCGGAATTCTCCGCCAGCCGGCGCACCTCGTCGGCCACCACGGCGAAACCCCGGCCGTGTTCGCCGGCCCGGGCCGCCTCGATGGCCGCGTTCAGGGCCAGAAGGTTGGTCTGACCCGCAATGTCGTCGATAACCTCGATGATCTGCCCGATCTTGGAGGTGCTGGCATTGAGTTCCGCAATGCGCCCGCTGATGACCTCCATTCCCGCCACCACCTTTTCCACGTTCCCTTCGCCCGAGACCGCGGTCTGGGCCGTGCGGCGCGCCGCCTCGGCCGCCTGCTGGGCCGCGTCCACGGAGGCCCTGGCGCGCGCGGCGATGCCCTCAATGCTCTCCAGCACCTGCTGAATCTGGCGGGCCTGGTCCTGGCTCCCGGTGGAGACCTGCTCCGTACTACGCAGGATCTGTTGCGAGGCCTCGTTCATGACCTTTACCTGGTCCTGCACCTGGGAAATGTATTTCACCATGCCCTTGATCATCTTGCGGATGTTGTCGGCGAGCCTTCCAAATTCGTCCTTCTCGCTCACCCGTATCACGTAGGGGGTAACTCCGGCGGCCAGTTCCTCGCCGGTGTGCTTGCCCGCCACCTGGATCATTACCGTGAGGTCCCCTTTGATGATGCGGCCGGTGGCCTCCAGCAGCACGGGGAACACCTCTCCGAAGGGACGCGTGACCAGGTAGTAGACGGCGGTGGCCAGGACAACACCAGCCGCCGCGCCGACCACGAACCCCAGCCAGCCGAAGTGCCAGAAGCGCAGGACCCCGGCCGTCAACGCCACGGCAACCAGATTTACCCCCAAAACGATTAACGTCAGACGAGTCTGAATACGGTGCAACGCCCCCACCCCCTCATAACGACCTCGCCCTCCGCCACCCACGCCACCCACAGTCCCCTCCGGTGGGGACAACCCGTCCGCCTCAGCAGACGGCATTTTTTTCTCTGCACGTGGTGTGCACCGTCTCCCACGCTACCCCTGTTCGCTGGCGCCGGCAGGCCGCCGGCCCGCCTTGCGCGCCAGATCGACCAAGGCCTGTGCCCATTCCGGGACGCCCAGCACATGGATGTGACTGTAAAGGGCCAGCACGTTCTTGTATACCAGACCGTCGCGCCGGCCGTCGGCCCCCCAGCCCCGGTGCACGTGCAGGGCGAAACTAACCCTTCCGGCCTCCACATTGACGATACGGGAGTGGTGGAACTCGTGGGCGCGCAAGATCCGTCCCACCGGGAAAAAGGGGTTTGACCCCACCACCTCTACGACCGTGTAGCCGTGCCCCTGGGGCCGGCGTTCCATAACGGCGTCGCAGGGGAGGGCCCCCACCATCTCATACCGGTCGCCGTTCAGGTGCAGGTGACGACAGAGGTACATGAGGCCCCCGCATTCCGCGTATACCGGGAGCCCTTCCTCGACTGCCCGGCGGATCTTCTGGCGCAAAGCGAGGCCGGCCTCCAGCTCCGCCGCGAAAACCTCGGGAAAACCTCCCCCGATGTACAGGGCGTCCACCGGAGGCAGGTCCGCGTCGGCCAGGGCGTCCACAAAGACCAGCCGCGCACCGCCGGCGGCCAGGGCCTCCAGGTTCTCGGGGTAATAAAAGCTGAAGGCCCGGTCGCGCAACACCCCTATTACGGGTACTCTCTCGTGCGCTCCTCTGCCTCCCTCGGCCCCCCCGGCGAGCGCCGGCGCCTCCACGGGAGGAGCCGAGCGCGCCACGGCCAATAACCCCTCCAGATCCAGGCACCTTTCCGCGGTGCGGCGCAAGCACTCCAGGACGGGCAGCAATTCGTCCCTTTCCCCAGCGGGTACCAGGCCCAGGTGCCGGTCCGGTATCACCAGTTCTTCATCCTTGGGAAAGGCCCCCAGGACCGGCAGGCCGCAGTACTCCCGAATGGCGGCCCGCAACATGGCCTCGTGGCGCGGCCGGGCCACCCGGTTCAGGATTACCCCCGCGATCCCCAGGTGCGGGTCGAAGCGCTGGCAGCCCAGCACCACCGCCGCCACGCTGCGGGTCATCCGGCTGGTATCCACGACAAGCACCACGGGCGCCGCCAGCACCCTGGCCAGTTCGGCGGTACTGCCCGTACCAGCCAGGTCCACCCCGTCAAAGAGGCCCATGGCACCCTCGACCACCGCCAGGTCGCTCGCAGCGGCATGGCGCAAGAAACTCTGCCGCAACGTATCCCGCTCCATCAAAAAACCGTCCAGGTTACGGCACGGCACCCCGGCCACCAGTCCCAGCCAGCTGGGGTCGATGAAATCCGGTCCCTTCTTGTACGGCTGCACCCGCAGGCCCCTGGCACGTAAGGCGGCAATCAGAGCCGCGGTGACGGTGGTCTTGCCCGCGCGGCCCTGGGGCGCTCCGATGACCAGCCTGGGTACCGCCACGAGTCCTTTCATGACGCCTATTCTGCCCCCGATCGAGTAGGAGGGGGCGGCTAACCCCCGTCCTCTCACACCACCGTACGTACCGTTCGGTATACGGCGGTTCATGAGACACTACGAAGTTCACGGTACCGGTCGACCAAGCTGACCAGCCCTTGGCTGCGCCAGTAGGCGAGGCCAAGGGCTTTGTTTACCTGGGGCGTGTTCGCCAGCCGCCAGCCGCCTTTGCGCGAACCGCTGATGTGGCGCGCCCAGTCCTCAGGAATGCCCAGGGCCACCAGGTTGCGACGTCTGGTGCGGGGCCGCTTCCATTGCTTCAACAGACACATGCGCGGTGAGTCGCCCGGGGGAGTCTCACCCCTGGGCGCTCGCAGAACTGGACGTGAGCGTCTCCGCTCATCCAGCTCCCATCACCCGGCCGCAGGCTTCACCCCCAGCAGAAACCAGTGGGCGAATAGCCTGGGTTCCCGCCGGGCAATGCTGCCGAGCCAA
>Ga0272449_1001701_pt1 | contig 21974 bp, 20 predicted proteins | sample YNPCB0241_FD_198679 | JGI IMG/M metagenome (GOLD analysis project Ga0272449, IMG submission 198679) | Hot spring sediment microbial communities from Yellowstone National Park, WY, United States - YNP-CB-024-1 | ecosystem: Environmental > Aquatic > Thermal springs > Hot (42-90C) > Sediment... | reverse complement strand
ACCGCAGCATTTGAAGAAAATAAACCCACAGATGTTTGGGCTATTGGATATACTCGAGACTTAGTTGTTGGAGTTTGGGCAGGAAATAACCACAATGAACCCCTAAAGCCTCGAGCTCTTGGAGCCAATATTTCAGCGCCAATTTGGAATCAATTCATGAAAGAAGCTACAAAAGATTATCAAAAAATAGCTTTTTCAAAGCCCAATCTTCCAAAAACAGGAAAACCAATCTTGGATGGAATTTTGCCCACGACTGAAGTAGTTTTAGATAAACTTTCCCAAAAATTAGCAAGTCCTCTTACTCCAGAAGAACTTCGAGAGACAAAGAAATTTCCAGTTTGCCATTCAATTTTATATTATGTAAAAAAAGATGACCCTCAGGGCCCTCCTCCTCAAAAGCCAGAGAGTGATCCTCAATTTCGAAATTGGGAAAGTGCAGTCCAAAGCTGGTGTCAAAAAAATGGATTTTTAGCTCCAAGCGAAACTACCCCTTATCATCAAGAATCAAACCTTCCAAAGTTTACCCTCTTGGAAAAATTTGCTAAAAAAGAAGATAGCGGAGGAAAAATAACTTCGCTTAAATTTTCTTTTAAAGTTGAGGCGCCTCTTGGCATAAAAACGCTTACCTTGTTTCATGAAGGAAATGTTTTAGAGAAAAAAGAAAATCCAACATCCAATGATTTCTCTTTTGAATTTCAAATTCCAAAAGATCTTCCTCAAAAAGAAAGCTATACCATTGAAATTCAGGCTGAAGATAGTGCTTTAAATAAATCAAAATTCATTTTAAATTTTCCTTAACCGCTCTTTTAAAATGAATTAAAGAAAAAGCATTTTTATCTTTTTGAATAAGGCAAATAAGATCGATTCGCCAAGGGAAATTAGGATAAAATTTTAAAAGATAAGCTTGAGCAACTTTTAAAATCTTTTTAATTTTTTGGGAACTAAGTTTTTCTTGAGGAGAGAAAATTTCTTGTGAAGCGCTTTTAACTTCAACAAAAACAATTTCATTTTTATCTTTAGCTATAATATCAATTTCGCCAAATGGCAGACGATAATTTTTCTCAAGAACTTTATATCCTTTTTTTAAAAGATATTTGGCTACAATGGTTTCTCCTTTCTTTCCTAAAAAATTCATAAAAAATTATGACCGCCATTGAGAACAAAAAAGCATACCATAATTATCAAATTTTAGAAAAGTTTGAAGCGGGAATCGAACTTAAAGGGACAGAAGTAAAATCAATTAAAAACGGAAGGGTAAGTTTTGGTGAGGGATTTGTGGAAATAAGGAATCAAGAGGCTTGGCTTAAGGGAGTAAATATCCCACCATTTCAAATTCAAAATGCCCCCAAAAACTATGACCCTTTACGTCAAAGAAAGTTGCTTTTGCACAAAAAAGAGATTAATTATCTTGCCAGTAAATCAAAAATAAAGGGCTTAACAATCATTCCGCTTAAAATTTATTTGAAAAGAGGTAAAATAAAGATTGAAATTGCTTTGGCTAAAGGAAAAAGGAAATATCAAAGAAAAGAGGAAATCAAAAAAAGAGAGATAGAAAGAGAGATAAGAGAAGCTTTAAAGAAAAGGCTTTCATCTTGACTTAAGGATTTTTTTTGATAGAATTCATTTTGAGTGAAAGAGGGGGCGAAAAGTCTCGACAGAAATTTTTGGCCGAAATAAGGCAGGCCAAGTTTTCAGGATCTTGCAAAAATCCTGAGAAAAAAGTGCCAAAGAAGCACTTGCTCTTGCCTAAAACTTTTTCAGGCAAGGCTCAAGCTTTCCCTGATGCTCGATAAGGGAAGCTTGGGTTAATAATTTTTTTCGAGCTTTCTCCCTTCTTGGCCCCAAAGAGGGGAGGAAAAATTCTCTGGGGCTTTAGACTAAGACTTTTGCCTGTTTTTTATCTTAGTCTGAAACTCAAAACAGGCTATGCCTGTAGAATTATTTCGGCCAAATTTCTGGACTGGGGTGCAAATCCCCACGCCTCCACAAAAATTCTAAAGTGGATCTCTCAAAAAAAATTAAAGTTAACGAAGAAATTAAAGCGGATAAAGTAAGGCTCATTTCCCCGGAGGGAGAAAACTTGGGTATTTTTTCATTAAAAGAAGCCCTGGATCTAGCAAGAAGTAAAGGTCTTGATTTAATTGAAGTGACCTCAAATTTAACTCCCCCGGTATGTAAGCTTGGTAATTATGGAAAATTTCTTTATCAAAAAATGAAAAAGGAAAGAGAGCAAAGAAAAAAATTAAAACTTGGGAAATTAAAAATTATCAGAATTTCCCCAAGAATATCTGATCATGACCTGGAAACAAAAAGAACTCAAATAAAGAAGCATTTAGAAAAGGGTAGGAGGGTGAAAATTGAAATGCCACTTAAGGGGAGGGAGAAAATGTTTGAAAAAATTGCTAAAGATAAGCTTGAAGAATTTATCAAGAAAATAGAGGAAGAGATCAAAATAAAAAGCGAAGGAGAAATTTCAAAAAAAGGGGGAGCTTTTGAGGTTATAATTAAAAAGAAATAAATTTTATGAAGGCAAAAACAAGAAAATCTCTTTTAAAAAGATTTAAAATTACCAAAACTGGAAAGGTTCTTCACCGCCCAATTGGGCAAGATCATTATTTGGCCAAAAAATCTTCAAAAGTTAAGCGAAAAAAAAGAAAGCTTGTTCCTCTTTCCCCTTCATTAGCAAAAAAAGTAAAAAAATTTCTTTACTACTCTGGCAAAAGAGGATAAGTTATTTTTGAGATTTCAAAAAGGCAATAAGTTTCCTGAATCTTAAATACTCACTTACTCTAAGTCCTGTCCATTTTCCAAGAAAAAAATTAACTATTGCCAAAAAGGCAAAGCTCCAAAATGGATAGTTAAGAAGTAAATTTGCTAAAAATTTTGATTTAACGATAAAATAAGAAATTATAGCCAAAATTAAAGTTTCAAGCGTTAAATAAACTGCCTCCTTTAACCCTCTCTCAACTTGAACAGTGATAAAGTGTTCACTAAGTAAAATCATTACCAAAATTGGGAAAATTGAAAGGGTATATAACCCCTCAACTTTAAAGTATTTACCACAAAAAAACATAAAAAAGATCATCAGGCAGATTCCAGTTAAAACTAGAGCTATACGAGGCAAATAGTGGATTTTAATTTTTTTAAAAAGAAATCTCCAAAAAGTGGCACCTATCATCACTATTAAAAAAATTACCAAGCCATATTTAAGTTGTGTAGCTACAAACCCAAAGGTAATAAGAGAGGTAATGTAAATCCCAAAGCCCCTTATTCCAAGAATTTGCCTCGCAAAAGCGATAAAGGTAGCTACCACAGGTAGCATTAAAACTTGTAAAAAAGTTTCTTGAGAGATGCCAAATTCAATAATTTTTTGGACAAAATAAGACATTTAGAGGTTTGAAATGTTAAAATAAATATCCTGAACATCACTGTGAGAGTCAAGAGCTTCAAAAAATTCTTTTATTTTTTTTCTTTCCTCTTCATTTTCGATCTGAATTTCTTCCCGAGGGACCCAAACAAGTTCCTTTTCTTTAATCTTAATTCCTTTTTCTTCAAGATTCCTTTTAGTTTTTTCGAGCTCTTCGGGTTTTGTATAAATTTCCAAAATTTCTCCTCTCCATAAAGTGTCTTCGGCACCGGCTTCAATTGCTAAAAGCTCAAGCTCCTCTTTTGAAAAAGAATCTTTGTGATCTCTAAAATCGAGAGTAAGACAACCTTTTCTTTGATATTGCCACAAAACACTTCCGGAAACGAGTTTTCCTCCAAATTTTTCAAAAATTTGCCTTATTTCACTTAATGTTCGATTTCTATTATCGGTTATCCCTTCGATAACTACTGTGGCTTTGCCGGAAATTATTCCTTCAAGAATGATACTTTCAAGCTTTGGCCCACCACTTTCACCGATTCCTCTTTTTATTGCCCTTTCTATATTTTCCTGAGGTAAATTTGCTTCTTTAGCTCTCTCAATTGCCATCTTAAGCTCCGGATTGAGCTCAGGGTTTGATCCTTTTTTTGCCGCCAAAGTGATAAGACGGGTAAGCTTCGAAAAAAGCTGGGAACGTTTTGCGTCTTGAATTTCTTTTTTATGTTTTATTCCTGCCCAGTGAGAATGACCGGCCATGGGAAAAATATTTTTTTAAAAAAAGACCTTTTTATTCCAATTCTTCTATTTCAATTTCAACTCTTTCTTTATTTTTTGGATTTTCCCTTAATTTTAGCAAAGCGAAGCTATAAATTCCAGCTAAAAGAGCAACTAAAGATGTGCTTGCAAAAAAAGAAGCTTTTGGATTCTGGGCAAAAAATTCCCCAAGAACTTTCTTCGAAGGCAAAGGAATCTTTGGCTCGTTTGCTTTGGGGGCAAATATTCCTTGAGCCTTTTCTTTTTGAGAAAGAATGCTTATAATATTTGGTTTCCCAGGGGTGGGGTTTTGAGTATAAAAATAATCCTCACCCTTTTTTGCAACTACTCCCTCTCCGATTTTATATTTTATTTCTTGTTTTATATCACCACTTGGTAAAATAAGATAAAGCGATCCTTCATTTGGAAAAGAAAGATTTTTTAAAACACTTGAAGACAAAAGGAGATAGCTTTTTTTATCAATAAAGCTTCCCTCGGGAAAGATAAACCCGGTTTTTGGCTCAGGTTTTGTTGAAATCGCAAATCCAGAAATGTTTTCAAGAGTTTCTCCCTCATTGACTATTTCAACCCATTTTCCTTTTGGATCAAATTCAGAAATGAAAATATCTTTTGGAAAAACTAAAACTTCAATTAAATCTTCGTCTTCCTTTCCTTGACCAGTTACTTTCAAAGAAACAAGATATTTTCCCGAAATTGAATAGCTTGAGGTAATAATTTTCCCTTCGCGAGTTTCACCATTTCCCAAATTCCAGATATATTTTTCAATAGAGCCCTTTGAAGCTGAAGCATCGAAAGTAATTTTTAAATTTGTGAAGGTGATAATGTTTGGCCCTGCATCTGCTTTAAGGGAAATACCAGAGCTTTGTGGCGAGGGAGAAAAATTATCTTGCCAAGAATTTAACTCAGCTCCTGGTAGTGGCTTTCCATTTTCAAATTTTCTTTCCATGGAAACTCCATCTTTTCCCGCTGGCCAATTTGAAGTTTTTGCAGGTGGAGTTTGATCAATAACTTTTCCATCTTTATCTTTTAAAATAAGCTCTCCATTTTCAAGATAGTTATCATTTAAAGAAATCGAATCTTTAAAATCGCAAGAAGTTAAAGAAGTTTGAGAATCGCAAATTAAAAAATAGCCATTTTGAGGCAAAATTAAGTTAAGATTTTTAGGAAAAATAAGAGGTTTTTTGCCTGCTTTTGCATTTTCAATCATCCAGCCTGATAAATTAATATCATTTAAGCTAAGGTTTCTAAGTTCAATCCATTCCTCTCCTTTCCACATTATTTCATTTAAAATTATCTCTTGGGCTTTAGCGCTAAAAGCAATTATAAATGAAAATAAAAAACAGAAAAGCAAAATCAAAGGACTTAATTTTCTCATCTTTTCATTCAAGAGGTCCGGTAACCTTTTGGAGTTCTTCAAGACTTGTCTCTCCTTCAAGAACTCTTAAAAGCCCATCTTGTTGCATGGTAATCATCCCCTCTTCTTTAAGGGCTTTTCTCATTTGAGAAATTGAGGGAGAAAAATTAATCATTTCCTCAAGCTTTGGAGTAATTTCAAACATTTCATAAATTCCAATTCTCCCACGATACCCCGTAAAATAGCAATCTTTGCACCCCCGAGGTAAAAAGAAAGTTTTTTTGGAAATATCGGGCAAATATTCTTTGGGAATATTTTGAATATTTTTCTCAATTTTTTCCCAAATAGAAACTGGTATTTCTATTTCCTTTTTGCATTTTTTGCAAAGTCTTCTCAAAAGTCTTTGGGCCATTCCAAGATTTAAAGCGGCGGGAATAGTTGAAGCGGTAATACCCATTTCAACAAGTCTTGGCACAATTCCAGCAGCATCATTTGTGTGCAGAGTTGAAAAAACAAGGTGGCCAGTTAAAGCGGCCTGAATCGCAGTTTGAGCAGTTTCCATATCTCTAATTTCGCCAACTAAAATTATATCCGGATCTTGTCTTAAAGCAGCTCTTAAAGCTACGGGGAAAGTATAGCCTTTTTTATGATCAACTTGGGTTTGATCAATGCCTTCAAGATGGTACTCAATTGGATCTTCGATGGTAATTACTTTAACTTCCGGAGTGGCAATCTTTTTTAAGCAAGCATAAAGGGTAGTTGTTTTCCCAGAACCAGTAGGACCTGTAGTGAGAATCATCCCTTGGGGCTTTTCCATTGCCCTTGAGAGTTTTTGATAATAAAATGGGTGGAGTCCAAGCTCCTCTAAAGAAAGGAGCATTTTGGGGTCGAGAATTCTCATCACCACGTCTTCACCATGCTCGCCAGGAACAGTAGAAACTCTTACTTCAATTTCTCTTTTCTCAACTTTTATAGTAAACCTTCCGTCCTGAGGAATTGAGGTAATATTGATTTTAAGACCTGAAAGAAGCTTAAGTCTATAAAGCAAAGAAATAAAAAACTTTTTGGGAATTTCATAAATCGGATGCATCACTCCATCAAGCCTATATCTTAAAATAGCTCTATCTTCTTGGGGAATAATGTGAATATCTGAAGCCTCAAACCTTATTGCACCTCCAAGAAAGCTTTCAATAAAAAGATTAATCTCTCCTTCGGTTTTTTTGAGTTCTCCTTTCAAAGTTTCAAGATCTAAAACTTCTTTGGTAATTCTTTCAATTGCCGTATCTGATAAGGTAACCCTTCCAACGAGTTTCTCTTTCGGCAAAGAAATTTTTTCGTATTCTTTAAGCCCTCTTTGAAATGAAGTTTTTGAACACAAAAAAAGACGCAAAGCATAACCTTCTCTTCTCCAATCCTCTATCTTTCTTTGTAAAAATTGGTTTTCGGGATCAACGCAGGCGACAAAAAGAATTTTTTTAACTTTCTGAAAAGGTATAAAAAGCCCATTTTGCGCTTCATCCATTTTGGCCAAATGCAGAGCATCCCAATCTAAAGGAGTTTTTACAAGATCAACATAAGGAAGACCAAATTTCTGAGCCAAAGCTCGTGCTAAATTTTCTTCCTGTTCTCTTTTAAGCGCTGAAATTTTTTCTTCAATAATCTTTTTTGTTAACTCTTTATCTAGTGGCATTTTTATAATGAAAGTCTTTCGCAAGTGTTATTAGATGCCTCGATACAAGAGTCGGTGCAAATTTTTCCACTTTCACTACTCCCTATCTGAATTATCATTAAAGGTAAAATACTTTTTTGGCAACAACCACTACAGCCAACAATACCTGCTTGTTGTTCAGCACATGACCAGTTACAAGCAATTGCAGCTAATGAAGGTGCTCGGATACTACATTGAGTTTGACAAAGCAGTTCTTGGGCCCCGGAGGTTTTCCAAGAATCTTCACATTTGCCTTCCCAATAATTTTTAGTGCAAGCAAAAGAACAAATTTGAGAACAAGTTATTAAGCAACTTTCTTGACAAATCGGTTCTATCTTTTCTTCCTTTTCTTCCTGTTCTGGTGGGTTTCCAACACATTGAAGTTTTCCATTAATTACAACTTTTGATTTCTCCCAAAAGTCCTTACACCTTGAAATAGCATTTGAGCAATTGTTTTCACAAATGTTATGGCAAAATTCCTGACAGATTTTATCTGGATTGGGGCGTAAGCTTGGGGGACTAATCCGAGTAAGCTCAGGATTTAAAGTGTTTAAAATAATATAAATTAAAAAAACTAAAACAAGGCCACCAAGTGCTGAAAAAATTCTATCCTTAGCATCCTTTTTTTTCTCAGGATTTTCTCCGCTCGTCATATAAAAAATTCCTCCAATAACAAGCATCAAAAGAGCAACAATCCCCGAAGAAAAAACGGCAAAACGATAAATGTATAAAATGTACTCAGGCAAGTTGCCAGGTTGAGGAGCCTCCCAAGGGTATTGAATTTCCCACCGAAAAGCGGCAAAGACATTTTGGGGTAGAAGCAAAATAAAACACGGGACAAAGAAGAGCAATAAAAAAATTGGTAAAATATTTTTTATTTGCATGGGCTTTATTCTCCAAACTCTTCTTTCGCTTTTTTGATTTTTAAAAGTTGCTCAGGGTCGGTGGTAATAATCTGATCTTCGGCATAAGAAGCCACTACTTTTATGGCTACATGTTTTGCTCCAGCAAAAAAAAGGCCTTCTCCAACTTCTGCCTGAAGGAGTCTCATTTTCTCTTCTTCGGTCAAATTAAAAGTTCTGGCCACCGTATCAATTGTTGCTGGAGACTGCTTTAAGAGAATCTGGAGAGAGGAATTAGCAACAATCGGTTGACCATAGGGAGAGGACATGAAATCGTTTACGTCTTGAGTAATCGTTGAAACCCCAAGATAATATTTTCTTGACCTCTTGCACATTCCAAAAAGGAACGAAGCGCCATCTTCATATTTCATCATCCACCATGCCTCATCAATTACAAGAATTCTCTTTTTAAGTTTTGAGCGGACAATATTCCAGATGTATCTTAAAATAAGATACATTGCTATTGGCCTTAGCTCCTCTTCAAGGTCCCTAATCGAAAAAACCACAAGTCTCTCTTTTAAAGAAACATTAGTTGGGCGATTCAAAAGTCCGCTATAAGCGCCCGTAGTATATTTTTGAAGTCTTTGAGCTAAGCTTTCTCCTCCCTCCATTCCTCTTAGAACCGCTTCAAGGTCTGAAAGGAGTGGCGGAGTTTTATTATAAAAATCGCTTTCGGGGGTAATATCTCTTGAAGCGTAAGTTAAGGTTAATGCCTGATCCATAATCGCATCCTCCTCAGGGGTCATTCCACCAAGCATAATTCTAAAAAGCCCAATTAAAGTAATGATATGGGAGCGAAAAATCGACTCCGGAGTTTCTCCTTCAATCGGTAAAGGAAGATCTAAAGGATTAATCCTGTGGGGCGAGGCTAAAGAAATTTTAAAATAGCTTCCTCCCACAACTTGGGCCAAATACTGATATTCATTTTCCGGATCAACAACAATTACATCCACTCCCTGAATCAAAGATCTTAAAATTTCAAGTTTTTGAAAATATGATTTACCGCTTCCCGACTTAGCAAAAATAACTACATTTCCATTCTCAAGAGAAAATCTGTCAAAAATAATTAAGGAATTGTTGTGTTGATTAATACCGTAAAGAATTCCTCTTTCAGAAGTAAGTTCAAAGGAGGTAAAGGGGAAACAGGCTGATGTTGGACCAGTATTTAAAGAAGTATTAATCAAAAGTTGATCTAAATTTAAAGGAAGGGAAGAGAAAAATCCTTCCTTTTGTTTAAAGAGAGAGGGCTTAATATAAACCAGTTGAGATTCAAAAAGTTGTCTTACCTCTTTTTCGGTTTTGTTTAATTCCTCAAGACTATCTGCATATAAAGTTAAATAAAGTCCGAATTTAAACATTTTTTCTTCAACTCTTACAAGTTTATCTCTTAACTCCTCAATATTTTTATAAGCTGCCTCAAGTTGGGGGTCTCTTACATAACCTTTTTCTTCTCTTTCCATAATTAAAGCCTCAACTTCAGTAATCTTTCTTTGAAGTTTTTTAAGAATAGTTGAAGTATCAATTGGATAAATAAAGATTGAAATATCAAGAGGTTTGTCCAAATTTATAATCGGCGAAAGCCAATTTTGAACTAAAGTACTTGGATAGGTTAAAACAAAATAGGACCTGGCAAATTTTTCTCCGATTTTTAAATAATTTGACTCAACATCAATTGAAGATGGAGCAATCACGTCCAAAAAAGTAATTACCTTTTCTCTGGCCAAAACTTCAATTTTAGGTTTTCCTTCTTTTTTTTGTTTTTTAAAAAGGGGCATAAATTTTTAGACCACGGGAAATCTTGGAATTTTCCCTTTTTCTGCTTCTGAGGGATTAAACGACATCCACAAAAGCTCAAGGATTTCTTCATCTTCTAAAATCTTGCATTTTATTCCACAACGAGCAAGTCCATTTTGAACAAAATAAAGTCTTTGATAAAGCTGCTCTTTTGCTCTTTCAAACTCTTTCTCAGATAAAGTTTTGGCAATCGTTGTTGGCCTGAAAGAAATAACAATATAAAAATACTTTGTCATCAAGTTGACCATCTGACTTAAGCTTTCAATAAATTCGCGGTAATTTTGAGCCTGGATTCTCAAAAGTTCAGTTTCTTGTTTAAGCTCAAGTTCTTTTAAATATTCAATGTAAGGAAGAAGATTAAGTTTTCTTGATTGAACTAAAATTTGAATCGGAAAATCAAGGGAATTCAAAAAATTCTGGAATTGAAAAACAGTTGCCTGTTGTTCCTCTGGTCGCATCAAAGCAAAGTTCACCGAAGAAGCAGCTAAAATTCCTTTAAAATTTCCAAACTTATCAATAATTACTCCCCCTTTTACTTCTTTAATCGGTAAAAGATATTGAGTGCTTGGCATGTTTTTACTTTTGAACCTTTTGTCCCGTCTCTATCTCCCAAAAAGTTTGGCGCAAACGCGACCCTTCAAATGTAGGGGTGGGCTTTTTTTCAACCTTTTCAATCTCATAAAACTCTTTAAGTTCAAAGCCGGGTTCCTCTTTTTTCTCCCAAAGAAATTTTTTGGGAGAAAAAAGATAGCCAAAAAACCAAGCAATAATTGTCGGTAATGGAAGGCCGTTTATTTTAACAAAAACCAGCCCAAAAGCAATAAGACCTATAGGAATTCCGATAATTAAAGTGAAGGCAATATTTTGAGTTACCATTAAAGTAATTAGGATGATTGCCAAAGCGGTCCCTAAAAACCCAAATTGCTTTAAAGTAAATGGGCCAATAATTTTTGCTTCTTCTTCAATAAACTGAGGAACTGGATACTCCATATTTTAGCCTAAATCTTCTTCTGAAATTGGCTCTCGATAGGGATCGTATCCTTTTGGATAACTTTGGGGTTTTTCTTGGGGAATTTTCTTTAAAACTTCTTCTGGTAGCTTTTCTTTTTCGGGAATTACTGCCTCAAATTTTGGCTTCTTTTCGCTCTCGACCTCAATCTCTTTAACTTCTATATTTTCTTTGCCATATATTTTCTCAAGGCTTTCTTTATAGGGGACAAAAAGGGCACTTAAGTCTTTAGCTAGAGAAGTTGCCTTTTCTTTGTCAAGCTCTGTTCTTTCATTTATTGCTTTAGCTAAATCCTTTGGGGGCAGGGTTCCAAGAAAAACTTCGCCCATAATTCTTGCAAGTTCAAGCAAAGCTTCTTCTCCAAGGCCCATTTTCTCTCCAAAGGTATAGGTCTGAAGTGCTAGCTTTTCATCATCGAGTGCTTTCTTTAAATCTTCGGGCAAATTTTGATAAAGCTTTTGATAATCCTCCATAAATTATATTTTATCAAAATTTTTTTAAAAATTGACCTTTAATAAATTTTATTTTCTTTGAGCTTCTCTTAAGGTTTTTGGTCTTATTTTTTCTCGAAGAGCCTGTCCCAAAGTTTTTGCACTCTTTAGGGCCGCCCCAATTTCTCTTTCTGCTTCAATACCTACTCCAGTGGCTACTGCACCAGCGACTGAAGCAGCAGCTGCTGCAGGTGCTATACCAGTAGCCAAGCCAATTCCAAGAGCTGCTCCTAAAGTAGTAGCTTTTTTAACTCCTTTGGCAATTTTTTCTTTTGCTGTCACTTTAACCTCGGGTACTTTTGTTGCCTCTGCTAGCTCTTCGATTGTCGGCGGTCTTCCGCCCTCAATTTTCGGTATTTGCCATCCTCTTGCTTGAAGCTCGCTTTTTAATTTTTCATCCTGAATGTATTGAGCTAACTTTGTTCCTGCAAGACCTCCTATTCCCCGACTAAGAATTTCCTGATTTAAAATCTCTTGGCTTTCCTTTGGTAAATTTCGATAAACATCGATGTCTGCCTGTTTTAAAAATGCATCGGCAACCGCTTTTTCTTTAAAAGCATCGCTTGGAAGATTTTTCCAATCTTCTAAAGTAAGATTTTTTGTTGCCCTTTGAATTGCCTCGGCTGGATTTTCCTTTGCTCCAAGAAGTCCTGGCATTTTTGCGAATCTTGGATCTCTTTTTAAAATTTCTTGAATTTTATCTGGCGCATATTTTCTTCCTGCCTCAAGAATTGGGGCCATGCGTTTTGCCACAAAAGCTTCAGCTTGGGGTCCTCGATATCCCATTCTTTCCGCTTCTTGATATAAACTGCTCAAATTAAGCTGCCCTCCAGTTAAAAGTCCAAGATTTGCATATGGATCTTTTAGCTGTCCTCTCAAAAGCATTCTTGCAGCCTCAGCGCGCGAAAGCTTTTGAGCTTTTTCCTCTCCGCTTTTAATTGCATTCTCAATACTTGATCCAATCTTTTTGAAAGGAATCGCCACTACCGGAGCTCCCAGTTTTTCAATTCTTTCTCCCATTGCCTGAGCCCTTTCGCGAATTTTAAGTTCCCTGGCAGCTGCTCCCATAGTACCTTTTGCTCCTTTATATGCCAATTTTCCTCCAGTTACCGCTCCAGCTTTTCCCTTTTCTAAAAGCCAAAGACCGCTTTTGGCACCAAGGGCAAGTGCTGCTCCTTTTACTAAATCAGAAAACATCCCGGAAAATTTAAGTACAAAATAAAGCCCAAGGAGCATAAAAATAGGTGGGAAAAAATATGGGAAAATTTTATCAAGTTCAGGTATCTCTTGGTCGCTTATACCCGGCACAGCTGTCTCAGCAAGAGCGTATTTTTTCAGTCCTCCACTTAAAGAAATCATTTGCTCTCCCAAGCTAATAAGGGTGTCTCCAAATTGAGCTATTCCTTTAATAAGATCCAAAATTGCTTTAAAAAATTGACCAACTAAAGGAATGCCCGAGAGAAGTTCAAGTATCCATCCCACAACAGTTAAGATTCCATTGGCAGCATCTTTAAGTGCTGTGCCAATGGCTTTAAAAAGATTTCCTTGGTTTGTTAAAAATTCAGCAAATTTTTCTAAATCCTCAGGTCCTGCTAATCGACTTATCCATCCTTCAATTGCCCCTTTGGTAGCTAGCAGAAATTCCTTTGCTCTCATAATCGAGGTAATAAGAGTTTTTTCTAAAGCAGCCGCTATAGCAGGAGGATCAACTTTAAAACCAGGAAGTTCAATAGAGGGGAGGGTAGATAAAACACTGGCTATGGCTCGGATTTGAGCTTCGGCAATGGTCAACCAGTTAATTGCATCATCAAACCATTTCAAAAGATTTGCTAAAGCCCTTTTAATATTTAAAATGAGCTGTTCCATCTCTGTCTTTGGCATTGGAATTAAAACTTCAGCGTACTCTGAAGGTCTAAGTTGAATAGTTTCTTCAACGTGAGCAAGAGTGTATACTCCAAGGAAAACAAAGAAGGCTCCAAGAACACCAATAAATGTCCAGGCAAAAAATTGCTTAAGCCAGAAATCAAAAATGTGTTTTCTCCCTGCAGGGAAAATACTTGCGACAATAGCAATTGGTGCAATAATCGTCAAAATCCACAAAGCAAGGTAGCGTGAAAGAAAAATAAGAGCATAAATTAAAAGAACAATTTCTGTAAGTAGTACGAAAAATATACAAGCCATTCCGATGACATACAAACTTTTAAAAATATCAAAGAAAACCTGAAAAGTAGAGGGCATTTCCTCTTTGGCGATGCTTTCTTCCCCTGGGGTAGTCTCACCAAGTACTGCTTTTGGTGGACTTATTTCTTCTTTTGGCTCAAGGGTTATTTCTTCATCTAAAACAAAATATTTTTCAAGGGGATTTTGAGAAAAAAGAGGTTCAATAAAAGAGGTTGAGCTTTGACAGCAGCAATTTCTTCCTCCAAAAGTTCCTTCGCAGGGACCTGTTGGAAGAAACTTTTCATTTTTTTGGCAAGCTTTCTGTCCTTCTCCAATATCACCTCGACACTTCCCCGCTAAGTAGTTGTTTGCTTTACAAGCGTCATCACACCTACCGTATAACTTGCAATAGCAATACTCACCTCTGCCCCCACAAGGTCCTTCCTCTAAATAAATATCCCAGGGATAATTTTTTTGATGTTTTTCCGGAGATTCTCTTTCGCATTCGCCAGTTTTATATCCATTTGCCCGGCAAGCTTCTTCGCAAGTTTTATATTTTTTACAACAACACCTTTTTTCATAACCACAAATTCCTTCCCTTGCGTGTTCTTCCCAGGGATAGCATGGACCAACATGGCAAGAAGATTCAACAAATCCTTTGTCCTTGCAGACTTCATCGCACGGACGGGGCAGATCAGCACATGTAGTCTTGGCTTTGCAGATTTCATAGTCAGACGATTCATCGGGACGAAGTCTAAAAAGAGCTCTCATGCATGACCAAAATCTAGTTGGGCAAAAAACTTCCTGAGCTTTCTCTGAAAAAATATGCAAATTTACACCTTGGGTTTGTAAAAGGAGATAATTTAATACAACGTTTGCTGCGTCTACTACAAGCCCTAAAGCTACTGGAGCAAAGTTAATTAAAAGAGCAACCACAATGAAAATGGGAAGAAGTTTTTTGGCACCATACCCTGCGATTCTTAAAATTGTTGCCAAAGCAATGGCAATAATACCAAGCACCAAAACCATATTGGCCAAAGGATAAGTAAACTGAAAACCAGTATAAATGATTGGATTGCGACCCGGTTGAGTATAGGCAAGATTAGTCACTTTTCCAGCAATAATTCCATTTAAAATTGACTCAATAAAAACCAAGAGAGTTTTATGGACTAAAAAAAGGAGGTAGACTCCAAGGCCCAGGCTAGCTAGAAAAAGTCTTAGAGGCAAAGTTAGGAGGAACTCTCCAATTTCTTTAAAGATACGAGGTGTGGGAAAGAAAGCTTTGGCAAATAAAGGTAGGAAAACCGAAAAGAAAAGGAGCAAAGCAAAAAAGGTTCTATTTAAAACTACTTTATTTTTTATTGACATTGTTTTTGGCAAAAAACTTGGCTAATTTTTCCCAAGAAGTTAATCTAAGCTCCTGAGGTCTTAAATTTGGGTCAATATTTAAGCTTTCAAGAACTTGAATAACTTTTTTGCCAAAAATCTTTTTTAAATTATTTTTAATCGTTTTTCGTGGCTGAGAAAATCCGGCTTTTAAAACCTTCAAAAAATGAGTTTCAAGCCTTTTATTTTTTGGCTTAATTTCAAGAATTGCTCCATCAACTTTTGGTTTTGGCCAAAAATTTTCCTTTTTCACAATCATTTTTATTTTTGGCTTACTTATCGTCTGCAAAATTGCCCCCAAGATATTTAACTTTCCTTCTTTGGCACAAATTTTCTTAGCAACTTCTTTCTGAACCATCACTACCATCAATTTTGGTTTTGGTTTTTCATTTAAAAATTTTTGAATGACTTTTTTGGCAATGTGATATGGAAGATTTCCAACAACCTTGTACCCTTTTTTAATCCCTAATTTTTTTAAATTAATTTTTAAAATATCGCCCTGAATGATTTTTATGTTTTTCTGGTTCCCAAGCTCTCTAGCTAAAATTTTAACCAATCTTTCATCTTTTTCAATAGCAAAAACTTTTTTTGATTTTTTTGCAAGTTTTTTAGTTAAATTTCCAATTCCGCTTCCTATTTCAATAGCTACATCATCTTTTTTAAGGTTACAAAAAGAAACTATTTTGTCTAAAATTTTCTCATTTAAAAGGAAATTTTGCCCAAGACTCTTTTTTGGAAAAAAGTTTTTAAGTTCCTTTCTCATTAGCTTTTTTTAATCGCTCAATATACTCTCCGGTTTGAGTGTTCACCAAGATAATATCATCCTTTTGAATAAAAAATGGAACTTTTATCTGAAGGCCTGTCTCAAGAGTAACCACTTTTGAGCCTTCCTGGGTGTTGCCTCGAAAATCGGGTGGAGCTTCAAGTACTTTTAAGGCTACTTTAATTGGTAAAGAGATGTTCAAAATTTCATTTCCTTTTTTCAAAAGAGTTACCTCAACTCCAGGCACCAAAAAATTCTTAACTTCTTTCAGCTGTTTTTCTTCAAAAATATACCTTTCTTTTGGGTTTTGGGGCGATACAAAACAAAATTTCCCACGATGACTATATAAAAATTTCGCCTTCACTCTTTCAATTTCCACTTCGCCAAATTCCTGCCCCGGCTTAAAATTTTGATAAAGGATCTCGCCAGTTCTCAAATTTCTAATTTTAGCTTGCAAAACTGCTCCCTGTCTTCCAAGATGTAAATGTTTTACTTCCAAAACCTCGAAAATTTGATTCTGAAAAGAAAAAATTACTCCAGGTTTTAAATCAGAAATTGAAAGCATAATTTTATTTAATTTTAAATTTTCTTTTTTCCTCAAGCTCGATTTCCATTTTTTTCTCTTCAACCTCTTTAGCCAAGTTTTTTAACTCTTCATCACTTAACTTTCCAAGTTCTTTAATTCTTTTTTCCAAATACTCTCTTTCATTTTTCTTTGGATCGTCCAAAACTTCACTTAAAAGAGCATTCAAAATGAGCCCGACTCTTGGACCGGATTTTATTTTCAAAATTTCCATTACATCGTATCCATCTACTTTAAGCATCTTTGGAGAAATTGGGTCCCGAGAAACTTTTGAAACAAGATATTCAAAATATCTTAATCTATATGGTCTTGCTTTTGGCACACCAGATCCCTTTCTATCTGCAATTCGAAGCTCAATTAATTCTTGAATGTTCTCTTTACCTACCTTTCTTAAAAGCCTTCTCACTGCAGATTCGCTTACCTTTTCTGGATCAAAAAAGAACATATGATAGCGAACAAGCAAAGAAACTTTCTCAACAATTTCTTTTGGAAATTTAAGTCTTGTTAAAATATTTCTTGTAAACTTTGCCCCAACAACATCGTGATTGTAAAAAGTCGCATCGGGACCTTCTCCTTTTTTTACTTCTGGTTTTGCAATGTCATGAAAAAGAGCTGCAAGTCTTACATTTAAATTATAACCATATTTTACTGCATATTTTAAAGATAAAAGGGAGTGCATAAAAACCGTATAAATGTGGTGTCTGTTTTGAGTCACCCCAACTCCTTTTTCAAGTTCTGGAATAATTTCTTTCAAAAGTCCACTTTGATGCAAAAGCAAAAACCCTTCATAAGCAAGGGGCGATTCTAAAATTTTTACTATTTCGTCTCTTATTCTTTCTTTAGAAATGAAGTTAATTAATTTTGCGTTCTTTTTGATCGCTTCAAAAGTTTCTTTTTCAATTTCCCAAACATTTTTTTTGTCCAAACTCACCGCAAATCTTATTGCCCGAAGCATCCTCAAGGCATCTTCAGAAAATCTCTCATCTGGATCACCAACCGCGCGAATAATTTTGGCCCTAAGATCTTTTTGTCCCAAAAAAGGATCAATAAGTTTTAGCTCACCAGGCTCCTTAACATCTAGAGCCATTGCATTTATTGTAAAATCTCTTCTTGAGAGATCTTCCTCAATGTTTTTTGCGAAACTCACCTCATCAGGATGTCTTTTGTCGCTATACTTTGATTCTTTACGAAAAGTGGTAATTTCAACTTCTTTTAAGGTTGGGTCCTGAGTTTCCAAAATCACAGTTACCGTAAAAAATCTATTTGTATAAAAATTTTTTTTAAAAATTTTTTGAATCTCTTCTGGTTTTGCCGAACTAGCAATATCCCAATCGGTGGGTTTTACCCCTCTTAAAATATCTCGAACACACCCTCCAACGATAAAAGCTTGGTATCCTTCTTTTTTAAGTTTTTTTATAATCTCAAGAATTTCCTTTGGAATTTCCATAAAAAAGCGAGTTTTGAAAAACAAAGAGTTGGTTAATTTTAAATTATACAAAAAGTTAAATAAGATATCAAAGCAAATTGACCTTTGTAAAAAAATTTTTTAAAATTAAATCCTTTAGCCCTCGTGGTGTAACTGGAAACATGCTGGTCTTCGGAACCAGCGATCTAGGTTCGAATCCTGGCGAGGGCAAAAAATTTTTAAGACATGTTTAAAAAAGGGCTGATTTTTACTTTCTTCTTTTATTTGTTCTTTGCCTTCTCTTTTGTTTATGGAAACTCAAATACCTTTTCCCAAACCAAAACTCTTGTCTGCTCCGATATTGGAGGTTGCAAAAATGCTACTTTTTTTGAATGCAAAGAAAACGAATGCAAGCCTATCTCTGATGGAAAATTAAAAATAACCATCAAAGGAGATTACAACATGAGTTATCCTCAAAGGGAAAGTTTGCAAATGGATGTTGAGAATGGATATTTAAGAGATATTTTCGGAGGAGGAGAAAGAGGTGTTGAAGATGAATGCCAAAAAGAGTTTACTTTTGAATACCAAATTCCAAAAGAAGATTTAGAAACACTTTTGCAAGATGGTAAATTTGAAATTGAATTTTTTGATACAAATTTTGTTGATTGCTGTTGCAAGGCTGAAAGGAAAATAAGTTTAGAATATGAGTATCTTCTGCCCCTTTCAGCCTCCTGCTCTGCTTCCCCAAATCCAGCAAAAGTAAACCAAAATGTTACTTTTTCAGCTCAAGTTTCTGGAGGAACTGGAAATTACACTTATCTTTGGTCTGGAGCATGTAGCGGGGTAAGTTCAACTTGTCAAACTACTTTTTCCTCTCCGGGTACATATAAAGCTAATCTTGAAGTAAAAGATGGAAATCAAACCGCTCAAACTTCCTGTGAAGTAACCATTGAAGCTCAGCCAGCTCCGACTCAAAAATGCGAAAAATTTATTAGTAATGGAAACGCCCAAGATAAACTTGATTTTGTTTTTATTCCTGATGGATATAGTTCAGAGGAGGAAAACGATTATTTAAGGGCTACTTTAGAAGTTGCTAACTATCTTCTTTCTTTAGCTCCTTTTAAAGAAGAAAGTTGTAAATTTAATTTTTACCGAGTAAGAGGAGTTTTTGATTTTGGAGGCAGGGATGCTTTTGCAGCAAATAATCCAAATATAGCAAAAGTTTACGAACCAATTAATACTGTAGCTAATCTTTGCGGGATTTCGCCCGAGGAAATTCAAGTGGTTGTCAATTTCCAAAAGCAAAGTGGTATTCTTGGATGGCACTATACTAGTTTTCCTTTAGCTTATATTCTTGGGGGGAATTTAAATCTTCCATTTCCAAAAAATTCAGGTCATATTTCCTACCATGAGTTTGGACACGATTTTGGCCTACCCGACCATTCAAATTCAAGCGAATGTCCGGGAACATATTGTAGCCACTGCGCTATGTGTTATGGAAGTCCACAAAACACTTATGGAACTACCTGCCAGTCAAGAAAGCAAGGAATATGTACTTTAGATCCTTGCATGAGCCGGGTTCAAAATGCCCTAGGAAAATTTCCTTCATGTGGAGGTGAAGATACTACCCCTCCAGTAATTTCTGATCCAAAACCCTCAGGTGTGATCTCAGAAAAAAGCCCAACTTTGTCAGTAAAAACAAATGAAAGAGCCACTTGTAAATTCGATCTTCAAGATAAAGATTATGACTTAATGTCAAATACTTTTGATAAAGATGGGACGGAAACTTACCACACAAAGCAGATTGGACCCCTGAGTGATGGAACTTACATCTATTATGTTCGCTGTAAAGACAGTGCTGGAAATAAAAATCAAAGTTCAGTTTTAATAAAATTTGAAATAAAAACCGCTCCCATTTTGTGTGAAAGCATAGAGAAAAATGGAGACTCTTCAAAGAAAATCGATGTTGTGTTTGTTGGAAATGGCTATACAAATTTAGAAGAATTTAAAAACGATACTCTTTTACATCTTCAAAGTATTTTTAAAGCAAAACCGCTTAATGAATACCGAAGCGCTTTTAATTTCTGGCGCGTAAACAAAATTGATGAAAACTTGGAGTGCACCTATAGTGGTCGTGCAATTAGCTGTAACAAATCTAAGGTTTTAGCCCTCCTTTCAAATTGTCCTTTTGACATTGGAGCTGTGATACATAATAATACTCAAAGAGGAGGGGGTGGATGTCCTTCTGGGTGGGAAGGAGGGAAAATCGGTTTTGGGGAATATATGACTACTTATAAATTTGGGTACACCATCGATGATGCAACAACACCTCATGAATTTGGGCATTGTATTTGTTGCAAAGATGATTATCTTTATAATCCCCAACCTCCAAATGAATGCCAGGGCACTTGCGTCCCAGGCAAATGCGAACGCTATAAATGTATCATGTGTACTTTAAGTCCTCAAATTTGGGGAGGCGAATTTCCTTACTTTTCTTCTTCAATGCCAAATCATTCTCAAAATTGCGCTGATTTAATCAAAAATCTTTTAAGTCCTTACAAATAAAATTTATGAAAAAATTTTTAATTTTATTTTTAATTTTGCTTCCTCTTTTTATTTTTGCTCAAAAGCCTCAGAAGTTTTATTTTATTGAGCTTTATTACAAAAATGGAGAAGTTAGCTTAACTAATTTAGTCTTAAAGGAAGGATTTGTCCCCCAAAAAGAATATCAGGGCGAAGATGCTTGGCGATGGGAACTTTGGTCAAAAAATGCACTGCTTTCTCAGGGAAAGTTTCCCCATCCCGGAATTCTTCCTCCTCCCCCTCCACCACTTGAAGGTGAAGAAACTTTTTTGCCTCAAAAATATGCAAGGGAATCTTCTTTTGCTCTTTTAATTCCTTATCATCCTCAAGGAAAATTGGTAAAAGTTTTTGATGAAAAAGGAAATTTAAAAATAGAAGTTGATGTTTCGGGATTTTCTCAAACTAATAAAATGGAGCTATTTAAAAAATATTTTTTGTTCGCTTTTTTAGTTTTTTGCTGTTTAGTTTTATTTTTACTTCTTTTAAGAAAGTGGTCCAAAAAGGGCTAATTCCTTGCAAATTTTAAAAAAAATTTTTAAAATGAATTTTATGCAAAAAAAGGTTAGTACTGCTATTGTCTTGGCTCTAATCATTCTTGCAATTTTTATTTTTATCTTAATTCAAAAAAAGCAAAAAGAGACCAAAGAGTATTTTTATCTGCTTGAACTAAATTATAACCAGGGCAATCTTTCACTTTTAAACATTTCTTTAAAAGAAGGGCATTTTTCAGAACCTCTTTGGCAACCAGAAAATGGATGGAAGGCGGAAATTATTTCTTTAAAAAATGAAATTCTTTATTCCTTAAAATTTATTCCAAACCAAATTCAGGTTTTCTGGGCTCCTTCAAACGAAAAAGAATCCCCTCCAGGGCCAATTTCTCCGGATAATTTCACTTTCGCTTTAAGTTTGCCCTACTTTAGGGAAGCAAATATAATTAATATTTATGATCCCCAGGGAAATCTTAAGCTTTCAAAAGATGTTTCTTTCTTAAAACCCAAATGATGAATTTTAAAAAAATAATAAAATTGAAAAAAATTTTTCTAAAAATTTTTCTCTTTATTTTATTAACTTTCTTTTTAAAAAAGCTATCTCTGGCCCAAACCTCTCCCTCAGGTAAACTTGAGCTCCCAGATAGTGGCTACACAAACGAAGAGGTGGTAGTAACTATCTGGGCAAATCATCCTGATGGAGTTGATTTTGTTGCCCTAAAATATGAAAATGAGGCAAAGGTTTTACAATTTAAAAAACATCCAGATTCCTGTAATTTCCAAAAGGACTGTGAAAGAAGATTCTCTCTTACCTGGAGTCTTGAAGGAAAATATGTAGTTTGTGGATATTTTAAAGGAAAAGATGGAATTTTAAGAGATACAAAGCCTGATTGTAAAGAAATTTTAATTGAAAAAAGAATTATTCCTCCTGGAGGAATCATTCCTCCTCCAAAATTACCTGGACTTGAAAAACCAATTGTCATTCCTTATCCTGGAGCTCCAAAACCAGGAAAAGAAGCTGGAGCTCCAATTATCAAAGAGCCTCAAATGCCAACTCCAAAGGAAGGATGTGAGAAAACAAAGAGTTGCCAGTCCTGTCCTAGTGAATGTGTTTGTTCTTGCAAATCTTCATGTGAAAAAGATTGTAAAAAATATGAAGATGATCTTGAAGCTTATGGAAAATGCATAAATGAATGCAAAGAAAAAGCTT
>Ga0272449_1001700_pt1 | contig 21975 bp, 19 predicted proteins | sample YNPCB0241_FD_198679 | JGI IMG/M metagenome (GOLD analysis project Ga0272449, IMG submission 198679) | Hot spring sediment microbial communities from Yellowstone National Park, WY, United States - YNP-CB-024-1 | ecosystem: Environmental > Aquatic > Thermal springs > Hot (42-90C) > Sediment... | reverse complement strand
CCCCCCCGAGGGCACAGCGGGCATTCTCTTCTGCCAGATTAACTATTGACAGGATGGAGGAGATAATAGGGCCGTATGATTTTGGAAAGTTGTTACAGATTGTGGATATTCCACAGTTTGGAGGAGGGATGGAGAACACCACTATTATCTGGATTGGCTCGGATGTGATCAACTCCCAGAGCAGCGTTGAATCGCAGTATGTAACAGCCCATGAGGTTATACACCACTGGTGGGGGGATAATCTGATGTTTTACGACTGGCCTCACTTGTGGCTTGCAGAGGGGTTTACAGAGTGGAGCACGATTTATGAGGCGCTCCCTCTCATAGTTGATAGTGATACTGCTGAGAGGATTAAGTATTACTGGAGGTCATATGCCTCTGAGGAGTATTCTCAATATGGGGTTCCCTTAAGATTCTCCGATTCAGATGATATGATGAGCTATTTCAACGAGGTACTCGACCAGTTCTATAAATATGGCTCATCTACTGTCGAGATGATATTGAAGAGACTCAAGAGGGATTTTAATAAGGACAGATATGAATTTCTGAGAGCGTGGTTTAATGCATACTCTCATAAAACCGCTACAACAGAGGATTTGAGACAGTTTTTGATAGATTATACAGGTGATTTCGATTTCTGGGAGAGTTTTTTCAATGAATGGGTCTATTCTACACCCTGTCCAACTATAGCGGTCTCCAATTATAAGTATTCAAATGGTACTGTTTCATTTGACTTAAATAAGGTCTCCGGTATTCAGAAGATGGAAGATTTGAGAGTTCATCTCTATACGAATAATGGAGAAAAGATATCAACAGCCTCTCTTGTTAATGTAGGAGATACTTATAAGTTGAGTGTAAGCACAAACATAGAGCCATATCATATAGGAATAGACCCAGATTATTACTATGTTTTTCAACTTGACACAACCAAATGGAACGGACCGAGTATAAACTTCGGCAAGAAGGATTATAGCCAGAACATTTTGCCCATCAGAAGGGATATATACAGATTTTACAAGGGTCATTATCTACCAGGTCGAATGAAAAGATGATGCTCTAAAAGACTTAAAGAATCTGTATATTTTTTCTTACCCTGTGGCTTTTATGTTTTCATTATGTTCAGGAAAAGTGGAGTATCTTTATTATTCCTTGCATCCTCGCCGTAAAAACTTCTTGACTTTATGATATATGGTATTAAAATATTTTTGCATTATATTGGCTGGACTAAATAGGTATCCTTTTATTAATATAAGAGGGTCAGGGATGAGTTTTTTGACACATAAAGATGTTAATTAAGTGGAGGTGATATATGTATTTCAAAAGACACAGAATCGTTTTGCTTGCTATTGCGATTCTTGTACTTACAGGTGGTGTTATACGAGCGGAGGACAAAATCATCAAGGCTGAGAAGGTTACTGATACAAAAGTGCAAAAGGACACAGCAAACGAAGGACTGAAGAGATCGGCAGAGGAGCTCTCTATAGCAAATAAATTCTTTATATTCGGCGGATATTACACCTCCGATAGGGCTTATCTTGGCTTCGGGTATGAGGGGGCAACGGGGAGTGTATCACGACAGATAGAGATCTTCGACAATGTCCCGCCGGTTGCATCATTCACGGCACCCTCTATAGTCACAGAGGGAGAGGTGGTAGTTGTAGATGCCTCGTCCTCCTCCGATATCGATGGCGCTATAGCGAGTTATGAGTTTGATTTTGGAGACCAGAGCCCAGTTGGAGGCAAAATTGTATCTGGCACTAAATGGGGTGTGTTTGAAAAATACCCCATAATATCAATTAGTTAGCCGAGAAGTTCCAAAATAATCAAAAGAGTACACAGTATTTGCAGGTTAAAATCACTATATATTATAGGAGGTATATGAAATGCCTGTTTTCAAGAAAGGTTTATTCTTCAACTAATATTAATAGGAGGTATTTTTATGAAAACATTTAGAAAATTATGTGTAATTTGCAATTCGAAAAGGGCAATTTTTATCAAAGGGGGTAGGGCAAGGTTCAGAAGGGATCACGACCTCTGCCCCAAGTGCTACAGAAGTCTACTTACCAGTGCTTTATGTAAGTGGCTAAATTCAAGCGAGTGGATAAAATACCCTCTACAAAGGGGAATTATAATATCTACTCCGTGAACGGTGTCTGTGAGCCGGGTCGGCATCAGGATCAATCCTTTATCAGAGGGGGATTTTCCCATCCCGCTTTTCATTTAATCAAATATCAATTTATCAGTGTGCACCTGTATACTTCTCTTCTCAGAATTTTGATTGCCTTAAATGAATTTTAGGTTTATAAGGGCGGCGTTGATTCTACTGTTTACTCAAGGAGTAACTATGCAGGAAGAGCGAGTCTCCTGGGATGAGTACTTTATGGCCTTTGCAAGGTTGGCGGCTACCCGTTCGACCTGTCTGAGAAGGAAGGTTGGGGCGGTCATAGTCAAAAGGAAGCATATTATTTCAACAGGATACAACGGAGCACCCAGAGGTATAAGGCATTGTGCAGAGACGGGATGTTTGAGAGAAAGATTGAATATCCCATCCGGGCAGAGACACGAGCTCTGCAGGGGGCTACACGCTGAACAGAATGCCATAATTCAGGCGGCATTACAGGGTGTTTCGACAGAGGGTGGAATAATCTATTGTACAAATCAACCCTGTTCTATCTGTGCAAAGATGATAATCAATGCAGGAATTGTTGCAGTTATATATGATGATGGTTATGCCGACGAACTGGCAGAGGAGATGCTAAAAGAGGCGGGTGTGAAATTGATTAAGATGGGGAATAGATGAAGTGTCCGTTCTGTAAATCCTCTAATACGAGGGTGATTGATTCAAGAGTCTCAAAAAATGAGCTTTCCATCAGGAGACGGAGGGAGTGTCTCGCCTGCAAAAAGAGGTTTACCACATTTGAGATAGTGGAGTTTGAACTCCCAACGGTGGTGAAGAAGGATGGGAGGAGGGAGCCATACGACAGGCAGAAGATACTGAGTGGCCTGAAAAAGGCCTGTGAAAAGAGACCAATACCTACGACCACACTGGAAGATATGGTTACAGATATAGAGAGGATTCTTATTGAATCAGGGGAGAAGGAGGTAAATTCCAGTTTCATTGGCGAGCTCGTAATGGAGCGTCTGAAAAACCTCGATAAGATAGCCTATATAAGATTTGCCAGTGTGTATCGTTCATTTGGGGACCTGGAGGATCTGCTTAGCGAGGTGAAGGGGATGTTGAAGGCGAAGAAGCAAGTTAGAAGGCAGAGGGATGAATAGAGGAGATTCACTCTTTGTAGAGAGGGCGATCGAGCTTGCCAGAAAGGGGATCGGGCATACCTCGCCAAACCCCTCGGTGGGGGCTGTTATTGTCAAAAATGGGAGGATTATAGGGGAGGGTTTTCACAGGAAGGCAGGATTGCCCCATGCGGAGATAGAGGCGATTAATAATTGTAAGGATTCGCCAGAGGGGGCAACTATGTATGTAACCCTCGAGCCCTGCGTCCACTTCGGGAAGACTCCACCCTGCGTGGATGCCATAATCAAGAGCGGTATAAAACGAGTTGTAGTCTGTGAGAAAGATCCGAACCCCATCGTGAATGGAAAGGGGATCTCCCGCTTAAGAGAGCGCAGGATCAAAGTAGATATGTATGATACAAAGGGGGTCGTCCGCTCCATAAACTGTGGTTTCAACAAATGGATTGTCGAAAAAAAACCTTATGTAATTGTGAAGATTGCCTCTACTCTGGATGGGAAGATAGCAGACAGAAGTGGTGATTCAAAGTATCTTACGGGAGAGAGCATCCGAAGGGCTGTTCATAAGATGAGGTATAGATCCGACGCAATCCTCGTAGGAGCACAGACTGTTATAAAGGATGACCCTCTGCTCGACTGCAGACTCTTTATTCAGACCAGTTCAAAAAAACCAGCGCGGGTGGTGGTGGATGGCAATATGAGGCTCAACCCTGAATATAGAATATTCAGAGAGGATGGGGCACTCAGGATTATTCTCACATCAAAGACAGCATACGACAGGAAGATCAGACTCTTAAAGAGGTTCGAGAGTATAGGTGTCCAGGTCGTCCCCTTTAGGACCCGGGATGGAGTAATTTTGATTAAAGATATCCTTGAATATTTGGGTTCTATGAATATATTATACATGCTTGTTGAAGGGGGACAGCGGGTATTTACAGATTTTATAGACTCTAAAGAGGCAGATTTGCTGGTGATGAATATGAGTCCGCGGGTATTTGGAGCAGGAGGGATTGGATTTTATAGTGGAGATAGAGAGTATAAATTTAGTCAGTTGCATTATCTGCCCTATGAATCAATGATTTTCGATAGGGATGTTTTGATATCCTATTATAGAGAAGGTAGTGATGTTTACGGGATTGATAGAAGCTACAGCCTCGATTGAAGAGATAAAGAGAGACAGGGGCGGCCTGGAGATCTCAATAGAGAGTGACTTTGTGTCACAGAATGTCTCTGCGGGTGATTCTGTGGCGATTGATGGCGCCTGTCTTACTGTAAAAAGGGTCGAGGGAAGTAGGGTCTGGTTTGATGTCTCAAAGGAGAGCACAGACAGGACGATTATAAATTACTATCAGAAGGGCACAGAGGTAAATTGTGAACTTGCCTTGAGTCAGGGCGGGAGAATTGGTGGCCACATAGTCCTCGGGCACATAGATACTACCGGTACTATCCTCTACGCCCTCCGGGAGAGGGAATATACGAAGATAAGAGTTGAGTTTGAAAGGCTCTTCTCCCCTCTTGTAGTAGAGAAGGGCTCCATTGCTATAAATGGCGTAAGTCTGACAATAAATGAGGTGGGAGTAAACTTTGTAGATATAATGATAATCCCCCACACCCTTGAAAAGACCAACCTCAGGCTTTTGAAGGCGGGTAGCAGAGTGAACATTGAGTTTGACATCATTGGCAAATATGTCTATCGTATGATGTCTCAATCCAGCCTCAGGGATGATAGACTGAAAAGACTGATAGAAGAGGGAGAGGTATGAAGAGGAATGAGCCTTCTATTGAGATAGTGAAGAAAGCCATATCTGAGATCAAAAAAGGGAAGATGGTAATACTTGTGGATGACAAGGATAGGGAGAACGAGGGGGACCTGTGTATCGCCGCAGAGTTTGCAACCCCTGAGGCTATTAACTTTATGGCAAAGTATGGAAGGGGTCTGATATGCCTTGCTATGTCAGAAGAGATGATAAACAGGTTGAGATTGCCGATGATGACTCCGGACAACAATAGCAAATACGGGACTGCATTCACCGTCTCCATAGAGGCAAAAAAGGGTGTTACTACGGGGATATCAGCCTATGACAGGGCCACTACGATACAGACGGCAATAAGAGACGATGTTACGCCTGATGATATCGTAACACCCGGGCATGTATTTCCGTTGAAGGCTCGAAATGGGGGTGTTCTCTCGAGGACGGGACAGACAGAAGGGAGTGTGGACCTCGCCAGACTTGCAGGGCTTAAACCTGCGGCGGTCATATGTGAGATAATGAAGGATGATGGTACGATGGCAAGGATGCCTGACCTCATAAAGTTTGCCAGAAAACATAAGATGCTGATTGTCTCCATTGCAGATATAATAAGATACAGGCTCCAGAATGAATTGCTGGTGAAGAGGATAGCGGAGGCAAAACTCCCAACCATCTACGGAGGGGAGTTCAAGGTTATTGCGTATAAATATGAACTCGACAACAATGAACACATTGCCCTCGTCAAGGGCGAGATAGACCCCAAAAAACCCATACTCGTAAGGGTTCATTCGGAGTGCCTAACAGGTGATACCTTTGGCTCTTTGAGGTGTGATTGTGGCCCTCAACTCCACAGGGCTATGGAGATGATAGAGCAGGAAGGGAGCGGTGTAATTATATATCTCCGTCAGGAAGGGAGAGGGATTGGTCTCGGGAATAAGATAAAGGCTTATTCGCTTCAGGATCAGGGGCTGGATACTGTTGAGGCGAATGTGGTGCTGGGTTTTAAGCCTGATCTGAGGGATTATGGGCTCGGTGCCCAGATTATGTTTGAACTGGGTATAAGGAAAGTGAGGCTTATGACAAATAACCCGAAGAAGATCATTGGTCTCGCGGGTTATGGAATAGAGATTGTGGAGAGGGTTCCAATCGAGATCAGACCAAATGACATTAACAGGAATTATCTCATTGTAAAAAAGAAAAAAATGGGGCATATTTTGAAGTTGAAGTAAGGAGGTAGTAGATGCCGAATATCTATGAAGGTTCATTTAATGCAGAGGGGCTTAAGTTTGCCATAGTGGTATCGAGATTCAACCACTTCATAGCCGACAAACTCCTCTCAGGGGCTATGGATGCCATATACAGGCACGGAGGGAAAGAGGAGGACATAACGGTCGTAAGGGTTCCGGGTTCGTTCGAGATCCCCTCAGTAGCCAATAAACTCGTTGAGAGCGGGAAGTATGATGCCATAATCTGTCTGGGCGTTCTGATCAGGGGAGATACACCTCATTTTGATTACATTGCCTCTGAGGTCTCCAAAGGGATTGCAAACATAGCCATAAATTCAGGGATACCTGTCCTGTTTGGCGTGATTACTGCAGACACTATCGAACAGGCGATAGAGAGGGCGGGCACGAAGCAGGGGAACAAGGGATTTGATACTGCTATGGCAGCAATAGAGATGGCAAACCTTTACAGGATAATAAAATAAAGGGACATAATACTTGTTTATGAAAAGGCCCGAGTCAAAGGGAAGAGAGAGGGCATTATTGTCTGCATATGCGAGGGAGATGGAAGGGAACTTTAGCGAATCCCTGATTGAGGAGGAGGGTGAGATATCTAAGGAAGGGGAGGAGTTGTATAGATTGCTCATCAATGGTGTTGTAGAGAAACAGACTGAGTTAGATAGTATAATAAGCGGTTATCTGAGGAAGTGGAGTACGGAGAGGTTGAGGGCTATAGACAGGTGTATACTCAGGCTTGCCGTCTATGAGATGCTGTATTACAAAAATACACCAATCAAGGTCGTCTTAGATGAATATATAGAACTGGCCAAAAAGTATGGTGATACAAATTCCAGCAGTTTTGTTAATGCTGTTCTGGACTCTATAAATAAAGATTACAATAAGGGGTAGAAGTAGTGGAGATTGTATTCACGAGGCTGTTGAAGCATCGAATTACGAGGGATAGATATTCCCTTATTGTCTGCTTCTATTTCGAGGATGACAGACCGCTTAACAGGCTGGCGGGGATAATAGACTGGAAGGTGGATTGTTTTCTCTCGAGGCTAATACTCGAAAGAAAGTTATATGGGAATGAAGGGGAGGTAATACTATTTGCCTCTCAGGAGAGGTTTGGCAGGACTCCCATCCTCATATGTGGCCTCGGGCGGAAGAGGTTTATCTCTCTCAACACGATCAGGCAGGTCACTGATATCATAGTATCCCGTATAGATAAAATGAATATTGATGATTTTGCATTTGCCCTTCCCGATTTTTCTGATACAAATATCGACTGGCTGGATGCCTTTAATATGTTTATTGATCGCTTTTCAAGAGCAGAGAATATCAAGAGGATTTATCTCTTTGAGGATAAGGAGAGAGAACTTTTATACAGAGGGAATCTTCAGGATTCCTTCAAGAGAAGATTCTGTTTTTTATCAGAGGAGGAGATTTAAATGAAAAGGATTTTTGCAAGCGTACTTCTTGTACTTCTGTGCAGCAGCCTTTATGCGAGTGATTTTGTGGATACAAGGGTATCATTCATTCTCAGCAATGATAATATCCTTGTAGGGCCGGGTGAGACGAACCCTTCTAATCCCGGAACTCGATTCGGGAGTGCCTCGAGTGGTAATACATTCTTCTACGACAACTATGAGACAAAGTATACGGGCTATGAGACCCTGTCTCACCTTGTGCTGTACAAGAAGATGCCCTCGTATTTTGAGAATCTCACCACAGAGGCGACACTTGCAATTCTGGTAATGGTGTTGAGCGAATATTCTGTTGGGTTCGGGGATTCTGGTTCTTACATCAGACTGACCTATGCCTTTGATAATGAAGAGAAGTCGAAACAGAATCTCCAGATGACCCTCTTCCCATATTCCTCAGACAGGTTCAGACTCGGGTATTCCTATCAGATATCCTGGGGTGGTTCAGATATATTCCCAAAGCAGGACCCGGATATCAACAAGAAGAATCCGGTACCGGGAGTGAAGCTTCAATTGAACTACAATGACCTGTATGCCTTTTTAGGTGCAAAGTCCTCGTTACTGCAGAGGAAGAGGGATTTGAATGACCCCACAGAACTGGAGGCCTTCTGGGGTTTTCTGGGTGGCGCAGGGTATGACAGTGGATTCGTTCGAGCAGAGGTAAATGGAGGCTTCTTCAGAAGGGGGCTCAATCCAAATAACTCTGTCATCGGGGAACCTGTTGATACTGCCGGCCTCTCAGTCCAGTTGGGACTTCACAGAGGTCTCAATATCGGGAGGTCCATAGATTTTGCCCTCTATAAGAATGACCCGAATGAGATTGAGAGCTTCTTCAAACCCGAGGAGTACGGGAGTGGTCTCTCCTGGGTAGTGGCGACTGAGTTCACCAATATTTATACAAAACTCGAGGATGCAGATAAACTCGGGAATACAACCTATCAGAGGGCAGTAGCGGCAGACATAAACCTGAAGGTGAAATATAATTATACAAAGATATCCCTGGATGGTGTCTATAAGGACCTGGCGTTTATCCTGTTGAATGTCCCATCCCTCACCCCGTATCAGAGCATCCCCAAATCCCTATCTACATCCCCCGCTATCTTCTATGCTATCTATCTTGATCAGCACATCCCCTCACTCCACCTCACCCCAGGTATCTCCTTTGGTATGGAGTGGCCCGCCTATTTCAAGGATCAGTCCACCGTGACAGTCGTGCGCTCCATATCTGATAGAAACTCCCTCAAGACCGGAGATGACATAAAACCTATACTTGCAACTAAACTCTCTACCAAACTTGATTTCTCAGAGATGCTGGCGATGATATTTGAATTGAGATTTCAGATAGACAACAATATGACTACATTCAAACAGGACATAAATGGGGATGTGATTTTAGATTATACAGAGCCGTATCTCTTAGGCTTCAATCTCGTATTTCAGGGGAGATTCTGATACCTGTGAAAAAGAGGCTCCTCGTCCTGTTTCTGGGGAATATATTGAGGGGGGATGATGGTGTGGGTATAGAGTTGTTGAAGAGGCTCTCAACGAGAGAGTTCCCTAAGAATGTGGTTCTTCAGGAGGGCTCTACAGGAGGGATGATATTGCTCGGATTGATGGATGATTATGACTCTGTAATAGTGGTGGATGCAATGGATTCACCGAACTATGAAGGGGACTTTGCTATTTTTAACCCATCTTATATCTCTGATTCAGAAGAGAGTGAGTTATCACTACATTCCATAAGCATAAAGGACATAGTCAGGTTTAATGAGGCGATTGGAGGGCGAGTGCCACAGATAAGGATATTCGGGATCAGGATCTATGACACAGGTGAGCATATAGGACTCAGTGCAAAATTGAGTGAAAGACTCCCATCCCTTATGGAGAGACTATACCAGTTTATATGTGAAACTGCGGCTGAGTGAGAATAATGGGGGATTCAAGTAATTTGCATTTTTTGAATATTGGATTATAATTTAGTCAGTCTGAGCAATGATTAGAAAGTTGAGTTATGGATATCAACGCTGAGATAACAAAACTGGAGAATATGATAGAGGCATTGAGGAAGAAGTATGAACTCTTCTTCTTTGGGCTGGAGAAGAAACCCCCTAATGCCGAGAGGGAACAGGTAGATAGAAAGGTGAGGGAGCTCTTAAATGCCTTTATAACAAATACAGGACAGAGGTACAGATTACAGAGTGTAATAGGGAAGTATAATACTTATCAGAGGTACTGGGACAGGATCCTGCAGCAGATTGAAGAGGGAACCTATGAGCGGGAACTTTTGAAGAGGAAGATTATACAACAGGAGTTTGCAAAAGAGGCATATAAGAAGAAGACCTATACGATAGGAGAGGAGGAGGCCGCCGTCTCAGGTGGTGCCTCATCCAGAGACCCCCTAAACGAGAACTCTGTGAAGGAGTTGTACGAGTCATACATACAGGTCAAACAGACTTTAGGTGAACCCACCGGGAATATATCCCTTGAGGCATTCAAGAAGTCCCTTGAGAAGCAATTGCCTGTTCTGAAGGAGAAGTATGGGACCTCGGATATTGAGTTCAAGGTCTCAATTAAGGGGGGGAAGGCAACCATAAAGGCAGTCCCTATCAATAAAGAAGATAATCAGGAATGACTTTTTCGGTAAAAATTTGCGGGGTAGATGGATAATTAACTCCAGAACCCTTTTCTAAGTTCAATCCTAATATGCCTCTTCATCAGCCTTTATAATTCATTGAGGGTGATAACCAGCATATTTCTGAGGGTGTCTGTTGTAGAGGAGGCTCCCAAAGACTTGAGAGCATAAACACATTGTCAAACATTGACCTCCTCCTTTCATCTTCAAATCTATTTCTAAATTCAATGGAGATGACCCTCAATATCAAAAAGAATAACAAAAGTATCAGCGCTAATTACTGCACGACTCCCCTGAATCTCAAAGCCAGCGAGTGTCTATATCCAGGAGTTTGCAACGAGTATCCAGAAGGCAGACATTAAAGTCCCGAGGAATACCAGAAGGGTTGAGGCAAAATAGATGTAATTGAGGGGGATATAAAGTTAAATGCCGCAGTGAGGGTAAACTGAACTCTGGATAGCATTACTATATCCATAATACCTCCATTCTTATTTATTAGATGGGTATTATACAATAAAGGTCTCTATTTTTTTCTCTCTTTGAGTTTGTTGATCTCATTAATCAGTTCTTCTTTGGATATTATTCCCTTCTTTATCAAGAGTCTTATAACGGCTATGAACTGCAGGTCGGATGAGCCCTTTTCGCCTTTTGGTACTTCCATAATCTTGCTGTCTATAAAGGAATCCCTTCTTGAAGGCTCGCTCTGAGTCTGAGAGTCGCTCCGTTCATCAAATGAGAGTTCCCGTTCGTATAGAGGTTTGCTGAAATCGTTGGGGTAGGACGGCTCGGGGGCGTCAGCAGATATCTCTATGGGATCTGTATCTATACCAAGGTAGTACCTCCTTATCATCTTCTCGATTAGACTCTGAGGTGCGAGGGCGGGCTTGACCTTGTAGTTTGAAACGAATTCCACCTCAGAGATGGCGTCAAAGTTCAATGGGTCTGCCATAGCCACCATCAGAAGTGCCCGTGGTCCCTCCTGTACAAATGATACGGGGAAGAGGGTGTATTTCTCTGCTATCTCGGGCGTAATTAGTTTCAGCACATTCCTGTTCTCTTTGTATTTTGTCAGGTCCACCACAGGGATGTTGAGGTGTTTGCTCAGGACCTCAATCAGTTTTTCCTCTGTTATAAATTTATTGGCTACCAGGGCTGCCCCCAATTTGTAATTCCACTTCTTTGCGAACTCCAGAGCAACCTTCAATTGATCCTCATTGATTATCTTGAGTTCTAAGAGTATGTCTCCGAGTCGCTTTTTTGGCTGCATCGAATTACTTCTTCTTCTTCTTCTCTTTCTTCATCTTTTCTGGAGATATATCCTCGTTGAACTCGGGAGGGGTCTCCTCTACGGCCTGTGCCTCCCACTTTGCATCGGGTGGGAGTTTCCACGAGGGCTCTACAGGTACATCTTTATAAATAAGGGACCAGGATACCTCAGAGCCAAAGTAGGTCTTTGCGGAGTATCGGAATTCCATATCCATCTTGGCTACAGGATACGGGATTAGGGGGAGGTCGTAATAGCCCGGCATAGCAAGAGGTGGAAAATCCTCTACCCATATAGTCGGGTCTTCAACCCTGAGATTGGGCTGGGAGGAGGAGGAGTTTATCTCTCCAAATTTCTTCCCGTTCTCATCGTATAGTGTGATCGTAATACCGGGGTATCTCATTTCAGGGAATGCTCCCCACATAATAAACTTCCATCGCATATGGGTGTTTCCACCCTCCTGAACCCTGGATATCTCATAGAAATCCAGTCTTACACTCTCATCTGTCGCCGTGTAGATGGGGTTGTACCTCGCCTCCAAAAACATCTGGAAGACCTCTTTTGAATATTTAAATGCCTCTTCCATAGCGGCTCGCTGCTCGGAATATTTCTTATCAGCCTTTTCTCCAAGCATCGCCAGCTGTGTACCTGTCTCCTTACCTCCTTCGGTATACTCCCTCCACTTCCTGTCAATATCCATCTCCTTGCCGTATTTTGTATAGAGTTCTTTTATCTTTGAGATGTGGCTCTTCACAAGGGCTGTTATCTCGGTTGAATATTGAGCCTTGTTCTTTGCAACTCTCATCCAGGCATTTTTGATTATGAAATCCTGGACGAGATTCTTCTTCTCGATCTCATAGCTCCTCTCGGCATTGGTACGGGTGGCGTATATGATCAGGTAAATGATTATTCCACCAATGACCAGAATCCCTAAGAGTGAAAGTAAAAACTTCTTGAATTCCATAAAAGAACTCCTGTATTGAGGTAAATCTGGTGATATATTAACAAATCAAAATATAATTGCAAGCATAAAATATTACTTGTTAGTTTGAGATGGATATTGTAGATTCAGGGGTGTTATGAGAGATAAAAAGGAAAGTCTGTATTATCTCCCTATCCTTATCGTCTGGTCTATAGCCCATATAAACCTCACAGGATTTATGTATGAGGATGATGAAGGGGCATATCTCTACATATCCTCCGCTATAGTTAGAGGTGAGCGACTCTATTCTGATGTGCTGGCAGCAAAACCACCCCTATTGTTTTATATCGGGGCACTAATATATAAGATATTTGGAAATGATCTTTTTGCATTCAGATTTTTCTCTTCTTCTCTTGGACTTGTAGCCTCAATCCTGATCTTTGAGTTTTTCAAAGCAAGAAATGACAGATTTTCCGGACTGATTCTATCACTGATCTTTACCCTCGACCCCATAGTATTTACCCAGATGCGATTTTTTAGAACGGATATACTTATGCTCACCACATTTGTTTCTGGTGTCTATTTCATTTTTCGAAGCAGGGATTTGAGGGATATTGTCATTTCGACCCTCCTCTTTTCTCTCTCTGTCTTCTCCAGGGATGACGCATTTGTGTACTCTATATTTTTAGTTTTGTATCTCCTGTTCAAATATAAAGAGAGGAGATATCTGCTTGTAATGATTGGGGTAATCTTATCCTTTGTAGTCTCCCTGATGTTGAGGGGGGAACAGCAGGTGATAGGGAGTTTCTCCCAGCAGATAGACCTCTCAAAGGTGAATACAGGCGAGAGGATAGAGAGGTATAAAGACTTTCTTTTGTATCTCATAAAGACTTATCCTGTATGGCTTCTATTCCCTCTGATTATTATACCTGTTATTAAGTTCAAAAGGGAGAATATGTCGCTAATCTCATTTTTGCTTGTAGTTTTAAATCTGGCAATGGTCTTCTTCTCTAACAGCACATTTATCAGATATACAATGATAACTATACTTGCAAGGTTACTATTGCTATCAGATTTGATGAATGTCTTGAAGGGAAAGATGAGATATGCGGCTGCAGTGGGGGCAATAATTTTGCAGATACTCCTCAACCCACCTCCCATTGGTGAACTCTTCTTTAATGATCAGACTGTACTAAAGATCGCAAATCATTTGAAGTCTATTTCAAATGGTAGGGATGTATTGCTATCTGACTATGGGTATTTCAATTTCTTGAGCGGGATGAAAGGTACATCCATATCGGGCTACATATCTGGCGGCTCTGTAAATAGCGGTGAGATAGATGCAGAGAGATTGATAAGGATTATTCAGAAAGAGGGTGTGGATTACCTTTTGATTCACACAGATGGGCGTTTGTATTATCCCTATGGGTGTGAGATTTATTACTATGAGCCACATCATATCAAAGGGATGAGGAATTGGGGGGTGTTTAAGGAGTATATTGAGAAAAACTTTTCACTTATTTCTACATTTTACGGAATTGGTCCTGTGTTCAAACTTTATAAAAGAATTATCTCCTATCCTTAAATGCCTTTTCAATCTCTATGAGCCTCTTCTCTGTCTCAGACCTGGTTCTTCTGAGCTCATTGTAAATCCTTTTCAATTCTTCAATCTGTTTGTTGAGTTCTTCAGGGTTTGTATTGTTCGGATCTATCTCGAGGATATAGGACCTCCCTTTGTTTAATGCCGTCTGGTTCAAAACTCCACTCTTTTCATAGGTAACCTCTATCCTCACTCTGATATTTGAAGGCTGGGTCGACTGACTACCTGAAGAATCACCACCAGCAGATAGAATACCATTATTACTTGACTCAGACCCGTTCTTTGCATCCCCCTTTGGGGTTGTGTTGCCCGCAAAGGAGGCCGATCCCTCTGCTACCTCTTTTATATTCTTTTTGACAACGGATACGGAAGAGTCCTCATCGAAGAGGGAATGCTCTTTTATGAATGCCTGTGCCTCCTCCCTGAGTTTAAGTCTCCTCTCAATCTCTTCGAGTCTTTTTATCTGGGAATTCAGTCTATCTTCTTTCTCCTTTAGTATCATTGCTCGCTCTTTAAGTTCTGCGGGCCCTTCAATAATACCCTCTCCTGCAAATCTGAGCCTGATCAGGTTCTCCTTTGACTCGGGGTTTACAACGCCTGCCTTCCTCAACTTTGTGTCTATTTCTTCAATCTGCTTATACTTCTCATCTAATTGATTGGATATATTCATCGCCGTTGCAAGCAGCCGCATTAATTCGGCCTCTTCGAGAAGATTCAGATCTTTTCTGCTTTTTAGGTCTTTTATCCTGCTCAGGACCTGTTCGTATTGTGTATTCAATTTTAAAGTTGATGCCTCAATGGCAGCTCTCTTCTGCTTGAGTACCTGTATATCTGTATCAACTTGGGCGTATACCTTTGGGGCCATCAAGAATACTATTACAAATATGAGAAGCCCTGGAATCAGGTTCCTTAAATTGATGTTAGTTACTATATTAAACAACATAGCAGGTATTTGATACATTCAAAATTTGTGCCAGTATCTGAAATAAAAATTCATAAAAAAACAATGGGTTACAAAAGAACCTGATCGGAATATAACATATACTGGAGAATAATTAAAGGTTTAAGGTAGATAATGAAACAATAAGATAGGATTACCCTTCTTAACTGGCACTAATGGGAAAAAATTGGCTGATTTCAAAGAATTAAATTTGCTCGCTGGCAGTTTTCTAACTGGCACTCACCAAAGGAGGATAAATATTCAGGGTGGTAATTAGCCTTTACGCAAATAATGCAGAATAAAGGCAGGGTTTCCCAAGGTTGGACTACCTGACACCCTGAGCCGTAGGCTATCGACCGTGAACCGTTCGCTGAATAAAATTTCTACCTGGCACTATTTTCAAAATTTTCAGGTCAACTAAAAGTACATCAGTGAATTAAAAGATCGTTGAACAGGAGCAACCAGTAGACCCGTTATTATCTTCAAATAGATTATCTGATGTGTGGATATCAAAATTGCCGGTATCGGTAGGGGAGACTGCATCTTCTGGTTTTGAGGTGTCACCTGATACCGGGGTATCGTCTGAGGAGATGATGTCAGTAGTGATATCATAACTAATACCATCCTCTTCGGTAGGATTATCTGCTCCCGTAATGTCGTTTCCTGTTTGAGTGTCGGATAGGGCATCATTGTTTTGTTCGATATCTTCGGTAGTATCTGTTGTCTGCCCTGCGTCTAATTGGGCATTTGTAAATTCGTAGGCACCCAGATCAATACCATTCCCCTGTGGCCTTTTTACTCCATCTCTGTCAATTGGGGGAGCAAACTCTTCGCTCCCCATATCTATTGCAGGCCTATCTGCAGTCAGGTGTAAATCAAAACTACTATAGTCGATAAAATACTTCTTTGCCCAATCGAAGTCTATAATAAGGTTGTGGTCTGCTATTGTCTCTGGGCCACTGGAGATCTTCATAGCGATGTTGTTTCTGATAATGCAATTTTCGGATGGTGTGCCATTCTTGTGATTTCCGATCATAATCCAGGCAGGACCCGGGCTTTCCTGATTTATGTCTACAACAGTGTTGTTAATGATACGAACATTTCGAGCCCCTGAAAAGGTAATCCCGTGCCAGTGGTCCGTAATAATTACATTGTTTTCTACGACCCAGTCTCTATAGAATCCATCAAAACAACCTATTCCCTGAAGGGTTCCTCTAAAAGGCTGATTTGGGTCTGTGTAGTTGATTATCATATTACCTCTCAATACCACACCCACAACCTCACCTGTCCCGACCTTCCCATCGCTCCCAACTGACCAGGACTGGAATCCATCGTCGTGATTCTGATTGACATCATAGCAGTTCTTTACCAGATTGTATTCGAAGAGCCCATAGTCTCCAATACCGCGCAGACCATCTCCTGCAAAGTTCTCGATTACATTGTTTTGAACCTTTGCATACTTCCCAGATACGGAAATGCCAAAGTTGACATTCTTAAGGTAGTTGTTCCTGACAACACAATTCTCGGTCTGAACCGATATCCCCGAACAGGATAGATTATTCCAGTCATCTATGGTCCAGTTCGAGGAGTCCCAGACGGAGAATATGGTAGAGTTCTCGATTGTGGTATCCTTGCAGGGTCCCCGCCAGTTGTGGTTCTCGAAGACCACGAGTGTGTCCACTTTCTGATATGGTTCTTCGAAGGAGGGGCTGATATAAAGACCTCGAAATACCCATCTGGAGGCGCCAAGACACCTGATATTCTTTATCTTTGGTTGATGACCACTCAATGCCTCGACTATTATCGGGGTATCTTCATACAGGTCCATTAGAGTGATTGAACCGTGATAACCATTCATCAGAAGCAGTCTATCTCCACCCTTAATTGGGGCGCCTGGATTTTTAACCACCATATTACAGTCGGGCTTGTATGGTAGGGACTCACACTGCTTGCCCTCGATCAAATTGTTTTTTATGACCTCTTCGAGGGATGGAAAGGGTTTGTTGAGACTGCCATCACCTTCTAATCTGCCATTTATGGGGTCGAGATAGAAATCTTTTGCAACCAAATCTGATGTAGTGAGTAATATACATATAATGGCTAAATGGCTAAAGAGAAACATTATCCGGGTATTTTTCAAAATGGATGAAAAGAGAGATCTCATAATAATTCCTCCTTTGAAGTGGAACAGTTGGCAAAATTGGGGAAAAAGTAACTGGCACCTTTTGGGGATTTTTGGAAAAATATCAAATGATTTCGATGGGTTAGATACTGTATTCATTCTTGTGTATCATCGAATCACTTGCCAAATTGTCCAAGGCAAGGCTCAATTAATACCAGGTAAATCTTCAACCAAAAATTAAAAGATCGTTGAACAGGAGCAACCGGAGGAACCTTCGTTTCCACCTCCGTCTTCTTCAATATCCTTTATGCCGCTTCCACCCGAATCGTTTGATTTGATATCACCACTGCCTGATGCATCATCTATTCCTATGTCTTTTACAGCGTCTGTGATACCCGAATCGTGCTCTGTGTATGTATCTGGTATATCAGGATAACCATTATCAGAGGTTGTATCGCTATAGCCACTGTCGATACCTGCATCCTGTTGACTATTTGGATTTATGCATTGACCATTTACACAAACTTCTGCCTCGAATGGACATTTGATATTGTTGCAGGGGTCTTCTACACACTTATTGTCAACACAAATAAATCCCTTATCACATTTCATTGTCGGGCATCTGTTCTCGATACAATCTCCACTCTGAGAGCATACCTCACCCTCTTTGCATTCAACAAAGGCACAGGGGTCATCAACACACTCGCCGTAGACACACTTCTTACCTATCTCACAGGATACCCTGGCACAGGATTTTTTGCATTCGCCATTTACACAGAATTCGGCGTTCTGTTTCGAACAATTTACATTCTTGCAGGGGTCATCAACACATATATAATTTTCGCAGATCTTACCCTCCTCACAGGGAATGTTATAACAGTTGTCAGGCAGGCATTCTCCGTGCCAGCATCTGTAGTTCTCCTCGCACTTTACATCCTTGCATTTATCAACGCATACGCCTGAGATACAATCTTCTTCAGGTTTACAGACCTTCCCCTTACAGGGCTCTACACAATAACCATTTACGCACTCGAGTCCCTTTGGACATTCGCCTGATTGACAGGGGGCCACGCACTCTCCCTCGAAGCAGTACTTCCCCTCGGGACACGGTGCATTGTCATCTATAATACCATTGCAATTGTCGTCCTTCCCGTTACATATCTCCTCAGGCTCAGGCCCACAACCACCGCAGTTGTTGAGGACTCCATTGTCTATCTCTCCATCGCAGTCATTGTCGAGTCCATCGCAAATCTCATCAATCGCTGTCTTGTCCGGATCGCATACAACTCTGGCATTTGCAGAATCGCATCTGGTATGCCCCTTAGAGCATTCACCTTTGAGGCCAGTTGCGCAGACCTTGCCACCGCCGGGGTTGTTATCGTCTGCCACACCATTGCAGTCATTGTCGAGCCCATCGCAAATCTCGACCGAAGGTTGATTCTTCTGGAGGCACTTGAGCTCTCCTCCAATACAGGTGATTACACCCTGGGCACAGACACCCTTTTTGCCCGTATCACAGGCGGCACCACCGCCGGGATTACCCTCGTCCACCTCGCCATTGCAGTTGTTGTCTTTTCCATCACATATCTCATAGGGGAGAGGCTCGTTTATTCTCACACAGGTGAGTACTTCATTTACGCATTTCATCCTCCCTTCGGCACAGATTCCCTTCTCGCCGGTGTTACACGGAGCGTTTGTATCGACACAACAGGGCTCGGCGTCGCATTTACTCCAAACCCCATTCACGCATCTCTGCTTCCCCTGATGACCACAGAAGTTCGTACAATCTCTATCGGGTATGCCATTATCTACCTTTCCGTCGCAGTCGTTGTCGTAGCCATCGCATATCTCTGTGGTTGGCTGCTTTGTCTGCACGCAGGTGAGTACATCGTCAACACACTGCATCTTTCCTTCTGCACATACACCCGGTTTGCCGGTGTTACAGGGTTCATAGGTAGGGGTACAACAGGGGGCTGCGTTGCACTTTGTCCAGTTCCCGAATACACAGGTCTGGGTTCCTTGATGTCCACAGGAGTTTGTGCATACCTTCGGTGCAATATTATTGTCGACCGAACCGTCGCAGTTGTCATCCAGTAGATTGCATTCCTCATTGGTGGGGAAGTTGACCTGAACACAGGTGAGTTTTCCGTTTACGCACTTCATCTTTCCAATCCCGCATACTCCCAATAGCCCGGTATTGCAGGTGTCATTGGTGTCGACGCAACAATTTGTGGGGGCGTCGCAGTTTGCCCACTTCCCGTTCACACAGGATTCGTAACCCGTTCCGCAATCTGTGCTGCAGACTCTCTTGGTCGCCAGTTTTACAATTATATCGAGTGCTGCCTGCAATTGTTGTTGATTGTCAGCCTGATAATAACTCCCGGTGCCACCCGCATTTGCCATATTGTTGAGGGTAGTCGGGTCAACATCACTTCCAAAACCTATCACAAATACCTTGACTCCAGAGGCATAGAGGGCACCGGCTGCTTTTATAGAATAATTGATAGCGTCTGCATCACAGTTGGGCTGACCATCGGTAATCAGAATTACAAAGTTGAGCCTTGTAGAGTCGTGAATTCCGCTGTATTGATTAATTGCTACAAGAGTGCTACCTATAGGAGTATTGCTGTTAGGTGAGACGCTGTTTATCTTGTTCATTATTGCTGTTTTTGTGTTGTCTGCACAGGGTACATCGATTATTCCAGCGGCACAACTGCTATCTGATGCAAACAGGGATAGTCCCCATCTCGCCTGATTCCCATAAGTATCCAGCAGGTACTGTATTGCGGCCTTTGCCTGAGTCCACTTTGTGCCTGCCATAGAACCCGATTTGTCAAGCACGAGCAAAATATTTGGATTGCTGCAATCCTGAGCGGAGAGTATGTTGGGATAGAGGATAAAGCCCATTGTGAATATCAACAGAGATATCTTTAAGGTTTTCATAGCAAACCTCCTTGTTTATTGTTCGAGGTCTAAGAGTCTTATCTTGTGGTTCTGAGAATCTGCCACAAGTATATTCTTGCCGTCAGGGGCAACCCATAATAACATCGGGGTATTGAACTTCGTCAGATATCCATTTCCATCCGCAAATCCGTATGTGTTAGAACCCGCAAATGTATAGACATTCCCGCCGGTGATGACCCTGATATTGTAATTCTGGGTGTCTGATACATAGATTAGCTCGGTAGTTCCACTTTTGAAATAACCAATACCTGATGGAGAATTGAACTGGGCAGTAGATGTAGTCCCATCTTTATATCCTGCGGTCCCAGTACCTGCGAGGGTGGTTACATTTGCTGTAGCTATTTCAATCTTCTTGATCTTGTTGTTATTTGTGTCGCACACATACAGGTATGTACCAGCGGAATCCGCAGTTATTGCGGTGGGTCTATTGAACTTCGCATTTGTACCCGTTCCGTTTGCATCTCCTTTAGTAGAGCCCGCAAATGTGGTCACCGGGAAGCTGCTGTTGCTGAGGTCTATCCTTCGGATTTTATGATTGCCGGCGTCGGCGATGTATAGATAGTTTCCAACCTTTACTATCCCCATAGGCTGGAAGAATGTAGCAGATGAACCCGTGTTGTTGTCTGCATTCCCGACAGCACCTGTGCCTGCAACAAGGGATGTCGTACCTGATGAATTAGCTCTTCTTATCCTGTTATTCCCGGTATCGGCAAAGTAGAGATATGTCCCATCCCAGAATAGACCTGTTGGTGCGGCGAGCTGGGCAGCAGTGGTTGTGCCCTCTGAATATCCATAGGCTCCACTTCCAATTACCAGAACATTCTTGCCACTCGGATCGATCTTCTTTATCCTGTTATTCCCCGTATCTGCTACATAGGCGTTGAGGGAGCTGTCGATGACAAATACCCCTGATGGGGATTTGAATTGTGCAGCCTGCCCAATCGTGGAGTTATCACCCCAGGAGGAGCCCGCAAAGGTAGAGACTACAGGGTAGAGGTAGACCTTTGCATCGGCGTACTTAGAGTTGTCAGCCTGAGCCGTTGCTCTTACTGTTGCAACTACCTTATCGGTAATTTTATTTGGGGCAGTGTAATTGCCTGTATTTGTGATAGAACCGTAATTTGCACCCTCTACAACGGAGTAGGTGACTGATGTATTACTGGTGTTATAGACAGCGGCTGAGAATAGTTTGGTCTCCTTGAGCGCCAGTTTTACCTCGGTTGGAGAGATTGAGACCTGAATGGGTGGGGCTATCACCACCTGTGCCCCACCTGACTTGGTCGGGTCTGCCTTCGAGGTTGCAATTACAGATATGATATTCGGATTGGGGACATTTGCTGGTGCGGTGTAGAGACCCGAGGAGTTTATAGTCCCATTCTGAGCACCTCCATATACAGACCATGTGACCTGCTGATTGGATGTATTCTTTACAGTGGCTGTGAATTGTTGGGTCTTGTTTACATTTACATATACAAAGTTTGGTGAGACCTCTACCTCTATAGGTGCAACTATAGTAACCGTTGCTGTATCGAAGGCATTCGTATCGAAATTGGATGTAACTTTGATTGTGGCATTTGGTGGATTGGGGACGGCATCGGGAGCGGTATAGTAACCATCCTGCTCTATACTCCCATATTGTTTCCCCTGAACGACCTCCCATTTGATAGATGGGTCCTCGTCGGCATTCTCTATCTGAGCACTGAATTTGAATGATGTGCCGGCATTTACATCCTGAGATTTGGGGGATATCGTAACCTTGACAGGTGGCACAATCAGAACAGGTGCAATTCCGAAGGCGGAGTTGTCCTCCACACTCGT
>Ga0272449_1001698_pt1 | contig 22001 bp, 24 predicted proteins | sample YNPCB0241_FD_198679 | JGI IMG/M metagenome (GOLD analysis project Ga0272449, IMG submission 198679) | Hot spring sediment microbial communities from Yellowstone National Park, WY, United States - YNP-CB-024-1 | ecosystem: Environmental > Aquatic > Thermal springs > Hot (42-90C) > Sediment... | reverse complement strand
TGCACCTAGAAATAGGTGAACCAGACTTTGACACGCCTAAAAACATTAAGGAGGCCGCCGTAAAAGCCCTTTATTCAGGCTATACACATTACGTGCCAGCAGCTGGCATTCCAGAACTCCGCGAGGCCATTGCCGAATACATTTCCAAAACTCGGAAGATTCCAGTTTCACCGGAAGAGGTTGTTGTCACACCTGGCGCAAAGCCCATAATGTTCTTTGCAATACTGGCTTGTGTAAACCGCGGCGAAGAAGTTTTATACCCAAATCCAGGGTTCCCAATCTACGAGTCTATGATAAACTTTGTTGGAGCCAAGCCTGTTCCCATTCCCCTCAAGGAAGAGAACGACTTTAGACTTGACCATGAATACATGAAGAGAAAAATAACGAAAAAGACTAAAATGATTATTTTAAACTCGCCTGAAAACCCCACTGGCGGAGTCTTAACAAGAGATGACTTGAAGGTAATAGCAGACTGTATAGCCAACAGAGAAGACGTCCTAGTTCTTTCAGACGAAATTTATAGTCGAATAATTTATGAAGGAACCCATGAAAGCATAGCCTCCCTTCCGGGGATGAAGGAGAAAACCATAATACTTGACGGTTTTTCGAAAACCTACGCCATGACGGGATGGAGACTCGGCTACGGTGTAATGCGAAAAGATTTGGCTGAAAAAATGGCCCAGTTAATGGTTAACTCCAACTCTTGCACATGCGCCTTCATTCAAATGGCCGGCGTAGAAGCCTTAAAGGGGCCCCAAGACTCGGTGGACAAAATGGTTGCAGAGTTTAGAAAACGCAGAGAAGTCATAGTCTCAGGCTTAAACAAAATAAAGGGAATAACATGCAAAACGCCTAAAGGTGCCTTCTATGTCTTCCCCAACATAACTGGCACGGGAATGACCTCCAAAGAGCTTTCAGACTACCTCCTCAACGAGGCGGGCGTAGCTGTTCTGCCGGGAACATCCTTTGGAAAGTATGGCGAAGGGTATCTGCGCATATCCTTTGCAAACTCTATCGAAAACATTAACAAAGCTTTGGAAAGGATAAAGAAAGCTCTCGAAAAGGTTTAAGCGTCCTACTTTAACCTTCCACTTTTTCTCCCGTAAGAGTCTCAACGATTTCCGAGGCTATTTGGATTAGGCTGTCTGCCTGCCTTATGGCTTTTTCCTCGTTAACTTCTTCCATCTGTGCTAGTTGCTGCATGATTTCCTCAATTTCTACGAGGCATCTTAAGAAGGGGTCATTATCAGTGTGGGCTTTTTCTATGGCCTCCCTTACAACGTTTTCTATGAAGGCCGGTTCGCCAAGGCTATAGTATATGGCATTTCTCGCCTTTCTTATAGCCTCTATGATTAGGCTTGGAGCCATGTAGGGCATTTTTCTAGCGGCCTCCAGCTCCGCTTTTGCCTCCCGTAGATAACGTAAAGCCCACCCGCGCCTATAGTGGTCTATCATGGTTTTGCCTTCTCTGTCTGCCCTTCTAAAATGTAAAGGCGTCTAATAAGCTACTCGCTTTCCTCCGTGGCTTCGCTTGAAGATGGTGCAACACCAGCATAAACATGCGTTATATAACCAGCTATTTGGTTACGCACTCTGGTTGTCGTTCCTTGCACAAGGGCCGCAACTGCACGCTTGTTCTCTTCAAAGTTGCTGGAGAACTTATTGGGAAAACGTCTAATGAGTTCTTTAGCCATTCGCTTAATATGTTCTGTTCGAACTTTCCCCAAACATCCTTGTCCTCCATGCAAGCTTGAGCATACCGCAACCCTTTCAAGTGCGAGTGAACATCTCATTAAAATAGAAAGCCTAATTTAACTTTACGCGTTTCAAGCCTTCGAATTCAGCTTTAACCCGAAAAATTCCATAAAATTCTTTAATATCTGCTCCGCAACTTCAACAGTGTCCATTCTCTTGACTTCGGCTATGGCACTGACTACTGTTGCTATGAAGGATGGGGTTGTCATTTTGCCGTTAAAGGGACTCTTAAAATAACGCACCGGTCCGTCCGTTTCCGTCAAAAGGTTCGTTAAGGGGACACGCCTGACAATCTCCCTTATTCCATTGGAGTAGGCGGCCGGCGGCCCTTCGCTGATATAGTATCCTTTCTCAACAGCTTTTGCCAGCACGTTTATAGGGTTGCTAAACCAGTGGAGAAGAACCTTTTTAAGATTATAGGATGGAAGCATGTCCACGATTTGGGCGGTTGTTCCCCTGGAATGAATTATAACCGGCAAGTCCAGTTTTTCAGCTAACCGCAGCATTTCATCAAAAACCTTTAGCTGTTTATCCCATATCTTCTCATACTTGTAGTCTAAGCCAACCTCTCCTATGGCTACAACGGCCCTGTTCTGCCGCTGTTTTAAAATTAAATCAGAGGTTCTATGCAGTTCATCCTCTGTTAAAGTGTTCACGTTCCATGGGTGAATCCCCAAAGCGGCGTAAACAGTTCCATTGTAGTGTTCAGCCAATTCTAAGCTTTTGAGGCTGGTTTTAAAGTCCATAGAGTTGGAAACCAACGCCACGACGCCGGAGTTTTTGGCTTCAGAAACAATTTCCCCGGTTTTCTCCGCGTATTCCTCGTCTGAAAGGTGTATGTGAGCGTCAACGTATTTCAGAGGCGTCATTAACCTTCACTTTGAGCATAAAACTGAGACCAGGAAGCTTTTATAATTTCCTCTCTTAACTAAAGAAGGCCCGGTTTAAAAGTTGAATTTTGGAAGATAAAATGCAATAAACGTTAAATATTGCTTCAAATACAAAAAGAAGCTACGGAGGAGTCTTTATGGCAGATTTAGAGTTAGCAATTGCTCCCATGCATAGACTTTGTAAGAAGGCTGGAGCCGACCGCGTAAGCGAAGCAGCGGCGAAAGAGCTTGCTAAAGCTCTAGAGGAGATAGGGATTAAAATAGCCAAGGAAGCCTTAGACTTTGCAATGCACACTGGAAGAAAAACAATAAAGGCTGAAGACATCGAAATTGCGGCGAGAAAAGTTATGGGCAGGTAACAGTCGCTTAACCCCTTCTCTTTCTCTTTAAACTCGAAATACGCGCTCGCAATAAATATAAGGAGCGAAAAGGAAGAATACCCGCGGTAAAACGCTTTAGGAGTGTCAATTATGGGTGGGAAAAAGAAGCTTAGCTTAAAACAAATGGAACGCATGCAAATGCGAAAGGGCGAAGAAGAGAAAAAGAAGAAGGAAAAGGAGAAAGCGGCAGCCAAAGAGAAAAAACTGGCTGGAATACTAATTCCAGACATTAAGAGCGGAAAAATGCTAGAGGAGCTTAAGAAAATGAGGGTTCTAACGCCCTACGCGGTAGCATCCCGATTTAACATAAGGATAAGTGCAGCTAAAGACTTGCTGGAGCAACTTGAAAACGACGGGCTGGTTCAGCTGGTTTCCGGAAATCACGACATCAAAATATACAAAGCCGCAGATTAGCCTCAAATTTTAATGGTATCTTCATCTTACTAGCTGAGGCGAAACTGTTGGCTTATCCCAAAAGAGTGTACACTAAAGAGGAGGTTAAAGAAGCTGAAAGGCTTGTTGAAAAGGGCCATAAGCATCGTTTGAGGGTTAAGGGAAGCCCAGAGTTTAAGCAGAAAGTTAAGGCCGCCTTAAAACTTGTCAAAACAGCGGGTTACTACGACTTCCTCAGAACATACCTAAAATGTATAGTTGAAATTGACGGTTTCACGCAACTCCGCGAATCAGAAGCCTCCATCTGGGCGAATAAATACGCCGTGGCAAACCCCGTGGACGCTGCAAGCCTTTTTGTGCAGAAAGCAAACCACATGAAGGAGTATCTTGAAGGAAAAATGTATTACGGGGGAGAAGCCGAAAGGCGTTCTGTGGAAAAACGTACAGAATTCCTCGAAATCCTAAAAAAGAAGAGCCGAAAACGCGAAGTCAAAGAAGAGTGTGAACGGCTTCTAAAAAGCTGGAGCGAAAGCGTATACCTATAACTTTTCCACTCTAATCACTGTTCCGCTTTTCACTTTACTGAAAACTTCAAGATTTTTTATTATTTTACCTAAAATGTTTACTGGGCTATAGGGCTGGGATTCGCCATAAAATATGCAGAGGGCGCTTCCCATAGGCCAAAAGGCTATTGTGCCTTTTTCAACAGTGCTTTTTGCTTTCTCCTCGCCCATTTTAACCGGTATCTCAAAGTAGACTTCTTCCTTCCAGAGGGCTGCCCTCCCCTCGAAGGGGAGTTTCCGAACAACCATGTCCACTGTTCTGGGGGCTAGATGGCGGATAAGCTCGCCTTCAGCCTCACCTAAGCCCTCAATTATGAATTTTATTTTTATCCGCGAGATTCCAGCTTCTTCATTTCCCATGCTTCTGCACCCTTCCGAGGAAGTCTTCTAAAACCTGCTCTAACGACACTGGCCCCAACACTTTAAGCTCGTATTTCACCCTCACAGTGGGCTTGTTTATGGTTATAACTCTTCTTAAGTCGACGGGTGTCCCGATTACAACCACGTCACATGGCGTTTTGTCGATGGTTTCTTTAAGCTCAGCTATTTGCCTTTCGCCATAGCCCAGTGCTGGGAGCACTGCCCCCAAGTGGGGATACTTTTCGTAGGCTTCCTTTATGGAGCCAACGGCGTAAGGCCTTGGGTCGGCTAATTCGCTTGCGCCAAGCTGTTCAGCCAGTATTGTCGCGGCGCCATAGGGCATGTTGCCGTGAGTTAATGTGGGGCCATCTTCGATAACCAAAACACGTTTTCCCTTGATGAGGTCTGGATGATCAGCGGTTATCGGTGAAGCTGCTTCTAGGATTAACGCGTTCGGGTTCAACGTTCTAATGTTTTCCTTAACGCGGTTAATGTTCTCCAAAGATGCCGTGTCAACCTTGTTTATTATCACAATGTTTGCCATCCGCAGGTTGGCCTCTCCTGGATGATAAGTTACCTCATGCCCCGCCCTGTGGGGGTCAGCCACAACGATGTGGAGGTCGGGTTTATAGAAGGGAATGTCGTTGTTCCCGCCGTCCCAAACGATTACGTCTGCCTCTTTTTCAGCTTCCCTCAAAATTTTTTCGTAGTCAACTCCGGCGTAAACAACCACCCCATTGTCGATGTGGGGTTCGTATTCTTCCCTCTCTTCGATGGTGCATTCGTATTTGTCAAGGTCTTCATACGTAGCGAAACGTTGACATATTTGCCTTCGCAAATCGCCGTAAGGCATCGGATGCCTAATCACTACAACGCTTAGGCCTTTACCTTTCAAGATTTTTGCAACCTGCCTTGAGGTTTGGCTTTTCCCAGAACCCGTCCTAACGGCACCCACAGAGACCACTGGAACTTTAGCCTTCAGCATGGTTGTCTTTGGCCCCATAAGCCTGAAGTCAGCGCCGTTCGCCAGCACTATAGAGGCTTTATGCATTACATACTCGTGGGAAACATCACTATAGGCGAAAACCACTTGGTCAACATCATGCTCCCTTATAAGCCTCGCCAGTTCCCCCTCTGGATAAATGGGTATGCCCCTAGGATAGTTTTTGCCCGCGAGCTCCGGAGGGTAAATTCTTCCCTCTATGCCGGGAATCTGGGTTGCCGTAAAAGCCACGACCTCATAGGCGTCGTTGTCTCTAAAATAAACGTTAAAGTTGTGGAAATCCCTCCCAGCTGCACCCATTATGATTACTCTAGTTTTCCCTCTTCTAGAATGCAACAAATTATTGGAAGACATAAGGCAGACTTCCGTTTAGCTTGAGGTTTCTTAATTGTGTTTTCAACGCTATAAAACCATTTTGGATTCAGCGAGTATTTATTGAATGCAGAAACTCATACGACAGTAGGTTTTAGCGCATACCGCTTAAAAATGGAATTGCCCCATATTATCTTCTAAAAAGCCAGAATTTTCTTTTAATCCCTTTTTCGCTTTTCGCTTTTCGCTTCTCTTCCTCTTTTTGGATTTGGTATTCCTCTATCTTCTTAACGAGTTTTTCAACGTTTTCTGGTTTTTCAGCAAACTGGAGGAGTTTTTCGCTGTCTGGTCCGATAAGGATAAAAAGGGGTTGGAAGTAGAGGCGTGCCAGCTGGGACCAAACGTGGCTTGTCGGCCCTATTGTTTCTAGGAAGAGTAGTGCAACCCCGTCCATTTTTGATTCTACCAGTTTTTTCGCTATTTTTGAGACCCATTCTTCCTCGCTTTCGACTTGTCCCTGTTCAATGCTCATGGAGCTTTTCCTTTGCTACTTCTTTTTCATGACGGCGAAGGCTATTGCAATTATCGCTAGTATTATTGCCACTAATGTTGCTTCGAATCTCGGCTGGAGATATTGCAGTATTATTCCGATTAGGAAGCCCACTCTGGTCATTATTGTGTTTGCGAACAGATAGCCGAAGCCCACCATCATGCCATATATCCCAATGGTTACCAGCGCCTTGTAAACTATGCCCACTGGGCCAGCTTTGCCTTCAGTTTTCGGGAAGAACGTGAAGATGAAGTATGTTAGTCCGCCGAGGGTTATTAGAACCATAAGCCAGTTGTTGAAGGTTTTCAATGGGTCGTCTGCAACCCAGAGGGGTAGGATGGCGGCGTTTATCTGTCTGATTATGTTAGCCATGGGTGCTGTTCTTAGGGCTAGGGCTGCTCCGACAGCAACGTTTACGCCTACACCATATCTGGCAATCCAGTAGTACTTCTTTGAGTATTTGAAGAAGAAGGTTAGTCCCAAAATTATCGGGATTATTAGATGCCAATATTCCATGCCCTTAGCCATCTGGCCGAAGGCTGTTCTGTTTAGGCTGTCCAGCGACAAGGCTATTGAGTAGCCTGCCGCCGTTCCAACAAACAAGTGTTCGGCAAGCCTATATAGTAGATTGTCTTTATAGACGAAACTGTAGATCCAGACTATTATTACAGCTGCAAGCCATCCTCCAATCAGTTCAATCATTTCTTTTTAACCTCCTTTGGTTTGGGTTTCGACCTTGTGGCTAGGAATAAGATGTTTCCAATGATTATGAACACCAGTATGAGAGCGTGGGCGAAGCTTTGGGCGTCCATTGAGGCGAGGCCTAAGCCTTTTCTGCCCACAAGAGTTTCGTATTCTGCCGCTGACCGTTGTCCTGTAAGCATGCCTATGGCTTGTTTTGCGTCGACGTAAGGCTTGATTGAGGGCCCTATAACGCTTAGCGCACCGAACAGTAGAGGAACGTTATGGGTGGTGTACCACTGGCGGACGTACCAGCCGAAGGTGTCTGTTCCGGAAGACACTATGAAAACAAGTTTGAAGTCTTCAGCTTTGTCGATGTTCGCCATCATAGTCAAATTGGCAATCGGAGTGCCATAATTATCCACGGCTATTGTTCCGCGGATACTTTGAGCCAAGGATGCAACTGCTGGTTCGTTGCCGGCTATGTATCCCAAAAACACGTAGTCTGTGCCGTACTGCTTGCCCTCGAATAGGTCAGGCGCTGTAGATTTTAATAGTTCGAATACTATTGGGCCGTAAGTTATCGTTGAAACGAAGACAAGCTTGCAGTTCTTTTCAAAGAGATGCTTGACAACAGCAGCCGCTTGGGGTTCCAATTCCGCTCTCGCAGCCATTTCATAATACAAGTCTATTAACACGGGTGAACCAGCTGGCAGTGTGTTTTCTATGTAGTTGTAGACGTCTTTTGTTGTTTGAGAAATCCCTATCGGAAGACCCACGGGGTTCAGCAACGGAATCACTATTGAAATTATAAGCAGCGTGTAGATTACCTGTGCCATTCCAAAAGGTCTACGTTTTTCCTCTTTAGCCATTTCACTCCCTCCTCCCCATCCATGTGGTTTCTTTTCCGACAATCAGCCTCAATCCCAGCATTATCAGTCCGAAGCCTATGCCCATGGTAATAGGCCTAAAAGCAGCAGTGTTTGGAACATTGTATATCCAGTCCCTTAGCGGAAGGAAGCCTTCCCAAATCATGGCGCCGAGGCTTGTGTTTCCAAGCATAACTATTATTGCAACTATCAGTAGCAGGATTGCCGGCGGGTTTCTAGCCCTAAAGGTTCTGTAGGAGGCTGAGGCTATGTAGAAAACTAGTATGGAGTACATGGCTGCGTCTGCTGGCGCATACAAGTACGTGTACAGCCAGGCGAAGTTCGGCTGCGTTGTTATGGCTATTCCAGAAGATAGGGCGTAGCATGCAAGCAAAACCATTATGATTTCCATAACTATCACAATGCAGCTGAATATTATCTGCCGCATCTCCCGCTTTCTTATCTGGTTTACATGATACCTCAAAATGTCTATTCCACCAACTATCGCTGCAATCGCCGTAATAACGATAGCCCAGTCTGACAGCGCCTTGTCAGCTGTTGTGAAGGTTTTGCTTACATCCGCATTTATGTAGAAGAAGTAGAAGAGCACCATCAGAACTATTATCAACGCAACAATTATTTGTGGAAGATTCCTTCTTACAACAACGCTCATCTCGCCTTCCCTCCTATTTCACAAGATACTCCGCCAGCTTAACGCCTATTGGCAGCAGTATCAGCCCCACAACTATTAGTATCCATGAAACCAGCTTTCCAATGTCTTGCCCCCTTATAGAGGCAAGGGTTTCAACATCTCCAGAAGCCATAGCCCCCGCAGCGAAAATCTCCTCGCCTATGAAGGCGTAGTCCGCAGCAAGGACAAAGAACGGTATCTGGGTTTCCCTGGCTGTTCCCGCCACTTGGAAGGAGTCTATGGCTGCTCCAGCTTCCATAAAGATGAGGGATTCAGCCCAGAAAGGCCCAACAACTATGTTAGCGCCGGCATTCTCCCTTTGTATGGTTGCCTGCACAGCCGAAGCATAGGCAAACTGCTGGTCTGTTAAATACCGTACGTTATACGTTACATTGTAAAGCTCGGGTTTTCCGCCAGAATAGTAGGCGTCTCGAATGATCTCCTCTTCGGCGGCTATCAGTTCTGGAACACCGAGGGTTGAAACAAGCTGGGCGCCGTATTTAGCGCATAGCTTTGCAACGTGAGATAGAACTCCCAAGCCCGCCAAGTATTGGGGTGCGTTAACCGTTGATATTGGGCCATATCCGAGAGTGAAGTGTACTGTTCTTCCCATTTCAACAGCCCTCGCGATTCCCTCTTCAATCGCGTCGAAGGCGGCAATCTTCCGCACTGGAATCGGCTTGCCTTCCGTAGCCCTACTAATGAAGTAGTAGCCTGCAAAGGACAGGACAAGAAGCAAAACGAAGGGGACGTAACGGCCAGAGAATATGACTTTAAGTTCCCATTGATAGCTCACCGCTGCTAGTATTAGGAGCAATATGAAAATTACCAGTGCAATCCAAGTTTTATATTTTCCAAAGTCCATGTAGAATTTTCCTCTCCCATCCCTTCTTGGACAAAAGTTTTGTTTTAATGTAGGATGTATATAAAACTTGTTAACGTGTTGAAAACTTATAGGTAACCTTTAAAAGTCAATTCAAAGTCCCACCAATTATGCAACATGTACCAAAACTCTATAAGCTCACAGAAACAAATATATCACGCGTACACCATGGCTTTATTTTTGTGAAAAATTTGAGTAAAAAAGAGCCCAGCTTCATTTTAGCCACAGACGTGGGAAGCACCACCACAAAGGCAAGGTTCTTCGGCAAAGTAGGCAACGAATGGAAGTTTCTGTCCAGCGGCGAAGCCCCAACAACCGTGGAAAAACCCGTTGAAGACGTTACCATGGGTATAAGAAACGCTGTAAGGGAGGTTGAAGAGCTTACTGGCCACCAAATAATAGACTACAGCAGCCGAGAGCTCAAATTCATAATGCCATATCAAGGCGGGAAAAAGGGAATAGACGTTTACGTTTCCACTAGTAGCGCCGGAGGCGGCCTACAAATGCTCGTCGAAGGAGTTGTAAAAACCATAACAGCTGAAAGCGCCCAAAGGGCTGCCCTCGGCGCAGGAGCCATAGTGATGGATGTATTATCCGTAGACGACGAAAGGGATACATACGAAAAAATAAACACATTGAGGTTTCTGAGACCCGACATAGTTTTGTTGGCTGGCGGCGTGGACGGTGGAACAAAAACCCACGTTTTAGAAATGGCTGAAATATTAGCTATGGCAAAGCCGAGGCCCAGATTTGAAATAGAGTTCCTCCTGCCAGTGGTTTACGCTGGAAACAAGGATGCCCGCGAAGAAGTCAAGAAAATCCTTGAAGAAAACTTTGATGTGAGGATAACTGAAAACCTTAGACCAGCCATAGAAACTGAAAGGGTTGAACCTGCCAGAGACGCCATTCTACAGCTTTTCATGGAGCATGTCATGGCCCACGCACCTGGATACGAGAAACTGAAGAAGCTTGTTTCGACGAGCATAATGCCGACGCCTGCGGGTGAAGGCATGATGGTTCGCAAGTTTTCAGAACTTAAGTGTGTGAACAGCATAGGCGTGGGGCTTGGAGGTGCAACAACAAACGTTTACTCCTGCTTTGACGGGAGATTCCTAAGAACTGTCAGCGCGAATCTTGGAATGAGCTACAGTATTGGCAACGTCCTCAAAGAGGCTGATGTTGAAAACGCTAAAAGGTGGGTTCCCTTCGCAGTAAGCGCCGAAGAAGTAATGAGCATAGTATACAATAAAATGATTAGGCCTACGACGATTCCCATGGCTTTAGAAGACCTCGTCATAGAGCATGCCCTCGCAAGAGAGTCCATAAAAATGGCTTTTAACCACCACAAATACCTCGCAAGGGAACTTAAAGGCCTAAAAAAAGAGAGGACGATTTCAGACATATTTGAGGAGGTTAAGGCTGAAGAAACCTACCTAGACCTTTTCAGAATCAACTACATAATCGGCACTGGAGGGCTTCTTTCAAGGGCTCCTCGAAGAAGCCAATCCATGATGATTTTAATGGACGCTTTCCAGCCGGTTGGTTTCACATCGTTGGTTCAGGACAGCGTCTTCATGATGCCCCATTTGGGGGTGCTTTCCACAATTCACCCGGAAATAGCCCTTGAAATCTTCGAGAAAGAGTGCCTCATATACTTGGGAACGGTGGTTGCTGGTGCGGGAAGAAGCAAAGTTGGCTCTGAAGCGGCTAAGATAACCGTAGAATACAACGGCGGAAGGAAGGAAACCTTAACCCTTCAATTTGGAAAAATAATCAGACTGGAAATTCCCCACGAAACGGAAGTGAAAGTCACGGTTTCTCCAACAAGAGATTTCAACTTTGGAGCCGGGTTTGGCAGAAGCGTAAGCAAAACCGTCAGGGGCGGGGTAGTCGGCGTGGTGTTTGATGGAAGAGGCAGACCAGTTTATGTTCCAGAAGACGACAAGGAAAGATTTGGCATGCTTTTAGACTGGTATGCATCTATGAACCTTTATCCAAAAGAGAAAATTGAGGAGTGGAGGTCCCATTTATGAAAGCTTCCAAGGAAAGCTTTGCTTACACACCTGGATTAAGGGTGACGCCCTACACTTACGTAAGACGGTTGCGCAGTCTCCCGTTGAAGGGGGAAATCCTAGTGAACAAGGGAGAGCATGTAAACTTTGACACTGTTGTTGCGAGATGCTGTCTTGAAGGGATGCCCCACATAGTCAAGGTTGCAGAGCTTCTGAACATAGACACTGAAGAGACGATGCGCTACCTTCTAAAGAAAAAGGGAGAACCAGTGAAAAAGGGGGAGCCTATAGCAAAATACCGCGCACTATTCGGCCTAGTAAACAAGACGGTAGTATCCGAAGTGGATGGCGTTGTGGAAAACATAAACGAAATCACGGGACATGTTACAATAAGGGAGCCTTCAAAGTTTTTGGAGTTAACAGCCTACATCAAAGGAAAGGTTGACGAAGTAATCCCCAACGAGGCGGTTGTTATAGGAACCTATGGCGCCTTCATACAGGGCATTATAGGTTTTGCTGGAGAAAACTTCGGAGAGCTCCGGGTAGCAGTTTCAAACCCGCAGGAGGTTCTTGACGCGTCAATGATAGCTGAAAGTGATGCTGGAAAAGTGATTGTGGGAGGTTCGCTGGTGACATATGAAGCCCTGGAAAGAGCGCGCAAAGTGAAAGTTAAGGGAATAGTTGCCGGAGGCGCAAAAATGGAGGACTTGGAGAAGATTCTGAAAACAAGAATAGGAGTAGCCATAACCGGCAGAGAAAACCTAGAGTTCACATTAATCCTCACAGAAGGCTTCGGAAAACTGCCCATGTCAGAAACAGCCTTCCAAATACTGAAAGAAAATGAGGGAAGAACAGCGGCTGTAAACGGCGCCACACAAGTGAGGGCCGGCGTCCTAAGACCAGAAATAATAATACCCTTAGAGAAAAGCGGCCGCCGACAGGAAAAAGAGGAGCTCGGCGAGGGAAAAATGAAGGTTGGAAGCATAGTGCGGATAATAAGGTTTCCATATTTTGGAGCCATTGGGAAAGTGGTTGAGCTCCCCATAGAATTGAACAAGATAGAGACAGAATCCTATGTCAGAGTGGTTAAGGTGGAGTTGGCAAACGGGCAAGTTGTCACTGTTCCGCGGGCTAATGTTGAAATAATAGCGGAATAAATTGAAAACACGCTTCCTTTAGGTTAATGCTTCTTCTTTAGGTGTTTTTCAAAAATCTCCAATAGTTCTTTGCTCTTTTTCCTGTCTAATTGATCTAAGAGGACGGTTTTATCTTTAAAGGCTAGAATTAGGGTTTCTTCTCTTAGGATTATGGCTGATAGGAACATTAGGGCTGCGAGGATTATGTAAACGGGGTTTTCAGCGTTAATTATGCCTATAACCGCGAACGCTAGTGTCAATAAAAGCAGGGGTTTGCTGAATTTTCGCCTAACACCCACGTCGGCCAGTTTTGAAAGGTCATAGGTCTCTTCCACAGAGCCCTCGACAATTTTTAAAGTGTTATTTTGGAATATTACCTTCTTATTATCAACAGCAATTTCCATTAGGCTTCATCTTGTTTGTTTCTGAACCACATTAAGCTTGGAATGGGAAAATATAAGAGTTAAGTTGCCACATTTGCTGCTTCTAGAGTTTATGGTTTAAGAGGTGCGCAGCATGTATGACATACTGATTAAAGGTGGGATGGTTGTTGATGGTGCTGGCAACCCTTGGTTTAAGGCTGATGTCGGCGTTAAAAATGGGCGAATAGCTGATGTTGGAAACTTAAATTCTAACGCAGAAATTGTCATTGACGCAAACCGCATGGTGGTTTGCCCAGGCTTTATAGATATGCATTCTCATTCCGATTTGGAGCTTCTCATAAACAAGCATGCAGAAAGCAAAGTTAGACAGGGCGTGACAACGGAGGTTATAGGAAACTGCGGCGTTTCAGGGGCTCCCCTAAACGACGAGATTAAGGCAAACTTAAGAAAAGAGAATCCAATACTCGACGAGGCTGGCGTGGCTTTAAACTGGTCAACCATGGAAGAGTACCTAAAAACTCTGGAAAAGGAAGGACTATCCGTAAACGTGGCGGCACTTGTTGGACACGCCAACATACGGGCTTACGTTATAGGATATGAGAATAGGCCCCCGACGAAAAGAGAACTGGAAGAGATGAAGAAACTGATAGAGGGCTCCATGAAGGCTGGAGCTTTTGGCTTATCCACGGGGCTTATTTATCCGCCTAGTTCTTACGCTGAAACCAGCGAAATAATCGAATTGGCTAAAGTTGTTGCAAAGCATGGCGGCATATATGCCTCCCACATAAGAGGAGAGGATGCTCCAAGACTTGTATCCTCGGTTAAAGAAGCCATAGAAATCGGCGAGCGTGCAAGCGTTTCTGTTCAAATATCCCATCATAAGGCTCATGGGAGACCAGCATGGGGCTTAATTAAAACAACGTTGAGGATGATAGAGGAAGCTAGAGAAAGAGGCGTTCAAGTTACATGTGATGTTTACCCCTACACCGCGGCAAGTTTCGGCTTAAGCGCTTTGCTACCTCCGGAAGCCCATGAGGGCGGAATTCCAAAAATGATTGAGAAGCTGAAAAGGCCCATGTGGCGTAAAAGGTTTCGGAAAGAAATGACGGAGGGTTTGCCAGAATGGCCTAGCCCCTTCTTGACAGCTGGTTGGGACTCGATTATGATTGCATATTCACGCAAGCACCCAGAATACGAAGGTAGAATGATAAGCGAAATCTGCAGTTCGCTGAGTGCTGACCCCTTCAACTTTGTTTTCAATCTGTTAATCGAGGAAGAGGCGTCTGTGCAAGTGGTGCGGTTCACAATGCGGGAGGGAGACGTTTGCACTGTTTTAAGCCATCCAGTGTCCATGATAGGGTCAGACGCTTCCATATGTGCAACCTACGGCGTTCTCAGCAAGGGTAAGCCTCACCCAAGGGCTTACGGCACATATCCCAGAGTTTTCAAGCGCTACGTTAACGAGCTTGGAGTTTTAACCCTTGAAGAAGCCGTTAGAAAAATGACCTCTTTCCCAGCCTCTAAGCTTGGACTTTTCGATAGGGGGGTTATAAGGGCTGGCATGTGGGCAGATATTGTAGTTTTCAATCTGAAGGAGATATCTGACGAAGCAACATATGCAGACCCCCACAAGTATCCGAAAGGCATAGAATATGTTATTGTCAACGGGGAAATTGTAATAGAGAAAGGCGAACATAGAAAAGTATTACCCGGCAAAGTTTTACGCCATAAAATAAAAGGGAGGTGAATGATTTGGAGGGAAAGATGGAGGAAAACATCTGCATTAAGGCTAGACTTTTAATTGACGGAAGTGGAAGGGAGCCCATAACAAATCCGGTGGTAATAGTCAAGGGAGACAAAATCGCCGAAGTTGGAAGGGAAAGTGAAATAAAAATTCCCGAAAAAGCAAAAATGGTTGACTTGGGAAACTTGACAATTCTGCCCGGCTTAACAGATGCCCATGTCCACATTTCCGGCGATAGAAGCTATAGCCCAGCAGAGGAAATAATAACACCCCATGACTTGATGGTTATAAGGGCTGTGGAAGACTGTCAGAAACTTTTGAAAGCAGGCTTCACCATGGTTAGAGATGTTGGAAGCTCCATAGCCCTTTCTCTAAAACGCGCCATAAAAGAGGAAACGATCCCGGGACCGCGCATCTTCGCGGCAGGGAGACCCATATCCCAAACCGGCGGACATTCGGACATTCACTATCTTCCAAGGGAGGAAGTAATAAAGAGAGGAGCACTCATCGCTGACGGCCCAGACGACTGCCGCCGTGCAGCAAGAGAAGCTCTACGAGACGGCGCAGACCTCATTAAAATTATGACTTCCGGCGGAATCGGCTCGGAGAAGGATCATCCCCGTTATCCCCAGTTCACGGTTAATGAGGTTAAAGCCATAACTGAAGAGGCGCATAGAGTTGAGCGCAGAGTGGCTTCTCACGCTGAAGGCGCTGAAGGCGTGAAAATTGCCATAGCTGGAGGCGTTGACTCTATAGAACACGGTTTCTTCTTGGATGAGGAATGCGTTCAAATGATGTTAAGCCATAACGTTTACTTTGTGCCAACCCTATGCCTAGTCGAAGTTTACAAAAAGGCTTTGGAGCGCCCCTATGATATGCCTCCGTGGAGGCTTAAGAAGCAGGAGGAATGCATAGAAGCTATGCCAAAAAGCTTCATGATGGCTTACAAGGCTGGAGTGAAAATCGCTGCTGGAACAGACTATTTTGGTCCACCCATGAGGGCTCATGGAGACAACGCTGACGAAGCAATAACCATGGTTAAGTATGGCATGAAACCTATGGACGCAATCCTTGCCGCTACAAGAAACGCTGCAGAATGTATAGGAGTAGAAAACATTGTAGGCACGGTGGAAGCAGGCAAGTTAGCCGACATAATAGGCGTGGAAGGCAATCCGCTGGAAGACATAACAGTTCTTAAAAAAGTAGAGTTCGTAATGAAAGAGGGAAAAATACACGTTGACAAACGTCTAACTGCTGTCTAAAAGGGCTTAATGCAGGTTTATTCTTCTGCGGCTCCCACAACTTCGGCTTCGGCGAATCTTCGGCTTATCCTTGTTATCCTTATTTTGACATGGTCGCCTGGTTTAGTGTTGGGTATGAAGGTTACTAGGCCTTGGATTCGAGCTATTCCTTCGCCTCTTCTGCTGGTTTCTGTTACGTCTACCTCGTATTCTTTTCCCATCTCAACTGGTTTTGGTGGGAAACGCTTTGGGCCTCTTCCAAAGTCTCTTCTTCCGCCGAATCTTCTTCTTTCTTCCATACGTTTTCACCTCTCATACGTGAATAAAATGTTCCGCGTTTTCATTCGACTGTGAGTTTTCCATATTTTCCAACGTTGAGCTGGATTTCTCCCTTGAAGCTTGTTACATAACCGTTTTCCACTTTGACCTTGTCGTTGACGTCTACTTGGTCTATTTGCTCATTCCAGAGAGTCAGCTTTATGGTGCCTGTTTCATCCGCTATGACTGCTGTTGCAACTTTGTGGGTGGTGTCGCTGAACCTTGATAAAACCTCTCGAGGGGCGGATTTTTCCACAACTTTAGCTTCAACGTTAACCCTTTTCATTCCGTTTCGCAGTTCCTTAATTTTCACCTTTTATCCTCCCATTTTAGGCTATATTCTCTCCGCGACGGCGAATTTTCCGCCAACTGACAGAATGCGCACTTTAACGCGTTCACCTATTTTGCTGTTGGGAACAAAAATCAGATAGCCTTGTATCCGGGCTATGCCGTCGCCCCTGCTTCCAATATCGTCTATGACAACCTCTAACTCCTGGTTTTCTTTAACAGGCGCCATTTGAAACAATGGTCTGCCGGGGTTGAAGCGTCTGCTACTTCCAAACCTTCTAGGTTTTCGCTCAACTTGTTTTGTTTTTTCCGGAAGCCTTCTTGGCATACTGTTTTTTCGTCCTTATCGCGGAACCAGCCTTCCAAGCCAAAAACCCAAGCGTCTCCTTGCCGGAAACACCGAGTTTTAGGCTGAGGCTTGTGCAGAACAAATGGCATCCACGCATATAAATCTTGCTAGAGTAAACAGTATATTTCAGTGATATGCTATTTGCTATGATACGCCCCTACGGCGATGAGGCTTAAAATTGCTGGGGAAAACACAGACAAAACCAATAATTGAGCTGGTAGACGTTTACAAAGAATACCGAGTCGGTGCCATCTCCACACAAGCCTTGAAAAAAGTGAACTTTCAGATACGCCGGGGGGACCTCATTGCCATAATGGGGCCTTCGGGCTCTGGAAAAACAACCCTCCTAAACATGATTGGACTTTTAGACAGACCTACAAAGGGAAGAATTTTCTTTGACGGCGTTGATGTTTCAAGGCTTGACGATAAAGCTTTGGCGGATTTACGCAACAGAAAACTTGGCTTTGTCTTCCAAACATTCAATCTCGTCAATCGATTGTCAGTGTTTGAAAACATAGAGTTGCCCCTCATACCTAGGGGTATACCGCGCAATGTGCGGGCGAAAATGGTTTTAGAAGCGCTAGCCAAAGTGGGCGGTGAAGAAAGTTGGCTTCACAAAAAGCCAAATCAGCTTTCAGGCGGTCAGCAGCAACGGGTTGCCATAGCCAGAGCCATTGTTGGAAAACCCGTTGTGCTCTTGGCGGACGAGCCGACTGGCAACTTGGACAGAGCTTCAGCCAAAACAGTGGTGGAAACCTTTCTAAACCTTAACAAGGCCGGCCACACTGTGGTGGTTGTCACCCACGACCCAGAAGTGGCGAATTGCACGGATAAAATATATGTCATAAGAGATGGAGAAATTATAGGCGAATCCCCGTCTAATAAGGCGGAATCCCTTATAAGCAAGGAGTAAAACACGCTTGGAAAGTGGAGGAAGGTGGAAAATGAAAAAGTATTTAACCCTCATACTGGTCTTCGCGTTAATATTCCAGTACCAGCTTGTCTTCCTAAACTTGACTTATGGAGAATCCAACGAAGATTTCCACATAGTCTACGTTAATATAAAGTCTTCCGCCGACACGGCTGAAGTATATCCGGGAAGCAAAAAAGTAAACTTGAAGATTGAGGCTGTTTATCAAAACAGCACTCCAGCCGGAAACGTGGTTGGATGGCTTAACACTACAGCCGCTCCGGGCATAGGCTTCAGCTCTGGAAGCGGTTCATGTTTCCCCGCAAGGCTCCTTAATGGAAGCGTCGCCGAGAATGTGAGTCTAAACACTTACATAACCTTCGAGTATCTGCTCGACGTTTCGAAGGACGTTAGTCCCGGCTCATACAATTTAACATTAAAAATAGCTTATAGTAAGGATGGCGCCCCATGGGAGGAGCTTAAAAACATCACGTTAACCGTCTGGGATTATCCGCCCATTTCCTTGAGAGTTGTGGATGCATATTTTTCGCCATCTTCTTATCCCGGCTCAGTGGACACAAACCTTTACGTAATATTGGAGAACAGCGGTGACAGCACCATAGCTTCAGCATACTTCAATCTCACAAACCTAGACGGGTTTATTGTCAAGAATCCACGGGCGAGCACTGGGCTTGTTAATAAGGGTGACCGGTTCACTTTGGCTTTTACGGGCATATCAATACCGCCAGATGCAAACATCACAACTTACAATGCGACCGTTTATGTGGACTGCAGCGCCAGAACAGCTGATGGCGTGCTCTACAATAAAACCACAATTTTGAAGGTTCCGGTGAAGGTTGAAGCTCCACCTCCCGAACAGCCTATCATGTTGGCGGCTGTCAACACACTTTACAATGGGGCTGTGGCTCCGCTTCTTCCCTCGGCAAGAGGCGTTGTCTTGCGAGTCTACCTCATTAATAGGCTTCCAGAAGCCATAAACGCCATGAATGTAAGTGTCGCTCTTCCAGAGGAGGTAACACTTAGGGCTGTTTATGGGACATATATTAATGGCATGGCTTCGGGCGGAACATGCTTCGTTGATTTAACAGTCGACGTTGACCCTAAAACGGACTGGAGCAGGCGGTATAATGGTACGCTGGAAATAACCTACTTCAAGATTGTTTCTGGAGCTTCTTTCCCCATGAGTCAGAACATTTCTTTTCCGATAAATGTGGAAAGCTACCACAGCCACGTTTCAGAGTTGGCGCTTGTCGAAGCCTATTGGGGTTCTCCGGACCCTACACCGGTTTACTCTACTTCGCGTTATGTGCCCTTAACTTTAAGACTAACTAACATTGGGCGCTACCCGGTTTGGGGCGTTATGGTTAACGCTTCTTCAACTGGACTTAAACCAATAAAAGACGCCGAGGCTTGTGCCACAAGCGTTGCAAGCGGCGGTTCTTGTACGGCGGTTCTCTACTTCGACATAAACACAACAGCGCCAACAGTTCCAGTCAACGTCCACGCAGACTACTTGTTCACAGAGTTTGGAGCCCACATAAAAGTTAGCAGAGATTTCACGGCTATCTTGCCCATTGAGAGTTATCCCGCCTCCGAAAGCATATTATTCCTTGTGAGTGCTGGCTGGCAAAACAGCTGGAACGTTTTTCCAAACACAAGTAACGCCACGTACCAGGTGACGTTGGCGAATCGGGCGCCTCACTCGTTGGCTGGAATAAACCTAAAACTTAAACTGCCAAACGGGATGACCTCTAAAGGGCAAAGTGAAGCCACAGCATACATTGAAGGACCAGTCAGAAGCCTAGCCACCTTCACGGCTTCCTTCACAATATCAATGGGCAACATACTGCCCGGAGGCTACAACGCAAACCTAACAGTGGACTGCATGCTGCTTTCCGGCGGTCCCGGAGTTAGACGAGTCGAAGAGTTCATTGTGCAGATACCTGTCAACAATGACAGTTCAGCCCTCGAAGTTGTGGAATCCAGATGGTACGAGGGCACTGTTGGACCCTACACTTATGGCGCTCACCTAATAATCATGGTTAGAAACGTTTACGTGGACGGCTTAAGGGGCGCGGTGCTTGAGCTTAAACTTCCAAATGGCTTCCGCAACGCCGTAGACAACTCAAGCCGCATTGTAGCCATGCCTTTGTCAGTGCAGCTGCCCCAACAACTAGAAGCGGTTAATCTGGCGGAGGTTCTAAACGCTTTCCTAAGCGCCCAATATGCCAGTCCAGCGCAAGTTTACAGTCGAGGCGACATTCTAACCTTCATGGCTAGCCTAAACATTTTTGACGTTGAAATCGGCGACCACGTGTTTAACGGGCAGCTCTCATACATAGACGCTTGGGGTGGAAATAGGCAAATCGCCCTGACAGTTCCAGTTGCCGTGCTCGGCAGAGCGGGCTATATTGAGGTAGCTCTTGACCCAAGCATAAGCGTGAGAAGCCGCTACGTGAACACCACACTTATATTGGTGAACCATGGAAGCACGCCCATGTACGACGCCTACATAGTGGTTTCACCATACCAAACAACCCCAATCCTCGTAGCCTCTCCAGCCGTAAACCACATCGAAAGAATAAGCCCAGGCGGAAAATGCACGATACCATTAACATTAGCGTATAACCCACTAGGCTTTTACGCACCAGCAGGATCAGCATCCTACATAACATACGGACCAGTTCCGTTAATGATTTCAATCTTTTATAGGGATGCAGGCGGCTATTACCGCACCTTCAACAACTCTGTAACGGTTGTCGTTGAGCCCTTCATAGAGCTTGCTATAAGAAGTGTTAAGGCGACGGGAACAAACGCGTCCTCAACGGTCACTGGAACTCTTATTAACTATGGCTCTTCAACAGCCTACCGAGTTGAAGTGGAACTGAAAATCGGAGATACCGTGGCTTCTGAAAACATAGGCGACATCGGGCCTGGCGAAGAAGTTGCCTTCAGAGTAGACATAGACAACTACGATGAAACTGCCGTCCTAACAGTGCGGTACTACAACATTTTCAATGAAATAAACACAAACGAGATGACCATCACAATAATAAAGCGGGAGGAAGCCGTACCCATAACAGCTAAGGAAGGGTGGCCCATTGAAAGGTGGGTTATTACCGCCGGAGTAATGGTCTTCTTGGCTGTGGCAGCCCTATTAATTTACAGGATGATGAAGAAAACCAGAGTGGTAGAAAGCGCGCCTCCAGAAATGTGAACGGTGAGCGCTAAATGCTCATGGACTTTGTTCGGTTATCGCTTAAAGCCCTAAGCGAAAGAAGAATTCGGGCACTCTTAACGATAACGGGCATAGCCATCGGCCCTCTAGTCCTTGTTATGATGAGTTCTGTGGTTGGAAGCTACTCCAACTACATAGAGGAAAGAATAACCTCTCTGGGGCAGAACGCCATCGCCATTTTCCCAACGGAAAACTATCGCCTTGACGAGGAAGACCTAAACTATATTAAAGCCATAGAGGCGGTAAGAAGGGCTGAACCGTTTTACAATACGCAAGGCATTGTGAAAAGGGGGACGGAAGAAACTAAGACGGCCATATTCGCTGTAAACTACAATCTACTTTTTGAGGCTATAGGAAGCTTGGAAATCGATGAAGGCTCCATCCCGCCTGAAACCGAGATTTTAAGCTCGATAATTGGCAGGAAAATAGCCTACAAAGGCAGTGAGAAACACTTCGACTTGGACGACGTTGTCACGGCGATGGTTCCGAAAATTGAGGGAGGCAAAATAACAGGCAAGAAAACCGTCAACTTAGTGGTGGGCGCCATCCTCAAAGAATATGGCGGCGCATTAATAGTTGACCCGGACTCAACAATTTTTGTATCATTAGAGACTGGCAAAAGGCTTCTCGGAATGGACCGATGGTCTGGAATCCTCGTTTTGGCAGACACCCCCGCCAACGTCAAGCCCATAGTCTCCGTTTTGCGGCAGCATTACGAGGATAAAGCCCAAATAATCGCTTTCAGCTCCATAGCTGAAGCGGTTTCCAGCGTGACCGGCGCAATAAACTTCATAAACTTTTCAACTTCACTTTCAGCCTTCGCCGTCGCCGTCGCCGGTGTAGCCGCCACAATGATTACTTCGGTTATGGAGCGCACAAGGGAAATAGGCGTAATGAAAGCCATAGGCTATACTAACGGGCAGATTCTGCTGCTAATCCTCATGGAGTCCATAGTCATGAGCCTCGTCGGCGGAGCGGCAGGCATATCCTTAGGCGTGGTTGGCGCCCACATCCTCTCATCAAGAGGTTTC
>Ga0272449_1001697_pt1 | contig 22011 bp, 22 predicted proteins | sample YNPCB0241_FD_198679 | JGI IMG/M metagenome (GOLD analysis project Ga0272449, IMG submission 198679) | Hot spring sediment microbial communities from Yellowstone National Park, WY, United States - YNP-CB-024-1 | ecosystem: Environmental > Aquatic > Thermal springs > Hot (42-90C) > Sediment... | reverse complement strand
TTATGTTTATGTTTTTGAGAAGTATTAGAAGGAAAAGATTTGGCAAGATCATAAATAGAAAAAGAAGAATGATGAAAGAAAGTGAGTATCAATGCTGTAAGATTTTTTAGTTGAGGTTGTCTAAGATGAGAGAAGGTTTTAGATAGAATGGAGTAGATAGGAGAAAAGAAAGGAAAGTTTTTTTTGAGGTAGTGGATAGTGCTGTAATTTTCTCTAAGTCTTTTCATAACAATTCTTTTCCGCAAATATAAATACTTTTTCAATGAAAAACAATAAAAAGATGGGATAATGTCAGGATCGATGGGGGAGATTGCTTCGTCGCTTCGCTCCTCGCAATGACGGGAAGAAAGGGACAAGCAAAGACGTGAAGAAATGGATTCGCAATGACGTGAGAGGAGGAACCTGCAATGAAAAAAAGGAAAGTTTTTTTGTAACTGAAATAATTTGTTACTTCAAAAAAATCTTTGAGTTTTCAAAGGTCTCAATCTATAAGATTTAAAGGAAAATTCGGAAAAGTGACAGTTGGAGCATTTATTGACACAGGAGCATCAATTTCAATAGTACCACTTGATCTTTCCCAACAAATTGGTGCTTGGAAAACTAATGACAAAATACAAATTATTGGGGTAAATAATCAAATGAGTTTATTGCTTCTTTGTGCTCTAATCGTTGAGTTTCCAATGTTAATTATATTGTTGTTGGTAAATTGATAGTTGCAATTAGTGATAAAGAAACTCGACCTATAATTGGTATGGATATAATGAATCCATTAGGTATTACTATTGACACAAAAGCTAAAACTTTATCATTACGCAATCCTGACAATGATAACCTAAAAAATATTTTAGCAGTAATAGGAAATGCTACTTTATTTGTTGGTGGAATAATTTTGGTTGTGAAGATTTTGGAAGAGATGTTTAATTAAAGATTAGTAACAATAAAAGAATTATGTGTGGTAAGAAAGTCTAAAATCAAGTGGGTGTATAGTGCTAATTTAAAGGGCTTTACATCAAATAAATTATAACAGTTCGTTAGGTTTGTGCTTCGAATCGCTAAACGAGATAATACACTCGACCGTTAAGCACAGTTTCACAAAAAACGACATCGGATAAAAAAAATTATAACTAGTTGATTCTTAAAAAGTATTTTTTTTTTGTAAAGAGAGGGAAAAAGAAAGATTACAAAATCTTGCAGATATTTTACTAAAATTAATGGTTTAAAGTATTGATAAGTGTCTAATAATAAAGGGTATATTTATTGTTATGTAGAGATAACAAAAACTAATACGGAAGATATAATGTGTTTATCGACGGAAGAAAAATTTATGAAGTTGAAAAAAGAATAAATGTTTATTTTTCACAGTGTATTTTGAAGAACTTGTTTAACTTTTTGAAAGAGATAGAATAAAAATTTAATCACAAAGTATTAGGTTTATAGTAAAAAATAGATGTTACAGGGCAAAAATTTTTTCTAAGGTGATTTACATACTTGAGAATAATTTTGTATAAAAAAAATTAATAAATATTTGTAAAAAAAAAGTTGTATATTTGTAACATAATTCAATAAATATTAACCCGGGATTTTGTTTAAAAAACTGACATAATCCCATAAAAATTATGGAGGATAGAATTATGAAAAAATTGTTTTTATTATTTATCATTACAAATTTAGTTTATTCTTTTAGTTATACTCAAAATCAGTGTAACTTTTATAAAGATGGAGGAACAGTTCCAGTAAAAGAAGTTACGTGTGACGAGTTTTCAAGTATTACGGTAAAAGTTCCAGTACCAGCAGATGTGAAAAATTATGATGAATTTCAGTACAAGCTTTTATTGAGTAGTTTAGATGTTGCAGCAAGAGTATACTTCTCAAAAAGTGATATATCTTCTAAGTTAGTAGGTAAAAAAGAAATTACTTTTAATGTTTATGATTCAAAAAATAAGAGTGATTTCAGGTTCGGAGATGAAACACCTCTTTCAATAAAAGATTTATGTTTTTACCCAAGTCAAAAGGGCATGAAAGAAATTACAGCAACAGTTTGGGCAGTAGGATATAAAATTGTGGATTATAAAGCTGTTACTAAATGGGATGATAAACAAAATGCTTATGTAACTGAGAAAGTTCCCATATGAGATAAAGGGACTAAATACGAATTTTCAGGAAATGAATTAAAAATTATTGAAAAACAGATCGATGGAATTCAAGATAATGAACAAATTATTACAGTTAAAATGATAAATCCTGATAAATCCAAGAAAACTTATTTGAGTAATTATAGAGATACTTATAGTCATATTGGAATCACTGATAATTCTATGGGGTTTCCAGTAGAAGTATATTTTTTAATATACAAAAAGGATTTAGAAACCATTAAAAATGATTACCTGAAGCTTTTTAGTACTTATTCCGATGCAATTCAAGCAGATTGTCAATGGACATATAAATTTGAGCTTAATACTAAGCAGATTCAGTGGATGTGTAAAAATGAAACTGAAATAAATATTAAAAATATTTTCAAAAAGAACACTCAAACAGAAAATAAATCTAATTCTGATTTTACAAAAGTCACTCTAAACGAAAGAACTTTTGATCATAATCGATACTATCATAAATCTGACTTTGATTATTCTTCTGGTTATGCTAAATTTATTCCAGGATTTTTACTTGATTTTTATGCAACAAAAGAAGGAGATTATACGATTGAAGCTGTTGGCGTGGTTAAAGATCCTAATGAGCAAAACATAATTCCACCTGAAAAGATTGATCAAGCTCAAAAATTGATTCAACAAATTATTTCTACTTTGAAAGTCAACAAATAATATCAATAACCCAGATTACGCATAAAAAACATACTTATCTCACCCAAATTTCGAATGTGTAATCTGGGTTTATTTTTTTTATTAAATTACAGCTTTAAAAATCTATTTTAACTTTTAGTAAGGTAAATAATTCATTGAGGTAAAAGGTGTAAGTAAAAACTAGATAAGGTTTAGTTTTGAACCCCCTGTTTCTTTTATTAAAGTGGAAGAATCAATTTGAGTAAGTTGCTGTTGTTCTTTCTTCAAAATTTGAGAAGAAAAGGAGAAAGTGAAAAAAATACTGATATTTACTAAAAGTTAGAATTTAAACCTTGAATGGAATAGACCGTGTGAAAAAAGTTTTTTAAAAAAACATAAGTATTATTTACAATCCCTCACTTCCCTTTTAATTTCTCGATGAGTTTGGTAGTGCTATAGCCTTCAACGAGTGGGAGAGTGATGACTTGGCCGCCCGCGTTGAGGACGAAATTTGCTCCTGCAATTTGATCGATCGTATAGTCGTTGCCTTTAACAAGCACATCAGGTTTTACGGAACGAATAAGGTTTTCAGGAGTTTCTTCATCAAACAAAGTAACAGCATCTACAAATTCAAAGCTTGCCAGGTGAAGGCATCTTTCTTCTTCGGGAATGAGAGGACGAGTAAGGCCTTTGAGTTTTTGTACAGACTGATCAGTGTTCACGGCTATCACCAAAACATCGCCTAACATAGCTGCATCCATGAGGTAATGCACATGCCCTGGATGAACAATGTCAAAACATCCGTTGGTAAAAACTATTTTTTTCCCTTCAGCTTTTTGTTTCTCAACAAAAGCGATAAAATCTCCTCGGGACTTAATTTTTTGCAATATCTTTTCCTTGCTTTTCATATTTTTTATTCAATGAAAAATAAAGTAAGCCTATAAGACCTAAGACGATGACAAGAAGTGTTTGAACCGTCCAGGTAATCCACCCCAAAGCGTAACCATCAACCCTGGGAAGATTGTAAAGTTGTAATATTTCAGCAACGATGATGGGATAAATTCCAATGCCTCCTTGAATGACCATGATGCCAAGTGTAGCAAAAATAAGGACAACGAAAGCTGATTCAGGACTTAATCCAGCTGTTGTTGTCAAGCTTAAATAGGCAAGATATATCATGAGCCAATACATGATCCAAATGAAAATAGTATACAAGAGAAAAAGATACCAGCGTTTGAGTTTAAAAATAGCAAGCATACCGTTTAGCATGTTCTTAAAGAAAAAACGGATTTTTTCCCACGAAGTGGGTTTTCTTTTCCTCAGGATATACATCGTAAGCCATATGAGCAAAAGAAGCAGAATGAACCCTACGAGCCAATGTTGCCATTTAGTTGTAAGCGAATTTACGAACATGGTTCCATATTGCGTCACATATTCGTTTACAGTGCCCATGAAAATGAAAAGTGAAATGATAAAAAGCAGAGCATACCAAAGAAGATCAAACATGCGTTCAGAAATCATGGTTCCAAGGATGCTATCAAGCGGTTGCTTTTTTTTACGGGAGAGAAACACACAACGCATGAGTTCCCCAAGTCGTGGTATGGCCAAGTTAAATAAATAGCCCACCATCACTGCCCAAAAGCTTTCGCCTAGTCGAGTTTGAATTCCTACGGTTTCCATAAGCATATTCCATCGCAAAGCTCGAAAAATATGACTGAGAATCCCAGCCAGGAGGGGCAAAACAATACCGATGAAATGGGTTGAATAAAAATTTTGAATAATATCGTGTTGTTCCTTTCTTGTAAGCGTGTTCCAAAAGTAAAAAATAAGAAAAACACCCAACGCAAAGAATAATATAGCCTGGGCAGCTTTGAAGTTTTTATGCTTCGTGCTCACTTGATTTCATTAATTTGATTTTTTTCATCGGGGAAAACCAAAATGGGTTTATGTTGACTTACTTCATCCTTATCAAGATAGCAGGTAGAAATAATGATAACTTTGTCGCCTGGGATGAATTTGCGAGCTGCGGGTCCGTTCAGGCAGATGGTACCGCTTCCTGCTTCACCTTTGATAACATAGGTTTCAATGCGTTCACCGTTATTTAAGTTAAAAACATGCACCCATTCATACTCATGCAAATGAGCAGCTTTCATTAAATTTTCATCGATGGTAATGCTTCCGACATAATCCAGCTGAGCTTCAGTAACCGTAGCTAAGTGAATTTTACTCTTGAGCATCTGTATTTTCATGTTTCTCAAAATTTGAGTCTATTTGTAAATAGTATTGTTTAAACAATTGATGCATGTATTTTCCAAGAATATCGAATTCAAGGTTTACGACCGTGCCTTCTTTGATGTTTTTAAAGTTCGTTATTTCGTGAGTGTAGGGTATAATAGCTACGGAAAACATCCCTGGTTCACTATCGACAACGGTCAGACTTACGCCATTTACACAAATCGACCCTTTGGGTACAGTAAAATGTTCAAGGGATGGCTCATATTTGAAATAATATTTCCAGCTGCTACCGAGTTCTTCAACTTTTGTGCATATAGCAGTTTGATCGACATGGCCTTGTACGATGTGCCCATCAAACCTTGCATTGGCTTTAATACTACGTTCCAGATTAACTAAATATCCAACTTCCCAATACTTGAGATTGCTTCTTTTAAGAGTTTCTTCTATGGCTGTGACTTTGTAAATTTCTTTCTTTTTCTTGACTTTCACAACTGTGAGGCAAACTCCATCATGGGATAAACTTTGATCAACTTTTAGTTTTTTTGCTAATGGGGTTTTAATATAAAAATGTACATTCGTACCTTCTGGCTTAATTTTTACGACTTCGCCTGTTGTTTCAACAATTCCACTAAACATATGTCAAAGATTTATGCTAAATTTTCAATTTCTTCAATGTGAATAGGCAAACGTTTGCCGATGAATTCGCTACCTGTCTCTGTGACGACCACATTATCTTCGAGACGAATACCGCCGAAGCCAATCCATTTTTTTATTTCGTTGTAATTGATAAAATCCGTAAATCGTTTTTCATTTTCCCATTTTTCGATAAGGGCTGGAATGAAATAAATTCCTGGCTCGATGGTAAGCGTATAGCCTGGTTCAAGTTTTTTAGCAAGCCGAAGATATGCCAAACCAAATTGAGAACTTCTTTCTACGGTTTCATCATAACCCACATAATTTTCGCCCAGATCTTCCATGTCGTGAACATCTAACCCTAACATGTGACCTAGTCCATGTGGGAAAAACAATGCATGGACACCTAATTGGACAAGCTCATCCGCATTTCCTTTGAGAAGACCTAGTTCAACGAGTCTTTCTGCAATTATTTTGCTTGCTAGCAAATGAACATCTCGATAATACACCCCTGGAAGTGTATGTTCTTTTGCTTTTTCGTTAGCTTCCAGGACGATTTTATAAATAGCTTTTTGTTGTTCGTTAAATTTTAAATCAACAGGAACTGTTCTCGTGTAGTCGGAGGCGTAGAAAGAATTGCTCTGGGCTCCTGCATCTATGAGCAATAACTTGCCTTTCTGCAAAGTTAAACTGTGATCGTGGTTGTGTAAGATTTCACCTCGTTGTGAAAGTATGATGGGGAAGGAAGGTCCTTTGCCATAAACCCACGCAATACCTTCCATGATGCCAGCAATTTCTTGTTCGGATGCCCCCTCTTTTGCTCGTTTCATGGCTTCCATGTGCATCAGGTAGCCAATTTCTGCAGCTATTTCCATTTCTTTAAGTTCTTCGGGGCTTTTCTTAGAACGCAAAGCAACCACAGCTTTTATTAAAGCTACACTTGCTTGTTTTTTTACTTCTTGAATAGGAACATTCAGTAATTTAGCAAGGAATAATTGTTGAGAAAGTTGATAAGGTGGCAAAAAATGCAGAGTTCTTTTTTTCGAAAGTGCTTCGGTTAAGAAATTTTCAACCTGAGCAAGTGGTCGAGCCTCGTCTATTCCAGCAAGCATAGTCAGCTCTTTCATCGTGGGCTGGCTTCCCATCCAGATAATATCTTCAATATCCACATCATTTCCAAACAAAATGGTTTTCTTTTCATCAAAATCTACGACAGCAATTAGCGAAGGCAAAGGAAGACCAAAAAAATAAAGAAAATTACTGTTAGGTCTGAAAGGAAAGGTATTGGCTGGGTAATTCATCGGAAGTTCGTCGTTTGAGAAAAAAACCGCAATACCATTTTTTATGTGAGAAAACAACTGTTTTACTCGTTGCTTATACGTGTTGATTGAAAAAGCGATCATTTTTATTTTGTTTTGTGCTCAAAAATACGTTTTTTTGAAAAAACTTTTTTAAAAACATGCAAGGAATCATCTTAGCTGCTGGCAAGGGAACTCGATTGGCTCCACTCACTCATGTCGTTCCAAAAGCTTTGGTGAAAATAAACGGAATGACTTTGTTAGATGTTAATTTGCGTAAATTATTATCAGCAGGTGTTTGTCCCATGGTTATCAACTTACATACATTTAGTCGGCTAATCATGCAACATGTTTTGTTTCATTATGATAGGGAGGATATTTTATTTTCGGAAGAGCCTTTTGAAATACTCGGTACGGGCGGGGGTATTGTACAGGCAGCTTCTTTTTTGTCGTCATCTGATGCAGTTTTGGTGCATAATGTAGATGTACTTAGTGATTTGGATTTTAAAAAACTATTTGAGACTTATTCAACCAGCAATGCTGATGTTTTGTTGGTGGTCAAAAAAAGGCATTCCTCGCGTGAACTACTTTTTGACCTTCATACGATGGAATGGCTTGGGTGGCGTGGGCAAAATGAGCAGTTACTTGTTAAATCTTCGTCTCATGTGGATAGTTTTGGTTTTTGTGGTATCAGTCTTTTTAATACCCAGTTTTTACATGAAATCAGTGAACGCGGATACTTTTCTTTTATTCATTTGTTAAATCTTTTGTATCGGATGGGAGCCCAAATAAAAGCTTTTCCTATTCAAAACGACTGGATGGATGCAGGAAAATTAGTTGATCTTAAGCTTGCAAGGCAATTTTTAGAAAAACAATGATATGAAGTTTTTAAAAGATTTTATTCAATTTTATATAAGCCAAGAAAAATTTCAGAAAAATCCAAATGAATTTAATATTCGATCTTGTGTAGTTTTTCCAAACACGCGTGGGGGACTATTTTTTCAGAAATACTTAACGGAAAAATTTTCAAACAACCATAACCCCTACTTTTTACCAGCTATAATGGCATGGGATGATTTTGTTTTTCATATAACGGGGCGTGTTTCCGTGTCGCAAACATCAGCTCTTCTCATACTTTATGACCTGGTTAAAAAGAATGAAGAAGCATCTTATGTTTTTCCATCTCTTCAGAGTTTTTGGCCGACAGGTCGAAAGATTTATAATGATTTTCGGTTGGTTGATAGCGAGCTCGTGGACACGAAAAAATTTTTTTCCGAAAGTTACGAAAGCTGGCGCTTGTCGTTGTGGGGCAAGGAAATGCGAAGTGAAGAAAACAATTTTTTGCTTTTTTGTAAATCTCTTGGGCAGATATATCAACTTTTCAGAGAAAGACTTTTGCAAGATAATTTGGCCTATCCGGAGTTAGCCTTACGAGATATGATCGAAAATAATAGGACAATCACTTTCCCTTACGAGCATATTTTCTTCGTTGGCATTATTGACAGTAGTTCGTTGTATGTAAAAACATTAGATTTTTTGAGAAGCAAAGAAATAAATATTTATCCCTTTATTGATTATGATTCTTATTACTTAAAAGATTACCACGAAGCTGGCAAGTATTACGCTTTAGCAACAAAAAATATTCAAAATTTTTACAAAAAAGAAAATTCCGATTTTGAAAAAACAAAAAACATTTCACTAGTCGGCGTTCCACTGGGTTATAATCAGGTAAATTATGTAATAAATGAAATTTCTAAGAAAAATTGCGATGAACTGAAAGATACAGTGGTTGTCATTGCAGATTATGATTTGGTTTTACCATTTCTAAAAGCTGTGCCAGAAAATTTACAAAAGTGTATTAACATTTCAATGGGGTTTCCTTTGCAAAATTCTCGTATGTTTTCATTTTTATATCAATGTATTCTTTTGGTAAAAAATATGCTAAGCGAAAGAGCAATTACAAAACAACACATAGAAAATGTTCTTTTGCATCCCATGCTTATCAACACTTCGCTTATGGATTTTCCAAGCGGTGAAAATTTAAAAAATATTCCTTATTTAATTTATCCTCCTTATCACGAATTTGAAGAATTTTCGAAAAAAGTTTTTAACGCAAATTATTCTTTTGTAAAACCTGCTGAGTTCATCCAATTTTTTAAAGAAAAAATAATGAACATTTTTGATGCAGACGGGAAAAAAACTGCGATGGATGAAATTGACAAATTAGCTTTCATGGAATTATTAAACATCATGGAGACACTGTATTCTAGTTTATTACGGCATGGAATAAGTGAAACAGAAAATATTTTTTATGATATATTACTTGAAGAGCTAAGACATGCAACATTGCCTTTGGCGGGAAGTCCGCTTCAGGATTTTCAGGTACTAGGGCCTCTCGAAACAGCTGTCCTCGACTTCAAAAATGTTTACATCGTTGGATTTAACGAAGGTTCGTGGCCTCCCAACATGTTTGCCGAAACCTTCATTCCTTTTGAATTACGTAATGAATACAAGTTGAACAAGCATTATTTGAAACAATATGAATATGCTTATCTTTTCTATCGTTTGCTTCAACATGCTGAAAATGTACATCTCGTTTACAACAATGTTGAAGATGATTTGTATGGCAAAGAAGTTTCGCATTATATACATCAACTTAAATATGAGCTCATTCCTTGGGCCAAAAATAACAGCATCGCGTATGTTTTACATGAAAAAAACGTAGAAGTTTCAAATTTTTATATAGCCGATCTTGACGAAAATGATAAATTAAAAATTCCAAGCGAAGACAAACCAAAAACATTGTCTTTTACTAGTTGGTATGAATATATTGATTGCCCGTATAGATTTGCTTTGAGATATATACTTAAATTAAAAGAACCTCAAAAAGATGAACTTGAAATAGAAAGAAATACCTTTGGATCGTATGTGCACAAAATTTTTGAAAATTTAATTGGTAAAGAAGCAAAAGAAAAAAAAGATTTTCAAATTAGTTGGCAGGAACTTTACAACAAGTATTTTGCAGGAAAAGGTGAATACATCAAGGCTGCAGAAGAAGAAATTTTTATGGGAAAAAATACTCAAGAATATTTGAAATTTGAGTATGCTTACAATAATCTTTTAAAAGAAATGCTACATACGGCTATTGATAATTTTTTTGAACAAATTGTAAAAGAAAGAGGAAACAGTAAGGTGATAAAATCTGAGGAAAAAATTCAACTCGTAAAAGAAATTGATGGAGAAAAGTTAATTCTCGAAGGTGTCATCGATATTTTAGAAAAAAATAATGAGGGTTATCACATTCTTGATTTTAAAACTTCTTCTAAAAATCTTGACTTAACTATAAATAAGCATGGGAAATTAGCATTGCCAAGTAGCAAAAATGATTTAATGAAGGAAAGGTATTTATTTCAATTGTTGTTTTACGCCTATTTGCTTTATCACAATGATTATGATCAAATTTCTTGTGAACTTGCGTTGCTCTTAAAAAATAAAAACATGCTCAATAAAATTTTGTATGATGATGGTAACATTTTCATTTATTCGCCTGAATTTGATGAGAAATTTTCTATTTTATTTGAAGAAGAAGTTTTAATTCCTTATATTCATGAAGAAAATTGGGAGGCTACTCCAAAAAACTGCGATTATTGCCCATATCAAAACATTTGTTATGCATACAAGAGAGGGTAAATTGTTGTTTATTTTTTCGTTGATGATGGTGGTGAGCGTTAGCATCTGGGGCCAATACACTTATAGTCACTTCTGGATGCGTGAGCTCCGTCTAAATCCTGCTTTGACAGGCCTTATGGCAGGAACATGGAAACTAGGCTACGATATACGTTTTTTTCGTGACGATTCCATGAAAAGTAATTGGTCTACAACCTATGTAGAATTTAAAAAGTCTTTTTATAAAAAAGTAGGCGAATACGCCAAAGACAAAGAGCCCACTGGATGGACGATAGGATATGGATTTATGGACGACAGACGCCGTGGAAACTTTGAACATGCTTATTATATTAGTGATTATTTGAGTGTTTCCTTTTTAAAAGTTCCGAAAAAACAAGAAAAGCATGATCGGCTTTTGGGGTTGGGGATGCAGTTAGGTTTTTTACGCGATGGAATTCGCAATATTTTTGATGTAAATGTAGGTATCGTCGGGGGAAAAAATACCATTGCATGCTGGCAAGAAGATCAGGTTTATAAGTACGAGTGGGGAATTTCTGCTTATCATATCTTTCAACCTTGGAGAAAAGATACTAGCTACGTGCCCGGCAGGACTATTCATGCTCACGGCGGAGCTCTTGTTAAGTATAACAAGAATTTGCATCTTGTTTTACAAGTTTATGGGGGGTATTCCAATCAACCCGATTTGGTGATAGGCGGATATGCTTTACTTTTTTCTGATGTACATTATTATTATTGGGATCGTTTTCGCATAGGTGCTCATTACAGATTAACCAATCATCTTGTCTTAACTACAGGTGTTCGAATTTTTGGACGTTCTAAAAAGTCGGTTGCTATGGATTTCGTGGCTTCTTACGATCTTCCCATGAAATTTATGGATTTTAAATCACCTTACAAACATGCATGGGAACTCGGATTTTACATTTATCCACATGAAAAATGTTGGAATCTATCACCATGCGCCATGTTATAATTGGGGTATCCATGGAGTTTCTGGAAATTGACCTGTTTTTGCCAGGTAGCGAGCCAGTACAAAAAAATAATCGCTAAGTCTATTCATGTAAATAAGAATGATTTCATGTAATGGTTCTTTTTCGTGAACGGAAACAATACGACGTTCTGCTCGTCGCGTAATGGTACGGCAAACATGGGCTAACGAAATTGTTGTATGACCTACGGGTAAAATGAAGTGAGTGAGAGGAGGAAGCATTGCTTGCATGGTGTCAATCCAGTTCTCAAGTTCATCAACCATAGCTTGATCTAAGCGAGGGAGCGGCGGAATGGAATTGGCTTTTGGGTCTAGAGCCACATGGGCTTCCAATACAAATAGATTTTTTATGATGGTGACCAATTGATCTTTTGTAGCTTGATCTTCAACATTATCATGCAATAGGCCAATGAACGAAACAAGCTCATCAAGTGTTCCATAGGCTTCGACTCGTGGGATAGCTTTATTGCATTCTTCGGGTGAACCTATAAGTTTTGTTTTGCCTTTGTCGCCTTTTTTAGTGTAAATCTTATTCATTCTTGGTGGAGTTTTGTCTTTTCAACAGATAGATCACTTAATATTTGGCCATCTTTAATTCTAATCAATCGTTTTGCATACAAGGCTATTTCTTCATTGTGGGTAACCAGTAAGATGGTATTACCCTGTGCGTGAATTTTTTGAAAAAGTTGCATCACATCTTTAGCACTTTCAGAATCTAAGTTTCCTGTGGGTTCATCAGCAATGATTATGGAAGGAGAGTTGATCAAAGCACGGGCAATGGCGATTTTTTGTCTCTGACCTCCTGAAAGTTCGTTGGGTCGATGATCTTTCCATTCCAAAAGATCTACCAACTCTAGCATGGCAAGAGCTCGAGCTTCTCTTTCTTTTTTTCGTATGCCAGCATACACAAGAGGTAAAGCTATATTTTCAAGTGATGTATAGCGAGGAAGAAGATTGAACGTTTGAAAAACAAAACCAATTTCATGATTACGAATACGTGCTAACTTATCATCCGATAGATCACTGACAAGTTGGCCGTGTAAATAATAGTTTCCAGAGGTGGGCGTATCAAGACACCCAATTATGTTCATTAAAGTGGATTTTCCTGACCCTGATGGACCCATGATTGCAACGAACTCTCCACGAGAAATGGTTAAATTAATCCCCTTAAGAGCTGCAACTTCGATTTTCCCAAGTTTATAGATTTTAACTATATTTTCAAGTTCAATAATTTTTTCAGCGTTCATTGATTTTCTTTTTCAAAATTTTCCATTGATTTTAATAAGTTTTGCAAAAAAATTTTTGTTCGAAAAAGTGTTTGAAAAATAAAAGCTTTTTGTTCAATTTTTTCTCGTTCGCTCATCAATTTTTCTTTAGCACCTTTGAGCGTATATCCTTTGATTTTTACAAGAAAATAAATCATATCGAGCAAAAGAATATCTTGCTCGGTGTAAAGGCGATTTCCTTTTTTGTTTCTTTTGGGTTTTAACATGGGAAAAACTTCTTCCCAGTAATGTAGCGTAGAAGGCTTGATTTGATATCTTCCACTCACTTCTTTGATCGTATAAAAAATTTTTTTTGTTCCTGTCATGCTATCATAAGATTGACCGACATCGGGAAAATTCTGGCATTTTATAAAGACGCTTTTTGTCGTTGAAACCAACTTTGTAAGCTTTATCTAGGATAATCTTTGCCTTTTCACATTGTCCTTGGTCAGCTAAAAATGCAGCTTTGAAAACAAGCATTTCAGTATTTTCTGGTTCAATGAGTTCATACATTTTAAGATACGCTGGCAAAAAAGTTGATTTTTTATTAAAGGCGTCTTTGGTTAATGAATACAAAACAATTCCAGCATAAGCTTTACATCTTTCATTTCTTTGAACGACAAGGATATTTTGGCTTTTTGTGTTCACTTGTTTTAACGAATCCAACCAGTTCTTGAAATATATCGTATCACCGGAAACCATTTTGTTTAACAAAACTTGCTGCTGGTTGAGTTCTTGTTGAAAGTCTTTGAGATAGGCGTTAAAATCAAAAGCAGCGGAAACTTCATTGAAAATTTGTTGTGTTTTATTTTTGGGAAGATAGCTTGAAAGGTAAGGCAAATTCAAAAAAAGAAGTAAATATTTTTTTTCGCTCAACCATTCGTCCACAAGTTGTGTGACTTTTTTTTGAAATGTTGAAGTATAAGCACCTTCCGAATTTACAAGGTAATGCTCAAATATGGTTGTATCAGGCCACTCGTGTTTTCCATCGAAAAATAAAAAATGAATATTTGCTGGTGTTTTTTGAAGGAAAAATTGTAAGAAATATTGATAGTTAAAGTCTCGAATTCCACAAATAAGCATTACCTGACCATCAAAATATTGAATGGTGGGGGCAAAAAGTCCGGCCCAGAGAACACCTTTTGGGCGAATAGTTCCTTGAATAAGCATGGATGCAAATTGAGCTCCCCCTGAAAAGCCTGCTAAAAAAACTTTTGAGCTATCGACAGGAAAATCCGATAAAATATGCTTTTTCCAACTTTTAAAATTAGCTATGAGTTTTTGAACATCCTGTCCGTTTTGATAAGCTTTGAAACCAAATAGCAAAACCCCATATTTTTCAGCTAGGGGAGCATATTGAGAAAGAACATTTTCAGGTTTCCCTTGAGGGTCAAAGAGGTAAATGGCTTTATGTTTTTCTTGTAGGTTTATATGGGTAGGCAAATAATATGGGGTTAAGAGGGTATCGTTTTTTTCGATGAGAGTATCCCAGGCAAGTTTACCTTGTACGATAGAGTTTTTATTTCCTTTGCACGAAAATAGTGTAAGCGATACAAAAAAAATAATGACAACAATATACCGTTCTTTTTTCATGTAAAAGATTTGCACAAACTTAATGTAAATTTAGAAATCAGAGTGGATTTTAAAAATCAAAAAATATTATTTCTTTTGCGAGTCTTGTTTCATGCGTTCCATTTCTTCATCCCAGCAGAACTCTTTAATAAGCATAAATGCGCTTTTATAACCTAACTCAAAAGCTCTGCGCCAATCTTCACAAGCACCTTTTGAATCTCCTAATTCACCTTTAACAATACCTCGCATGTCATATACTTCTGCGAAATTGGGTTGCATCTCAAGAGCTTTGTTGAAGTCTTGCATAGCTCCTTCGTAATCTTTTATGAAATATTTGCACATCCCACGATATGCATAAGCTTCAACAAACGAAGGATTTTTTTCAATGAGTTGAGTAAAAACCATTATGCTTTTTTGATATTGCTTTTTTCCTAAAAGCTTATAAGCTTGCTTCATGAGCTCATAGCTGTCTTTTTCTGCAGTGTTTCGGTAAGTTTGGCAGCTTTGAAAACTAATCAACACGACGATCAATAAAACAAATTTTTTCCATCCTTTTAGCATACTTTTTAAGTTTAGCATGACAAAATTACATTTTTTTAAATAAATTTTTAAAAAGTTTAAAAAAAATTTATTTTCTCCTATTTTTGAGTTAGATCAAAATAATGTTCTTCTTTGCTTAATGCTTCCAAGGCAAGTTGAGCAAATTCTGGTAATGGAATTCCAATTTTTTCACATTCCAAAATATTTTCACGTTTCACACTGGCTGCAAAATTTTTTTCTTTCATTCGTTTAACAACTGATGATGCTTTAACACTACTTATTTTCTTGTCTGGATAAACTAAAGCTGTTGCAAAAATAAGTCCTGTAATAGTTTCTCCAGCAGCTAAGGCATGTTGAAAGATCGTGTGCCGGGGTGTAGGAGCTGAAACTTCATTGTGATGTTCGATCGCATCCAACACATCTTCGGGAACATCTTCTCCTTTGAGAAGTTCACGGGTAATTGTTCCATGGGTGTACGGGTCAGCATGAGTCACTTCAACATCTAAGTCGTGTAGAAGTCCTGCTAGTCCCCATTTTTCCTCATTTTCTCCAAGTTTTCGTGCTAGTGCACGCATGACAATTTCGGCAGCAATAGAATGCATGATCATTTTAGGATTTTTGATGTGGTGGTGTAAGATCTCTAGCGCTCTTGCTCGTGAAATCATTGTTCTTGTTTTTCATACAAAAGTAGAACGATTTTTAGAATGGCATGGTTATTTTTACTAACTTTGCCAAAATATGAGAAAATGCTAAAACTTATTGAAAAAATATTTGGAACCAAGCACGAACGCGATATCAAAGCTCTCAGGCCGATTGTCGAAAAAATACATGCAGAATATGAAAGAATCAAACAATTATCCAATGATGATTTACGTAAGCAAACTTTGATTTTTAAGGAACAGATACAAAAAGCTATTGAAAAAGAAGAGGCTGAGCTAAAAACTTTACGTGATCGCATCGAAGCAGAACTTGAAATGCCCATTGAGGAAAAAGAAAAAATTTTTAAGCGAATTGAAAAGCTTGAAAACGAAATTTATGAAAAGACTCAAAAAGTTTTAAACGAAATATTGCCATCAGCTTTTGCTGTTGTAAAAGAGACAGCTCGTCGATTTAAAGATAATGAAACCTTAGTAGTTACGGCTACTGATTTTGATAGAGAACTTGCAGTAACAAAACCTTATGTGTTCATAGAAGGTGAAAAGGCTTACTGGAAAAACACTTGGCGAGCTGGTGGGAACATGATTACGTGGGACATGGTCCATTTCGATGTTCAATTGATCGGTGGGATTGTCCTTCATCAGGGTAAAATTGCTGAAATGGCTACGGGGGAAGGGAAAACCCTCGTTGCAACTTTGCCTGTCTACTTAAATGCTTTGCCTGGCAAAGGAGTTCATGTGGTTACTGTGAATGATTATCTAGCAAAACGTGATGCGGAGTGGATGGGTCCCATTTATGAATTTCTTTTCTTGACGGTGGATTGCATTGATAAATATGAACCCCATAGTGAAGAAAGAAAGAAAGCATATCGCTGTGATATAACATACGGAACCAATAGTGAATTTGGCTTTGACTACTTAAGAGATAACATGGCTCGTTCTGTAGAAGAGATCGTACAACGTGGCCACAATTATGCCATTGTAGACGAAGTAGACTCTGTTCTTATCGATGATGCGCGTACTCCATTGATTATTTCGGGTCCTACAGAGAAAGGCAAAGATGATCATGAAAAATTTTATGCTTTAAAACCTTATGTTGAGTACATAGTCGATGCTCAACGAAAATTGGTAAATAAACTCTTATCTGATGTAAGAGCCATTCTTTCTAAACCTAATAGAACAGACGAAGAAGAAAAAGAGGCAGGAATAGCCCTCTTACGTTGTTATCGAGCATTACCAAAATACAAGCCCTTTATTAAGCTTGAAAGTGAACCAGGAGTTAAGGTCTTGCGTCAAAAAACTGAAAATTACTACTTGGCCGACAACATGAAAAACATGCCTTTTATCGATCAGGAGCTTTATTTTGTTATTGATGAAAAGAACAATACCATCGATCTTACAGATAAAGGACTAGAATACCTAGCTCAAAAAACTGGAGACCTTCAATTTTTTGTCTTACCTGATTTAGGAGCACAGTTGGCTGAACTCGAACAACAAAACTTAAGCAAAGAAGAATATTTAGCAAAAAAGCAAGAAATAATTCAAAATTATACCCTCAAGGCTGAACGAATTCATACGATGCAAACATTGCTAAAGGCATATACGCTCTTTGAAAAAGACAATGAATATGTTGTCATGGATGGGCAGATTAAGATTGTCGACGAACAAACGGGTCGTATCATGGAGGGGCGGCGTTATAGCGATGGAATTCATCAAGCCATCGAAGCCAAAGAAAATGTAAAAGTGGAAGCTGCTACTCAAACCTATGCTACCATAACGCTGCAGAACTACTTTAGAATGTACAAAAAACTTGCAGGTATGACGGGTACTGCTGAAACTGAAGCAACTGAGTTTTGGAACATATACAAACTGGATGTTGTGGTGATCCCCACCAACAAGCCTGTAATACGTATCGATTATCCTGACCTAGTTTATAGAACAAAACGTGAAAAGTTTAATGCAGTCATCGAAGAAATCGTTCGTTTGCGGAATGCCGGACGACCTGTGCTCGTTGGAACTACTTCTGTTGAAACTTCTGAATTGCTTAGTCGCATGCTCAATATACGAAAAATCCCCCATAATGTTTTGAATGCTAAACACCATGCTAAAGAAGCCGAAATTGTCGCAAAAGCAGGTTTAGCAGGAACGGTAACTATTGCTACGAACATGGCAGGGCGTGGTACAGATATAAAACTGGGACCAGGTGTAGCAGAAGCTGGTGGGTTGGCTATCATTGGTACCGAACGGCATGAATCCCGTCGAGTTGACAGACAGCTTCGAGGACGTGCAGGCCGTCAGGGCGATCCTGGAACCTCTCAATTTTATGTCTCTCTCGAAGATGATCTCATGCGACTTTTTGGATCAGACCGTATTGCTCGAATCATGGATCGTCTTGGTTTTAAAGAAGGAGAGGTCATTCAGCATCCCATGATCACCAACGCCATAGAGCGAGCTCAACGCAAAGTTGAAGAAAACAACTTTGGTATTCGTAAAAGATTGCTTGAATACGACGATGTGATGAATGTTCAGCGTGAAGTTATCTATGCAAAACGCCGTAATGCTTTGTATGGTGATAAGCTAGCTATAGATTTGAGAAATATGTTCAAAGATTTAGCTCGCCTTGTTACTGAAAATGCCTATGATGAAAGAAACTACGAAATGTTTTATGAAGAAGCCTTGACCATATTTTCGATCGAGCCTCCTTTTGATAAAAGGACTTTCTTTAATTATTCGCCGCAAGAAATAGCAGAAAAACTTTTTGAGTTTGCATATGCAAATTACCTCAATAAATGTGATATCCTGATTCAAAAAACTTATCCAATCATCAAGGATATTTATGATTACAATCGCCACAAATATAAAAATGTAGCTGTTCCATACACCAATGGTATCAAGACTTTTACAGCAATTACGAACGTAGAAAAAGCTTATCTTACCAAAGGGAAAGAGGTCATGGCAAGTATAGAACGTGGCCTTACTCTTGCTATCATTGATGAGGCATGGATGGAACACTTGCGAGAGCTCGATGACTTAAAAACCAGTGTGCAAAATGCTGTTTATGAGCAAAAAGATCCTCTTTTAATTTATAAATTTGAAGCTAGTGAACTTTTCAATCAATTGCTTATCAGAATTAATAGGGAAACTGTTTCTTTTCTTACGCAAGGTCGCATTCCACTCCAAGAAGACAACATAGAAGAAGTTAATAATCAGCCCAAAAAGCAAGAAAAGAAAAATTTAAAGACAGGACGTGAAGATAATATTCCAGGAACTCCTACCTATCATGACCCATCAAAACCTAGACAGCAGGAGCCCGTACGCGTTGAAAAGAAAATAGGTAGAAACGATCCTTGCTGGTGTGGAAGTGGGAAAAAATATAAACATTGTCACGGCAAAAATGCCTAAACGAAGAAGAAAAAGTCATTTTTCGTGGCTTTTAATCATCTTCATTTCAGTAGGGTTGATTTTCATGGTTATTTTTTCAGAACAAAAAGGCATATTCCCTTTTAAACAAAATAGTAAGGCTCTTTTGGATTCCGTACCACAGAATTTTTCCATTTATGGCATTGATATTTCCCATTATCAGAAGAAAATCAATTGGGACAAATTAGCTCAATTTAAGTACAAACACATAACCATTACTTTTGTTTTTATTAAAGCTACTGAAGGAGTAAATTATGTCGACCCAATGTGGGATGAACACTGGAAAAATGCAAAAACACATGGATTCGTACGAGGAGCTTATCATTATTATAAGCCCAATCTTGATCCAGTTAAGCAAATGAACCATTTTCTCAAGCAAGTTTTTTTTGAAAATGGTGATTTAGCCCCCGTACTAGATGTTGAAGAAGATCCCGTTTTGATTTCTCATCAACAATTTGTTAAAAATGTATTAACCGCTCTCCGATATCTTGAAAATAAAACAGGAATAACCCCCATTCTTTATACAAACTATGCTTTTTATAAGCAATATTTTATGGGAGAAGATTTTGGAAAATACCCCCTATGGATAGCTCATTATTACAAAAAATCTCCCCCTGATGATATTCCTTGGAACTTTTGGCAATTTCATGACAAAATGTCACTCGATGGAATTATGGGAAATGTAGACATGAACATATATTGTTGCTCCTTTGCTGAGTTCAAAAAATTTTTAAAAAATTAGTGGAAAAGTTCTTTTATTCGTTCGAAGATGGTTTTATGTTCGCCCGTGTTTTCTGGTTTAAAATTTGGATATGCAGCCATTTTTTCAATAAGTTCTTTTTCTTCTTTCGTTAGTTTTGGAGGAACCCAGACATTGATAGTTACGATCATATCTCCTTTTCCATAGCCATTCACATCTGGAAGACCTTTGCCTTTCAAGCGAAACATTTTTCCTGGGAGGGTACCTGCAGGGATTTTAATCCGTGCTTTTCCATCGAGCGTAGGGACTTCGATGGAACCACCTAAGGCAGCTTCTGGGAAGGAAACAAAGTGTTCGTAAAGAAGATTTATGCCATCACGTTTGAAAAGTGGATGAGGTTCTTCTTCAAAAGTTACAATGAGTGAACCAGGTATTCCCCCGCGAGGAGCAGCATTTCCTTTGCCTGCTATGGTCATCTGCATACCTTCTTGAACTCCCGCAGGTATTTTGATTGTGATGATTTCTTCTCCGTCTTCAAGACCCGTACCGCCACAGGCTGGGCATTTGCTTGTTATGATTTTACCTTCTCCATGGCATTGAGGGCAGGTAGACACTGTTTGCATTTGTCCCAAAAAAGTATTGGTCACTTGAACAACACGCCCTGTCCCTTTACAGGTTGGGCATGTAGTAGGTGAACTTCCAGCTTTAGCTCCCGTACCACCACATACATGACACGGAACTTTCTTTTTGACTTTTATTTTTTTCTCCGTTCCTTTTGCAATTTCTTCTAGGGTTAATTTTACTTTGACTCTTAAATTTGTACCTTTCGCAGCTGAGCTGCTTCTGGTAGAACTTCTATAACTTCCAAAACCACCTCCAAACAAATCACTCAAGTCGCCAAAAATATCCCCAAAGTGAGAAAATATATCTTCTACCGTAAATCCGCCACCCCCGAAATGAGTTTCACCAACACCTGCATGGCCAAATTGATCGTATTTTTTGCGTTTTTCAGGATCGCTAAGCACTTCATAAGCTTCGGCAGCTTCCTTAAATTTTTCTTCAGCTTCCTTGTTCCCAGGATTTCTGTCAGGATGATATTTTAAGGCCATCTGACGATAAGCCTTCTTGATCTCTTCTTGTGTAGCATTACGAGGAATACCTAATATTTCGTAGTAATCTCTTTTTGCCACAGTTTAACCTCCTTTCTTTAATTAGCTACAATTACTTTAGCAAAGCGAATGACTTTACCCTCAAGTTTATATCCTTTTTCTATGATTTCAACCACTTTTCCTTTTCTTTCGGGATCTTCGATCATCTGAATAGCTTCGTGCAAGTCTGTGTTAAAATCAGTAATTTCGTCAATAGTTTCCAGTCCATATTGTTTCAGTGTGTTGAGAAGCTTATTGTAAATTAGTTCATATCCGTTTTTGAAGACTTCCAATTGTTTATCATCGGCTGATTGCATATTTTTTAGACCTCGTTCAAAATCATCTAGGATAGGAAGCAGCTTTTTGATAAGTTCTACAATCCCTATCTTTTGCCATTCCAGTCTTTCTTGGCGAATCCTTTTTTTGTAATTTTCAAATTCCGCAAGCAAACGAATGTATTTATCTTTCCATTCCTGAGCTTCCTGTTGTGCTAGAGTCAAAGGATCTTGTTCGTTTTTTTCTTCTTCTGGTTTATCTTCAAGACTTATAGTGTTTTGAGAAGTTACCTCTGTATTTTGATTTTGCTCTATGTTTTCTTGAACTGGCGTGCCGTTTTGAGTAAGTGTGTTATCTTGAAAAGAAATGTTTTCGTTTTCTTGTTTGGTTTTATCTTTTTTTACCATAGTCTTATCCTCCTAAACGCGTGATTAAAACAAATAATTTGCCACAATAAAATGACTGAAAAAATGTCACAAAAGGTCTTTTTCTGTGAGACCCCATGCTTGAAGTTCAGTAAGCATTTCATTCCATATTTCAGGAAGAATGATGATGCCTTCCACCTCATTTTTTGCTTGTTTTTCAACTTCGGGATCGCCGGGAATGAGCACCTTTTTATCTTTCATAGCTTTTGAATTTCTGAAAGTTCGAATCCACATGTCCATGTATGATTTTATTTCATCTGCAGGGCGAAAAGCATCTAAACGCAAAGCACCAAAGAAATGTCCTAATCCCATACCAGGCAGATCATTACGTAAGGGTAAATAAGCAACCTGCGGTGGAACGTAAGGTCCAAAATTAGCTCCACTTAGGACAGCA
>Ga0272449_1001696_pt1 | contig 22013 bp, 27 predicted proteins | sample YNPCB0241_FD_198679 | JGI IMG/M metagenome (GOLD analysis project Ga0272449, IMG submission 198679) | Hot spring sediment microbial communities from Yellowstone National Park, WY, United States - YNP-CB-024-1 | ecosystem: Environmental > Aquatic > Thermal springs > Hot (42-90C) > Sediment... | reverse complement strand
GTTGCAAGAGCAATTGCATCAACAGTATCATCCTCATTTATATCAATTTTATATAAAATTTTCACCATTTTTTTCATATTACTTTTATCTGAACCACCATAACCTGTAAAATAGAGTTTTACATTGCTTGGATTTAACTCAAAAACAGAAGAGTTGTTTTCGTATGCTGTTAAAAGAATAATTCCTTTAACTTCACCAATTTTTATTGCAGTTTTTATATTTTTTTTAAAATAGATATTTTCAATAATTGTATAAATAGGTGAATATTTATTGTAAATTTCTTTTAAATTTCTATATATTATTGATAATCTCTCTTCCTCTTTTACATTTTTATCAGTAATGATTAAACCAAAATCGATTAATTTTGGTGGATCACTATCTTCAATAACTGCCCATCCAAGATTAGAAAGACCAGGATCAACTCCCAATACATACATTATTTAAGTGTAAGTGCTATTCTTTCCATCTCTTCTTCAGAAATATCGAAATTAGCATAAACTTTTTGAACATCATCATGTTCTTCAAGTTCATTTATTAATTTTAAAACCTGTTCTGCTTTTTCTCCTTCAACTTTAATGCTATTTTTTGGAATCATTGTAAAATCTGATGATAGAACTTTAATTCCCTTCTCTTCAAGTTTTGTCTTTATCTTAATCAAATCTTGAGGAAGAGTGTAAACATATAAGTCCTCACCATCTCTTTTAACATCTTCTGCTCCAAGTTCTGCAGCAATAAGTAAAAGTTCATCATCTGATATGATGTTTGGGTCAACTTTTATCTCTCCTTTTCTCTCAAACATCCATGAAACACACCCACTTTCTCCTAAACTTCCACCATGTTCATTAAATATTTTTCTTATCTCAGCAGTTGTTCTATTCTTATTATCTGTTGATGCTTCAATATAGATAGCAACACTTCCAGGACCATAACCTTCATATGTAATTTCTTCATATTTCTCTCCTTCAATTTCTCCTGTTCCTCTCTGAATTGCTTTTTTGATATTTTCTGATGGCATATTTGCTTCTCTTGCTCTTTCAATTGCAAGACGAAGTCTTGGATTTGTTTCAGGATCACCGCCACCTTGTCTTGCTGCAATAGTAATCTCTCTAATTAATTTAGAAAAAATTTTACCTCTCTTTTTATCTTCAGCAGTTTTCTTTGCTGCAATATTATGCCACTTTGAATGGCCTGACATAACTTACCTCCTTTTTAATATTATATCAATAAAAAATTTGTGTATTCTTAAATCCTCTGTTAATTCAGGATGAAATGATGCACCTAAAATATTACCTTGTTTTACAAAAACAGCACCTTCATCTAAAGTAGCGAGAACCTCAACTCCATTACCAACTTCTTTTATAACTGGTGCTCTGATAAAGACTGCTCTAAAAGGAGAGTCAAATCCTTTTATATTCAAATCAATTTCCATACTTTCTTTCTGCCCTCCAAAAGCATTCCTTTTAATTACAACATCTAAAACTCCGAGAAGCGGTTGTTCATAATCTTGTTCAATTTTTTTAGAGAGAAGAATCAATCCAGCGCAAGTTCCAAACACTGGAAATCCATTTAAAATTTTTTCTTTTAGATTATCTCTCATATTATATCTTTCAAGAAGTCTACCTATTGTTGTAGACTCTCCACCTGGAATTATTAAACCCTCAATATTATCTAAATCTTCATTTCTCTTTACTAAAATAGGTTCAACAAAATCAAATTTTTTAAGAACATAAAAATGTTCTATAAATGCTCCTTGTAATGCTAAAACGCCAACTCTTACCATCCTCTTCTCTCATACCTCTCTTCCTCTTTGAGTGTTCTTATGTCAATTCCAATCATTGGCTCTCCAAGATCTTTAGAAATTTCAGCGAGAATTTTTGGATCATCATAATATGTTACAGCATCAACAATTGCTTTTGCTCTCTTTTGTGGATTTTTCGATTTAAATATTCCAGAACCAACAAAAACACCATCTGCTCCAAGCTGCATCATCAATGCAGCATCAGCAGGAGTTGCGATACCTCCTGCTGCAAAATTTACAACTGGAAGTCTTTTTAATTTTTTGACCTCCAATATAAGTTCATATGGTGCAGATAAATTTTTCGCTTCTAAATATAACTCTTCATCTGACATTGATGATATTTTTCTTATTTCATCCATTATTTTTCTCATATGTCTAACTGCTTCAACTACATTTCCAGTTCCTGCTTCACCTTTAGTTCTTATCATACTTGCTCCTTCATTTATTCTTCTTAATGCCTCTCCAAGATCTCTTGCACCACAAACAAATGGAACTTTAAATTTCCATTTATCAATATGATGTTCTTCATCAGCAGGGGTTAAAACTTCGCTTTCATCTATAAAATCAACTCCTAATGCTTCAAGAATTTGTGCTTCAACAAAATGTCCAATTCTTACTTTTGCCATAACCGGTATTGTTACTGCTTTTTTTATTCTTTCAATTATAATTGGGTCAGCCATTCTTGCAACTCCACCCTCTTTTCTTATATCTGCTGGAACTCTTTCAAGTGCCATAACTGCAACAGCACCTGCCTCTTCTGCAATCTGAGCCTGCTCTTCATTTGTAACATCCATAATAACTCCGCCTTTTAGCATCTGAGCCAATCCTCTTTTAACTTTTATAGTTCCAAACTCTCTCATTACAATACCTCCAAAAATATTTTACCATCTAATTTAATCTAAATCAATTTAGATAGTAACTTTTAACTACTTTATTCTACCAATTGGCATTAAATAGAGAGGATATTCATCTTCACTTAATCTTAATAAATTTTTAACTTCTTCATCTATAAAAGCACCTATTGCAACAGTACCAATATTTAATGAAGTTGATACAAGATAAATATTTTGAGAGGAGTGTCCTGCCTCCATATTTATATATCTAATTCCCCTCTCTCCATATCTTTTTGTTGTTATTTTATTTATAGAAGTTATAATAATAATTGCTGCACTTTTCTTAATAGATTGTTGATTGAGACATGCTTTAAGAAGTTTTTGAGTTATATCATCATCAAATAATTTAATGAGTGAATGTTCAACAAAATTATAATTATAAAAACCAAAAGGAATATTTAAAACATTTTTCGAATAAAGATAGAATCTTAAAGGATAAAGAGCACCTGCTGATGGAATTTTTGCTGCAGAATAGAGTAAAATCGAAATTTCATCAATATTTAAAGGTTCATCGCTATAATCTCTTATAGATTTTCTCTTTTTTATTGCTTTAAATAGTGAAAATGAGTTGTCAATAGGTTCAGGTAAAAATATCTTTTCCATATCAATTAATATTATAAATATTTATAAAAAATTCATTCACCCTTTTCATTTCATCTATTGCAAAAATATTTATTTGATCAGATATTATTTTTAAATTTAAATCTGAAACTATGAATCCCTCAACATTTAAATTTTCCCTTTTCATCATATAAGATAGAACTAAATAGTTATTACTTAATCTAATTTCATATACATTAATTAAAATTGGTAGATTCTTTATAAATTCAATAGAATCAGAAATAATTTTTATTATTTGAGGAAAATAATCATTTACCTCATTTGGAATTTCATTCTCGTTATAAAAATATTTATCATTTTCTTTCCTAATTACTAGCTCTTTTTTTAAAATATTAGAATTTAAAATGAAAGTTAAAGATGAAAGATCAATTTTTGCATTGAAACTCTCCCTTGAGCCATTCATATTTCCAATAAATTGTATATCAAACTTTTTTGTATCTTTTATTTTATTTAAAATCTTTTGTATTATTTCATCCCTTTTTTCTGAAATTGAATCTAATTTAACTTCTAAATCAAAATTTTTATCTAAAATAATCTTATTTTCATAAGGGAAAAATTTATCACTTTCAACATAAATTTTATATTCGCCCTTTATCAATCTGAATTCAACTTCTCCATTCTTGTCTGTTTTTTTTATCTCATCCCCAACTTTAACATTTACAGAATTTAAAGCCTCTCCATCATTATTTAAAACTTTAATCTTCAAAATATAGATATTTTCAATGCATGAAATCAATAAAATTAAAAATAGAATTAAAAAAAGATTTATTATTTTCTTCATGACTCTTCTAAATCTATTGCTTTTGCATCAACCCAAATGCTTTCAAGATTGTAATATATTCTTTTAATTGGATTAAATATGTGAACCATAATATCACCATAATCCATTATAATCCAATTACCTTCTTCACTTCCATCTATACTATTTGGAATCCTCTTTATACTCTTTTTCATTTTTATATATATATTATCCATTATCGCTCTCGCTTGAATATCAGTATCAGCAGAACAGATAAAAAGATAATCAAATAGATATGTTAATTTTCTTGTATCAAGACATAAAATTTCATCACCCTTTTTTTCTTTTATTGCCTCATAAATTAATTTTAATACTCTATTTTTTCTCTTTCCTGCCATGGATCCTCTTCTTTATATAAATTATTTTTATAAATATAATCTTCTACCTCTTTTGGCACAAGATATTTAATTGTATAACCCTTTTTAATTCTTTCTCTTATTAATGTTGATGAAATTGATAACGCTGGAACAGACAAGGGAAAAACTCTATCTTTGCAACATTCACCTATTTTTTTTAATTTCTCATTTAATCTTTTTAAACTGTAACCTGGCCTTGTTGCAGCAATAAAATAACACATTTGAAGAAGTTCTTTTGGATTTTTCCATGTTAAAATACTTAAAACAGCATCAGCGCCAGTAATAAAATATAGATCATATTCATCATATCTGTAAATTTCTCTCAATTCTTTTATTGTGTCATAAGTGTAACATTTACCTTTTCTATCAATTTCGATTCTTGAAACATAAAAGTATGGATTTGAAACTGTAGCAAGAAGTGTCATTAAAAATCTTCTTTCAGGATCAATGAGTTTAGTTCTTTTTTTATAACCTGGTATTCCAACAGGAATAAAAATAACCTTTTTAAGATTATATTTAACTCTTGCTTCTTCAGCAACAACAAGATGACCTATATGAATTGGATTAAATGAACCGCCCATAATTCCAATTGCCTGTTTACTCATAATATCTAAATTCAATACCTCCTATAATAACTTTATCACCATTTTTTATTCCATGCTTTTTTAATTCATCTTCAAGGGAAAATTTTTTTGATATTTCTTGTAATTTTCTTATTCCATAATTTGAATCGAGATCTATTCCTTTTAAAATTTTTTCAAGTTCATCACACTCAACTACAAATCTTCCACTTTCCTTTCTTATCTTCAATTCAATTTTCTTCTTTTCTTCTTTTAAAGTGTAAACTCTCTCTTTTTCAACTTTTTCAAATACTCTTCTTATCTCAACCTCACCAATTCTTTTTATTAAAGAATCAATTCCTATGTTATTTAATGCTGAAACTTTTACAACATCAACATTTTTTTCTTTAAAATAATTTTCAATTTCTTCAAGATTATATGTAGGTAAATCAATTTTATTTAAAACAACAAAATATTCTTTATTTAAAATATCTTTATTGTAATTTTCTATCTCTGTTGTTAAATTTTCGAATTGGTTTATTGGATTTAAAGATTCTAAACTTGCATCAAGAATGAAAATTAAAAAATAAGTTCTTTCAATATGTCTTAAAAATTCTAATCCCAATCCTTTTCCAGAAGATGCGCCATTTATTATTCCTGGTAAATCAACAATTGTATAACTTTTTTTATCATCTATTCTAACCTCTCCAATAACTGGTGTTAAAGTTGTAAATGGATATGGAGCAATTTTTGGTTTTGCATTGCTTATTTTTGAAAGAATTGTTGACTTACCAACATTTGGATACCCAACAAGTCCTCCATCTGCAATTATTTTTAATTCAAGAAGAACTTTTCTCTCTTCACCCTTTTCTCCTAATTCTCTTATTCTTGGCGCTCTATCAGTTGGAGTTGCAAAACTTGCATTCCCTCTTCCTCCTCTACCACCTCTACATAAAATAAATTCTTCTCCTTCATCGGTTAAATCTTTCAAAAGTTCTCCTGTTTCTAAATCCCAAACAAGAGTCCCTGGAGGAACTTCTATAATTAAATTTTCTCCGTCTTTACCCTTTTTATTATCTCCCTCTCCATTTTTTCCATCTTCTGCTTTAAAAATATTTTTATATTTAAATTTAGTTAAAGTGTTTAAATGTGAATTTACCTTTAAAATTATATCCCCACCCTTACCACCATCTCCACCAGATGGACCACCATATGGAACAAACTTTTCTCTTCTAAATGCTATAACCCCATCCCCTCCATCTCCTGCTTTGCAATAAATTTCTGCTAAATCAAATGAATATTTTTTACTGTAATTCTTTGGGATAGACACTTACTCTTTTTTTACCTCTATAATTTTCAAATTTAACAACCCCTTCTTTTGTTGCTAAAATTGAATAATCTCTTGCAAGAAGAGTGTTTAAACCAGGAACTATTTTTGTTCCTCTCTGTCTTACAATTATTGTTCCTGGTTTGACAAACTCTCCTTCAAAATATTTTATTCCAAGATATTTTGGATTTGAATCTCTACCATTTTTTGCTCTGCCACCACTCTTTTTGTGTGCCATATTAACCTCCTACCTCAATCTTTTCAACTTTTAAAATTGTTTTTGGTTGCCTATGACCCAACATTCTCTTATGAGTAGTTTTTGCATGATAGAAGAAAACCTTTATCTTCTTCTCTCTTATCTGATTTGTAATTTTACAATGAACTTTTGCATCTTTAACATAAGGAGTTCCAACTAAAATTTTTCCTTCATTTTTTACAAATAAAACATTTTCAATTATAAAATCACTTCCAATGTCTCCTTTAATTTTTTCAACCCTTATTGAGTCGCTTTCTTTTACAAGATACTGTTTTCCACCTATCTCAACTATTGCAAACACCTATAACCTCCTAAATATAGATTACCTTTAAACTTTAAATTTATACCAAAAAATTTCAATTAATTCAAGTGGTTTTGAATTTCTTCATAAGAAAAATTTAAGGGTTTAAGCAATTTTTCAATATAAGATGATGTTAATTCTTTGTTTTTAAATTTAAAAAAATCTTTAATGATTTCAATGAAATACTTTAAAAAATCTTTTTTGTTAGAATTGTATAAATTTTCTATAAATACTCCAAAAATCTGATCAGAAAGTTCTGTTTTTCCTCTGAATGAAAATAAAAGAAAACTGACATTGTTAATATAATCTTCTGTTGATTTCCATAAATCTTGAAGGTTTAAATTTTTTAATAAATCTTTAAAATTTTTCGAGACAAGATAATTTTTAAAACCATCTTTATTTAAATTTTTTATAATTTCATTAAACTCTTTTTTTTGAATAAAACTCATCTTGTCACCTCAAAATTAGAATTTGAAATTTTATTTATAAACTCATTCCATTTTTCAATAGAAACAATTCCTCCAGTCGCTCTTTCATGTCCAAAACCAAGATCCTCTTCTATGTTTGGTTCAAGAAAATTTCTTAAGAAATCTAAAAGAGATATATTCAAAGAAGTTCTCATTGAAAATGAAACTTTTCCTTCAATATAACCAAAATTTGCACAAATTATAATATATTTTTCTAAAACATTTCTCCAAATTTGAGCAATAACTGGATGTATTAAGTTTTGTGAATTAATCTCAATTATTGCAACATTTTTAATGAATTTAGGTTTTGTTTTTTTCCATTTATCAATATCATTTTTAACAATCTCTTTGTATTCAATTAATCTCTTTTTGTTTTCAGAATCAACTAAAAGGTCTGAAAAATTTTCAGATTCAATTAAATAATTCAATGATGTTTCAATATCGAAATATTTAACCCTTCTTGCAGAATTTACAAGAGATGAAACATAAGAGATCTCTTTCTTTTTATATTTTTTAAAAAGTTCATCAATCTTTGGTGCATCATATTCTGTTCCATAATCTCCAACTTGACCAATTAATCCAATGTAATCTTTTGGATTCAAATTCATTTTTTTTAAAATCAAAAATGTTAGATATGATGTTGAGATGTATGGAGGTGGAGGAAAACTTGAAAATAATACACCATCATGGGGAACTCCTTCTGGTCTATGGTGATCAATTAAAATTATTTTTTTTACATTATCAAAATTTGTTTTGTAAGAACCAAGATCAAGAATAAAAAGATAATCCACTTTTTTCTCTTTTATTCTGTTTTTTACTCCTTCAGAATAACCATTCTCTCCTTTACTCGGAAAAATTATATCTAAATTTATATAACCTATTGATTTTAAAACCTTATAAAGAATTGCACCACTTGATACTCCATCAGAATCGACATGAGTTAAAATTAAAACTTTATCATCTCTTTTTATATCTTTTATCTCTTTTTCAAACTCTTTTGAAATTATATCCAAATCAAACATATAATATAATTATTATATGAAAGAGATAAAAAATAAAGGGTTAAAAAGAGAAAAAGAGGTTATTTCTGATATATGTTTATTTTGTGATGCACCATGTTGCAAAGAGAATTATGTTCCATTAACTGAAGAGGAAGTAAAAAGTGGAAAATATGAAGCAATTTTTAATACAATATTTAGTTTTGAAACAAAGAAGTTGGAAACTGGATATTTTTTGAAAAGAAAAAAAGATGGAAGTTGTATATATTTAAATGAAGTTAATCTGTGCACTATATGGAGAGATAGACCAAAGGCTTGCAGAATATATTTTTGTGAGAAAATTAAAGAAGCCTTGAACCATTTATATCAAGATGGAACTCACAGCCAAGAACCTTAGAAGCATTCTTACACATTACCATTCTTGATAAGAAAATTTCAAAATATTCCATTGGTTTTGATATTTCAGTGTTTATTGTTAATTCAAGAACAATCTCTTTTCTTTTTTCATTTACTCTTAAAAAAGATTTTTCAACTGCATAGTTAACTCTATCGTGAATATCAAAAAATTCTGGTTTTGTTCTTACTCTTGACCTATGTGCATCAGATTTATCTGCTAAAACAACTGCAGCGGTTATCGGATTTGATATATAACCTGTTTTCTCGTCATGATTGCTTATTGCCTCCATAACAAGAGCAATATCTTCAGGAGAAAAATTTAAATCTTTTAAAACCTGATATGCTATAATTGCACCAGCAATAGTGTGAAACTCTCTTCCTAAAAAATTTCCAATATCATGAAGATATGCTGCAATTTTTGCAAGAAGTTGTTCTCTTTCTGAATATCCCAATCTCTTTAAAATATTTTCACTAATCTCTGAAACAAGAGAAACATGTCTAAATCCATGTTCAGTGTAACCAAGTGATTTTAGATATTCATCAGATCTTTCAATAAAAGATTTAATTACAGGATGGTTTTTTACAACTTCAAATCTCTCTAGCATCAGAAAATTTCTTCAGATATTATCTCTTTATCTGTATTAAAAGATAATAAAACAACATCTGGCAAATTTTCAAGAAAATTTTCAATCTTATATACTGTTGAATCAAGTTCATTTTTAGATGTATTTAATGTTAAAAGGTAAATTTTTGACAATTCATACCTTTCATTTTCTCTATCTTCTGCAAGAGCGACATTAAATCTATTTTTAAGTTTTGTTATTATTGATGTTGTTACTCTTCTTTTATCTTTTAAACTCCTTGCGCCAGGAATTCCAATTTCAAAAATGATTAAAGCATAATACATATTAGGAACCTTTTTCTTTTAACTCAAAAAGTTCTATTATATCACCTTCATGTATATCTTTAACACCATCAACTTTAATACCACACTCATAACCTTCCATAACCTCTTTAACATCATCTTTAAATCTCTTTAGAGATGTTATTTTACCTTCACCAATAATTTTTCCCTCTCTGATAACCCTCACACTTCCATCTCTAACAATTTTACCCTCTCTAACAATTGAACCAGCAATAACTCCAACACCACTTACATTAAAAAGTTTTTTAACCTCTGCTCTTCCAACAATCACTTCTACATATTCTGGTTTTACGAGTCCTTTAACAAAGTTTGAAACCCAATCTTGTAATTCATAAATCAAATCAAAAGTAAAAATTTTTACCCTTGTTCTTTCTGGAAGTTTTTTAATCATTGGATTCTCTTTTGTATTAAATCCAAGAATTATTGCGTTAGATGCAACTGCCAAAAGAACATCAGATTCATTAATACTACCAACCCCACTATATACAAATTCTATTTTTACCTCTCCTGTATCAATTGCATTAATAACATTTTTAACTGCATCAAGAGATCCATATGTATCTGCTTTTAAAATCAAATGTAGTTTTTTCTCTTCCTCAAGTTTTTCAAAAAGTTCATCAAGAGAGATTGGTTTTTCTTCATGAACTCTCTTCTTTTCAAGTTCAATCTTTTCAAGTTTATTTAAAATTTTCTCTTCAGAATCATATCCAATTAAAATTTGACCTGGATACGGTGTATCCTTTAAGCCGAGAATCTCTATTGGAATAGTTTCATTAACTTCTCTTAAACTTTTTTGTGATTCACTATTTATCATCCTAATTTTTCCATAAGTTTCTCCAACCATAACCCAATCCCCACATTTTAAAACACCTGCTTGTAATATTAAATTTGCGAGTGGTCCAACTCGAGGATCCAATCTTGCCTCAATTATTGTTCCTGCTGGTCTTTTCTCATCTGATCTTGATATTTCTTCAATTTCTCCAAGAAGCAAAATACTATCAAGTAAATCATTTACACCAACACCACTTTTTGCAGAGGTATTCACAAAAATAGTATCTCCACCCCACTCTTCAGGTAAAAGTCCATAACTTGAAAGTTGTTGTTTCACTCTTTCAGGATCAGCACCTTCTTTATCAATTTTATTAACTGCTACAATTATTGGAACATTTGCAGCCTTTGCATGGTTTAATGCTTCAATTGTTTGCTCTTTTACACCTTCATCTGCTGCAACAACAAGAATTACAATATCTGTAACAAATGAACCTCTTACCCTCATTTCAGTGAATGCTTCATGTCCTGGTGTATCAATAAAAATAATCTTTTTATTTTTATAGTTTATTTCAGATGCACCAATTTTTTGTGTTATTCCACCTTTTTCTCTTAAAGCAATGTTTGTTTTTCTTATATAATCGAGTAAAGTTGTTTTACCATGGTCAATATGACCCATAACTGTTACAACAGGTGGTCTTGGTTTAAAATTACTTGGAAGTGGTGGAATTATATCTGTTAATGGTTTTTTAAATTGATTTGCTATTCTTGCAGCAACTGGAAATGGAATTTCATCATCAATATCTTCTCTTACTATTCCCCATTTTAAAATATATGGTGTGATTATTTTAAATGACAAATTTAAATGTATACATAAATCTCTAATTTTTATGTTTCCTTTAAGTTCTTTCTCTCTTCTTTCTCTCTCTTCTCTATCTTTTAAAACAAGTTCCTTTACAACATTTGCTGTCTCTTCTTCAATTGTTGAAAGATTTCCCTTTACATCAACTCCTAGATCTTTTAAATATTTAACTAGTTCTGTTGTTGAGATTCCTATCTCTTTTGCTAAACTAAACACTCTGTACTTTTTCATTTTTCACCTCTTTTATATATTCTAAAAGTTCTTCTTTCATTTTTGCTTTTAAATTAGGTTCAATATAAGAAACTCTTAATGCTTTCTCTAATCTCTTTTTAGAAAAAGCACTTTTTATACAACTTTCATTTTTACATATATAAACACTTCTTCCAAATATTTTAAAGTTTAAATCGATAAATATATTCATATCTTTCGTTCTTACGATTCTCAAAAAGTTCTCCTTTTTATCAATTTTTTTACAAGAAACACATCTTCTTAAAACTTCTCTCATCTCTACCTTAACTCAATCAAATAACCTGTCAATTTTGATGCAAGTTTCACATTTATTCCCTCTTTTCCAATAGCAAGTGGGATTTGGTCTTGTGGAAGAACAACTATTGCCCTTTTATCAATTATTTCAACTTTTTCAACTTTAGCAGGAGATAGTGCAAATTTTATATATTCTTTTGGATCATCTGACCATCTAACAATATCAATCTTTTCTCCTGCAAGTTCTCTTGATATGCTTGTTATTCTAACTCCTTTTGAACCAATACATGCACCAACAGGATCTATATCGCTTTTATATGAATGAACAGCAACTTTTGCCCTTTCACCAGGTTCTCTAACTACTCCTTTTATCTCAACTATTCCATCAATAATTTCTGGTATCTCTTTTTCAAGAAGATATTTTAAAAGATTGTTATCAATTCTTGATAAAATTATATCTGGCCCTTTAGATGTCTTAACAACATCAACAATATAAACTTTTAACTCTTTACCAACAAAATAATCTTCTTTAAGTATCTTTAAATTTTTAGGAATTCTTCCTTCTCCTCTATCAAATTTTACAAATATATCACTTCCAATTATTCTTGATACCTTTCCTGTTAAAACTTTGCCAATTTTATCTTTAAACTCCTCAAAAACTGCCTCTCTTTCTAATGCAACAATTCTTTGAATTAAAACTTGTTTTGCAACTCGCATAGCAACGAAACCAAGTTTTTCAGGAAGAATTTCAATATCCATCATCTCATCAAGCACAACATCTTTTTTTATGTTTTTTGCATCTTTAAGAGAAATTTCTGTTGAAGATTGTGCATTTTCAACAACTTTAACTCTTTTAAAAATTTTAATCTCCCCTGTATCTTTATTTATATTAACAATAATATCTCCACTATTAGGAAATTTTTTTTTATAAGCAACTTTTATGGCATCTTCTAAAGATGCCAAAATTTTTTCTTTTGGTATTCCTTTAAGTTTCTCAAATTCTTCAATAGCCTCTATTAATTCGTTGGTCAAAACTTCTCCTCCTAAAAACACTCTTAAACTATTATAGCATAAATAGAACTCTATTTGAAATTTATTTTCATAAATTTAATTTAAATGAATTTTACCCCTACTCTTAGTAAACTATTATTAATGGGCATTTTATAAACTATCTCGCCCTTTCTATTCAAATTCAACTCTTTTATATCAATATTTATAATTTTTTCAATATTAAAAGATTTATTTATAAGAAAACCTAAACCACCTTCACTATAATCTAAAAGAAAAACCGGTTTATTTTCGATTATATTAAAAGAGAAAAAAGGTAATCTTTTATAAAATCTTCTTTCATTGAAATTTTCTATATTTATATTCTCAAAAGATAATTGAACAGCATATCTTTCTGTTTTTATCCAATATTCATTTCCTAAAATTAATTTATATAAACCTACAAAAAAACTTGGTATCCAGATATAAGTATAAAATGCAAAAATAAGAATATTAAAAATTTTTGATAATAAATTTTTCTTGTAAAAATCTTTTACTCCATAAAAGAAGATAGGTAAAAATGTAAAGGAGAAGATTATTATAACAACAATTCCTAATAAATTGTGAATGTTTGAAAAATATTCAATTATATAATTTTTTATGAATAAAAATTTTACAAAACTTAAAATGGAAAAGAGCCAAGATAAGGTAATTAAAACTATCGAGGAAACAAATGTTAAATAAAATATTGAATCTAATTTTGTTATAAAATTGGATTTAGATTTCAATATTTTGTAAATATATTTCCAATTTGTTAGATGACCTTGTAACCATCTACTTCTTTGAATAATCAATGATTTTAAATTTAAAACACCCTCTTGTTCAGTTATAATATCATCACAATAACCTATTTTCATGCCTAATGAAATAAGTTTTAAACCCATTTCTAAATCTTCAGTTAATGTATCTCCCCATGGATTTATACCCAATTTCAATAACGATGATAATTTTACAAATTGTCCATTTCCACCCAATCCAACACTTCCAATTACAGATCTTCCTTTTTGAATAACTCTACTAAATCCAATAAATTCTATATCTTGCATTTTTGCTAATAAATTTTGTTCTCTATTGCTTATTCTAACCAATGTTTGTAATGCATCAACTTTTAGAAAATTAAAATATTTAGAAATTTTACTTATAGTATTAGCATCTGGTGTGGAGTCGGCATCATAAATAGATATTATTATATGATCAAAGTCATATTTTTTTAAGAAGTCACTATTTAAATTTAATGGTTCTAAAAAATTATTTCTAATTAAATTCATGATCTGTTCAAAACCAAAATTTAGAACTTCACCCTTACCGCCTTTTCTTTTTTTTATTATTTTATCAAACAGCATCACTCTCTCATCTCTTTTTAAAAATGATAAAACAATATCTCTTGTTAAATCATTTGAATTATCATTTATAATTATCAATCTAAAATTTCTATTTTTAAACTTTAAAAAATTTTCAATTGTATTTTTAATGACTTTTTCTTCATTTTTAGCTGGTATCAAAATAAAAAAGAAATATTTGCTCTCTATTTCATCATCAAACTTGTTTTTATATCCAAAGGATATCAAAAATAAAGAGAGATAATATAATCCAATAAATAATAAAATTAATGTTATAAATGTTGAATTAATTATCATAATTAAATTATAATAAATTTTTGGTATACTAATTAAAATGGAAGTTAAAAAATTTTTAGATTACAATATTTGTTCTCTTACATTCAAAGAAGCAAAAGAGAAAATAGTTGAATTTTTAAGAGATGATAAAAAAAGAGTAATAACTCCAATTAATCCTGAAAAAATTGTAAAAAGTTTATCTGATGAAAAATTAAAAAATATTTTATTAAATTCTGATTTGCTTCTTCCAGATGGATATGGAATAATAATCGCTTCAAAATTTCTTGGAATTAAAATTAAAGAGAGAATTACAGGAATAGATATGTTTGAGGCATTAATTGATTATGCTGATAAAAATAACTTATCGATTTATTTTCTTGGAGCAACCGAGGATAGTGTTAAAGGGGTTGTTGAAAGAGTTAAAAAAGAATTTAATGGAGTAAAAATTGCTGGATATCATAATGGATTTTTCACAGATTATAAAGATGTTATAGATGATTTAAAAAATAAAAAAATTGATATTCTTTTTGTTGCAATGGGAACTCCAAAACAGGAATATTTTATTTATGATAATCTTGAATATATAAATGCAAAAATATCAATGGGTGTTGGTGGTAGTTTTGATGTATTTTCAGGAAGAATTAAAAGAGCACCAAAATTAATTAGAGATTTAGGGCTTGAATGGTTATATAGATTTATTTTAGAGCCAAAAAAGAGATTTCCAAGAGTTATAACTCTTTTTAAATTTATTTTTATTGTCTTAAAGGAGAGATTAAAATTTGGAAAAAGTTGATATTATTGGAATTCCTGTTGACAATTTAACTCAAGAAGAGGCAATAGAAAAATTGATAAAATTCATCGAAGAGAAAAAGTTTCATTTCGTTTTCACATTAAATTCTGAAAATGCAACGAAGGTTTTTGAAAATAGAGATTTTTTGGATATTGTTAAAAAAGCGGATCTTGTTGTTCCAGATGGTATAGGAATTATATTGGCATCAAGAATTTTAAAAACTCCTTTAAAAGAGAGAATTCCAGGTATAGATTTATCATTTAAGTTAATGGAGATTGCAAACGAAAAGGGATACAAAATAATTTTAATTGGAGGAAAATTAGGTGTTAGTGAAAAAGCTAAAGAGAATTTAGAAAAAATTTTCAAAAATATAAAAATATTAAAGACATATAATGGTTATTTTAAAGATGATGAGGAAAATAAAATTGTTGATGAGATTGAAATTTTAAATCCAGATATTTTACTTGTTGGTATGGGTTCTGAAAAACAGGAGATATGGATATGGAAAAATAGAGAGAAATTTAAGAATATTGGAGTTTGTATAGGAGTTGGAGGTACACTTGATATATGGGCTGGAATCAAGAAAAGGGCACCAATATTTATTCAAAAAATTGGTCTTGAATGGCTTTATAGAGCCTTAATTGAACCAAAGAGAGTTGTAAGGTTATTTAAAATTTTTAGATTCATTTATAAAGTTTTTTTAGTGAGATGGAAAAAGTTCTTTTAGGTGGATATTTTGGTTTTGGAAATATTGGTGATGAAGCAATACTTTTATCTGAAATAAACTTTTTAAAAAAAGATGGTTATGAGCCAATTGTTTTAACAAATAGAGGGATTAAAGTTTTTGAGTGTGAATCAATAAATAGATACAATTTTTTTAAAATTTTTTTAAAAAAGAGGGAATTTAATAAATTTATTTTAGGTGGAGGTGGTCTTTTCCAAGATAAAACAAGTTTTAGAAGTTTAATTTACTATATTTTTTTAATTTATTTCATGAAACTATTAAAGAAAAAGGTTATTTTATTCAATGTTGGCATTGGTCCAATTAAAAGATCTATATCAAAAAAACTCATAATAGAATCATTTAAAATTTCTGATTTGATAATTTTAAGAGATAAATATTCATATGATTTCCTACCTGAATTTAAAAATAAATTTCTATCATCAGATTCAACTTTTTCAATCAATATTAATAATATTGAAAAAGAGAATGTTGTGCTTTTATCATTAAGAAATTTTGAAGATTTAGATTTAGAGAAATTTAAAAATTTTTTAAATATAATAAAGAATAGATATGATTTAAATATTGAATTTATAGTTTTCTCAAAAGAAGAGATTAAAATTTCTGAATATCTTAATTTAAAATATTTTTATTCAAATGATATAATTGAAATAATCAATAAAATTGCCTCTTCATCTTTTTTAATAGGAACAAGATATCACTCAATCATATTTTCAATTATTACAAACACACCATTCATTGGTTTTATATATGATATTAAGGTTAAAAATTTAATTGATGAATTAGGTTTAAAAAATTATATATCTCCAGAAGATCCAATTGAAGATTGGATAAACAAATTTTGTGAATTTTATAAAAATAGAGAATCTTTAAATGATTCAATTAAATCAAAAAAGAGTGAATTAATTGATAGAGTAAAATTTGGATTTGAAATTTTAAGAAAATTTTTGAAAAATGAGCCTATATAATTTTTTACCATTCATTTTTATAAATGAATGTATTTTTTGTAAAAAAGAGTATCAAGGAACAATATGTGATGATTGTAAGAAAAAAATTTTTGTTAGAGGCAAATCATATACTCAATTAAAAAACAAACTCTATTTTTTAACAATTTACAATAAAAATGGTGAAATTTTAATTGAATATTTAAAAAATAAAAAATATTTTACAATAATAGAATATTTAATTGAAGAGACAGATAATATTTTAAAACAAGATTTTGATTATGTAACAACTGTTCCATCTTTAAAATTTTTTTCCTATATCCCAAAACATCTTGAATTATTTTCAAAAGAGATAGCAAAAAGGAAAAATTCAAGGTTTATTGAATTTATAGGAAAGAATAAAAAAATAAAAAGTCAAACACTTCTATCATTAAATGAGCGTTTAACAAATCCAATTAATGCTTTTATTTTAAGAAGAGATTATAAAAATTTGATTCCAAACAGTAGAATTCTCTTAATAGATGATGTCTATACAACTGGTTCAACATTAAGAGAGTGTGAAAAATTAATTATGAATGAAGGGGGTAGAGTTGTATCACTTGTTTTTTCAAAAGCAATTTTAAATATATAAGGAGGATAAAATGGAAAGGACTCTTTTAATTTTAAAACCTGATGCTTTTAAAAGAAATCTTGTAGGTGAAATTATTAAAAGAGTTGAGATGAAGGGATTTAAAATCATCAATATGAAGTTTGAATATTTAACGAGAGAAAAGGCAGAAAAACTTTATGAAGTTCATAAAGGAAAAAGTTTTTTTAATGAGTTGATTGATTTTATGTTATCAGGTCCAATTCTTTCAATTGAACTTGAGGGTGAGAATGCAATTCTACTTTTAAGAAAACTTATTGGAGCAACAAAACCAGAGGAAAGAGAGATGGGTTCAATTAGAGGAGATTTGGCAATTGGACTTACAGATAACCTTGTTCATGCATCAGATTCAAAAGAAAATTATGAATTTGAAAGGAAAGTTATCTTTGGAGAGTAGAAATGGAATTTAAAGAAATTATGGAAAAAATTTTTGAACTTTATAAAGAAGGAAAATATGAAGATGCTTTAAAGATAGTAAAAGAAAATAAAGATATTTATTTAGAATATTTATCAAGATTATACTATTTTGAAGTATGTCTATTAAGTGTATTAAATAAAAAAGATGATGCGGTTAAAGTTTTAAATGATGCACTTTCTTTTGGTTTTTGGTGGTCCGTTAACACATTAAATTTTGAAAAAGATTTTGATTCAATTAGAGAAACAGAAGAATTTAAACAAATAGTTGAAAAATGTAAAATATTTGAAGAAAAATCAAAAGAAGCATTAAAAAAAGAATATATTTTAAATGAACCCAAAAATATCGATAAAGATAAAAATTATCCTCTTTTAATCTCCTTACATTCAAGAGACACAAACATTAAAAGATATTCAAAATATTTTGATTTAGAATTCCTTAAAGAAAATTTTTATGTTCTCTTCCCTCAATCATCACAAAAAGCATCTTTTAGTGGTTACTCCTGGGATGATTCAGAAACAGCATATAAAGATATAATTTCAATCACAAATGATATTTTAGATAAATATAATATTGATAAAAATAAAATTATAATTTCTGGAGCATCACAGGGTGGAAGAATTGCCCTTGAAATCTATTTAAAGAATTTAATTCACCTTAAAGGTTATATTGGAATAATTCCAGCATTTAGAGACATAAATTATCTATTAGATATTCTTGATAAAAGAATTGGTGAGGATTTGAAATTTGTATTTTTAACTGGTGATAAAGATTATTTTTACAATATTGTTTCTAAATTAAACAATGAGATAGAAAAAAGAGGATTCAAAACATTTTTTATGGTTAAAGAAAATATGGGCCATTCAATCCCCCCTGATTTAGAAGAAAAACTAAAACACTCCCTCGATTTCTTATTAAGGTAAAAAATATTTTTATTAAAAACTCTAAATATATTCATTTTAATGCCAAAAAAAGTACCAGGTACATTTTTGCATTTTTGAAATATTATTGATTATAATTTAAAATAATAGTAAAAGTATCTAAAAATAATATTTTTATAACATACTACTATTCATTATCATGTAATATTTTTTGTTTCATCATCAATTAAATTTTGTGAATGTGTTTCAATTTCTATATCATTTAATATATTATCAAGTTTGGTTTTTCTTGTTGAAGTAAATTTGTTAAAATTTTCTTTAAGTTTATCAATAGATTCTGAAATCTTGTTAAATTCATCTATGAATGTTTCCCATTCCTTTTTAAATTTTATAAGTAATTCTAAAATTCTCTTTGCTGATTTTTCTATAACATAATGTTCAGAAGCCTGTCTAACGATTGAAAGAATTGCATATAAATTTAATGGCGAAGCAAGAATAACTTTCTTTTCAAGAGCTACATCTATTATTTTAGGATTTTCATTTAAAAGAAAATGGTATACACCATCATTTGCAATAAATATAATAACAAAATCAACTGTGGATTCATTTATATACTCTCTATTTGCGACATCATTGACCATTTTGTAAACATTTTTAAAAAATTCTCTCTTATAGTATTCTTTATCATTTTCATTCTGTGCATCAATATAATTTACATAATTATCTAAAGGAAATTTTGAATCAAGATTAATTTTCTTATTATTAGGTAGAAAAAAAGTAAAGTCTGGTCTTTTTCCTTCTATATTTTTTTGATATACATAATGAATTTTTTCTATTAAACCTGCATATTCAATTATATCTTTAACAAGTTTCTCACCCCATATACCCCTTGCTTTTGTACTTGATGTAAGATAAATTTTAAGTGTTTTTGTATCATTGCTTATTTCATTTAAAGTAGAAAGTGTTGCAATTATTTTGCCATAATCTTCCTTGATGTTTGAAAGTGAATTGTAAAAATTATTTATATTTTCAATAATAGAAGTTGATACTGTTGTCTTGATACTTTCTTTTATAATTGAAATTTTTAAAATAAGATAAATAATTAAGATAATTAAAATTAAAATTAATATTCCAAATATAATTTCAATTGATATATTAATTTTTTCACCTCTCTTTTAAATAATTATAGCATATTTTATTATCAATAAAAATAAATTATTGGATAAAATAACATCTTTTAAGAATTTTTGGTTTAAAATATTATTATTTTAAACTTTTAATACTAACAAGAAAATTATTAAAAATTTTCATTAGTATATATTAGAAAAATAAATGATATTAAAATTTATAAGTATATTTTAGAATTTAATTAAAATTGATTATTTTTAGTAAATTTTAGTCAATCTTAATGAATTTTCATAATATATATTTATTCTTTTTAATTTTTTAATGCTAAACATATATGGACATGTTTTTTAATAATATTGACTTTTAAAAGATAAAAATATATTTATTTTAAAGATAATTTATCTAAAAAAATTATCAATTAGATTAGATCGGTCGGGAAGATGTTAATTCTTTGAGATTTTAATAAAAATTTGACAATCGGTAAGAACCTTGAAAATTAGTAAATATTTTTAAGGTTAAATTCTAAAATAGGATATTAAAATTAGATATTTTAATCTAATAAAAATTTAGAAAATTTTAATATATTCAAACATCTGAAAAAACTACTGGCATCTAATCTTATAATTTTATATATGGGGTTAGAATCAGTGACTTGATTAAAAAAGGATTGAGACTTAAATTAAAAATCATAGCCGGTGGTCCTCCTTTTTTTTAAATGTTAGAATCAGTGACTTGATTAAAAAAGGATTGAGACTTAAAAAAGATAATAATTTCAGCTGCCCCTTCTTCAGTTAGAATCAGTGACTTGATTAAAAAAGGATTGAGACTTCAGAAATCTTTCTCTCTGTAGCTTCTTCCAGAAGGGAGTTAGAATCAGTGACTTGATTAAAAAAGGGTTGAGACCTTCTTCCTCTAACTGTTAATATTTTTTCTCTTATCATGTTAGAATAAGTGACTTGATTAAAAAAGGATTGAGATGCGGCTTGGCAATCTTTAATTCTACCAGCGGTACTCGCGTTAGAATCAGTGACTTGATTAAAAAAGGATTGAGACATCATTATCGCAACCATTATTAGTAAAGGAGAAAGAAAGTTAGAATAAGTGACTTGATTAAAAAAGGATTGAGATGCGGCTTGGCAATCTTTAATTCTACCAGCGGTACTCGCGTTAGAATCAGTGACTTGATTAAAAAAGGATTGAGACATCATTATCGCAACCATTATTAGTAAAGGAGAAAGAAAGTTAGAATAAGTGACTTGATTAAAAAAGGATTGAGACTTATTTTCTCCTTTAATTTGAACCGGAATATTGTAAATAAAGTTAGAATAAGTGACTTGATTAAAAAAGGATTGAGACCTCTAACCCTCATCATCAAGGTAGACTTTAACTTCCAGTTAGAATCAGTGACTTGATTAAAAAAGGATTGAGACAATAAATAAAGAATCACACCTCCGATTGTACACCCTAGTTAGAATCAGTGACTTGATTAAAAAAGGGTTGAGACTTTTTGCTATAGGAATTAATTTTTTTATATTACTTGCGTTAGAATCAGTGACTTGATTAAAAAAGGATTGAGACCGAGTCCGGAATGGACCGCCTCGATTAGGAATTTACTTGTTAGAATAAGTGACTTGATTAAAAAAGGATTACTTTTTATAGATACCTTTAGAGGAAATTAAATTAGAAAGTTTAGAATTAATGACTTTTTCTAAAAATTAAAGTTATATATTACTCACAAGGAAGAGAAAGAGCCTTAAATTTTATAATACTTTGCCTATTGGCGAATTTTTATTTCAGTAATGTTAAAAAAAGTTTATAGTCATCTGATATAGAGGTACACTTTAAAAATAAATTTTTCCCCTTATCTCAGCCGTGTGGTATATGTAGATATAAAAAATATTCAGTTGAAAGACTTTTCTATAAGAAAATTGATTTGTCCTTTTTGCACTACTCATTGTGATAGAGATGAAAATGACAGCAACATTTTAATTAAT
>Ga0272449_1001694_pt1 | contig 22015 bp, 21 predicted proteins | sample YNPCB0241_FD_198679 | JGI IMG/M metagenome (GOLD analysis project Ga0272449, IMG submission 198679) | Hot spring sediment microbial communities from Yellowstone National Park, WY, United States - YNP-CB-024-1 | ecosystem: Environmental > Aquatic > Thermal springs > Hot (42-90C) > Sediment... | reverse complement strand
GGATTGCAGGAGTTCATATGGGATGGTCGGGACGACGCAGGCGTACATCTGCCGCCAGGCGCGTATCTTGCGGAAATTACCGCCGTCAGCGCGGATGGTCAGGTTGCACGCGCCGTCGCGCCGATTATCGTCAGGAGGTAGCAACGATGCGCATTCGGTTTGGATTACGGAGTTGGTGTTATGCGCTGCTGGTTGTGGCGGGCGCGTCGGTGATTGCATGTGGCGGTGGTGGAGGTGGCGGAGGCGGTGGCGGCGGGGGCAACGGCACAGCCGACACTACACCTCCCGTCATCGGCTCGATAGCCGTCTCACCCAGCCTGCTGACCGTCGGGGCACAGGGGCAAATCGAGGCGGAGGTCTACGACCTGCAAAGCGGGGTGCAAGCCGTGCTGGCGGTGGTGACCTATCCCGACAATAGGCAGGCAAGCGTCATCTTGCAACCTACAGGCAACGGCGCGCGCTATCGGGGTGTGTTCGCGGCGCAGTGGACGCCCAACAGCGTCAGTCAAGCACGGGTGGAGGTGCAAGCCACTGACGGCGTGGGCAACCGTGCCAGCCGCGAGCAGACGGTGCAGGCGGTTGCCCAGCCCCCTGCGCCGCCGTTTTAGGATGCATGGCAATCAGCTGCAGCGACGCCGCACGAGCCCTATCAGCCCCAAGCCAAGCGCAATCAGGCTCGCAGGCTCAGGCACAGTATCCAACAGGAACGCTTCTGTGCGCAGGGTCGTCGCGTTCCAGCCATATCCGACGATGTAGCGCCCGTCTGCCGAAATTGCCCGCGCGTATTCGAGGACTGAGTAATCGGTCAGCAGGCGTGCATACACGAGATTGAGGTCTTCCATGCCACGCTGTGCAGTCCATCGGAACGCGCGCTCTTGACCTTGTTCATCTCTCATCCAGCCGACCACGATGGAACCGTCCGAAGAGACCCCCCACGCTTCGCTCATGGAACTGTTCAGGGTGTCGAGGTTCTCCATCCCCGTGGTAGGCGTCCAGCGGAAGGCGCGTACTCGTCCTGATGCGTCGTGCGACCAGCCGACAACAACATCGCCGTTTGCTGAGACACCATACGCTGTGCTCCACGCGCCGCCCAGTGTGCCGAGATTTTGCATTCCGTCGGTCTCCGTCCAACGGAAGGCGCGCTCGTGCGCCCCATCCCACGCGCCACCGACCACGACGGAGCCGTCGGTGGAGACAGCATACGCAGCGCCCCACGCGCCGCCCAGCGTGCCGATGTCTTGCATGCCTGTGTCAGGCGTCCAACGGAACGCGCGCCTGCGCCCTTGACTCTCAACCCAGCCGACAACGACATCGCCGTTTGCCGAGACACCGTAAGCCATGCTCGCCGTCCCACCCAGCGTGTCGATGTTTTGCATGCCTGTATCGAGCGTCCACCGAAAGGCGCGCTCACGCCCCTGAGAGGCATCCCAACCAACGACGACTGTGCCCCCAGCCGACACGCCGGTAGCTGTGCCCCAGCCCACCAGCGTACCAAGGCTCTGCATGCCGTTCGATGCCGTCCAACGGAAGGGAACATAGTGATTCGCTGGTGCCCACGACCCACCAACAACTGTCGAGCCGTCCGGAGATATGCTATAACCGTAGCTGGTAGATCCACCTAAAGTACCCAGCCAAGTCAACCGCTAAGTCCAACCGATGTTCATCCAGAACGACAGCACCAACGCGCCTACGAGCGCATTCACTCGCAAGAGAAGGTTCCGTGCCATAGTGCGCCTCCTGATTTCACGCGCCGCCAAGTGGCAGCACGCTGTCTCAAGCGAAATTATACACCATCTCCCACCACTGTACCTGCCGCTTCCCACACGCCTTGCGCAGCAGGAGTCCTCGCGCAGGGGGTGAAATTGCAACCTGCTATGCACTTCCCGAAAGGCTTCCTTTGGGGCGCGGCGACTTCGGCGTATCAGATCGAAGGCTCGCCGTTGGCGGACGGCGCAGGGGCGTCCATTTGGCATCGGTTTAGCCACACGCCAGGCACAACGCTCAACGGCGACACAGGCGATGTAGCGTGCGACCACTATCATCGCTGGCGAGAGGATATCGAGTGGATGCGTCGGCTGGGGCTAAACGCCTACCGCTTCTCGGTGGCGTGCCCCCGTGTGCTACCGACAGGACGCGGCGCGGTCAACCACAAGGGGCTGGATTTCTACAAGCAGCTGGTGGATGGACTGCTCGGCGCGGGCATCACGCCGATGATTACGCTGTATCACTGGGATTTGCCCGCCGAGTTGCAGGATATGGGCGGCTGGGCGAACCGCGACTGCGCCAAGTGGTTCGCCGACTACGCCTGCTTGATGTTCCGTGCGTTGGGCGACCGTGTGCGTCTGTGGGTGACGCTGAACGAGCCGTGGGTGGTGGCGACACTGGGTTACCTGTGGGGGCAGCACGCGCCTGGAATGCGCGACATCGGCGCGGCGGCGAAGGTGGCGCACCACTTGCTACTGGCGCACGGCAAAGCAGTGCAGGCGTTGCGCGGGCTGGGGCTGCCCAACGCCCAAATCGGCATCGTGCTGAACCTTAGCCCCCAACACCCTGCCAGCGACAGCCCGCAAGACGAGATGGTCGCTACACTCTGGCACAACTTCGTCAACCGCTACTTTTTAGACCCAATCTTTCGCGGCGAGTATCCCGACCCCGTGCTTTACTTCACGGGCGAGTTCGTACCCTATGTTGCCCCTGACGATATGGCGATTATCCGCACGCCCATCGATTTTCTGGGCGTGAACTACTACACGCGCAGCGTCATCGCCTACGACGCCAGCGACCCCACAGGCTCGCGCACCGTGTACCAAGCAGGCAAGCTGCACACCGAGATGGGCTGGGAGGTCTACCCCGAAGGGCTGTACGAAATCCTGAAGTGGGTTCACGACGAGTACGGTTCGATACCGCTCTACATCACCGAGAACGGCGCGGCGTTCCCCGATGCGCCCGATGCGCAGGGTGAGGTAGACGACCCGCTGCGCGTGGACTACATCCGCGCCCACTTGGAGCAGGCGCACCGTGCGTTGCGGGAGGGCATCCCCTTACGCGGCTACTTCTACTGGTCGCTGATGGACAACTTCGAGTGGGCGTTCGGCTACAGTAAGCGGTTCGGGTTGCTATATGTGGACTTCGAGACGCAGCGGCGCACGATGAAAGCCAGCGGACGCTGGTACGCCGAGTTCATCGCGACCCAGCAGGGCGGCTAATGGCACGAAATGTGCTATAATGTGGAACGCGACTGTACGGCGCATCGTCTATAGATTTAGACGCGCCGCTGTGGGGAGAAACCGATGCGAGCATTACGGAAGCCGATGAGCCTGTTGGTTCTGTGTTTGGCGCTGGTGGGGCTCCTTGTGGCACAGGAACCTGCGCCCGAACAGCCCACCCTCTCGCCGCGCGACCAGCAGGAAGTGGAGTTCGGCAAGAAGGTCGTCGCCGAAATCGAGAAGCAATACAAATTTATCACCGACGCCGAACTGGTGGAGCGTGTCAATCGGATTGGACAGACGCTGGCGGAGATCGCCCGCCGGACCCAAACTGAGGCGCGCTACGGCGAGTCGGGACCTGCGCCGTTTCAGTACACCTTCCGTATCATCGACGAAAAGGATGTGAACGCCTTCTCGGTACCTGGGGGCTTCATCTTCGTGAACAAGGGGCTGCTGGAATTCGTGTCCAGCGACGACGAGTTGGCGGCGGTACTGGCGCACGAGATTGCGCACGCGGCGCATCGGCATGTGATGAAACTCATCCGCGACGACGCGAAGGTGCAGCAGAGCGTGCTGCTGCCCGCGTTGCTGGTGGGGGTGTTCGGACGGCTGCCGTCGCAGGACTTTGCGGGACTGATGACGGGCGCGCAGCTATACCGCATCGCCCGCGTGAGCAGTTTCAGCCAAGAGGCGGAGACCGATTCAGACCTGACCGCGCTGGAGTACCTGCGCCGCTCGCCGTATAACCCCGTAGGGCTACTGGTGTTTATGGAGCGGCTGGCAGCGGAGGAGCGCAAACGCCCCCAGATCGACTGGGGAATCTTCCGCACGCACCCGATTACCCGTGAGCGTGTAGAGACCATCAAGCACGCCCTGCAAGAGTATGGCATTCCCATCCGCCGCCGCGAGGTCAGCCCCGCGCTCGCTGTCCACGCGCTGATGGAGAACAAGGAGCAACCTGACGGGCTTTATACCGTGCAGTTCGAGAAGATTCGCATCTTCACGCCTGCGCCGCATGCAGAGTTGGGCAGTTCTCGTGCGCGTGCCGAGCGCATTGCGGGGCTGCTCAACACGCTGCTGGATGACGGGGTGCAACTGTTCGAAGTGCAACTGAGCGATGACCGACGCGCCGTGCTGGTGAAAGGGCAGGAGGTGGTGCGCGTGATGGACGAGGATGCCCAGCTTGCAGGCAAGCCCGCTGAAGCCGTCGCCGCAGCCGCGCGTGAAGCCATCCGTCGCCTGCTCTGGAGTGACGCTGTGCGGATGAGTTTTTAGTCGATCAAGCAGGCGTTCCACGCAGCGACCTGCGCGATTTGTCGCCAGTACGCGCTGGGCTGTCCGCTTGCATCAAGTGCGCCGCCGTTGCGTTCGGTCGCCTGCAACGGAACCTGCAGCGCAATCACATACGGCTTGCTGAGCGCAATCAGGCATGCGCCCTCCAGCCACGCCAGCGGCTCCGTGCGCGAGAAGACGCCATAGCCTTCCTCAGGCGGCAGGCTGAGGGTCAGGTGAATCGGCTTGCCCAGCTCGCCGTAGCGTTCCAACAGTTGGTCGAGGTCGTAAAGTGCGCCGTCGTACCACTGCCACTCGAGATGAATCGCTTCGTAGGGAGTGCCCGTCTCAGCGCACGATTCCAGCAGGGCATACGGACTGCTTGGCTCGTAGTAGCCGTGAACGCCGTGCAGCAGGCGCACGATGCCGAAGTCGGTCGCTCGCGCCACTTCGCACAGCGCGCCAATCTGCTGCGCGACGCGCTCGGTGGGTTCGCTGTGGTGCAGGTTCGCGGCGATGTTCCAGTAGCGCACGCTGCCCCTATAGGTGGCGACGGTCTCGCGGAGCGCGTCTTCAGCACGAGGGCGAAGGTCGCCCTCCGTCCAGAACGCGGCGACGGCAGCGCGAATACCCTGTGCGTGCTGGATTAGCGCGCGCCAGTCATCGGATGGCTCTACAGTGCACAAGGTGATGAGATTCAGCGGAGGCGATAGGGCAGGGAAGGGGATGTCGGCAGGCGCGTTCGTCCAGACTCCCCACAAAAACGCTGTGTGCCCGTGCATCCGCTCTAATCGGGCGCGCGCGAGGCTCACAGCGCCCGCTTCGGCGGCAGCGACGCTTGCCGCGAGGCACTCCCCCCACCGCTGCTCGGTTTGCCGCGCCTGCGCCAGCTGGATGTGCTGTTGGGCGGTTTCCATCGCCACACCGCGCCGTGCGTACTGCTTGACCAGTGTGCTTGCCGCCTTGAGGTAGCGCGTCGCCAGAGCAGGCTCCAGTGTCAGCGTGGGTTGGCGCGCGGTGAACCCATTCGCCCACAGGTAGATGCGCCCCACCCCCTCCAAGCGGGCAGGGTACGCCACGCCGAACGGGGCAGGGGGCAACTCGGCGACTGCGCCGACGCTCGGCGGCGGCAGGCGCAGGGCGTCCCCCGCGCTGTTCGTCCAGCGGAGCAGCGACCAATTGTCCACCAAGCCCTCTGTGCGGATCTCCAACAGGTTCACACCCTCTATTTTCGGTTTTTCGCAAACAAAACTACAGGGACTATACCTCAGACCGTTCGGAAGCAAGGCGTTAGTCGCTCGCATTGCGTTGAATTTACCCCCGAACCTACCTTCACTCCTAACGATTCTTCGAACACCCTCCACCCCCCCTTGACAAAGCCGCCTATGATGTGGTATACTCCCATTAGGCTATTAGACCTAAGTGGTTGAATAGCCTGAATACAGCGTGTAAACAGACGGAGGCAACACGATGCGAGAGACGCAGGAGAGCTTTACGCCGATGGGCGCGGTTGCATTTTTCATCACGATGATCTTCGTGTACGCGCTGGTATGGCTCACGACCTACGGCGTGCTGCTTAAGTGGAGGTGATTCTATGGATCGGTTCGAGAAACGCGCGATGGCGTTAGCGTTGTCGCTGGTGATGATGTTCTTCGGGCTGGTGGTGTACGCCGCGAAAGGGCTTCAGGCGGATTTGCCGACCTGTCTGCCAAACGCACGGTTATTTGAGCGTGGGCGTGTCGTGGAGATCGGTCCCAATCGCTATCAAGTGGATGCCGTCGCCTACATGTGGGGCTTTGACATGGGCACGGTGAACCAGATTAAGCTCCCGCGTGGCGCGGTGGTGGACTTCTATGTCACCAGTCGCGATGTGATGCACGGCTACCACATCGACAAGACGCTGGTGAACCTGATGGCGATTCCAGGCGCAGTGACCTACTCCCGTGTGAAGTTCGACAGGGCAGGGGAGTACCAGATTATCTGCCATGAGTATTGCGGGCTGGGGCACCAGAACATGGCAGGGAAAGTGATTGTGGAGTAAGGAGGCAAGCCATGCAAATCACAGGCGATTACTTGAAGAGTGTTGCTGTGGGCAGTGCCCAGAGTCGCAGTGGAGACGCCGTGCAAGCCACTGGTGCAATACGCTTTATTCTGCTCAGCCAGTTGATTATCCCGTTCATCTTGCTAATCTTGGGCGTGTTGCTGGGGCTGTACCAAGTGCTGGCGCGCGCGGGGATTATCCGCTCGGCGGACATTTTCGGGATTAAGTACTATCAGGGGCTGACCCTGCACGGCGTGATTAACGCGATTGTGTTCACGACCTTTTTCGCAGTGGCGTTTGGGAATGCGATTATGCTGCACCAGCTCAAGCGTCCGTTGAAGGTCGGCGTACAGTGGGCGTCGTGGCTGCTGATGGTGGGCGGGACGCTGATGGCGGCGTGGGCAATGCTCACGGGGCGCGCCACCGTGCTGTATACCTTTTACCTGCCGATGGTCGCGCACTGGACCTTCTATGTGGGCGCGACGCTGCTGCTGATTGGCTCAATCCTACCGTATTTCCTTGACTGGATCCCCAACACGCTCGCTTGGCGACGGGAGAACCCCAACGCGAAATTGCCGCTGGCAGTGCTGGGCAACTTGGTGAACTTCACGATGTGGTTCCTGATTATCCTGCCGTTGGCGGTCACCGTGTTGTTCCAGATGCTGCCGATGTCGCTGGGGCTTGCCAGCGAGGTGAACCCGCTGTTGTCGCGCACGCTGTTCTGGTTCTTCGGGCACGCGCTGGTCTACTTCTGGCTGCTGCCGTCGTACATCATGCTCTATACGATGCTGCCGAAGCTGGCGGGCGGCAAGCTCTACTCGGATCCTGCGGCGCGGTTGGCGTTCCTACTGTTCCTGCTGTTCTCGATTCCCGTCGGGCTGCACCACCAATACACGGAGGGCGGCTTGAGCAGCGGCTGGAAGCTCTGGCACGCGTTTCTCACTTTTATGGTCGCGCTACCAAGCTTCATCACAGCGTTCACGGTCGCGGCGTCGCTGGAGCATGGCGCGCGTCAAAACGGCGGACAAGGCTTGTTCGGCTGGTGGAGCAAGCTGCCGTACTGGAGCAGGGAAGGGGACAAGTGGCTGTTCGCCTACTTCATCTCAGGGCTGATTCTGTTCCTGTTCGGCGGCATCACGGGCATCGTGAACGCCTCGTACAGTTTGAACTTGGTGGTGCATAACACCGCGTGGATAGTGGGGCACTTCCACACGACGGTCGGCGGGCTGGTGACGCTGAGCTTCTTGGGGATGACGCTCTACCTGGTGGCGCGGCTGCGCGGGGTGGATGTGAAAGCGAAGCCGTTCGCGCTGGCAGCGCCGTACCTGTGGATGCTGGGCTTCGTGATTTTCGAGATTGCGCTCTCGATTACGGGGCTGCAGGGCGCGCCGCGTCGGAGCAATATCGGCATTAGCTACCTTGACCCCAGCAACGAGCTGCTCTATCGCCCAGACTGGCTCTTCTGGTCGCATGTGGGCGCACTGGGCGGCGCGCTTGCGGTGGTTGGCTTCCTGAGCTATGTTGTCTCGCTGGTGGGCACGCTGTTTGCCAAGCCTGTGCGCGCGCCTGAGATCGATTTCCCCATCGCCGAGGCGCTGCACGACACCCCAATACCTCTCGTCGTGAACCTGCGTCCGTGGGTGACGGCGACGCTCGCGCTCATCGCCATCTCCTACACTTACCCCCTCTATGAATCGATGACGCGCGGCGTGATTACCAAAGTGCCTGGCTACCAGAGCATCGAGAGCAACCTCGTGCCGCAACAGACGCTACGGGAGCAAACGAAACTGCCATGAGAGCCATCCGACTTGCTGGATACCTCCTGTCGTTCACGCTGGGATGCTCTGCCTTCGGGCAGGGCGTCCCACCCGACCTGAGTAAGACACTGGGAACCACCCCGCCCGATGTGAAGTTCGTCGACACGCAGGGGCGCGCCTTCAAGCTTAGCGACCTGAAGGGCAAGCCCGTGATTCTCAGCCCAATCTACGCGGGCTGTCCCAGCGCGTGCATCGTCATTAGTCGTAGCGTGAAGAAAACTCTCTTAGAGTTAAACTTAAACCCAGAAACCTATACCGTTCTGACCTTCACCTTCGACCCGAAGGAAGACCTCGCCGATATGAGAGGTTTTCAGCAAAAACATCAACTTAACGCCTCGAACTGGCGGGTTGCCTATGTGCCTGACGACGACGCGCTGTTCCAGTTGCTGGACGCCATCGACTTTCGCTTCACCTATGTATCGGAAATCGTGAAAGACCACCCGAACCTGCTGGTGTTTCTGGACAGCGAGGGAGTCATCCGCCACTACGAGTTTGGTCTGGAGTTCACGCCTGCACAGTTGGAGCGCGGGCTGCGGATTGCACGCGGGCAATACACGCTTTGGGAGCGCATAAGCGACTGGATTTTCCCGATTGGCGCAGTCGGCGTGCTGGCGACAGGCGCGTGGCTGATGTTGGGCGGACGCCGTAAGCGATGGTTGCACTGAAGTCAGTGATATAATTCAGTCAAATGGTTGCGAGGGGATGAATCGCTATGACGAAGCTACTGGACTTAGGAGCGCGGACAGATTACGCCGTGAAAGCGCTCGCGCTGTTGGCACAGCGCGGCGAGGGCGCCATCGTCACGGTCAAGGAGATGGCGGAGGAGACGGGCATCTCGCAGCACTTCCTGTATAACATCTTCGATGACTTGGCGAAGGCTGGGATTGTGCGCTCCTTTCGTGGGGTCAAGCGGGGGTTCGCGTTGTGCCGCCCGCCCGAAGACATCACCTTCTACGACATCGTGTCGGCGGTGGAGGGGCTGATTGAGAAGCCGCACTGCTTGTTGGATCGCACGCGCACCTGCTCGGCGATTAATCCGTGCGCGGCGCACTTTTTCTGGGTGGGGCTGCGCGACTATGCGGAGCAGTCGATGCGCGAGTTGACGCTGGCGCAGATCGCCCGCAAGACGCCGTTCAAGTAGGGCGGTAGCGGCGGAAGTCTATAACACCCTGCGAGTAGACGCCCTTGACGACCGACTCAACGCCCTCGCGTTGTGCGATTTTCGGCGTCTGGCGATGCGCCCACTGCGAGCCGATTACAACGGGAGTGACGGTTAGCCCTGCGCGGCGCAGCGTCTCGGCGCGCTGCTTGGCACGGCGCACATCGTGGCGGTCTACCTTGACCGAGATCTCCGCTAACGCGACGCGCTCGCCCTTCCACCAAATCAGGTCTGCCTCCAGCGGATCGCTTGCGGGGTCTTCTTCTTCATCCAGCAGCCCTGCAGCGTCCAGCCACATGAGAATCTGTTGGCGCACCGACGCATCGTCGCGGGGCGAGCCGCCTTGACCCATTCCGAAAATGCGCCCCGCGCGCTGAATTATAGGGCGCTCATAGTCGTCGCCCTTGCGCCGTGCAACTTCGCCCCGCTGCCATCGCTGCAACTCCATCACAGCAGGCTCAATCCGATTGACGATGGGTTCAATCCGATTGACCACAGGCTCAATCCGATTGACGATGGCACGAAGTTCACTCACGGCTGCCTCTAACGCCTCGACACGCTCTGGTAGCTGGAGCAGCGGCTCTATCTTTTCGGGCAACTGCAGCAGGGGTTCCACCTTTTCTGGGAGTTGCAGGAGAGCGTCCGTAAGGATAAGACGGCGCAGAGTCTCCTGCAATTCAGGGTCAGCTTGGAACAAGCGGCGAAGCGTGCGGCTGGTCAAAAACGCACGGGCGAACTCCAGCTGCAGGTCGTCATCGCCTTGCAGCAGTCCAACAATTTCCTGAATCAGTTCGCTGGCGCGCGCCTTCCTTTTGAATTGTACCCGCTACTCCTCGCGCTTGGGCTGGAACGCCATCCGTGCGCGCACGACTTCGCCGACCTGCTCGATGGGGTGCTGTGCGCTGGCTTGCTCCAGTGCGTGGAACACGGGGCGTCCCGCAAGGTTTTCGAGGATCCACTCGCGTGCAAACGCGCCTGTCTGAATCTCGTGCAAGATCTGGCGCAGGGTGTCGCGCGTGTGGGCGTCAACGATTCGGGGCCCGCGCGTCATCGCTCCGTAGTGCGCCGTGTCGGAGATGGCAAACTCCATCCCGCGGATGCCGCTCTCGTAAATCAGGTCGGTGATGAGCTTGAGTTCGTGCAGGCACTCGAAGTAGGCGACTTCGGGCGCGTAGCCTGCCTCTACCAGTATTTCGAACGCAGCGCGTATCAAGGCAGGCACGCCGCCACACAGCACGGCTTGCTCGCCGAACAGGTCGCACTCGCACTCTTCGCGGAAGGTGGTCTCGTAGACGCCTGCACGTGTGCCGCCCAGCGCGCGGGCGTAGGCAAGTGCAATCGCCTTCGCCTCGCCCGTGTAATCCTGATAGACAGCAATCAGGCAGGGCGCGCCGTGCCCCTGCACATAGAGCCGCCGCAGCTGCGGACCGACCGCCTTCGGCGAGACCATCAGCACATCGATGTCGTCGGGAGGCGTGATTTGCCCGAAGTGGATGTTGAACCCGTGTGCGAAGCCGAGTGCGTGCCCTGCGCGGAGGTGAGGCGCAATCTGCTCAGCGTATAAGCGCGGCTGCTGCTCGTCGTTGACTAGCAGCATCAACACATCCGCCTGCTGCACGGCGTCGGGGACGAGGCAGACAGGGAACCCGTCTGCCTGCGCCCGCTCCCACGATAGCCCGCGCCGCGCACCGACAATCACGCGAATACCGCTGTCGCGCAGGTTGAGCGCGTGCGCGTGCCCTTGCGAGCCGTAGCCGAGGATGGCGACCGTGCGGTTCTGCAGGGGCGCCAGCGGGGCGTCCGCGTCGGTGTAGACCTGTGCCATCAGGCGTCGCCCTCCTTCAGCGCGGGTTGCGGTTCGGGGTCGGCAGGTGGTTTTGGGCGCGACGGCTCGGGCTGCGCCTCGCGCTGGATGCGCACGCGCACGGTCACCTCGCGCACGCCCAGAATCTCGACGCCGGGTGGGGGCTTGAGCGGCACGCGCATCTCGGCGTCGCGGGTCTTGTTGCGCAGCGAGATGGGCGCGGTCTCGATGACATTGATCTGCGCCAGCCGTGCGGGGCTGCCACGCAACTGCACCGACACAGGCTCCACCGAGAACCAAATCACGCGGTAGGGGAAGGGGGGCAGGTCATCGAGGCGCGGGCTGACAGGCACGGTCTTGGAGGTCGGCTGTGGGATAAGGCGCACCTTGAGGCGCACCGCGGCAGGCGCAATCTGCACGCCCATCACAGGCTCACCGCGCTCGTCCACAGGCGTGGGCGCGAGTTCCAGCTCGAGGTCGCCCTGCAAGCCTGTCATGTCGAAATTGAGTTGCACGCTGCGCACGCGCCGCACTTGGGACGCCGCGCCCGTGATGCGCACGCTGTTTGGATCGGGAATCGCCTCTGCCAGCACCTCCTGCAGTTCAGGAATGCCCGTAAGATTCACACGCACAGGGAACTGACGGCTCAGGCGCGGCTCAAGCGTCACCCGCACGACGGGACGCTCCAGGGTCAGCGTGAGCGACTCGCGCCATTCGGCGGGGTAGTCCAGTTTGAGGGCGAGGCGGTTCTCGCCAGGCTTAGCGCGGCTGAGGTCTACAGCGGCGCGGATCTGTTCCGCGCGCGTTTGTTCCACGACCTCGCGCACGCCGCGCACGATGACCCGCGCGCGCGGAGCGCCCTCTAAGCGCACCTCGTAGTTCGGCGGCGCGTTCAGCAGCTCGATGGGAACCTCATAGACGCGCTCGATCACGGGGTGCAGCTGCGACTGCACATAGAGCGCCAGCAGCACCGCCGTTGCCAGCGCGCCGATTTTCTCCAGCAGGTTCTCGCGCCACCGCATCGCCTGCAAGTGTACCCGTTAGCCGCGCCATTCGCCCCGCGCCACCGCAGGCACGAAAGTTTCCAGTTCGGGGCAGGGCAGGGGAACAGTCGCGCCGCGTTCCGCGCTCAGGTACGCCGCCATCAGCAGCTCGGTAATCCGCGCGCCGTACTCCAGCGTGCAAAACGGCGTCTGACCCGTGAGGAAGCACTCCGTGAAGTAGCGGTTCTCGGCGAGGTAGCCGTAGGCGTGCGCCTCGTCCGCGAGGTAGGGCATCAGCCCTTGCTCGGCGTTCTGCTTCTCCACAAGGTCTTCGCCCGCCTCGCCTTGAACCGAGCGGCTGAAAAAGATTTCGCCCTCGCCGCGCAGCGTGTTAATCGCCAGCATGTATTCGGGTCCCAGCACTTCGAAGGTCAGGCGCAGCCCTGGACCGACGAAACACCACGAGGTGCTGGCTTCCACCATCGCCTTGTTGCCCGATGGGGTGCGGAACTCGATACGGGCGGTGGCGTAGTCTTCGGCGGGCGATTTGGTGTAGTCCACTTCCATCTCGTGCGCGTAGGTCTCGCGCAGGCGTCGAGCGTATTCAGGGCGCGCCCACTTGAGGCACGCAATCTGCGCCGAGACGGAGCAGGGGAGCAGGGCAGTGAGCGGCTGGTCGGGCGGGGTGAGTGCGTACCAGCCTGCGGCGACGCTGTGGCACATCATGTCGTTCAGCACGCCGCCGCCCTGCAGGTCGCCTCGCCAGAACCACGCGCGATGCGGGCCGCTATGTTCCTCCGCGCAGCGCGCTAAGTACGGCTCGCCCGCAACCGCCGCGCCCCGACGCCAAAGCAGCTCCTTGCCGCGCACCAACGCAGGCGCGAAGAGCTGGTTCTCCAAGTAGCCGTGTGGGATGCCCGCCTCCGAAACCGCGCTCAGAATCTGGCGCGCCTCGCGCAAATTGCGCGCGAGCGGCTTTTCCACCGCCAGCCCCTTGAGCGTCGCGCGACCCGACCGCACCTCGTCGGCGATTGCCTCGATGAGTTCCACGCGCACATAGTTCGGCGCAAGGAACCAGATGGCGTCTACCTCTGAGTCGCGCACCAGCTCGCGCACATCGGTATACACCTTCGGGTTGCCAACGCCCAGCGACCGACAAAACGCTGCCAGTTCGGAACCTTTTGCGGGGTTGGTCGTCATAATTGCTGTGATTTCGGCGTGGCGCACGCTGGTGAACGCCTGTGCGTGGAACCGCGCCACAAACCCGCTGCCGACAAAGCCTATCCGTAAATGGCTCATGGGCGCGAGTTTCGGCAGTTTTTTCTGAATTCCTGCCTGCAGATTAGCAGGAAAGGGCAGGGGCATGCCAAAATAATACGCAGGAGGCGAACTGTGACGATGAGACGCTGGACGATTGGAATCACTGCAGTGATAGGACTTCTGGGCGCGTTTGCTCAGCCCCCCATAACCGAGCCGCTCCTCACGGGCGCGCCATGGCCCACTTGGGGACGGGATATGCGCCGTAGCCACTTCGTGGACGACTTGGCGGGTCCGAACACACCCGCCGTGCTGTGGTTCCGTTTAGGCGGTGCGCTTGAGGAGCCTGCCATCCCCGGCGACAGCCTGTGGGTTCCGCAGCACCCGGCGCAAGGCGCACGCTACACGCGCTATACTTTCTATGACCCCGTTATCGGGCGTGCGACAGGCTCGTTCGGTCCCTTCTGGGGACAGCCATCCACGCCGATCTTCCTCAACGCGGCGGTTTTTATCGTTGACAACAACTTCAATCTTGTGTTTCCACCTGTTGAATGGCTAGCGCTCATGCTTTCAGGCGGGCAGTACGAGTGCTTGCTCTACAGTCCCAGCCCTGTCTTTGGGGTGCCAGATGTTTTCTGGACGATTCGGGGCATTCCTGCGTATCGCACCAGCTTCGGCGCATTCACGGACGGCTTCTACATCTACCCCGTGTTCGCCGATAACTTCGGGAATATCGTCTTTCTATTCTTAGCTTGGATTATCGTCGTGGACAGCAGCGGGAACATTCAGCGGGTGATTCCCGACTATGGCGGGTTCATCTTTGACCAAATCCCCTCTGCCGCGCTCAGCTCGGTCTCTTCGAACCAGAGCGGCTCGCTTCTACTGCTGGGCTTCCATAACGGGCTGGTTGTTGCTATCGACACCACCATCTTCGACTACGCTTGGTTCACCAATATCCCCACCCTAAGCGACAGTGGCAACGGTCCCGAAGTGCCCTCCGATTCCGTTGACCGCCCAATTGCCGTGACCTCGAACAACCAGACGGCGATTGTGTGCGCGTCTAACAGCGGTCGCGTGTACGGCGTGGCGATGGCGGACGGTTCGCGCCAGTGGGAATACCAAGCGGGCGGCGCGATTATGGGCGGACCCTCCATCGGTCCCGACCCGAACAACGGCAACGAAGATACGGTCTACATCGTCGTGCGCCATTCGCCGACCCAGAGCGCGATCCACGCGATTCGCGCCTCGGATGGCGAAGGGAAGTGGGTGCGCGTGCTGCCGAATGTGAGCCGATGCACACCTATAATTGATCGGAATGGCGTGCTTTACATCGGCGACGAGCGCGGCTTCTTGTACGCCATCAACCCCAACAACACGGTCAAGTGGCAGACCTATTTGAGCGCACCCATTCGCATCGCGCCTGTGATGGGTGAGTTCACTTACAACAATAACCCGACGACAATCATGTATGTGGCGGCGTCCAATCGATTCCTATACGCGATTGTCGACCAGTCGGTGCTGTCTACGGGCATCAGTCCTGGCACAGGCGTCGGCGGCTTGGGTACCGTTCCGCTTCCGGGCGGGGCGCGATAGTCTCCCTATGCGAGGGCGCATCTACGCGCCCTTGCATGCCTTCGGAATTAGGGTATAATTGGGGTGCTACGATGGAAGTTTTCCCAGAACTGCACCTCGTGCAGCGAATGGGTGGATGACCACTTTTAGACGGGATAGGCAACGATGAGAAGACGAACGCAAACCACCATCTCAACCGAGGAATCGATCGAGACTTTGACCAACGGCGCGGGCGACGCGCTCGAAGTGGAGATGCGCCCCAAGCCGAAAGAGACCGCCGACTTCAAGCAGCTCTGGCAGCAACCGCTCAGCGACCTCAAGCGGCGCGCCAAGCGTATCGGAATCAGCGACGACATCGACGATAAAGCGGAGCTGATTTACTATATCCTGCGTGCGAGCGCGAACGAACCTGGCAGCGAGTACGCTTGGGGCGTGCTGGAGATTCTGCCCGACGGCTGGGGCTTCCTGCGCCGCCACCCGAACCTGCAGAGCGTCAGCGAGGATGTCTATGTCTCGCAGTCGCAGATCAAGCGGTTCGGTCTGCGCACGGGCGACTTGGTGTTCGGCGTCGCGCGTCCACCGAAAGAGGGCGAAAAGTATTACGGGCTGCTGCGCGTGGAAGCCATCAACGGCGCGCCAGCCGACGAAGCCCGCCGACGCAAAGATTTCGAGCAGCTCACCCCGCTGTACCCGAACCAACGGCTGGTGATGGAGACCACCCCTGAAAACATTTCGGGGCGCATCATCGACCTCATCGCGCCGATTGGCAAAGGGCAACGCGCGCTCATCGTCGCGCCGCCGAAAGCAGGCAAGACCACCCTGCTGAAAAACATCGCCAACAGCATCACAACCAACCACCCCGAAGTGGTGCTGCTGGTGCTGCTGGTTGACGAACGCCCCGAAGAGGTCACCGACATGCGCCGCTCGGTCAAAGGGCAGGTGATTAGCTCCACCTTCGACGAGCCGCCCGAAAACCACATGCGCGTCGCCGACCTCGTGCTGGAGCGTGCCAAGCGACTGGTGGAGCAGGGGAAAGATGTGGTGATTCTGCTGGACAGCTTGACCCGTTTTGGGCGCGCGTCGAACCTGACCACCAGCCCCAGCGGGCGCACGCTTTCGGGCGGTCTTGACCCCGCCGCGCTGTACCGCCCCAAACGCTTCTTCGGCGCAGCGCGCAACATCGAAGAGGGCGGCAGCCTCACCGTCATTGCGACCTGTCTCATCGACACAGGCTCGCGGATGGACGAGGTCATCTTCGAGGAGTTCAAGGGCACAGGCAACATGGAATTGGTGCTCTCGCGCGACCTCGCCGAACGACGCATCTTCCCAGCGATCGATGTCAAGCGGTCGGGAACACGACACGAGGAACTGCTGTATTCCAAAGAGGAACTGATGGCAATCTGGCAACTGCGACGCCTGCTGGCGAACCAGGAAGACCTTGTGGAAGCAGCGGAGCAGCTCATCCGCCTGCTGCAACGCACGAAGTCCAACCGCGACTTCCTGATGGAAGTGGTCGCCCGCACCCGCGCAGGATAAGGAGGCTAACCATGCGCGACGACGAACGCAAGCGACCGTTCGACGAAGACCCCGATGACGAGTTCGAAGACCTCTTCGACGATGATGATTTCGAGTTCGAGTCTGAAGAGGCGGAACTCGAAGAGATAGAGGTGCAGCTGCAGCGTCTGCTGGGGGGCGAGCCGACTGGCAGCGAGCTGGAAGAGCGCGCCGCGCCCCGCTTTGACCGCGGGCGCGAGCTGGAAGTGCGCGTCACGGGCGTCTACGAGCGCATCGAGCATGGGCAGCCCCGCGCGCTGCTGGTGCAAGTGCGCGATAACTACGGGCGCACTGTGCCCATCGTCATCGGTCCGTTCGAAGCGCACGCGATTGTCTCCGCGCTCAACGACGATACGCCGCCGCGCCCGATGACGCACGACCTCACGCGCAATATCCTCACACGGCTGGGCGTGAGCATCGACCGCGTGGTCATCGACGACCTATGGCAAGGCACCTTCTACGCAAAAATCTACCTGCTGCACGGCGACGAGGAAATCGAAATCGACTCGCGTCCCAGCGACGCGATTGCGCTCGCGCTGCGCTTCCGCGCGCCTATCTACATGGCAGAGTCGGTGCTGGAAGCAGAGGGTCAGCCTGAAGACTATTAGTTAACATAATACCACTTATCAGACTCTATGCGCGCCCTCTGGAACCGAATTGTTTTCGATATCGCCTATGTGTTTTTCAAGCTGCTGTTCGCGATTACTTTTCGGTTCCCGCTGTTTGTGTGGCTGCGGATTGAGGGGCGCGCGAATATGCCGCGGCGCGGCGGGCTGATTGTGGTCGCGAACCATCTCTCGCTGGCGGATCCGCCTGTGCTGTGGTACGCCGCGCCGCGCCACCTGTGCTTTATGGGACGCGCGGACATCCCTAGCATCCCCATCGTTGGCGCAATCGCGCGGCTGGCGAAGATGGTGCCCATCAAGCAGCGCGCCCCCGACCGCACGGGGCTGAAGCTCGCCATCGAGACCGTGCAGAGCGGCGAGGCGTTGGCGATTTTCCCCGAAGGCGAACTCTCCGAGTCGCGCGACCTGCAGCCGTTTCTGCCAGGCGTGCTGCTGATTCTGCGTCAGACGCGCGCGCCCGTGCTGCCCGTCGGGATTGTGGGTACCGACCGAATCCTGCCCTACGGAAAGCTGGTTCCCAAGCCCGCGTTCGGCGTCGTGCGCGTGCGCTTCGGGCAAGTCATCCTCGCTGAGCAGATTCTGAGCCTGCCCAGCGCGGAAGAGCAGCTCGCGTTTCTGGAGGAGCAGGTCGCCCGCCTATCAGGACAGCGCAGGGCGCGCGCCTGCCACGAGTGAAGTAGGTAAAATTGATGAGTTAGCGATGGAGACGCACGCACAATCAGGCGACTGGCGTATCACGACGCGCGGCGCGGCAATTCTACAGTCGCGCTTCCGCACGCTCGCGCGCCCCGCAACGCCGTTCGAGCTGATGGACGATGCCGTCAGCTACTACCGCGAAAACTTCCGCCCGCTATTCACGATTTCGCTCTGGGTCTACCTGATTCCAATCACCGTCTCGATTCTGCTGTTGATTCCGATGCTCCTGATTGACGCGCGCAACGCAGGTGGCTTTTGGGTAGCGATAGTTTTGGACTATCTGGGGCTGTTTTTGCTGTTCCCCTACCTTGTGGTCGCGCCGATGGTGCATGCGGCGTTCACCACGCTGGCGTTCCGGATGTTGGCGGTTGGCGAGCCGATTACCCTGCGGGCACTGTGGACGCGCCTCAAGCCTCGTTTCTGGAATTTGATTGCGAATCAGTTGTTAGCGGCGCTTGCGCTGGGCGGTATCTACCTTGTGCTGGGGTTTGGTTACATCCTGTTGGTGCTGGCGGTTATTTTCGGAGTGGGCGCGCTGGCAGGCGGTAGCCCGACCCTTGCAATTGTGCTGGCGTCCGTCCTCCTATTGGTTGTCACCATCCCGACGCTGGTGCTGGCAGCGATGGCAACGGTGTGGTTTGTGATGCTGCCCCAAATCATCGTGCTGGAAGAGCGCACGGATGCGATTACAGCATTCAGCCGCGCGGTGGAGCTGGTGCGCCCGAACCTAAAGCATGCCACGCTGAGCTGCCTCGCCTTTTGGGGCATATACGCAGTCTTTTCGATTGCCGTGATGAGCCTTGCAGTCATACTTCTTGGGGTTGTCATAGGCGTCATGAGTATCTATGTGGACTTCGAGCAACTCCTCGAGCGCTGGACGCTCACGCTCAATCAGGTGTACGAGTTACTTTCGTATGTGGCGTATATGTTGGTGATGCCCGCGATGTATTTGACCAGCATCCTGCTCTACTTTGACCTACGCTACCGCAATGAGGGGCTGGACATCTATGAGGCGCTGCAGCGGGGCGAGGCAGGCGTGTAGCCTATTGTGGGCTGCCCTGCTCTGTGCGTGCGTATGGGCGAGCGAGCCTGCGGACGCGCTACTTGAGGCGGAGCGCGCCCTTGAGGCGGCGTCCCGCGCACGCCCTGCCGACCGAAAAGTTTTCGTCCAACGGGCACAACGCGCACTGGCTTCCCTGCCCCAAGAGGCGCGCGAACCGCTTGAGGCGTTGCTCGACGAGGCGGCGACCGACGGCGACCTATCCGACCTCGCCCGCGCACGGCGCAGCATCCGTGCCTATCGCGAGTCGCTCGCGCCCTCCCCCACCCCGTCCCCTACCCCCGACCGCGTCAAGCAGCAACTGGACGCCATCTTCGCCGAGCCTGACATGCAGATTCCGCCCAAGTCGTTGATGGAGCGTCTGTCGGAGGCGTTCCTGAACGCGCTGGAGACGGTAGTGCGCTGGCTCAATCGGCTGTTTGGCGGGCTGGGCGGGTTCGGCGGTGGCGGGCTGGGGCAGTTCCTGCAGTGGTTTGTGATTGTGCTGCTGGTGCTGACGCTTGCGCTGGCGGTCTCGTACATCGCGGGGCGTGTGCAGTTCCGCCGTCGGGCACGCACGACGTTCGCTGCACTGGACGCTCTGCCCGACGACGCGCGCACGCTCAGCGCACGCGAGTGGCGCGAACTGGCGCGACGGCTCGCCTACGAGGGCAACTGGCAGCAGGCGTCGCGGGCGTACTACTTGGGCACGCTGCGCCTGCTGCACGAGGCGAAACTGCTGGACTATGACCCCGCGCTCACCAACTGGGAGCATCTGCAGCGGTTGCACCAACCGCCGCTCGCTGCCCTGCTCCCCTCCCCTACTCCTCTGCCCGACCCTGCCCTGCGCGAGGAGGCGTACCAACAGTTGCGACCCATCACGCTGCTGTTCGATTCCATCTGGTACGGCGGGATGACCCCCGACGAGGCAACCTGCCGCCAGTTCGAGGCGGCGTTCGACGCGCTCTACAGGAGGCTGGAGGCGCATGCAGTTCCTGCGTGAGCGACTGGGGCTGGTGCTGCTAATTGGCGTGGTGGCGGCGATGCTGCTCTATTCGCTGCGGCTGGCGCAAGAGGCGCGCGACCCGCGTTTCAGCCCCCTGCCCCTCAGTTATAGCCAGCACCGCTACGGCGTCAAGGGCTTCGCCCGCCTGCTGGAGCGCAACGGCTACACCGTGCGTTCGCTGAGGCGCACTTACCGCCGCCTGCCTAAAGACGCCGATATGCTCGTCATCTTCCCACCCCCCTTCCGACTGGACGCCAGCAGCGCAAGCGGCGACTGGAGCGCGGAGGATGCTGACGCGCTGGACGCTTGGCTGCGTAAGGGCGGGCGGCTGCTGCTGTTCAGCGGGGATTCGCGCCTGCCCGAATCGCTGCGCGGCGACGGTCGCAACCGCCTGCCGATTACGCTGTTCCCCACCGACCGCTTGCTTGACGCCCAGCCCATTCTGCCCGCGCCGTGGCTGGACGGCATCCAGCGCGTGCGACTGGGCGACCAGCGCGCGAACCTTTCGCCCCGCAAGGAGCGCTGGGTACCCCTGCTCCACACGGGCGGGACGGTGGAGGCGGCGCTGTGGTACTACGAGAAAGGCGTCGTGTTCGAGTGTACCGACTGGCAGTGGCTGACCAACGAGCGGCTGCGCGAGGCAGACAACGGCGCGTTCATTCTGGCGGTGGTGCGCAAGATGCTCCCCAAGGGCGGCGTGGTCTACTTCGACGACGCAGGTCAAGGCGACTTGGAGCTCGAGGTGGGCGCGCCGCGCGGCTTCTGGGGCATCGCGCCGATGGGCGTGCGCATCGCCTTCGCGCACCTGATGCTGGTCACGCTGGTGGCGTTCTACTCGCTGGGCAAGCGGTTCGGGCTGCCCCGCCCGACCCCGTCGCGCGCCCCTGCGCTCAGCGAGTATGTGGACGCGCTCGCAGGCGTCTACGAGCGCACGCGAGCCGTTCAACCCGCCTTCGAGACGATTCTGGACGATGTGCGCCGTCGGCTCTGCCGTCGGCTGGGACTGCCTGCAGGCGCGACGCTGCTCCAGCTCATCCAAGCCCTGCCACCCGACTCGCCGCTGCGCGACGCGCTCGTGGAGGCGCACCGCGCCCTTCAGAACCCGCAACTCACCCCCGACGAGGCGCTACACCTCCTGCGGCGGATTGAGGCGGCTGATCACTAACCCGTTGCTGCCCATCGGATAGTACCCGCTCGGCTCGCCCGTCGCCGTCATCATCAGCAACTCACCGCCTGAATACCGATACTGCTGGTGCTGATTGTACCCCAGCGCGTTGCCTGCAGGCAAATAATCCTCCACACTGACCCAGCTACTGCCGCCCATCGCCGATTGTACACCCGCATCGGTACACCACCACACCCTATTCGGCAGATATACCGATACTCCTACTGATTCAGCACATCCTGCTTCCACACCCGAACGCCATCGCTGTTGTACCCATACTCATACGCCACCTGCACACCGCCAGCCCCGTAGTCCCGCTCTATCTTTACCAATCGACCCTCCTCATCATACCCAAACACACGCGCATAACTGTTCGGCTCATCACTTGACCAACGCGCCAAAGTGCCCTCGGGGTTCCACGCAAAACGATGCACCTCGCCTGTCCACACATCCTGCACCGACGACAACCGCCCAGACACCTCGTCGTAGCTGTACACATCCCAGTGTGTCCCGTTCAGCGCATCGTCCCGCATCACCATCGCCCGACTGCCGTTCAGATTATACCCGTAGTATCGACTGTACCACACCTGACCCGTCTTCATACAAGACTCACGGCGCGCCTGGACAAAGGCGAAATTAGGACTTAAGTCCCATTCCGCAGGGTGTGCCTGCGCGTTATAATTCGGCAGGATGGACGCGATACTCATTGCGGGAGGACGGGCGAATGCGCCGCTGTCGGAGGTCGCGGGGCACTCGGTCAAGGGGCTTTTTTCGCTGCACGGCGCGACGCTGATTACGCGCGTGCTGCACGCCCTGCA
>Ga0272449_1001693_pt1 | contig 22015 bp, 24 predicted proteins | sample YNPCB0241_FD_198679 | JGI IMG/M metagenome (GOLD analysis project Ga0272449, IMG submission 198679) | Hot spring sediment microbial communities from Yellowstone National Park, WY, United States - YNP-CB-024-1 | ecosystem: Environmental > Aquatic > Thermal springs > Hot (42-90C) > Sediment... | reverse complement strand
AAAATTGATGATTTTTCACCGTCTTTGAATACACCTCAAAATAGTTTTTCACAAAAAGAAAATTATCATCAAAGAGATAGTTCTTCTCAATATTTAAAACAATTTAATTCACAGGAAAAAAATTGTTCACCAAACAACAACTCTTTACCAACAAATAACTCCTCTCATTGTTCACCATCTCTTAACCTTCAGAATGATAATTCACCTGAAAACAATTCTATCTATGACAACAACACCACAGAAAGTTCACCATCTCTTAACCAACCAGATAATAATCGTTCACCACAAAATAACCCTATCTATGACAATAACAACTCACAATGTTCACTCTTCAATGTTCACCAATTTAAAAAAGAAAAAGAAAAGTTTTCTTATAATCTTTCAAAAGAAAAAGAAAAAAATAATAATCAAAAATTTATAAATAAATTTTTAGGATTTCAAGATCTTGAAATCCTCGATATCTATAAATATCAAAAAGAGATTTTAAAAATATACCTTAAATATGGAGGAAGATTAAGAGAGAGCGACATAAAATATGGAAAAGGTGTTCTATATTATGCAACCCCAAAGCAATTTGAAGCAATTCTTCTTAAGGTGATTAGAGAGAAAAAAGGCGAAATCCCACCAATTAGTTACATCTATAGAGTTTGTGAGAGGATGGATTTAAAGAATAGAAAAATAAAAGAAACCCCAAAACTCTTTGATAATAGTAAAAATTCAAAAAACAAAAAAGAAAAACCCTCTTTTGCTGATGATGAAGAAGAGTATAGACCATTAACTTCATCATTCTCATATATGGGTTTAACAGGTGAAGAGGCGCTCAAAGCATTCTTTGGTGAATGTTATAAAAGAGAGAACTTCATAGGAGCAATCTAAAATGGATGAGATCAAAAAAATGATAGATGAAATAATTAATGATATCCAGAAAAGAAGAAGCGAGATTAAAGAGATTCCAAAAGTTCCAGAAAGGTGTGAGAGTTGTTATGATGGAGAATTTTTATATAAAAACCTTCCATTTGTCTGTGAGTTTTATGGTGATATGAACTGCCAAATTTTCAGAGAGTTTTTAAAAGAAGAGATTGGAAAAATATTTTTAAACACTTCAATTGATAGGGTTGAAGAAAAGGCAAAATTAGTTCTATCAAACTATCTAACAAACATAAAAAATATGTTAAGGGATGGAAAAGGGTTAAACATCTTGGGAGATATTGGAACAGGAAAAACAAGCATAATTGTTTTAATCATTCAAAAACTCTTCAAAGAGAAACTCTCCTTTAGATACTACCACATCAAATCTTTTTTTGATACCCAATATGAAAACATAAACTTCTCTCATATTAATTTTCTCTTTCTTGATGATATTGGAGTTGAGAGTTTAAATGAAAAGGATTCACTTTATTTGAACTATGTAATTGATTTAAGATATAGATTCAAACTCCCTGTGGTTATCACATCAAATTTAAGTGAAATGGATATAAAGAAAAGATATCCAAGAGTTTTTGACAGATTGTTTAGTAGAAATGTGAAGATAATTCTTGAAGGCACATCAAGGAGGAAAAATTTATGGAACGAAACATAATAGAGCATAAATTTATTATCATTCACCATTCAGGAATTTTAAATGAAGAGAGTGACCCAAAAGGTGAAAAGCAGTGGAATGGAATTTTAAAAAACCATCAGAAAGAGTTTAAAAAGAAATTTCCTCATGCCATTGCACCATATCATTATGGAATTGGTCCAAAAGGAGATATCTTTAAAGGTCAGGATGAAAACAATTTCTGTATCCATGCAGGAGATGATTTTTATAACTATAGAAGTTTGGCAATCTGCTTTATTGGTAATTTTGAAATAGAAATTATGAATTCAAATCAATTACATGCAGGAGTTAATCTTGTAAAAGATTTGATGAGAAAATATTATATAACAGTTGAAAATGTATTAAGACATAAAGATATAATTCAAACACAATGTCCTGGAAAAAACTTCCCATGGGAAAAATTCTCAAATTACCTTCTTGATATTCCTCAATATAAATATGATGCAATTGAATTTGGATTGAAACTTGGCTTAATAAAAAACTACCACTCCCCAGATGAAGAGGTAGATTTTGGAACTCTTCTTACAATTCTAAAAAATTTCTACAAGGTTATAAGAGGTGATTGATTTGGTAAAAATAAGTTTGAATTTCATCTCAAGAAAATTTTTAATCTCAATAAGGGTGGTTTGATATGACAAAAAATGAGATAAGAGAAAAATTTATGAATGATATTGTTGAGATAACTTTAAAAGATGGAAATATCTTTAAAGGTAGAATAATTGATATTTTTTCCAATGGTCATATAAGGTTTTCAACAAAAAATGGAACTTTATATATTCCAATAGAAGAAGTTGAGGAGATGAAAATAATTGATTGATTTGAACAATAATCATTTGGTGCATCCAATGAAGAATATTTTTATTGAATTTTCCAATATAAAAACTTTATTAAAAAGGAGGTGTTTTAATTGAAAAGATTAATTATCATTGAAAAGAAAAGCGATGATGAGTTCATCGCAAAAGATGAAGAGAGGGGTGATTACATTGTTTTTAAAGGTGATGAAACAGAAACTTTCAAAACTATTGAAGAAGCAAGAGAATACCTTGAAGGGAGGTGAGATTATGGATGATATGGTTTTAAAAGAACTAAATGCTATTGAAAAACTCCTTAAAAGTTATGAGATGGTTAACAGTAGTTTGGAGAATAGGGTAAGAATTCTTGAGTTCAGTTTGAAAAAACTCAAAGAGGAGATAAGTAATTTGAAATCAAATGGATTAAAGGATGAAGAGTTAAAAAACGATTAAGGGGAGTTGGTTAAATTGGTTAAAAATTTTTTTCAAAGAAGAGATTTTAATTTGATTAAAAAAGTTTTTTTCAAGAAGATGGTTAAAATGGTAAGAAAATTTTTCACCAAATTTTATCAAATAAAATTCAATTTGTTTCTTCAACTTTTTTCTGATTTCAACTTTTTTCATGAGGAGATGTTTAAAAATGTTTAAAGAAATTGTTTTCGTATTAAAAAACTCAAATTGTTTTTTCAAATTTCAATCAAATTTTATGAATCAATATTTTCAAAAAAATTCATCCAAACAATTTTCTTTCAAAGGAGATGATTTAAATTTGGTTAAAGCAATTTTTCTCAAAGGAGACGATTTAAATTATTTCAAGTATTATCTCTCAAAGGAGATGATTTTAATTGATTGAGCCAGAATGGTTTAACTCAATTTTAGGTTTCTTTATGCCAATTCTTGTAAACTATCTCACAATGAAAAATTGGAAAAGAGAGATAAAAACTCTAATAGCAATTATAATATCTCTTCTTATAGGGTTAATATCAACTTATCTTCAAGGCCTATTCAATTTAAAAGAGGGAAACTTTTTCTATACCTTCATAGAAATCTTCACAACCTCCCAGATTGCCTATAACCTCTTCTGGAAAGGTTTATTCAATCCCTAATTTTTATGAATCTCTTTTGAAAGGAGGTGAGAAATATGGCAGTCATAGATGAAAGACATTCAATAAGAATTCTTTTTGGAACAGAGGGAAACACAAGAAGCGAAACTCAAAACTTCTTAAAGAGTTCTGCAACAGATACTCAAGTTGAGAACTTTGTCAATCAAGTTGCAAATCTTGTAAGTGACCCAATCTACACCTCATACAGAATGATAAGAAAGCAGTATGGATAAAGAAAATTGATTAAGGATGCCAATTTTAGAGACCCTTTGAGTTTTGAACTTTGAAAATTAATGAAGACAAGGAATTAATTGTTACAGGAGAAAGCAAATTTTACGACCCTTTGAATTTTGAAAATTATGAAAGGAGGTGAGAAAATTGAAACAAGTTTATATAACATTTGCAACAGAGACAGAGGGAAGAAACTATACTATGAGATTTAGAAATCCAAAAACTACTCTAACCACACAGGATATCCAGAACTTTGCTAACTGGGTTATAAATCAAAATATCTTCTTAACAAGATATGGTGAACTCACTTCCCTTGTTGATGGTGGAATAGTTGAAACAACAAGAACAGATTTAGTCCCATAATGTAGTTAAATTTTTAACTCTCACCCATACCACACAAAGAAATCTAGTCCAATAGGGTAATTAAAGGTTTAAACTCTGACCCATTAGTGGTTGAGATAAAATAATAAAAATTAAACTTCAATCTTTAAGGCATAAATCTCCAACCACTTTGGGTCGGAGTTTTTTATAAGATATTTAATTTAAATCTAATTTTAGGAGACGGACTTTGAATTTAAAAATTTTTTCTATTTAAAAATTGAATTATTAAAAGAAAATATATTTAAAACAATGATTTTTCTAAGGAGGTGAACATTTAATTGGAGATAAATATTGATAAAATAATTCAATACATTTCACAGGTTGGATTTCCAATAGTTGTTGCCTCATTTCTTCTCTTAAGAACCAATGGCAGAATAGAAAAACTTAAAGACGCCATCACAGACCTCAAAAATTCAATTGATTTATTGAAAGAAGAATTGATGAGAAGGAGTTAAATTATAAAAAATTAAGAAGATAAATTTGTCAAATTTTTATTTGCGATAAATTTTGAGGATTTTATCCTTATTAAAGATGATTAAGTATTGGATAATGTAACTCTATTTATTTTTATTTTCAATTAATTTAAAAATTTTTCGCTGTTAAAGTTGGTTAAGTTTTGAATTATGACATCTTATGTTAATTTTATTTATAATAAATTGTTAGGATTTCTTCGCTATTGAGGATGGTTAAGTGTTGGATGTTATAGCCTTTATTAACGACATTTTCGATGATTTTTAAGCCTATGAAGTAGCCCTGTTTTAATCTTTTTTCTCCATCAAATGTGAAATATTCAAACATGATTTGATTGTTCATATCGCTTTGAATTAGATTAAAAATTTCATATTTTATTTTATCCTCATTTTCATAAAGTTTTTCTAAAGCATCAATTGGAATGATTAAACTTTTTGCTTCATTTTCTTTGTTTATTTCAAGATTATTGAAATATAAAGAGAAATATGTTGCCAAACCTTCAAAAATTATATAATCAATTACCTTTAACCTATTAATCTTATCTTTCATTTTAAACAATCTCACAAGATGATTGAATTCATGAGGGACAAGAAAATTTAAATTTAAACTATTCAATCTTTCAAGCCCAAAATAGATAAATGGTTTATCATCTGGAAGAGATGTGCCATCAACATGTCCTAAACCAACAAGAAAATAAATATTAAAATCTTCATTGAAATCTAAAATATCCATTCCCTTTTCAATTAACTTTAAAACTTTATCAATCAAATTATTTTTTATTGCTTCTTCGCTTAATTTAAGAAGTTCATTGAAATTGATATTTTCAATAAATTTTAGGAAATCATTTAAATTCATAAAATAGAGATATTTGAGCATTGCATCAAAAACATTTTTATATTTTGAATAATAATTCTCTTTCCAAATTTCCTTTGTTATCTTTTCATTATCTTTAATCAAATTTTTAAAATCCTCAAATCCAACAATTACATTCATAATTCAAATCTACATTATTGAGTATTTTTTATAATTTTTGGAGTTATGTTTGTTAATGCGTTTTCAAGATAAAGGAAGGTTGGGTTTGAAATGGGGGTTAGAGAATTTTTGATGTTTTCATTAACATAATCAATAAGGCCTGAGGAGATGAAGGTAAAATAGTTTAAGTTTTCTTTTGAGACAAAAATTTTATAATAATCATTATATTGATTGAAATTATTTGTTAAAGGGTTTCCATTGAAATAATTTGTTAAAAAGGTGTTTACCTTTTTTACTTTTGAGCCATTTATATTTGATTCATCAATTTCTTTGTTTTCAAAATCTATAAAAAATGTGATTGTATTTAATGCACTATTTTCTTTAACAAATTTCATATATTTAGAATAAATTTCAGTAAGATTATTTTCATTTAATTCATCTATATTTTTTGTTAACTTTTTAATATCTTCTTTTAAAGATAATCCAAGACAATAAGTATCAGTTTTTAATTCAATAATTTGGTTATTCAATTTATATTCTTTAACTATATCACTTTTATTTAAAGTTCCATTGTGTGAGATGAAAAAGGAAAGGGTGTCTTCAATTTTAAAAAAATAGGGGTGAGAGTTTGATTTATTTACATCTCCATCTGATGCCAATCTTGAATGGAGTGAAAGACAAAAATTATCAAAATTTTTTAAACTATTTTTTAGTTTTTCAATTTCATCAATTGATTCAAAAATTGCCTTTTCACTTTTAAAATAATAAATTTTTTGTTCATTTTCTTTTAGACCAACAAAAACATAACCAAAACCATCTTTATGCTGTTTTGATATTTGAAGTGTATTATCATCAAAACCATCTTTATGCTGTTTTAATATTGGAAGTGTATTATCTTTTTCAGATGCTTTAACTAATGCATCAATAAGATTTTTCACTATCTCATATTGATTTTTATTTCCACTAAAATAAAGCAATCTACACATATAACCTCCAAAATTATTCAAATTATATATTATTTTCCTTAATTTTAGCAATATACTTGACAAGATGAAAAATTTTATATAAAATGACAAGTGATTCAGGTATTAAATTATAGGTGATTCAGGTATAAAAAAATGGGATATGTTGATGTGAATGAAACAAAAATTTATTATGAAACATATGGAGAAGGGGAGTCATTGGCTTTTTTAAATGGAATTTTTATGTCAACCCAAAGTTTTTCACAATTTTTACCTCTATTTTCAAAAAAATATAAAGTTTTGCTTCATGATTTTAGGGGTCAATGGAATTCAGGGAAAGAGGGTGAAAAATATTCTCTTGAACTTCATTCAAAAGATTTCTTTATTTTGTTGGAAAAATTAAAAATTGAAAAAGTTAACATTGTTGGAATCTCTTATGGTGGAGAAGTTGCTTTGAAATTTGCAACTCTTTATCCTGAATTTGTTAAATCTCTTGTGATAATTTCATCTGTTAGTGAGATAGATGATTGTATATATGAAAAAATTGAAAAATGGAAAGATGGAGCAAGAACAAAAGATGCGAATAAATTCATTGATAGTTGGCTAAATGATGTATATTCAAAAAAATTTTTGGAAAAGTATGAGAATTTTTTAAGAAACAAAATAATTGAATCCCTTAAAAATTTTGATTATGATGCTTCAATAAAACTCATCGATTCATTTCTTGAACTAAAAGATAACCCTTTAACTCCATTTTTAAATAAAATCTCATCTCCAACTCTTGTTATAGGAAGTGAATTTGATTCAATAAAGCCAGTTAAATTTTCAAAAATAATTCATGAAAATATAAAAAATTCAGAATTTGTGATTGTTGGAGAATCTGGTCATGCAGTGAATGTTGAAAAGTTTAATGAGGTTCAGACACTAATTTTAGGATTTTTAGAAAAAATAAACCTTTTTGAAAGGAGCGATTAAATATGGGGTATGTTAATGTTGATGGAGTGAATTTATACTATGAGATTCATGGAGAGGGAGAGCCACTTGTTTTTATTGAGGGTCTTGCACAGCAAATCGTAATGTGGAAATATCAGGTTGAAGAGTTAAAAAATTATTTTAAAGTTGTTCTCTTTGATTTAAGAGGAAATGGAAAATCTGACAAACCACTCTCAGGATATTCAGTTGATATTTTTGCAGATGACACAATTAAATTGATTCAAGAATTGAATTTACAAAAACCACACATTTTAGGAGTTTCGCTCGGTGGTTTCGTTGCTTTAAAGGTTTTAATTAAATATGGTTCTCAAATTGGTAAAGGAGTTCTTGTTAACACATCATTTGGTGGTCCAAATTACATTCCACCTTCAATGGAAGTTTTAAATGTAATGTTAACTGGTGGTGGAGGAAAAACACCTTTTGAAAGAGGTTTCAACTCATTGTCTCTTGGATTTACAGAAAAATTTGTAAAAGAGAAAAAAGAGGTTATAGAGGAGATTGTTAATGCACTCCTTGAAAATCCTCAACCTCCATATGCATATCAAGGTCAAGCAATGGCAGGTGCACAATTCAATGCTGAAAATGAGGTTCAAAATATTGAGAATGAGGTTCTTGTAATTGTTGGTGAGAAAGATAAGATTGTTCCAAAAGAGAATGGAATAAATTTAAAGAATAAATTGAAAAATTCAAAACTTGAAATAATTAAAGATGCAGGTCATCTCTGTTTCATTGAAAAATATAAAGAGTTCAATGAGATTGTAAAAAATTTTTTATTAGGGAGGTAATATGAAAACAACAAGAATTTTATCAACAGGAATCTATTCTCCTCCTTTCACTCTAACAGATAAAAAAATTGAGGAGATGTATGGAAAAGATATCAGAGATTGGATGGTTGAAAAACTTGGAATTTATGTGAAAAAGATCTCTGAGGAGTGGGAAGGAGCATCTGATCTTGCAAAAAAAGCAGGAGAAGAGGCTCTAAAAAATGGAAACATAAAACCAGAGGATATTGATCTTTTAATAGTTGCAACAGATACACCAGATTTCTTCTCTCCTGCAACATCATCGATTGTTCAGGCAAAACTTAATTTAAAAAATGCAGCAACTTTTGATGTAAATTGTGCATGTGCAGCATTTGTCACAGCACTTGATATTGCAACAAGATATCTTTTAACAGAGGAAAGAATTAACAGGGCAATGATAATTGGAACTTATGCTATGACAAAATTCTTGAATTGGGATGATAAGGTAACTGCTCCAATGTTTTCAGATGGAGCAGGTGCTGTTATTTTAGAAAAAATTGAATCAGAAGAGAAAGGTTTCATATCTTCAAAACTTTTTGCAGATGGAACATATTGGGACTACCTTGGCTTATATCTTGGTTCAGGTGCAGTTCCAACTCCAGAATATATAAGAACTGGAAGACATTTTGTTAGATACAACAAGAGATATCCAGATGTTAATTTTGAGATGTGGCCAAAATTAATCAAAGAAACTGTTGAGAAAGGAGGTTATAAGGTAGAGGATATTGATTTTCTTCTTTTCACTCAAGTAAGAAGAGTGACAATTGAAGATGTTATGAAGGTTTTAAATCTTCCAATTGAAAAGACACATATGGTAATGGATAAGTTTGGATATACAGGTTCAGCATGCATTCCAATGGCTCTTCATGATGCTCTTTTAAATAACAAAATAAAAAAGGGTGATAAGGTTATCCTCTGTGCTTCTGGTGGTGGATATGCAATGGCTGTCTATTTTATGAGATGGCTATAGGAGGAGAGAGATGAAATTTCTTGATAAGGTTGTTTTGATTACTGGGGGTGCAAGAGGAATTGGGAAAGAGTGTGCAATTCTTTTTGCAAAAGAAGGAGCAAAGGTAAACATTATTGATGTTAATGAGAGTGATTTGAGAAATTGTGAGAAAGAGATAAGAGATATGGGTTTTTATTGCGACTCTCACCTTCTTGACATAACAGATTTTGATGCAGTTAATGAAACTGTTAAAAAAATTTATGAGAAATTCAATAGAATTGATGTTCTTGTAAACAATGCTGGAATAACGAGAGATAACTTTTTGACAAAAATGACACTTGAAGATTGGAACAAAGTTATTTCAGTTAATTTAACTGGAACATTCAACATGACAAAAGCAGTTACTCCATATATGTATGAGAAAGAGAGTGGAGTGATTATAAATGTTTCATCTGTTGTCGCAATTTATGGAAACATAGGACAATCGAACTATATTGCGAGCAAAGCAGGAGTTATTGGTTTAACAAAGGGTTGGGCAAAGGAGTTTGGAAAAAAGGGAATAAGAGTTAATTGTATTGCACCAGGTTTCATAAAAACTCCAATGACAGAAAAAGTTCCTGATAAAGTGATTGAGATGATGGTTTCAAAAACTCCTCTTGGAAGAATGGGTGAAGCGATTGAGGTTGCAAAGGCTATATGTTTTTTGGCCTCTCACGATGCATCTTTTATAACAGGGGCCATTTTAAATGTTGATGGTGGTCTTACAATTTAATTTTTTAAAAAATAATTTTTTAAAAGGAGGTTTTAAATGAAAAAGTTAGTTTTAATTTTCCTTGTGCTTGCCCTTCTTTTAGGGTTTGGAATGCCAAGGGCAAAAGCACAAAGAGAGTTTTTCCTTGTTTTAACAGTTGGTCTTAAAACTTATGTTTTAAATGGAATGCAACTCACAATGGATGTTGCACCAGAGATTGTTGCAGGAAGAACATTTGTTCCAATAAGACTTGTTGCAGAAACATTTGGAGCAGAGGTTGGTTGGGATGGAGCAACAAAAGAAGTAACAATTAAACAGGAAGGAAAGGTTATAAAATTAAGAATTGGTTCAACTGTTGCAACAATTGATGGAAAGAGTTACACATTAGAGGCACCACCTTATATTAAATCTGGAAGAACAATGGTTCCAATTAGATTCATATCAGAAGCACTTGGTCTATCTGTTTATTGGGAACCACAAAGAAAACTCGTTTACATAAGAAGTAAAGCGAAATATGAAGTCCCAGGTGTTTCTACAGATGAGATAAAAATTGGAACATTTGCAGCATTAACAGGTCCAGTTGCAATAATTGGAGTACCATTTAACCATGGATTCCAAGCATACATAAACTGGATAAACGATCAAGGTGGAGTTTATGGAAGAAAGATTAAGGTGATAACATTTGATGATCAATTCAACCCAGCATTGACTGTTACAGGAGTTAAGAAGATGGTTGAAGAGGATAAGGTTTTTGCAATTGTTGCAGGACTTGGAACACCAGGATGTCTTGCTGTTATGGATTATTTAAATGAAAAGGGAGTTCCATTTGTTTATCAAGGTTCTGGCTCTTCACTTCTTTCAATTCCACCAAAGAAATATGTTTTTGCAGTTCAGCCAAACTACACAAATGAAGGACAGATTTTTGTTAAATATATTGTTCAAGAGTTAAAGTTGAATAAAATTGCACTTCTATATAGAGATGATGATGCAGGAAATGAGGGAAGAAAAGGTGTTGAAATGGGGGTTGAGCGTTTTGGTGGACAGATTGTTTTAAAGACACCATTCCCAGGAACAGAGACAGATTTCACATCTTATCTTTTGAAAGTTAAAGATAGTGGAGCAGATGCTCTAATTCTTTATGAACCAACAAGCACATCAATAGTTGCAAATGTTTTGAAAACAGCAAAATCACTTGGAATAACTCAAAAAATATTCCTTCCATATCCACATTCAGGAATATATGCAGCAGCAGGTGATGCAGCAGAAGGAGTTTATGTTACAGGATGGGCAGATTTCTCAAATCCAAATGATCCAGGAGTTCAGAAATTCTATGAAGTTTGGTTAAAGTATTATCCAAAAGATAACCCGCTTCTATTCTCTTATGCAGTTGCAGGATTCATTGCAGGAGAAATTTTTGTTGAAGCATTGAAGAGAGCAGGTCCATATCCAACAAGAGATGCAATTGTATGGGCTCTTGAGACATTCTATGGATGGAGTGGCTACGTTGCGAAAGATATAAATTATGGTCCAAATGAGAGATCTGGTAAATATTCAATGTTCTTTATGAGAATAGAAAAAGGGCAGTTAGTCAAAGTTTCTGATTGGATTTCAGTTTATAAGAAGCCATAAAAATTTCTAAAGTTTTGAGAGGAGGGGCTTCCCTCCTCTCTTTTTTTATGAAAGGAGTGATTAGAATTGCTTAAAATAGAGAATCTAACAGTTGAATTTGGAAAACTTGTTGCAGTTAACAATTTTAGTATGGAGGTTAAGGATGGAGAGATTCATGGATTGATTGGGCCAAATGGTGCAGGAAAAACAACAGTTTTCAATGCAATCTACAATTTTGTTCCATATAAAGGAAAAATTTTTTTCAATGGAAAAAATTTGAGAAATTTTCCAACATATATGTTGAGTTATCTTGGAATATCAAGAACATATCAAAATCTCTCGCTTTTTCCAACATTAACTGTTTATGAAAACATTGCTCTTGGTTTGTATCCAAAATTGAAAAGCAATTTTTTCAAAGATATTTTAGGATTTGATATATTAAAAGATAAAAATGTAAAAAGCAAAGTTTTTGAAATTACAAATCTTCTAAACATAACATACTATCAAAATGTTTACCCAATTTTCCTTCCATATGGAATTCAAAAACTTGTTGAACTTGGAAGGTCTCTTATAAGTGAGCCAAAACTTCTTCTCCTTGATGAACCAGCAGCAGGTTTAACAAAAGAGGAGAAAGTTAATTTGATAAATATTTTGAAAAAGTTGAGGGAACTTGGATACACAATTTTAATTGTTGAGCATGATATGGAGTTGATTATGGATATTTCAACAGTTATAACTGTCATGAATTTTGGAAACAAAATTAGCGAAGGTACTCCTGATTTTGTTTCTAAAGATAAAAATGTAATTGAAGCATATCTCGGGGAGGGATAAATGCTTAAAGTTCAAGATCTTTATGTTTATTATGGACCAATTGAAGCGATTCATGGAGTTAGTTTTGAAGTTCAAAAAAATGAAATTGTTTCAATTTTGGGTTCAAATGGTGCAGGAAAAACTACAATTCTTAAGACAATATCTGGTGTTTTAAAACCAAAAAGTGGAGTTATCACTTTTGATGGAAAGGTTATAAACTCTCTTGAACCATCTGAAATTGTTAAACTTGGAATAATTCATGTTCCAGAAGGAAGACACATTTTTCCAGATTTAACTGTTAAAGAGAATTTAATTTTAGGTGGATATTTTTTACCTCAAAAAGAGATAAAAAATCAGATTGATTATGTTTTTCAAATTTTCCCAGTTTTAAAAGAGAGAATAAATCAAAAAGCAGGTTCACTTTCAGGTGGAGAGCAGCAGATGCTTGCAATTGGAAGAGGTTTAATGGCAAAACCAAAAATCCTTCTTCTTGATGAACCATCTCTTGGTCTTGCTCCAATAGTGATTTCAACAATTTTCAACATACTTTCAGAACTTTCAAAAAAAGAAAACCTCTCTGTTCTTCTGGTTGAGCAGAATGCAAAAAAGGCATTAACAATTTCTGATAGAGGATATATCTTGATGAATGGTTTAATTATTCTTTCAGGCGAAAGTTCAACTCTCAAAGATAAGGAAGAAGTTAAGAGATTATATTTAGGGAGGTAACATGATTATTTTGAATTTAATATTTAGAGGTTTGATAAATGGTTCAATTTACAGTTTAACAAGTATGGGAATTGTTTTAATTTTATCAACAACAAATGTTATGAATTTTGCTCAAGGAGATATGGGAATGCTTCTCGCATATTTTGCATTTTTCCTTTTGTTAAAGAATCTTCCATATCCTGCTGTAATGGTTTCAATAATTTTAATTGGAATTTTCTTTGGTTTTCTTCTTGAGAAATTTTTGATGAGTAGAGCAAGAAAAGTTTCTCACATTGGAATGGTTATGATAACACTTGCATTAACAATGATTTTTGAAGGATTTGTTGGATACTTTTTTGGAACAATTCCAATGCTTTTTCCAAAAGCGATATCAGGTCCTCCAATCCAATTTTTATCAGTTATTTTAGATAGGCAGGACATTTTTACATTTATAATCTCAATAGTTGTTTTAATAATTTTCTTCTCTATTTTATACAAAACAAAAATTGGAATTGCAGCAAGAAGTTTATCTCAAGATGAGTATGGAGCAAAAATTCTTGGAATTCCAATAAATTCAATTTATCTATTTATCTGGTCAAGCGCTTTTGCAATTGCAGGTCTTTCAGGAATGCTTGTTGCTCCAAGATTATCACTTGAACCAACTTTTATGATTGTTATTCAACTTAAAGGTTTCATGGCAGCAGTTTTAGGTGGAATGAACTCAATTGTTGGAGCAGTTTTTGGTGGGTTTTTGCTTGGATTGATTGAAAATTTAGTTGCATATTATATGCCTCAAATTAAAGATAGTTTTTCTTTAATTTTGATTGTTTTGGTTCTTCTTTTCCTTCCAAGTGGAATTTTTGGAAAAAGAGAGGTAAGGAGAGCATAATATGAAAAAATATATTCCATACATTTTATTAATTTTTTCTCTTTTTTTGCCATTAATTTTTAAAAATAGACCATCTATAATTGGATATTTAAATCTTGTCTTGATTTTGGGAATTTCTGCTCAAGGTTTAAATCTTCTCTTGGGAATAGGAGGACAGATTTCTCTTGGACATGCTGCATTCATGGCAATTGGAGGATACACATCTGCAATTCTTGTTATGAATTACAATTTTCCATTTTTAGTTGCAATGGTTATTGGAATTCTTGTTTCAGCATTTTTTGGTTTGATTGTTGGATTTCCATCTTTAAGATTAAAAGGTTTTTATCTTGCAATAGCAACAATGGCTCTTGGAAGTGTTGTTCAAGATATAATAAAGAGATTGAAAATAACTGGTGGTGACCATGGGTTGAGAAATATTCCATCAATTAAAATTTTTGGTTATGAGTTTGTTTCTGATTTCTCAAGATTTTATTTAATTCTTTTTATTTTTATAATTATATTATTAATATCAATGAACTTTGTTAAAAGTAGAAGTGGTAAATCTTTAATTGCTATGAGAGATTCTGAGTATGGTGCTTTAACTGTTGGAATAAACATAACAAAAGCGAAACTTCTTGCATTTGTTTTATCATCATCTTTTGCTGGACTTTCTGGCGTTTTATATGCACATACAATTTCATATCTTCATCCAAACAATTTTGGTTTAGCACTCTCAGTTGAACTTCTTGCAATAATCATAATTGGTGGAATCGCAACTTTATGGGGTCCAATTCTTGGTGCATTTATGTGGATAATTCTTCCATTGATAATTGGAAGTAGACTTGAGATGCTCTCAAATGTTCTTTTTGGAATTGCTGTTATTCTTGTTGTTCTTTTTCTACCAAGAGGTCTTTCTGAAATTATTTACAAATTAAGGAGTTTAAAATTTAAATAATGAGAAGTAATAGTTTATCAAAAAAAGGAGAAGAGACAAGAAAAAAGATAGTTGAAAGTGCAATAAAAATTTTCAAAGATTTTGGTTATGATGAAAGTTCAATAAAAAAAATTGCTGAAAATATTGGGCTTAAGAATTCAACAATCTATAGATATTTTAAAAACAAAAAAGATCTATTCAACTCATTAATTAAAGATTTTGAGGATAGGTTAATTGAGAGAATAAAAGAGAAGATTAAAAATGAGAAGGGAATCTTAAAAAAAGTTGAAAGATTTATATTGGAATACATTGAATTTATAAAAGAGAATAGAGAGATTTATGATATATTTAGAGAGGCAGAATTTGTAAACCTACCACTCACTCGCTTCTATTATAAAAAGTTAGTTGATATTTTAAAAGATATTTTCAATGAAAAAATAAAAAATTGTGATTGTGAAGCATTATCTTATTCAATACTTGGATCATTCTATTTCATAATAATAAACTATCTAATTTGGGAAAATGAGAATTTAAATGAAAATCAAATCGAATCTCTTTTAAAATTTGTAAGAGAAGGTATTGATAAGAAAAAAGATTTTTCTCCATACATAGTTGATGAGATTAGATATAAAGATAGACAGAGAGAAGTTTCTGTTAAAAGAGGTGAGATAACAAAAGAGAAAATTTTAAAAAATGCAGAAAAACTTTTTGGAAAGAGAGGATATTCAAAAACACACATCTCTCATATAACAAGAGCAGCAAAAACAGGAATTGGAACTTTCTATCTCTACTTTAAAACAAAAAAGGATCTCCTTAAAGAGGTTGTTTTTTATTTAAATAAATCTTTGAGAGATTATTTGAATTTTTACATTAAAGATTTAAAAGATAGAAGAGAGGTTGAAAATGTTGGAATGCAAGCATTTTTCTATCTTTTCAAAAATTTGGGATATAGATATAGAATTGTGAGAGAATCTGAATTTGTTGATAAAGAGATTGGCTCTTGGTATTATAAAAGAATTTCTTCATCCTATTCAAAAAGACTCAAAGAGGGAATGGAGAGGGGAGAGATAAATGAAATGGATCCACAAATTTTATCTTACTCATTGATGGGAATAGGACACACTCTTGGAATGAAACATTTTGTTTTAATGAGCAATGGAGAGATTAAAAAAGAGTCAATTTTAACAACATTAAATTTTATAATGCATGGATTAAACTATTTTTTAAAGGAGAATGAAAATGAGAAAAATTGATTTATATAAGAAAAAATTGATTTCAATAGATGATGTTTTAAATAGATTGAAAGATGGCGATACAATTGTTGTTGGACTTGGAGGAGCACAACCTTTCGGATTTTTAGAAAATCTTCACAAAATAAAAGATAAGGTTATGGGAGTAAAAATTATAACCTGCTTACTTTTGAAAAATTATGAATTTTTAAAATATTGTGGAAGAGAAAATTCTCCTTTCATCCTTGAGAGTTGGTATCTTTCAGATTTTGAGAGAAAAGTTTATAATGATGGAAGGGCAACATATATACCAAACAACCTTCATAGAGCAGGAATTGAAAAAATATTGAATGAGAAAATAGATTATTATATTGGAACAGCAACACCAATGGATGATAAAGGTTTTTTCTCACTATCCCTTTCTCTTGTTTATGAAAAGGAGATGGTTGAAAATGCAAAATATACGATTTTAGAGATAAATGAAAATCTACCAAAAACATTTGGAGATACAAATGTTTCAATTGAAAATGTTCACTTTGTTTATGAAAATCATATCCCTCTCGTTGAATTTCCATATATTGAGCCAACTGAAACAGAGAAAAAAATAGGAGAGTATATTTCTGATTTAATTGAAGATGGTTCAACGATTCAACTTGGAATTGGTGGAATTCCAAATGCAATCACAAAATTCATAAAAAATAAGAAAAATTTAGGAATACACACAGAAATGATAACAGATGGTATGGTTGATTTAATTGAAGAGGGAGTTGTCACAAACTCAATGAAAACGCTTTGGAAATGGAAAACGATTGGTGCTTTTGCTCTTGGAACAAAAAAATTATATGATTTCATAAATAACAATATCTCTGTTGAACTTCATAGGGGTTCTGTTGTAAATGATCCATACATTGTTAGAAAAAATGAAAAGATGGTTAGCATTAACACATCATTGATGGTTGATTTAACAGGTCAAGTTTGCTCAGAATCATTTGGATATAAACAATTTACTGGTACAGGTGGGCAACTTGATATGCATAGAGGCGCTCAAATGTCAAAAGGTGGAAAAGGGATAATCGCCTTAAGGTCAACAGCAAAAGGTGGAGAAGTTTCAACAATTGTACCAACTCTTCCTGAGGGAAGTTATGTAACTGTTCCAAGACAGGATGTTGATATAATTGTAACTGAATTTGGTGTTGCAAAGTTAAAAGGAAAAAGCATAAAAGAAAGAGCATTGTCATTAATAAATATTGCTCATCCAGATTTCAGGGATAAACTTATATTTGAAGCAAAAAAACTTAACATTTTATGATATTAACTTTTTAAATAAAATTTATTTTAGGAGGTGAAAGTGAAGGAGATTTTTATAAGCAATCCTTTAAGAACAGCGATTGGAAAATATGGAGGAAGTTTAAAAGATATTGAGGCACCAAAACTTGCAGGTTTTGTTATTAAAGAGATTTTAACAAAAAGTAAACTTGATCCAAAAGATATAGATGATGTTATTTTGGGAAATGTTGTTCAAGCAGGAGAAAAGATGAATCCAGCAAGACAGGCAAGCATATTTGGTGGAATTGATAACTCTGTTCCAGCAATGACAATCAACAGAGTTTGTGGTTCAGGGCTTCAAGCAATAATTTCTGGAGTTATGGAGATTGAGTCAGATTATTCAAAAATTGTTATTGCAGGTGGAATGGAAAATATGGATATGTGTCCATATCTTGTTATGAATGGAAGATGGGGTTATAGAATGGGAGATGGTGTTTTATATGATTCAATGTTGAGGGATGGTTTAAGTGATGCTTTTACAGATAAACACTCTGGATTAATAACTGAAGAGTATCTCATTCCAAAATATAAAATTTCAAGAGAGGAGCAAGACAAATTTGCTTATGAAAGCCATATGAAGGCATCAAAAGCACAAGAAGAGGGGTATTTCAAAGAGCAAATTGTCCCAATTACATTAAAGGATGGAAAAATATTTGATTTTGATGAATCTGTGAGAAAAGATACAACAATTGAAAAATTATCAAAATTAAAACCAGCATTTAAAGAAAATGGAACAATAACAGCAGGAAATGCACCAGGTCTTAATAGTGGTGCAGCAGCAATGATTATATCAACTTATGAAAAGGCGAAAGAATACAATCTTGATATATTTGGAAAAGTCATATCATATGGAGTTAGTGGTGTTGATCCAAATATGTTTGGAATTGCACCAGTTTATGCGATAAGAAAAGCGCTTGAGAGAGCAAATCTTAAAATTCAAGATATTGACCTTTTTGAAATAAATGAGGCATTTGCAGCAATTGCAATTGCAATTCAAAGAGAACTTTCAATAGAAGATGAAAAATTGAATGTTAATGGAGGAGCGATTGCTCTTGGTCATCCAATTGGAGCAACAGGAGCAATTCTTGTTGTAAAACTTCTTCATGAGTTGAGAAGAAGGAAGAAAAGATTTGGAATAGCATCTCTTTGCATTGGAGGAGGCCAGGGCATAGCACTTCTTGTTGAAAATATTCTTTAAATGGAAAGAGAGATTTTTGATGATTTAGCAAATAGATATGATAGTTGGTTTGAAACTCCACTTGGTAAGAAAATTTTTGAGAGTGAAAGAAGTTGTATTGAAAAATTAATTAAAAAAGTTGAAGATAAATTTGCTGTTGACCTTGGAATTGGAACTGGCCTATTTACAAAAATCTTAAGAGAAAAAGGTTATAAAGTTATTGGAATTGATATTTCTGATGAGATGTTAAAAATTGCAAAAAATAGGGGATTTGAAGTAATAAAGCATGATTTAAATAATCCTCTCCCATTTAATGATGAATCTTTTGATTTTGTATTTTCAATGACATCAATTGAATTTTTAAAAAATCCTGAAAATTTAGTTGAAGAAGTTTATAGAATATTAAAAAAAGATGGTGAATTTCTTTTAATAACTTTAAACTCTCTTTCTTTATGGGCATTTGTAAGAAGAGTGAAAGGGCTATTCATAAAAAATTATGTTTTTAAAAAAGGGAGATTTTATTCAACATATAAACTAAGAAAATTTTTTAATGATAAATGGGAAATTGAAAAATTTGGAACATGCACCTTTATCCCTCCATGGAATCCAATTTTTCCATCTTTTTGGGAAAGAGTTTTTAGTTTAATATTCCCTTTTTCAGGTGCAATTTCCTATATTCTCACAAAAAAACCATAATTTTTACTATAGTGCAAAACATCAAAATAAAATAATATCAAGAGGAGGTAATTATGGTTGGAGCACAAGTAAGCATTTATCCATTGAGAGAGAAAACATTAACAGATACTTTAAATATTTTCTGGGAAGAGTTAAATAAGAGGGGAGTTCAATATGAGATAAATTCTTTTGCAACAATAATCTGGATGGAGGATGATGAACTATTTAAATTTCTAAACGAAGTATATAAAAAAATGAGCCACAAAAACATAGTTATGGTGATAACCCTATCAAATGTCTGCCCAAGAGTTAAAGAGTAGAAAAATAGATTAAAATTTCATATAATTTTATTGAAACTTTTAAAGGAGGATTTTTGAGAATTAAAAAGTTTAATAAGATATTTATTTTTATCTTTATAATATTTATTTTTGCTTCTTTTTACATTCCTTCAAAATCATATGGTGAAAAGAGTGATACAATTTTAGTTCTTGAAGCATCAAAACTTCCAGCCTCTTTCCAAAAATTTAAAGAACTTAAAGAAAAAGAGGGTTACAATGTTATAGTTTTAAACATAAATTCTCTTACAGGAGATAAAAGTGAGAGTTTAAGAAGTTATTTAAGAGACAATATGGAGAAAATGAACATAAAATATCTACTTATAGTTGGCTCTGATAAAGTTTTTCCAATGAAGAGATTCTTCCCAAGAGGAAATAATGTTCATGATCAGTTTGATTCAGATTTTGATGAGACACCATCTGATATCTATTTTGTTGACCCATTTGAAGATTTTGATAAAGATAAAGATGGAATTTTTGGAGAATATCCAGATGATGATATAAAAATTGATACACATATCTATGTTGGAAGAGTTCCTTTTGATTCTCAAAATGCACTTGATTCATATTTTTCAAAGTTAGTTGAGTTTGAAAAACTTCCATTTAACAAAAAAAATTATGGATTATTCATTGGTGCATATCTCTCTTTTAAGGGTGAGACATGGTATGACAGGGTTCTTGAAAATGAAGATGGTGGAGAGTTTATGGAGATTTTGATAAATGATTTCATTTTAAAAAATGGAATAACACCGATAAGAGTTTATGAAAGAGATGGAACCCTTCCATCTTTTTATTTTTCAGATTACTCCCTTTCAGAAAAAGTTATTTCAGATTTACTTAAAAATAAAATATTTGGTTTTATAAATTTAAATGCTCATGGAAGCCCATATGGTGTTGCAGGATATGTTTGGGAAGATAGAGATAAAAATTTCATCTTTTCAAAAGATGAGTCAAAATTTTATTCATTAATGACAATATCAGATATTCCATATGATTTTTTAGGAGGAGTTCTTTTTGCTTCATCTTGTCTTACTGCATATCCAGAGAGTGAAATAAATCTTGCAAGAGAATATCTTTCAAAAGGTGGCTCTGTTTATATTGGAGCAACAAGAATTTCATGGGGACCAACTTATTGGAGAGATTTAAATGATGGAGGACTTTTAACAATAAACTACCTTTTTGTGAAAAATTTCATTGATGAGAAGATGAGAGTTGGTGAAGCATTCTGGAAGAGCATTGAAACATATCAAAGAGATTATTTTGATAAAGATAAAGAAGATCCAATTGATGCTGCACAGATGAATATGTACACCTTTAACCTTTTCGGTGATCCAACATTAACACTCTATTTAGAAGAAAACTCTTTTTCAATAAGCACAGATAGATACACAAGAGAGGAGTTTGAAGATGACCTTATTTTTGTTAATGCGAAAATTTTAAAAGGTGAAAAATTCAACAAAGAGGTTAATTTTAATGATTTAAGATATGAAAATGGTGGATTTGTAGTTGAAAATAAAGGTGAAAAATTTTCATTAAAAGATTTTAACTTTGAGATTAGATTGAAAAAACTTAAAGAAGAAAACATTGTTTATTTATATAAATATGAAAATGAGAATAAGATATTTTTGAGAGTATTAAAAAATGGTGGAAGGTTATATTTAAGATTTTCTTCAAACATAAAACCTTTAAAATCAAACTATTATGATTCATATAGAAACATTGCTATTTTTGATTTAAAAAATCATGATGAGATAGTTTTTGTAAAAAATGATGATGAGAAATATTTTATAAATTCTCCATATCAAAATGTTTTAATTTTAAATGATAATTTTTATGATTATAATGGAGACCATTTTATAAACTTCATTGATTTCTATATTTTTTCAAAACATTTTGGAGAGAATTCAAAATCTTTAAATTACAATAAAATTTTTGATTTAGATTATAATTTAGAAATTGATGGAAAAGATTTGATTCTATTTTCAAAGAATTATGGTGAGGTGATAAAGGAGGAAAACTGAATGGAGAGCGAACTAATAAAAAAAATTGGTTTAAAGGTTAAGGAGATAAAGGAAGAAGAGAGAGATAAACTTTTAACACTTGAAAATCTTACCTTGTCTTTTAAAGATTCAAGTGGAGTTTTTTTGTGGGAAAAAGAAAATAAAAAATATTTAATATATTTTTTAAATGAGAAACCAGTTTTTAAAGTTTTTTATTATGATTCAAAAAAGGTTATTCTTGATGAAGGAGAAAATTTATTTTTAAAAGAGAGTGGTGGCTCTCTTTCATTATATAAAATTGATTCAAAAGGTATTATCTCGCTCCTTTCTCTTCATTTTGGAGA
>Ga0272449_1001684_pt1 | contig 22094 bp, 11 predicted proteins | sample YNPCB0241_FD_198679 | JGI IMG/M metagenome (GOLD analysis project Ga0272449, IMG submission 198679) | Hot spring sediment microbial communities from Yellowstone National Park, WY, United States - YNP-CB-024-1 | ecosystem: Environmental > Aquatic > Thermal springs > Hot (42-90C) > Sediment... | reverse complement strand
GCAAAGGCATATAAAGCTGAACTTCAACACGAATATTTTTATAATGCCCCCCTGCCCGTGGAGAGTTTTCCCAAAAGGCACATCATTGCACAGAAATGGAAGGAGTACAAAGACCCAGTTTATATAATTGCAGAGGCGATAAGGAGATTTAAGCCCGATGTAGTATTTACATTTGACCCCTATAATGGTTTTACGGGACATCCAGAGCATCAACTCGCCTCGAGATTTGCAATAGCGGGTATCAGGGCTGCATCAGATAGTAACTTCAAGATAGAAGGGACCGAGCCACACAGAGTAAAACACCTGTATTTTGGGTTGAATAAGTATTCTGTCTTCGAATTGGCAGGTGGTACCGATCCATCTCCTGTAACCGAGGTCTGGAATATGAATAAGGAGTGTGCGGCGGGTTTCAGTTGCAAGAGGCTCCTCTCGGAGTATACAAAGTTTCACAGATCCCAGAAGAATGATATGAATACTGTCAGAATTATGCTACGCTGGGTCGATAACCTCTATCTATCTGAGTATGATCCATACTCCAAGCCTCTCGATCCCTATGAAGAGGTGAGATGAATTGGTTCTGATTTTTGACATATTGTCAAGCCCTGATATAATCATTGTGGGAGATGTCTAATGGGTGAGAGGTTTGGAAAGTTCGAGATTATAACGAAGATTGCGACTGGTGGAATGGCTGAGATATTCCTTGCGAGGCAGGAAGGGATAGAGGGCTTCAAAAAACTGGTGGTAATCAAGAGGATATTGCCTCATCTCTCCAGCGATAAAGAGTTTGTAAATATGTTCTTGGATGAGGCAAGGATGGCGGCGCTCTTGAATCATCCGAATATTGTTCAGATATACGACCTCGGTGTGATTGATAATTCTTATTTCATCGCTATGGAGTATATTGATGGTGTGGACATATCTACCATCCTGAAGAGGGGGAGGGAACAGAAGAGTTTTTTGAAGCTCGGCTGGATATTGAAGATAATTTCTCAGGTCTGCGACGGTCTATATTACGCTCACAACTTAAAGGATGCAAATGGGCAGAGCCTTGGATTGATTCACAGGGATATCACTCCTGAGAATCTACTCGTCTCATTTACAGGGAATGTGAAGATCACTGATTTTGGTATAGCGAGGGCACGGGGCAGGTCTACAAGCACTACATCCGGTACACTCAAGGGTAAATTTCCGTATATGTCCTATGAGATGGTCAAGGGTATGGAGATAGATTCGAGGTCAGATATATTCTCCCTCGGAATTGTGATGTGGGAGATGCTGACATACAGGAGATTGTTCAAACGAGATACAGAGGTTGCGTCGATCAATGCCATCTTAAATGAAGAGATTCCATCCCCGAAGAAGTATTTCAAGAACCTGCCAGATGGGGTAGAGGCGATTGTGATGAAGGCACTGGAGAGGGACAGGGATAAGAGATTCCAGACTGCCCGTGAGATGGGGGATGCCATAGAGGACTTTATCTCTCAGAAAAGAGTATCTGTAAGACTCTCGGACCTGGGCGACTACCTTGCAACATTATTCCCCGACAGGAGACTGATGGCTAACAGGGATGGGCTCAGCTCCTCGAAACTCCAGAGGATTGTTGAGGTAAAGGAGAAAAGCCATTCGGGTAATAGTCTACCATTGATAACTATACAGAAGAAGAGTCCTATGAGTGAAAGTGAGACGGTTGTACTTCCTCAACCGCCTGCAATAAAGGACGAGAATAGGTCAGTTGACACTTCAAAAAGCGACTCGGAGACAGTTGCATTACAAGAGGTAAAACCCCTTTCGGAGATAATGGAGGAGGTTGCTCATAAAAAGGATTTTTCAAAGACCGGTTCGGAGGAAGTAAAAGAGGAGATTCAGAAAGAGACTATAGAAAAAGAAAAGGGAGAGAAGGTTGAGGCTCAGATAAATACCACTGAATCTGCACCTCCAATAGAAGAACCCCCAAAAGAGGGTAGCAGGGCTAAGTTATTAGTGCTTGGTGCGGTCCTCAGTTTGATTGTATTGATTGGTGCAGTATTCATTTTTCTCAATAAGGGAAGGGGGGAATCGGCAGAGACTAAATCCAGCGATGTTGTTACTATTAGTGCAGTGAGTCAGACTGCTGCCGAGGCTCAAAAACAGGCGGCAGAAGTTCCGAAGGAAAGTAATATAGAGGCTAAACAGCAGGATTCTGCCGAGGCCTATAAGGGTTCCTCTGAGGTGAATAAAGGTGAATTTAAAGTTGCTTCATTAAATAAAAAGACAGAGTCAGCCGAAAGACAGCAAGGTGTTTCTCGTAAGGAGAATAAGGTTGAAAAGCCTGTGGATGTGAAGAAGGAAGAGCCAAAAGAGATAAAGGAGAAACCAAGTGAGGAGGTGGCGGCGGTAGTGCAAAAGAATGGGTTTATAAGTATAGATTCGGATCCCTGGACAGAGGTATATCTTGAGGGGAAGAAGATCGGGGATACACCTTTATTGAAGTATGAACTCCCATCTGGTAGTTATAACATTGTCTTGAAGAACTCTGAATTCGGTTTTGAAAAGGCTATAAAACTGGATGTAAGACCTGAGGAGAATACATCTCAGAAGATCAGATTTGGAAAGGGGTTCTTGAATATCAATACTAATATCCCTGTGGAGGTGAGACTTGGCGGGACTTTGATAGGTAAGACTCCTATCTCTAATCTGGATATGTATGAGGGTACATACAGGATTACCCTTTTTGACCCAGCCCAGAAGAAGTCAAAGACTATCAAGGTTGAAATTAAGGCATCGAAGACAACTGAGGTCAATGAAAATCTTTAATGGAAAGTCTGACACTAAATTGGGATTTGACAATTTGCAGAATATAAATAAAATATTATTGGAAGTGGTACAGGTAACCGCCGTTGCATATACTGTATATGCAATGGAGGAAAGTCCGGGCTCCACAGGGCAGTATGTCCGTCATCTGCGGATACCGTGAGGTAAGGAAAGTGCCACAGAAACTACACCGCCTGCCTCTGGCAGGTAAGGGTGAAATTGTGAGGTAAGAGCTCACATTCGGTACAGGAGACTGTATCGAAGGGTAAACCCCGTACGGAGCAAGACCAAATAGTTCTGCATTGAGGTTGCCCGCCTCATGGTTTTAAACACCAGCAGAACAGGTAGGTCGCATAAGATAAATGGTTACCACCTCTTATGAGGTACAGAACCCGGCTTACAGTACCACTTCCTTTTATTTCTTTTTGCTTTTATATTCGTTTATAATCTGGATGACCTTGTCCACATCGGGGCCATTCGGGTCGAGCTCGATATACTTCTCATATTGTTTTATAGAGAGCTCGGACTTGCCGAGCATAGCATAGCAGGCACCAAGACCCCTATAGGCCATTGCAAAATCAGGTTTAAGTCTTATGGCAGACTTGTAATACTCGGCAGCCATATCGTATTTGCCCTGCTTAAAGTAGTTATTTGCCTCTTTGAAGTAGTCATATGCATTGAATCTAGATGTGTCAGTCTTTGCCGTTTGAGCCTTTTCTGCTTGAGGCTTCTCTGATCGCTCGGCCTTTACCTTCTGCGGTTTTGTTGCTTTCCCCTCGCCTCCAGAGTTTTCTTCTCTAACAGGGTTCTCATTCCTGTTTTCAGAACTGTTCTCTTTCCTGGCTTCCTGAACTTGTATACTTGATGGATTTACAGGGAGGGGTGTATTGAACTGAATCTCCCTCTTAATATTTTCTTCAAGTCCTGATGTAGTAGATTTATATATAACTATACCGAGGATAAATGCAACGAGCACCAGAGAAGATGCCCCAATTATTATGATGTTTTTGTTGCTCAAGATAGATTCAAAGGGAGATTTTTTTGCTACAGATGGGGTTTTTACTGAAGGAGAAGGAGTTTTTACTGCCTGTTTTACCTTTGGTACGGGCGATCTGGGTCGAATTGGAACCTCCGTTGCCAGTTGTATCTCCTCTTCGTGAGGTTTACTCTCGGTAGCGAGTTCTAACTTCTCTTCAGCAGCACCTGTGTCAATTATGATAGAAGATGGCTTTTGTGTCTTCTCTTCTCTCTCTCTTTGAGAGTCTTTCTCATCAGGCTTCGAATATGGGTCAAACCATACGCTATTGCTGTCTGCAAAGAGTTTACTCCTTACTTCCTCAACCTTTTCTTGTGATATATCCACAGGAGGGGTGTCGGTAAGATTACTTGCGGTATTTTCAGTAAGTTCGATTGGTGTATACACATTTTGATGGCTATTCTTCCCCTGTACGAGATTGTTTAAGGCATCCATAAGTTCCTTCATAGTCTGATATCGATCCTCAGGTCTCTTGGATAGGCACTTCAGACATATACCCTCAAGGCTGGAGGGGATATCGGGATTGAAGGATTTCATTGGCTTAGGTGATTTGGTCTTGTGCATCATCAAAAGTGTCAGAGGATTTGTGGAGTAAAAAGGTAGGTTCCCTGTGAGCATTTGATACATTATGACGCCCAGAGAGTAGATGTCGGTCCTGTGATCTGTCTCTTCTTGTGAAGCCTGTTCAGGACTCATATATTCGGGGGTACCAATAATAACACCGGAAGAGGTGAGTCTTGTTTTTGCCTCGCCCTGAATTTTTGAAATGCCAAAATCCAGTACCTTAACAAAGTAATTCCCGTCTCCTCTGGGGATCAGCATTATATTATCAGGCTTTAAATCTCTATGGACAATGCCTGCCTGATGGGCTGCGTAGAGAGCATCAGCACACTGGGTGATGATATTTATTGTGTCTTTTACAGGTATAGTCTTTCTTTCACTTAGAAGGTCATAGAGGGTTTTCCCATTTACAAATTCCATTACAAAGTAGAATGAGCCAGCAGGTGTTCTTCCAAAGTCTGTGATCTCAATAATGTTTGGATGTCCTATCTTTGAGGTGATCTTTGCCTCATTGATGAACCTCTTTACAGAGTCCTCTCTCTGAGCGAGTTCGGGATTTAATACCTTAAGGGCAAATAGTTTTCCAAGTACCGTATGCTCTGCCTTATATACCTTTCCCATACCACCCTCACCAATCTTCTCAATTACCCTGTACCTATTGTCAAGAACAACACCTGTTAGTGGATCATAAGTAGCTGAGGTGAGAGGTGCATTATCGAAAGGACAGGCATTTATATTATCGTCAAATACCCTGTTGCAACTCGGACATCTCTTCACCCTGACTCTCCTTCAAAATCGTATACTTAATAGCATAGAATAGTGGAAAATCAAATCATAATAGGATAGAAATTATAAGATTTTTTTTAAGATTCAGTTGGGTATGGTAATGATAGTCGTCGAAGTTTTTAAAACTTATAGATTTAAGATGTAAGGTTTGTCTATGTGGAGGATTTCTAACAGTTACCCATCCATTGATTTATTTAATTGCCCGCCTTCTATTAGAAGGGGATTAACACACCCTGTCTGCCTTCGGCAGACATCCCTCTATGAAATAGAAATTGCTCCGTGTCAGTGATCCGTGGTCGGTGGGTTTTTCCTTGACACTTCTATGAGAGGAGAATGAACTCCCCCCTTATTCATTTTTTATAGACGGATATATTATAATGTTCAATCTAAAACATGGCAACGTCTGGGTTATTCCCAATGATAATTTAAGCTCGACCGGTCGATCGCCCATACTTAATCACATATCCATTGTACCTAACGAAAATACCACTGATAATCAAATCTTTACTTTATCTGACATATTTTGTTTGACATAGAAAACCCGATTTAATATACAGATTATAAGGTGGGCGGAGATATTGCCCCAAAAATTATTAAAGACTTATAGATCAGGAGATTTTATGAAGAGATATATCTTTATTTTTAGCCTTATGCTTTTATTCTCCTTAAATGTTTATGCAAATCAATTTGCATTTCAGGGTTATGATACAGCCTCCCAGCAGGTGCTGAACTCAAATATAGTCTATGGTGGTTCTGTGGGTTCCCTCTACGGAAATCCTGCCTTACTCACCGGTTTGAAAAACCAGTTGAGTGTGAATCTGATTCTAAATATCCCATCTCTCAAGATAAAGCTTATGAATAAGCCATCTCAATCCAATGTCCCCATATCTATTTATGACTCCAATGTTGGAAATACCAAAAATAACTACAAGACCCTTCCAACAGTTGAACTTATGAACAAAAGAGGGGATACTACTGTAGATGAACCTGTTTCATTTATAGGTATAGGGATTGCTTATAACTTTAATATTCCCAGACTCCAGCTTGCAGGGATAATTCAGCTCCCGATCTCTTTTCCTGAGGCGGCGGTCCTTGCTACCCATTACAATGATGAACGAGAGGCGATATTCTCCAACAGATTGTATTTTACAAGGTTTGGTCAGTGGGAGAAGGTTGCAGCAGGACTATTGGGTGTATCCTATGATGTACTTCCCAATCTCTCTTTAGGTCTATCAGCACAGATTACTATTACTACAAAGACACACCTTGCCATCTATATACCTGATGCCTCGGTTCAGGACTATTCCCTTGCCAATGCCGATGCCAGTATATCTACGGGTATAAGACCAATTGCAGGTGTAGTATACAGGCCATATGAGTGGTTATCGGTGGGGGCGGTATTCAGGGATGAATCCTGTGTGAAGGTGGATGGGAATGGGGAATTATTACTCTGGAATTATCACGAGGCTGATCCGTATAAGACAATACCAAAGAGGACGAGCCAGAAATTCCCTCTTGCTATTTCATATGAACCGAGGGAATATGAGGTTGGGTTTGGATTGAGATTTTCAAGGGTTACCACTCAACTGGCTATTATGTATCAGGAGTGGCCCCTGTACAGAGACCAGCACAACAGACACCCATTTGTCCTCGATAGCCCTATGGATAAAGAGACGGAGAAGAAGTTCCATTTTAATAGTACATTTAACTTTTTAAGCAATGTAGAGTGGATGTATGGCAACGAGAAATCTTTTATGTTAGGTGCGGCTTATTATCCCACGCCCGTCCCTCCCCAGATAGGCAGGACGAATTATGTGGATAATGATATCCTTGGTCTTTCCTTTGGACATAGATATGATTTCAGAGTCTTCGACAGGAGATTCACACTTAATGGAGCTGCTCAGCTATTCTTTATGTTTAAGAGGATTGTCTACAAAGACCCAAAATTGATACTCGATGAATTCCCCGATGACTCCACAACGCTCCTCTCGAACTCTCCTATGTTAGAGGCAAAGGGGTTGCAGACCAATAACCCCGGATTCCCTGGTTACGAAGCGGGTGGGGTGTTGTTTTCTATTGGTGCAAATTTGATATACTATTTTTAAGAGGAGAAAGGGCTTATGAAGTCTGTTAAGTTTATACCTGTTATTCTTTTGAGTATATTCATCCTTTCCTGTGAAAAAAAGGAGGGGGTTGAGGTATATGAGGATGCCCTCGGATATTATGAATGTTCATATGATATGGAGTGCGGGAGTGGAAGGTACTGTGATGAAGAGAAGCACATCTGCACTATAGACTGTGTGACATCCAAAGATTGTGTCTTTAAACTCAGTTCTCCTGATGAGGAGAATACATATGATTGTTCGCCCTGCGGGAGATGCATCCCGAAGGGAACGAAGGATGAAAGGTGTGTCGTTATCAAAGATATAAGATGTAGTGCTGATGAGGATTGTTATGAGGCATATAAGAGTACGAATTATAAATGCAGGAAGGGTTATTGTGCTCAGGTGTGTCAGGAGGATGGGGATTGTAAGAAATCGGGTAGGGGTTTCTATTGTCATCAGACAGAGAAACTCTGTTACAGGAGGTGCTTCAGGGATCTGGACTGCTATCTGCACGGCTGGCAGTATGAGTGTATTCTGCCCGAGGGTGTGAATAAGGAAGAGAACGAGAAGGCGAAGGTGGGCGAGGAGAAGTATGGAGAGTGTGAATTGAGGGCAGGCGGGGTGGATTACGGCAGGGATACCAATCCTTCAAAACCGTCCTATAAATATACCGGGATCTGGGGTTTTATGATGAATACAGCCGTGAGAACCCTCCATGTACCACTGGTGAACTCTCAGGATACTGTTTCCAATAACTACATACTGGTCAAGATAGTACAGAAGGGGGAGCAACTCGTATTTTATGAGAAGTGGTGTTCTATTGATCTGAGGAATTTTAATGATGAGAACCCAAACTGGCAAGACCTTGCCCGGATGATTACGCCTGAGCAGTATTCAGATAATATCCCGATAAATACTCACAGGGTGTTAGTTGTTCCCGAGATGGTACCTGGCGCAAAAATGGAGACAGATATAATGCTTGAGGTAAGAGGGGCTATACTTGAAAATCCAGCGACTGACCCACTCCCGACGCACTACAATATAAATGACCCGAGGATAATTGATCAGGATAGGGATGGTAAACCGGGTATGACTACTTTTATGTTAGGTGTGTTAACGGGAGAGGTCTATAATGTACAGAGATGGTGGGTAAAATACTATATTAATGTTGTTGATGCAAGGCATTGGCAGGGACTCCTCGATCACGGGAGTGAGCAGAATATAATTGATGCCAACCCGAAGAGCCTTATTTATGATACCGAATGTATCAAACACCCAAACCAGAATCATAGTTATTTCAGAGCATTGAAGTTGTGTGAACCCGATCAGCCCTGTGCTGCATCCTGTGCAGATGTGTTATATCACGCAAAGAAGGTGAAGGGTGGATGGCTCGAATTCGAATGGCTCTACGATGAGAATAAAAAACCCCTCGAAAACGAATGACCCATCAACTAAGTCTATTGCCGAAATAGCCCTATACTACTGGTTGGGGGATTTTATAACCCGCCCCCGGGACAGGGAGATAGTGATGTATTAATAATTAATGTTGTTTTCTAATTGTGAAAATTTATTTCAATCTATCCTCTTATATCCGAGGACTAACCCAAACCTCTTATTTTTAGGGTAGGCTTTGGACTTAAATTTCGGTTTTAGCACTATAACTGTTTACTGGCAAAACAACTATAAAATTGAATTCATAAACATTTGATTATGAAATATTGATTAAAAATTTCCTCTTCAAACTTTGCACTTCCTATTTCTCACTTCCCACTTATAGATTTATTTTAGGGATATTGTTGCAAATCACATCCCAAAATAGTATAATTAAACTCAGGAGGTGGGATAATGAGAAGTGCAATTATTTTAATTCTATTGATGTTATTTCTATTCGCCTGCAGTAACAATATAGACGGGATTGGAAGTCAAAACACATTTGATGATACGAGCCTGAATATCAAGGATATTTATCAGAGCAAAGACATCTCCTCTGGCGATACAGGTATTGATGGAGAATCCTGCCAGATCGGGGAACAGAGAGTCTGTTTTTCAGGTAAAGAGAACGAGCGGAATAAAGGGATATGTAAAGACGGAATTCAGAGGTGTATAAATGGGGTATGGGGAGAATGTGAAGGAGAGGTTCTTCCGGAAGAAGAAAAGTGCAATAATCTCGATGATAACTGCAATGGAATCACTGATGAGGGTTGTGCCTGTAAGGAAGGTGATAAGAGGTCCTGTTATACAGGTCCTGCGGGGACACTAAATGTTGGTCTTTGCAGAGCCGGAACGCAATACTGCAAGGACGGGAGATGGGGGAACTGCGAAGGTGAAGTAACACCAAAACCCGAGACCTGTGATGGGGTGGCAGATGGACAGACCCCTCTTGATTCTGATTGCGATGGCAAACCCGATTATTCGATTACAAACAGGTGTGGTAAGTGTGGTCCCGAATTCGAAGAGATATGCAATAATCTCGTCGATGACAACTGCAATGGCGAGACTGATGAGGGGTGCGTCTGCAAGAGCGGGGCAACTCAACCCTGCTATACTGGCCCAAAGGAGAGCCTCAATAAAGGAATTTGCAAAGCAGGTATTCAGGAGTGTATAAACGGGAAGTGGAGCGAATGCAAAAACGAGGTTTTACCGCTCAAAGATGAGATCTGCGGAAATTTGAAAGACGACAATTGCAACGGTATAACAGATGAAAACTGTCCCTGCATAGAGGGAACTAAAAAGAAGTGTTACACGGGACCTGCAAATACAGAGGGAGTTGGAACTTGTAAGGCTGGAATATCTACCTGTACAAACGGAGTCTGGGGTCCCTGCGAAGGAGAGATACTTCCCCAAAAGGAGAGCTGCAGCGGTGTAAAGGATGGGGAAATCCCTCCGGACACAGATTGCAACGGGGAGGTTGACAGAACGGTGGTAAATCTCTGTGGATACTGCGGACCACTTCCACAGGAGATATGCGGTAACGCCAAAGACGACAACTGTAATGGTGAGGTAGATGAGGGTTGTGATTGCAATGCCGATTGTCTGTGCAGCGGTGGGGATTGTGAGTGTCAACCAAGGCACAACCAGCCCTGTTATGGGGGACCTGTAAATAATATGGGTAAGGGGATCTGCAAGAGTGGATTGCACGATTGTATTCTGATAAATGGGAAATGGCAGTGGACCGAATGTGTAGGTTATATACTACCTGAACCCTCTGAGGTCTGCGGAGATGGTCTGGATAATGACTGCGATGGTTACACTGACGAGGGTTGCCAGAATCAAAACTGCGATCCTTCAACGGGAGAGAACTGTACGATAGAACCGGAGTGCGAGGACTGGATGACCCGACCCTGCTACACTGGAAGTCTGGATACAAGGAATAAAGGGAGTTGCCACGATGGGATTCAGAGGTGTATCAACGGATTCTGGAGTAAAGTATGCGAGGGCGAAAAGACCCCCACCGGCGAAGAATGCGACGGGATTGACAATGACTGTGATGGAGAGATCGATGAGGGTTGTGAATGCACACCAGGGACAACAGGAGAGTGCTATAATGGACCTTTACCCGTAGTCTTTGCAGATTCAAACAACAAGAGCATATGCAAGAAGGGGACAAGGGAGTGTCTCCCATCTGGTAAATGGGGAGAATGCAATGGAGCGATTCTGCCCGTCGAAGAGATATGTGGTGATGGGATTGACAACAATTGCAATGGTTATGTGGATGAATATTGCGATTGTATGCCAGGGCAGAAGAGACTCTGTTATACAGGGGACCCAAACACCAGAGGTGTGGGCGCCTGCAGGGATGGAATAGAAGAGTGCACCATCGAGGGGTGGAGCGGAGTCTGTAATGGCGAAATCAAACCATCTACTGAAATATGTGGTGATGGTATAGACAATGACTGCAACGGTCTCATAGACGATTCTGTAAACGCCTGTGGAAAGTGTAATGAGCCCTGTTATGAGAAGGATTACACCGACCTCTCGGACTGCAATGCCGATGGGAGAAACTGTAATGGCGTAGAACCCGATCCCAACAACCCCGGCTCTGTCACGCTGGGAGAGGCAACATTTATGACCCCATTCATCTATGTAGCAGTACAGGGGAGGAATCAAATTGCAAAGCTGGATACTGTGACGGGTCAGAAGATTTGGCAGAACCCTTCATTTGGAACGGACCCATCGAGGACTGCTGTGGCAATGGACTATTCTGTATGGGTTGGGAATAGAGGCTTTGCTAACCCGAATGACCCCAACCAATCGAATGCGGTTCACCTTGACATTGATGGTAATCTCGTCTGCAGAGCAGATGTAACTGGAATATGCAGAGGTATTGCAATAGATGCATATGGATATGTATGGGCTGGTACCTGGAATACAAAGAAATTGTACAAGATCCACCCCTATGAGGTAGACAGGACCCAGGATCCACCGAGGTGCAAAATAGAGGCTGTATATGACATCCCAATCCCTGTATACGGTCTCGCTGTAGATGGAAAGGGATACCTGTGGGCATCTACAAATGCGGCACAGACGATAAAATTCGATACTACCTCAGGAAAATATGAACTTGTCTCCTTCCTTGCAGCATACGGGATCGCAGTCTCCCCAAAGAATGGCTGGATATGGTTCGGGAGTTATCACAAGACAGGTTGCGTAAACGCGGTAGAACCCGACCCACCCTACACAACACATAACACGAGTGTAGGTTGCGGAGGAATTATTACCGGGGTAACTGTAGACAAAGATGGTTATGTCTGGGCATCCGCCTATACAAGCACTCATAAAGTCTACAAGATCGACCCTCAGACTGGTAAAGAGATATGCAGTGCCCTATCTCCCTGCAGTCCCGGAGCAAACTATGGTTGTGATGCAAGGGGTGTAGCCGAGGACTCTCAGGGGAAGATATGGGTGATAAATAGACAGGGTGGTTATGCAAATAGATTCACCAAGGATTGCAAATTAGAGGCTACATTCCCGATAGATCCAGGATATACTACCTATACATACTCTGATATGACTGGTCAACAGTTGAGAATTGTGACCACGAAGGAAGGCTACTTTATACAGAACTTTGACTCGGGATATGCAAATCCTCAGTGGTACAGGATTACATTCGATTCTATTGTGCCACCTGACACAGGACTTGAATTGAGGGTAAGAGCCGCCAATACCGCCGGAGAACTCCAGACCAATCCCACACAATGGTGCGGGATATTCACAACCTCCCCCGTGGATCTGACTCAATGTAGTTTCTTGAATGGCCACAGGTGGCTACAGATAGAGGTGAAACTGAGCACCAAGAAGGACGGTGTCAAACCCTCTATCAGCAATATAAAGGTCTACTGGGCAAGACCGTAAAGAAGGTAAAATATTTATTCCCCCTTCGAATTATTTAAGAGCGGATACAATAGGACCTCTGTAAATTCGAGACAAAAATGTAGTGCAAGATACTAATCATTCTTTAAATTCATACTGTCCACTCTTATTAACCCTAATTCTTGGTAATCTATGACTCTTTACTTTATTTTTGATTTTTGATTCGAGGGATTATATAGTCATAACCTCTACGAAGATATTTGAGGAGGAGAGACTATGACAGGTTATAGGATATTCAAGATTGGTGATCTGAATGCATTCTTTGGGTTATTACTGGATAACCTCTTGAATCTGGTCGTGCTTGGGGGGATCTTGATAGGTGGTTTTGGACTCCCCCGCGATATCGTGATAGGTAGAATGATACCCGGCACTGCACTGGGTGTATTATTTGGCGATTTAGTATATTCATACCTCGCATACAGACTTGCCAGAAATACCAAAAGAGATGACATAACTGCTATGCCACTCGGACTTGATACACCATCTACGATAGGAATGGCAGTAATGGTAATCGGTCCAATATATCTCGAGACAAAAGATGCCCTCTTGACCTATAAGGCTTCAATGGCTGTAATGCTCCTCATAGGTGTTGTAAAGGTAATATTCTCATTCCTGGGCGATTTTATAAAAAGGATACTCCCAACAGCGGCACTTCTGGGCCCGATTGCAGGAATCGGAATAGCACTCCTTGGTTTCTTCCCACTGACAAAGATATTCTCAAACCCCATAGTTGGCTTCACATCTATGGCAATCATTCTGGTTGCATTCGTAGCAAAATATAAAATACCCTATAATATTCCAGCCGCCCTTCTTGCCGTTATAGTTGCCACTTTCCTCTATTACCTTGAAGGACTAACCGGAGTTACACCGATAAAACACATAGAGACCTCATTTGGTTTAGCCTTACCACTGCCAACCCTCGGTTTTATAGACGGAATGCCAGTAGCCATCAAATACATCTCCATTGCAATACCATTTGGACTACTCACAATTGTGGGTGGAATAAATGTGACAGAGAGTGCAAGGCTGGCCGGGGATGACTACCGCACAAGAGATATCCTCCTCACTGAGGCAATAGCCACACTGATTGCGGGATTATTTGGAGGGGTTGCACAGAGCACTCCATATATCGGTCATCCAGCATATAAATCAATGGGGGCATCTGCGGGATATACGATTCTTACCGCCCTCACAATAGGAATCGGCTCAATTTTGGGACTGACCGGTGTTCTGGTAGATATCATACCCGAGGCGGCTGTAACCCCAATTCTCCTCTTCATCGGAATAGAGATAATAAAACAGGCATTTGTCGAGACCCCAAAGAAACATATAGAGGCAGTAATATTCTCCATAATGCCAATAATTGGATACTTAGGGCTACTCAACTACGACACAATCACAGGGGCACTAACTGGCACCAAACTCCCCGAGGGCGTTGTCTCTGAACACAATGTACTCCGAGCCATAGGACACGGATTTATTCTCACATCTCTTTTATGGGGGGCTATTCTTACCTATATCATAGATTCGAATCTCAAAGGCTTAATCATAACCTCGATTGTAGCGGCAGTTCTAACACTGTTCGGCTTGATTCACTCTATTACTCCAGAAGGCTCAATGTATCTCCCATCCTCCCTCGAGCAGAATACACACTTTCTAATAGCCTCGGGTTATATAATAATGATGCTAATCGGTATAATTCTTATCAAATACAACCAAAGGTATTAATACCATCCATCATTTGAATATGTTGTAAATTCCCACTTCCCACATTGATTTGTACCACCACTAATATATCTAATCTCTACCCAGACATCGAATGTATCGTCACAATTACCAGGCCAGCACTGTACATCATCTTTATAGACATAGAATCCTTCATCTATTCCAGGACCTTTAGGAAATTTATTCTCACTACCACCACACACAAAATACGCTATTAGATCATAGTCAACATTTGGTGGAACATGTAGACTTAAATATGCAGCAAGTGGATCAGCGATCAAACCACTATCACACTCTTTTACCTTAAATCTGATAAACTTAGAACCATATCCAGAGACCGGTCCCAAGGAAGGAGTTCCATCATCTCCACACATCTCTCCAATATTTTGAGCCGTTGCACAGGAGTTGGCATATACTTTATGATTGACCTCACAACCGTTAGAGACAATCCCATCACAGTTTGCAGTATCGGTATTACAGGAGTTTATGACACAGGAATAATTTACACAGGAGGCGGATGCAACATTGGGTAGATTTGAACAGTTAGTGCTACAACTCCCACAATGATATACATCATTACTCAGATTCACTTCACAACCTGTATTCCAGTTATTGTCGCAGTTTGCATATCCATAATTACAGGTACACGAACCACTACTACAATAGGCATTCTGATTGCATTTATTCCCACAACTCCCGCAGTTATTACTATCACTTCTCAGATCTACTTCGCACCCATCTAATTGAGGGTTATTATTACAATCTGCAAACCCCGGGTTACATATACAGATTCCATTCTCACATCTCATATTATTTCCACATTTATAACCACAGACACCACAATTATTCGGGTCTGTGTATAAGTTTGCCTCACAGCCGTTGTCGGGATTGCCATCACAGTCCTTGTATCCAGAGTAACAGGTAAATACACAACTACCCATATTACAGGAGGCTACAGCATTGGGAGGATCCTGACACACCTTGAAACACTGTCCACAATTACTCTTATCAAACATAAGATACTTCTCACACCCGTCCTTTGCCCAATCCCCGTTACAGTTGCCATATCCATCATTGCACTTACAGTTTCCATTGTCACAATAGGCATTACTTCCACACTTATTACCACAACCTCCGCAATTATTGGAATTGTTGAGTCCATTTATCTCACAACCTGTAGACCAACTATTATCACAGTTCAAGAACCCATCAACACATTTACAATTCCCATCGTCACAAAGCGCATTATTACCACAGTTATTAAAACATTCTCCGCAGTGATTCTTATTCGTCTTCGGATCCACCTCACACCCATTTGAAAAATCATTATCACAATTCAAATAACCAGAATCACAAATGCAAGTACCACCTATACAGGAAGATCTATCTCCGCAAATCTTGAAACACCCACCGCAATTTTTATTATCTATGAGTTTGTCAGCTTCACAACCATCCGATACATCGTTATTGCAATCGAGATATGTCCCTTTGCAACTCTCAATAATACACTTCTTATTTTCGCACTTGCCATTCCCATTCGCAGGATTACAGATATTCCCACAGCCTCCACAGTTATTTATATCATATCTAAGATCTACTTCACAACCATCGGATGGATCATTATTGCAGTCGGCGTGGTCAGAATCACAGTTCGAACCATTACCTGTCACTGTCAATTCATACTGGAGATTCTCAGCATCAGACGACTTTATGATCACTACCCCTTCCTTTTTACCCAGAGAAGTAGGTTTAAATTCTACAAAAAAGGATATGGTCTCATTATTCCTCAATTTCGCTGGCAGGACAGGTAGATTACTCAAAGAGAAGTCACTGGACGATCCAGAACTAAAGGAGATATTGTATACAATAAGGGTTCCATCTCCTATATTCTTTATCTCCACATTAACCGGATTTGCATTTGAATTTAGAAGCACATCTCCAAAAGTGATACTTGTTGGATTTATCCTCATCTCAGAATTTATCCCCAATCCCCTTATCCCCATTTCAACCGTCGGATTCTTCTTATCATTACTAATAACCTTCAATGTATCTCTTACCTCTCCAATACCTGAGGGGGTAAAGGTCATCTGAATATTATTTATGCACTGATTGTACTTCAGGGACGCCTCAAGAGATGATGGCTCTATAGTAAAATTGCCGTTTACAAGCCCGGATGCCTTATCTATCTCCAGTACTCCGCCACCCCTATTACAAATCTTAAAGACCTTCACTGCACTTGTACTCTTCTCCACCTCACCAAAATCTATACCTGACGCAGAGATATCCCTATCTGTAAGGTCAAGGATAGCAATCTCAGGATCTCTGTATCCAGCCATTGCAGTAAAATGCATTATTAATAGACCATTCTCCTTTTTGTCCTTATCATTATTTACATCAAGGTCATTGGTAAGGATAGATATATCATACTTATCGTTTATTGCTTCGTTATCGGCGCTATATTCTACTTCAAGCACAACTGAATCAGATGGAGAGAGATAGACTGGCAACTCGACCTCATTGCCATCCTCCTTATCCTTAAGCCTTGCAGAAAATTTATTGATATTCGTAGAATTGTAGTTGTATATATCATACTTGATCTCTGAAATCTTTACAATGCTCTCCTCCGCTACATTTTGAATAGATACTACTTGTCTCTTTTTTTCACCAAGAGGGATATTCCCCATATCTATGGTAAGCTCATTATTTACACTATTAGTATCAGGATAAGTTATCTCATTATTGTTAGCATCAATATATTTCACTATCAAATCAGGCTCGTCTTTGTAGCTATTCTTCATCTTTACTCTAAGAATCGGTGTATCCATATCATCGGAGGAAATCAATAGATCCCCACTGTCCAGAGCCTCATCATTCTGCTGACAGGATACAGTAATCTCAAACTCTTCATTTGGGCCCAAGAAAGACCCTACCTTGAAATCGGCCTTGAAATCAAATACCTTCGAATCAGCATTTGGATCCAGTTCTATTTTGATAACCTTCAAGTCTGCATTCCCAATATTTTTGATCCTTACTACCTTCTCTTTTCTCTCTCCAAATCTCATCGCCCCAAAATCTACAATCGACAGGTCCGAGGATATCTTTCCTCGTTTAAGGACATCATTATCCCCAATGTCAAGACTTCCATCCAATCCAGCATCCTCTACAATATCTACACACTTGCCATTTATACAATCCTGATTTGCATTACAATCGGTATTGTTCCTGCAAATTGTAGTCTCTTTCTTTACACAAATATTATTCTTACACTCCTCATCTGCCAGGCACTGGGCATTATTCTTACACTGTCTCACCGCGACATCCTGAACTCCCGTATCACCTCCCATAGGATTCACAGAGTTATCACCGCAATAAATCAAAAGAAAAATAGAGGAAATTGCAATAGAAACACCAATAATCAATCTTAGATTTTTGAACATCAAAATCCCTCCTATATACTGATTATAATTATACCATACATTTTTCATAAATCAAATAGGATATTTTCATTGAGGGTAAATTTTCATTTAATATTGGTGTTTGCCATAGTATCACAAATTGATCAGAACGGTTCACCGACACCGTTCACGGAATATAAATGGATAAATAGGTAAGTGGCAAATGGGTATACTGATAATTGGGTAAACATTTATGGGCTTTTGCCCACCCCCAATATGAAAACTTCTTTCTAAAAAAGTTTTCATAATAAGTAAGAATTGGGAAATAGCCCTTTTCAACAAAAAAAATCTAAAAATGGGGCAAATTTCTATGAATTTATTGGCTATGATGCTGTTGATTTAAAATTTTTGGTTATATAAATCTCTCGAATCTCTCTCTTCTTGCCTTACATATCGGGCAGACATCGGGAGGGTTATCCCTTGCGGCGAGATAGCCACAGACACTGCATCGCCATACAGGATATCTGAGATTGGAGAGATTCACAGGACTCCCCTGTCTCTCTCTGTTCCTCTCCTCCGGGGGAGGTCTTCTCTCCGGAATAGGTTTTATGGGCACTTTCCCATCGTACGCATCTTTCGAAACATAGAGACCGCAATAGCAGGCATTGTATTCGGAGATATCGGCGTCACGGTAGATACAAGGACAGATGATATCAAGGTCCTCATCCTTCTTACCTTCAGCCAGTCTGCAGGGGCAGGCCCAGTAACCATACCTCTTCTCATTTATGAGAAGAGACCTGACGAGGAGTTTTGTAAACTCTTCATCGGGATTGAGGAAATAACCGCCTGACTCTGCCTCTTTTCTAAGCCTTTGATATAGCCTTTCTATCTCTTCATTAGAAGGTTCATAATCAAACTTCTTCATCTTTTCTTTGCTCATTTTCCAAGCTCCTCTCTTATTCTCTTTTCGTCGAAACCACTTATACACACCTCATCATCTATTACAATAGTGGGAAAAGACATCTGAGGATTCCACTTTCGCATTTGAGAGCGGACCCTCTCCTTCTCTTCCCCTTCGAGCAGATCTACATCCACAAACTCGTACTTTATTCCGAGTTCGTTTAAGAGTGCCTTGGTCTTTTTGCACCATATACAGGTACTCAACGCAAAAAGAAAGACCTTTCTTTTGCTGTTTTTGTCCGGTTTCCTTTTCATCTACACCTCCTGTAGCAGCGGTGAATATATTTTAATTACAGTTTGTTTGTTCAATTTGCAAATAAATTTAAGAGGAAATAGTCAAAGATTCAGTAATCAATGGAATAAAACCTTACAGTCATCTGTTTATATTATTGCTGCCCGTAAGGGTCTGTGATGAGACATTAATTCTTCCCTCCTTTTGTCTCAAAAGTTCCCCCCTGCAGGTCCTTACGGGCACTTTCTTATGGCTCAATCCTCAAATAGAGCCTCTACAAACTCATCGGGGTTGAATTCCCTCAGGTCCTCTACAGATTCCCCAATACCTATGTATCTGACAGGTTTTTTGAGCTCGTCACAGATACCTATAATCACACCACCCTTTGCAGTTCCATCGAGTTTTGTGAGGATTATACCTGTGATCCCGAGGGCGTCGTTGAACTCCTTTGCCTGGGCAATAGCATTTTGACCCGTATTGGCGTCAAGTACTAAAAATATCTCGTGGGGAGAGCCTTCAACCGCCTTATTGCATACACGCTTAACCTTCTTGAGCTCCTCCATAAGTGGCTGCTTTGTATGCAACCTACCCGCTGTATCAGCGATGACTATGTCGATGTCCTTTGCCTTTGCCGCCGATATGGCATCGTAAATCACCGCAGCCGGATCCCCTCCCTCCTGACCCGAGATCACCTGTATCCCCGATCTCTGTCCCCATACCTCTATCTGTTCTGATGCTGCAGCACGGAATGTGTCACCAGCAGCAAAGAGGACAGATTTGCCCATAGCCTTATATTTGGCACCTAACTTCCCTATGGTAGTTGTCTTTCCGACCCCATTTACACCAACTACCATTATTATATAGGGCTTTTTATCAAAGGTAATCGGAGGTGACTCTACCTTTATCATCTCTTTAATTTTGTTTTTTAATGCCTCTTTCATCTTTGAGGCGTCCTCAAGCTCCTTTTTTGAAAGGGATTCATTTAGGTAATCAAGTAGTCTCTGTGATGTCTTCACCCCTACATCTGAGGTAAAGAGTATCTCCTCTATTGCCTCCAGATTTGCCTTTGTAATTTTCTCCGATGAAAAGAATATCTTATTCAGTCGGGCTATAAAGCCATCGTGGGTTTTCTTTAGTCCTTCCTTCAGACTTTTGGGCTGGGGTCTGGCGAGCTCTTCGACTTTGATGGGTTCAACCTGTTGAATGGGTGTAGTCTCTTCCTGTTCAATCTCCTCCTCCCTCTCTACCTCCTCAGATTCCTCCTGAACCTCTTCGGCTATTTCTTCCTTTTCTTCCTTCTCAGCCTTTGCTACTGACTCATACTTACTGCTGTCTTTCTTTAAGAATTTTTTGTAAAGTGAGAGGAGGATGAGTATGGCAAAACCAGCAATAATAATGAGGAATATAATATCTCCGGCACCGGCTGTGTAGAACTGAAACTCACTCATATTCACTCCTTCAAAAAAGGTCTCGTCTTTATTAACAGAATTATTTAACTTTTCAAAGAGAAATTTATATCCCTGTACTCAAGGATTAAATTATGTTAAAATTGTAAAGATCCAGTTACGCATAGCAAATATAGTTGTTGATAAAGTTTATCGACTTTGAAAGTTTATAGAGTTAAGTTGTAAGGTTCGTCTCTATGAATGATTTCCAGCAATTATCCGCCCATTAAATAATTTAATTGCTAGCCCTCCATTAGAAAGAGATTAACACACCCCGTCAGTCTTCAGTAGACATATCCCTGCAAGAGGGGAATCTTCCAACTTGTCCACTGTTTGTATAACCTATTGAATACAGCAGCAGTAACTATATGTCTACTCTAACACTTCTAACTTATATCAGAAGATTAAATCTTTGATACCTAACACCAGGTAACTTCTCTCCTTTGATGTTTGCTCTACCCAATGCTATAAAGGCAGACTCCTATGCGGGGTCTCTGCCTTAATCGGTTTTCTTTTTGTGTTTCTCACCAATGAATTCATAAAATCTGTAACAAAACAAAAATCCCTCGCCTTTGGGATTACCGCAATAGAGGGAATTGGCATACATTCCTTTGTCGATGGAATTACCCTTCTGGTTAGTATTCACAGATGGGTTTATTGAAAAAAATTTAAATGGGTGTTAGTATTATACCACTTTTTCAGGGAGTGATAGTATGAAACTGACAAGCAAAATTATGCCGATTGTAGCTATGCTGGTACTTATTTCCTGTTCCGAAAGAGAGGAGAGTGGCATTATTTCTAATGATTCGGGCAGTGATGTGGGTGTAGCTGACATAATTGTGCCGTCTGATGGTGTGAGTTTTCCTGAGTGCGGGAGCAATGTCGATTATGGAAGACATCTTATCCCGTCTGAAAACGAGAGTGGATTCGACGCGGATTTATTTAAGAAGGTGAGAAGGTACGACAGGTTATTTCACACATTTGTAACATATGCATTTGGATTGAATACGGAATTGACGCTCTCGAATCAGTCAGTTGAGAAGAGAGAATTACTGAGAGGATTTTTGTACGAATATGATGGTTGGAGTCTCGATGAGTTTAAGGCGGGTTTGAAGGTTACGGATATAATCGAGGGCTGGGATAAGTGTGCAGGGCTATACGCAGGTGCGGGGATTGCAGCCGATGCCTTTAGATATGCTATTTTGAGGGATTCGGGTGGGGATTGTAAAGAACTGGAGATAGCAAGAAATCAGCTTGTGAAGTCTATGGACGCACTGCACATAGCCTTCAGGATTGCTGCCACACACGGAGTAGTTGCAAGGGGTTTTGCAAATAGAGAGTTGCCCGGTATCGGTAAGAGCATAATTCCCCTCCCGCTCTTTGATGAGAACGGGAATCCGTATCCCACAGAGAAGACCAATGGAACCTGGAGGGAGGATTTGAGCGGTGAATATCCACATCTTTATTGGGAGGATTCTATCTCGAGAGATATGATGCTTGGATGGGCTCTGGCTGTGGCCTCTGTGAAGGAGGTGATAAAGGACGACCCATCCTTTTCATCTGAGTTGAAGAATAGACTCAAGGATGATGCAACGCACATCGGGGAGGAGTTGCGGGTTAAGAGAGAAAGCGGATACGACCTTGAGTTCCCCGACGCCGATGGGAGGACCACATTTCACGGATATATAA
>Ga0272449_1001682_pt1 | contig 22106 bp, 18 predicted proteins | sample YNPCB0241_FD_198679 | JGI IMG/M metagenome (GOLD analysis project Ga0272449, IMG submission 198679) | Hot spring sediment microbial communities from Yellowstone National Park, WY, United States - YNP-CB-024-1 | ecosystem: Environmental > Aquatic > Thermal springs > Hot (42-90C) > Sediment... | reverse complement strand
AGCCGAAGTGTAGGCTCCCCCAAGAGAAAGTTCAAGTCCGCGTCCTCATGCAGAGCATAGCGAAGCGAACCCTCACAAGTTATTCCATGGGTCGAGCCCGTGCGCAGGCGATTCGATAGTAGCCTAGAAGTCATCCCGAAATATTGACTGGTGGTCGGCCTCTGCGCCAAGCTCTGGCCGAGAGGCAAAGGAAGAGGTCTCAGCCATGGAGCGGATGCTGACCGACGAGCAGTGGCGCTGCATCGCCCCCCATCTCCCTCCCCAGAAGCCCCGAGGCAGGCGGAGGGCCGATGACCGCCAGACCCTGGAGGGCATCCTGTGGGTGCTGAAGACGGGCTCCCGCCCGTAGGACCTGCCCAGGGGGTACGGCAGCAAGAGCCGCTGCCACCGCCGCCTCAAGGAGTGGCAGGAGCAAGGGGTGTGGGAGAGGGTCTGGCGCGCCTTCCTCTCCACCCTGGACCAGGCAGGGAGTTTCAAGTGGGAGAGGGCCTTCATGGATGCCACCTTCCTCCCTGCCAAAAAGGGGGAGAGAAGGTAGGGCTGACCAGGAGGGGGAAGGGGAGCAAGGGGATGCTGGTGGTGGAGGGACAAGGGCTCCCCATCGGCCTCCTCCTCGAGAGCGCCCAGAGCAGCGAGGTGAAGCTGGCCGAGGAGGCCTTGAGGACGGTGAAGGTGGCCAAGGGGGTGGGCCGGCCCAGGACGAGGCCCAGGGAGCTGGTGGCCGACAAGGGCTACGACAGCGATGCCCTGCGCAAAAGGCTTCGGACCCGGGGCATCAGGCCCCCGTCCCCCCGCCGAAGGAACGCCCGGCCAAGGCCTAGAAGGAAGGCCGACCTCTCCGGCTACCGAGAGCGATGGGTCGTGGAGAGGACCTTCGCCTGGCTGGGCGACTTCCGGAGATTGGTGGTGCGGTGGGAGCGGAGGGCCCATGTCTACCTCGCCTTCCTACTCCTGGCTTGCATCCTCATCCTGCTCAGAGCCATTTCGGGATGATCTCAAGCTTGTTATCGTTGGAAGGATAGACCCTGCCCTATGTCTGTCAGTTGATTTATTTCGACATCAGAGTCACTTTCCAGAGAATTGTTTACTTCGCGCGAAAGCAACAATATCAATTTAGTCTTCTCCTACTAACTTAACAACCCCATAAATAAAAAGACCAACAACACCAAGCGTTAATGCCGCCTTGGATATAGTGCCTGCAGTTTCAGAGCCCAGGGCGCCCATGATCTCGCTCCATCGTGACAGCAAGAGAGATCCGAGCCCGAGGAGCACTCCGAGGCCCCAGATCTTCATCCTCGGTTCATAGGACCAACCCTTCTCCGAAGGTGCGTCTAACATCTTGAGTTCAAAGGCCAGATAATCGAGCAGGATGAAAACGAACGGTATAAGAAGGCTAACCATTGTGGTTCTGGTGGTTATTAATCCCCAAACAAGAAACCCTAAGATAACGAGGAACAGTAATAACGCGCCCCAAAAACGGACACGGGGCCATTGGCGCTCTTTATGCACCGGCCTTGCATTTTGATCAGTCACGTGGTCCCTCCATTTGCGAGTCTCGTAAAACGGTTTGGCATCAGCGACGCATGATCAGCGTATACAAGTGGGCGATAAATATACCCAGGTGCAGGAAGCCCGCAAGGACGATGAGGACTGTCAGAAGTCCTGCTTTCCACTCCGCTGGAAACTCCAGGGGCTGCAGGCCAAAAAATGTAAAGTAGGCATAGAAGACATAGTCCAAAAAGTCCCAAATAGCCTTTTTATCAGCAGGTCTTTCAAATTCCGCCTTTATCAAGCTACTGAGCACCCCAAACAAGAACGGCCATGCCAGAACCATCGTAACGAATGCCGGCAACGACCCCACCAGCTTTTCCACATACCACCGGAGGGGCCAGAAGGGGATAAACCAAGGGTGGGTAAGGAAGTACCATTGACGGTTCAGGTCTCTCAGTCTCTGCAGACATATTTGTTCCTCGTCGAACTGACCGTGTTCTCGGAAAATGCGTGCAATCTCGGTGATGATGCTCAACTGAGCGTTAAGCAGGGAACGTTTCTTGACACTCCCGTGAAACCAACGTGCCACCGCCTTGACCTCCATCTTGATCTCTTTCAATCGGCTCTTCACGTCGATGGTGTAGCCGACGCCGTAGAACATGCACTCCGCTTTCACCTCCAGTTGGTGGCGGAGGGCAATGGCTTCGAGAGCCATGGTAGGTGTCCGATAGCCCAAGAGTTCGCTTGCCTCGAGCGCCAGGGTAGCACCGAGAATGCACTCCTGAACCGTCTGGGCTTCTTGAAGAATCTTCTCGGCCCGATTGTTCAGCCTCTCGGCGATCACCACCAGCCTACCCGGAGCGCTGTGGCTTCCGCCCTCTGGTTCCGGTTCCTTAGGTGGCGCCGTTCGTTTGATCCATTCCTTCAGGTTCTTCCAGTACCGGTTGAGAAGGCCGGCATCCTTGAGTAGATTGTACATCCCCCCGCTGGGTTTGAATACCTTCTTGATTTTCTTCCCCAGGGCGTGCTGATCGCGAAAGAACGCACGGTTTGCTTCGTATGAAGCGCTGTGTCTGTGACCGACGGATACAAAAATATGCGTATTGATTTTTGCAAGAAGTGGATATTTTCCCTTCTCATCTTCTCGAAACCTTTCTGGAAGATTCGACTGAGGCCCCCTCCCCGCATGATCCGGGAAGTTCAGGAAGATGTCCTGAAAAGTCAGGTCCGCCGGGGTGCCGTCTTGGGTCTCACCGAACAGTTGAGTCATCATCTTCTCCGTCGTGACCAGGTGGGCCCGATAGCCAAGCTTGTAAGCGAGGTAGCCATGGAGGAATGCGTAGGGTTCCTCTTCGTCAATGGCGGCGGCAAGCCTGTCACGTATCCGAACAGGGTGACGGTGCCTTTCCTTCACAATTGCCCTGATGGAACTACGCAGGCCCGATGGGTCGAAGAGGGGATGATAACGACATGCGAGTAGCTCAATAACTTCTTTTAACGTTTTAGCCTTCAACGTGTCTACTGTTTTAGCCTGGGATTGGTCCTGGGTTGTATACCGGAATAGGTCTATGGCATTCTCAGGCGGAAGGTCGCTGGGTTGAAAAAGGAACGCCCAATGAACCTCGGGATGGGCCAGCACCATCAACCCAAACAATTGTCCAGGCTCTGGATTGAAGATCTCCCCTGAACCATCCGGACGAGTCGTGGGCACATATAGGGGATCCAACCTCGCCATGCTGTCTGCCACGTTGTTTTCCCATTCCTTACCCGGAGCCCACAGGAAGCAAGGGTCGACCAGGACTAAGGGCGCTGTGTGACGGCTGGCGACTTCATCGCCATCGCTCGAATAAAGAGAGCGAGAAACCACACCTACGGTCTGCAAGAGATCGGTGAGGTTCTCCGGAGCCCGATAGCCAATCGTCCAGACTTTGCCACTACAACACAACTCCACAAACCGTGAGATGCTTTCCCCCAGCCAACTATCTTGGGTCAGCAAATAGATATCCATGGCGTTGCCCCGTTCGGCCTACTCCCCACGTTTCTTCAGAATGTCTCGGAACAACCCTTTCAGCTCAACAACATCTATGGGTTTTTTCAAGAACTTGCTTGCCCCGAGATTGAGCGCCTCAATGGCGGCGTCGAAATCACGGTACGCGGACATCATCACCACGGGTTTCGAGGGATGCGTCTGCTTTGCCCAACGGAGCACTTCGATGCCACCCCTGTCTTCGCCGGGCTTCGTTTCGTCCAGGCAAATATCCACGAGGAGAATATCGATGTCCGGTGTGAGCCGTTCCTTGGCCTGGGCGATGTTTGCCGCCGTGACAACTTCGAACTCCTCCCCCAAAGCCCTCTTGAGGGCTTCGAGATACTCCACGATATCATCCACGATGAGGACCTTGGGCTTCCTCATGAAGCCTCCTCAGGGAGCTCTGCGTACTCCGGAAGCAGTTGCTCCAGCTCATCGAAGCACCGGTGCAACTCCTGGCATATCTGAAGAAACTCCTTGCCCTCGCTCATGATGAGTTCCACGAGCTCCCCGGGATTGTTCCCTGCAACTGGCTCGTCCAGTTTTCTAAGGAAATTCGCTAACCATGAATCGGCTTTTGGCATCCACTGGTCATCCAGCCCGCAGATTGCCCGTATCTTTTTCGCGCAGTCGATATCCGCCTGCGAACCCAGGATTTTGCTGAGCGGCATTCTCTCGTACGATCCATCCAGAGTTCGCACCTCAGGGAGGTCTTCCTTCCCAAGATTGGTCTCCACAGCCACGCTTTGAGATGTTAGTTGTTCCCTCTCGCACAGCAGGTAGTACAGATCAGCGAGCAGTTTAAGGAATGGATTCTCCCCACGGGTGCGGGAGCTTTCGATTATCTTGCGGGCATATTCAAGGCGCCGGAAGGGCTCTACCTGTAGAATGCCTTGGATATCGATCGCCAGAGGGGCAAAGATATGCTCGATGCGGTGACTCAAGTGCTTGAGCGCCGGAAGCCGAGGCGCGCTTAAGAGATATTTCCACGCTTCGTCGAATCGAGTGGCGAAATCTTCCGCCTCGACTTCCTTCAGCTTTAGAAGGATCGGTTCAAACCCGCTTAGGGTAGTGTGATACTGTACTGACATCACACCTGTGATAGACAATGGCCCCCACCGGTGGCTCGCCACCAGGATTTGAGCTTCTCCCACCTTAGCTTTGATATCGGAAAACACCTGTTGGGCGCGATCGTCTAATAAGCGCTCGATCACCGCGTCACTCTGGCCGCCATGCTGGGTTGCCACTTCCTCACGGAGTTTTTCGCCGTTGACCCAAACCACGAGACGCTCGAAGTTCGGAGGAAGGACAATGATCTTTGCCGACACCGACACGGGCTTGCCATCTGCTCGCATGGCGAACAACCCCGACTCGAAACCCCACCGCCCCCACTCGTTAGCGCCCTCTACGTTGGACGTGAAGAAAACGATGACGCGTCTTTTTCTCTCGTTACCCATAGGGCTACCCCTTTGCACTCAAGGCAATCTGTGTAAGCAAGAATTTTGAAGGTTCCTGCAATAAGTGCTCCTGCAAGGCGGAATACTCCAAGAAAGCCGCATTTTCCGGCAATAACTCCGGCTGTTTTCCCCGTCCCGAATGGAAGATCACATAGGGTATCTTCTTCTTGCAATTGAATACCCATTCGTTCTTTTGCCACCTCTCCTTTCTGGATAGTGCAATCCTATTCTCGAATATGGTCTGATGAATGAACAGCACATCGAACTCAGCAGGGGTCGGCTCCGAGTCTTCTCCATTGTCTATCTCAATTCCTGTAATCGACCCATCTTCTTGAAGATACAGATTCACCCACCCCCGGGCAGGTTTCTCCTGCTCTCCGGCCAGAGTTATCGGTTTCTCTTGACCATCCACTGTAATCTTCCTCGCAATGAAAATACCCATATGTCTCAGGTCATCAATCTTGTGGTCCTTATCTTGTCTACCCCAAATGGTACCGGCGACCCGGTCGTCTATCACCAAGATCCGTAGCAATGCGGATTCTACGAGTTGCCGCAGGAGGTACTGAGCGTGAAAGGAGGCTGGATCAACCGAATACAAGAAGCTGAAGAAGGCATTGTGATACGACGTCATCTCGTAAAATTGAACATCTTCACATGCTCTCGACAGGGCGGTAACGCGCTTAATATGGCGCCAGACATTTACATGGCGGAGTTCGGAGTAAGGGTACTGCGGTTTTGACTTGGGGAATTCGGGTTTGGACGCCCACAGGGGCCGTTTGGCCTCGAAGGCATCATTCCAAGCTTGCGCTTTAGCTGGGTCATCGAAGTAGATCGAGACGCCAATTTGGGACCTGTTGCCACCCAAGTCTCTTCTCTTAATCAGGTTCTCGATCCACTGGTCGTAGAGTTTGAGAACGAATTCCTCCTGGTTATGCAGGTCGGCGTCGAGATTCGGAATAGACAACCCTCTTACCCGCAATACGGGAGGGAAAGGAGCGTTGCTCGCCTGTTGCGAGGTGTCGTTGTCTATGATCACGATGCGAGACGGGAGTTTACTTCTGTAGAGGTCGGACTCAAGGTTCGTTCCAATGAGCCTATTGTCTACCCCTTTGCTCCCGTCCACTACGAGAAAGAGGGCGATCGCCAGGTCTCCGGGATCGCTGGACCAGAGAAGTTTATCCTTACTCTTTCGCTGAGACGACATCGCCGGCTCCTTGCTCCAAAATACCTACATAGTAAAAACGCGGCAGGGTAAGACAGTAACCGAGTTGCTGGCTCTTGTGGCCGGCCCCGCATATCTGGCAGGATCCATATTGCCGGTTCGCGTCGGGCATTCGCACCTTGCATATCTGGACAAAATCGGGATTAGAATTATTGACTTCTTCAAGCCCCCTGTTCCCCAAAAAGGCCGCTGCAATTTTGATCTCCTTCATACCCCAATTCCCGGCCTCTCGTTCGCCCGTCTCCTTAATCACAGGCTCGCAAATCTTCTGGTCCAAATCTGTAGCCTTGGCCGGGCAATCCGCGTCGGAACTGATGACGACATAAACAAGGTCATCTGAAGGTTTTAGCCTCAGTCCTTCTGGGCATTCCACCGCATCCGACAATTCTTGGTAAGTCTGAAAAAGCCGGATTCCAATCCTAAGTTGTCTTTTATCCTTGATAGATGGCAAGCAGTGTTTGATGGAATTTCGAATGATGTTTTCGAGGATGACATGGAATGCCTGGACCGCCATATCGCCCCCGCGAGACCATACCGTCACCGGCGTGTAGTTATGCGGGCGAGATGGGTACCTGGCGCCTCCTTCGGATTCTACTACGCCCCACGATACGGCCATATCCAGCGGGCTCAGGACGATGGGTTGACCCTGTTGTGGCGTGTACCGCTCTGTAACCTTTGAATCCCCAATGTGCACGTCAAAGTCGAGCCAGTCAAGATGGACACCATCGGAGTAACCGACAAAGTGCAGGAGGATAGAGTTTGCGAGGAACGGTCGTACGAAGTTGATATAGAAATCAAACCCCACTCCCCAGGCCGGCCAGTCGGTCGCCACACGGGCGATGAAATCCATACGGCGCTGTCGGTACAATGCGTATCGGTCCAACGCCTTCTGCTGTATCCGATAGAGCAGTTCCAGCAAATTGTACTTGTCTTTATCACCACGAAACGCCTCCTCACACGCCTCCTCGAATGCCTGCGGCCAACCGTAGCGAGCCACCTTTTTGATTTGTTCTGCGACATCTCCATTGGGAGGCCAGCCCTTTGTGCTTCTCAGAAGCTCCGACCTTGAGACGGTCTTGACGAGGGAAATTAGGTCGTTTTGAATTCCCGGTTCAATGTGGGATCCCAACAGGTGCGACATATTCCTTGCCATGATGGCGGCCACGGCGGAGCGGAGCGAGACACGTCGAAGATTGCCGACCCATCTGAGGGACAGATAGTTGTCCTGGAACCTCCTGAGTAATAGCGACACGAGTGTGTAGATGTCTTCTATACCCCTAAGCTTTTCATCACTCAAGGGTTCTGATACAGTTACCCCTATTCCCATGATTGAACGCACTTGAAAAGAATGTCTTACACCTTCATGTTGTTCAAAAAATGTCGGAATGGGAATAAACAAGATCGCCCCAAGATCGCTCATTAACAAACATAGCGGTTGTACGTGACTATAAGAAATCCCAGGGAAAGCGGGAACTTCTTGTATGTCGTTAGTCTGCACACTCGAGACGAATTCTTGTAACGCTGTAAGTGTATCACGATTGGCACTAATGCCTCTCTGCCGATCTATTTGTAGTAATTTCCACCCAAGGAGTTGCTTTACCATTGGGGGGCTTAGGCCTGCGGGCAAAGTAAGAACCTGGTCAACACCTGGAACAGGGATAGCTACGTATCCGAATTTTTCTACTTCTTGAATCCCGCTTTGCCTACTTTGCCTGAACAGAAGAACCTTCTTACCAGAAGATATGAACACTTCCGACAAAGGAGCCTTAAGAATGTCTGAGTAGATAATGTAGTTCCTTAGCCAAGTTTGGATACGATTCTCGCCTTTACCATCGATATCGCTTACCACTAAAAAGAGATTTTGAAGCTTGGGTAAGCCTAGCTCTGAGGGCAACGTTCCACTCGAGATGAAAATCGAGCTTATACCGTGCCTATAGTCGATAATTCCAGATGATACCACTAACTGTAGTACAATGGAAGGCAAGATATCTTGGATAAAACGTTCTGTATCCTGAAAACCGAATGCCTTCTCCCGTCGTAGGAACCAAAGAATAGCGCTGAAGTTTTGTGCAGTGGTTAGAATACAGGCCTTTTTGACTAGGTTCCAGTGATTCTCCAGTGCAGCTTGGTTTTCAAAGCGCTGTTTCCTGTGGAACACATGGAATTCAAACTTCAGAGGCAAAGGTCGCTGAAAGGGTAAGTTAACATTTGTTTGCTCAGACGTTTGCTCCGATGCCCACCACCAAGGCAAATGATCGTCCTGCAACTCGTAAGTGCCCCGTCCTCCATAGATGACATTGTGTTCCGCAAATAGGGGTTCCAAAGCTTCTATAATCAACTTAATATTAGTTCCCTTAATTGAACTTCCCCAGTAAGATCCTTTTTCGATACAACGGTTCAAATAAAATGCGCGCCAACTTAGGCACTCGTCGTCAGAACAATCCAGTGACTCTAATTGGCGCGCATCACAGTCTATGAACTCTAGGAGCTTCTGAGTGGCAAGGTCTTGCCCACAGATCCGGTCCACAATAAAGAGGCCGTCGGGCTTCAGGAGGTCGTACATTGCACGAAGGATTGAAAGCCAACCATACGGTACGTAATGGAGGAACAATGTGCATAGAACCAGATCAAAAATTTCCGTTTCTGAGGGTTTTGAGGCCAAGTATTCTTCTATGCTTTCTTGGAAAATGATAACTTTTATGTTAGAGTTAGACTTCACGTACCTACCTGATTGTTCCTGGGTAAACCCACTCTGGTTTAGCCATTGAGTAAAGTGGCCTAATGATGTATTATCTGGTTCTACAATCACAAACTCTGCATTATCTAAGCGTTCCAAAAGATCACGGACAACTCTCCCCCTGCCAGCTCCGGGGACAAGGATCCTAATGATGCGTCTACTACTCAACCGATAGAGAGTCTCCCCAACCAACTCAGAATAGTCGCTATCTTCTCGGTCCCATACTTTGGATGTGTTCGGATATCTCATACTCCCCATTATGCATCCCCGAAGAGCGGTCTAAGTTCTTGTGGAATTCTCTTGATTATGTCTTCGCTTGTTTCGTTATCCGAGATCTCTCGTAGCCATCGCTGTAGCTTTACAAGCTCAGGCATATCGACCATTCGCCCATTGAATAAAGCCACGGTGAGGCCCTCCTTGCTGCTTCTTTCTGCTATTGCGGATAGGCGACCTATCATAGTACGCTTATTCATCTCGCGCTGAACCTCCGGATTGAATATACCGTTAACTATATCTATTTGGTATGGATGAAACACAACCTTGCCTATAGCTCCGATCATATAATCTTTTAGAATCTCCTCTACAAAAAATGGTAGCAATTCTACTGAAGGAAGATAGGGCCAGATATTGCCCCACAGTTTTATTCCAGTTCGTTTTGCATGTATTGCAATGTCAGTAGCTATCCGACTCAGAATAGGATTATCATAGAAAACCATAGGCCGCTCTATGCCCATATCGGCACAAATATCTTCTGCTCCGACGGCCGTCCATCTCGCTCCCTTTTCAGGCGAAAGGATCTTGTCGTAGGAAGTATATCCAGACAGCGTTTCAATCACCGGAAAGATCAAAACTTGTTTTTCTACTAGGTTGAGATCATTCCGCAACTCATCGATCTCCTCAGGTGCACTGGGTTTTGGGTACATCACGCCCGTGATAAGCCGCTCCTCTACAAGCTCCTTGAGCATTTCTATATCAGCGTTGTAATGTCCGCTGTTTGCGTTATTGACCCTCACAAGGATCTGTATATGCGGGTTACGTTCTCTTAGCGCTTTTAGAATCGCGCGATTGGTTAGGACCTTATCCCGAGCTTTGTCTTTAGCCGAAGGGTGAATAGAATCTTCTAAGTCAATAATGAATCCTCCTACCCGAGACGCTAGCTCCAGCAACTTGAGCCAAAATCTGTCTTCTAGTGCCGGGATGAAAAGGAGAGAAGGTTTTATTGGTTGTCTTGTATTCATTGATTCATCCTCCATACGATCCTTACACTTCCATCTTCGGCATAAGTAGCAATAGCCATGGGAACTTTTGCATTACCCGTATTATCAATTTCCATGGGTCCCAAGAGGGTAGGAAAGACCCTGCCACGAACGTACTCTGGAAACCGGTCTAATGGCACACCCGATTTAGTAGTTCGATACCAGATACGAATCGCTTCATACACAAACAAATAATCCATGAATGGGCTGAGTGAGCCTTCTCTTACCCTTGCGAACTCTTTCCCAAACGGCGTTAACAGAATATCGTTTGGAGTTACGGTGAAAGCAGTAAAGTAAATACCTTTGTATAGTTGTGTCCCTTCCCTTCTAGCCCCATCCGAAAGGAAAGTATAGTTGCCAAAAACTCGTTTTTTTACCCCCATTTCCCTCAAAGTTCTCACCAATGTAGGAAACTCTATTCCGTACCCCATGAGGTATATAGCTTGGCTTGCATCGTCCCTTACCTTAGAAACCAAATCCCTATAGTTGGCCGTCCCCAACTCGTAGGTAATATCGTTGACAATTTGCAATACTCCTCCTGATTTATCTTGCAGAAGTTTGACACCACGCTCAGTGATTTGGGCATTTACTCTTATAGTCGATATCTTTGAAATTCCTTCACTCAAAAGGAACTTAGCCATGGTTTCTTGTTCACTATCAAGGTTAACGTATATATTTACAACATTGTCATACCTCCGCGCAATAGTTTCATCGCTACATATCGTAATAAGTGGAACTCTGGAGTGCTGGAAAATAGGTGCCACTGCATTTGATAGAGCGGAAGTCGAGACAATGCCGACATTCACTTTGTCAATATTTAGCAACTTCTGGGCGCTAGATATGGCATCTTTGGCCTGACCTTTTGAATCTTCCACGAAAAGCTGTATCCGGATTCTCTCGTTATTACGGATCTCTTTGATAGCTACTTCTAAAGCTTCCTTTTCCGGTTGCCCCAAGAAAGCAAGATTCCCAGTCAACGGCAATATGGCCCCTATCTTGATTACCTCTTCTCTTGGTGGGACGTTGGCCCGGTAGATTAGCCAACCCACGATTGCAACGGCCACCACTCCAATGATGGCCAATAATGCCTTTCGATGCTTCATGGGCTTACCTCCTTTTATGCCTGCAGAATGGCTTCAAAGCTTTCCTGTTCCGTGAGCCGGGAGGGCTCCCGGTGCTCGTTCGCGATCACACCGGCCCTCAGGCTATACGCTCTTCTTGAGATCGCGAGCGCGCGGCGGATGTTTTGCTCCACGAGAAGCATGGTCATGCCGTGCTCCCGGTTCAACTCCTCAATTTTGGCCATGAGTCGGTCCACCAGCTTGGGCGCAAGACCCGCCGAAGGCTCGTCAAGAAGAAGCAATACCGGCCTCCTCAACGTGACCATGGCCAGCGACAACATCTGCCTCTGTCCTCCACTGAGTATACCCGCGCGGCTCTCCTTGACCTCGGCGAGTTCCGGAAACAGGGTAAAGACCTCCTCGATGCGCTCGCGGACCGCCGCGCCGTTGCCCCTCACCGAACGCACGGCCGCCAGCCTGAGATTGTCCAGAACGCTCAGGCTCGGGAAGATGGAGCCACCCTGGTGCAGGTAGCCGATGCCGAGTTCGGCCCGTTCGTGCGGTGCCAGTCGCGTGATGTCCATCCCGTTTAAGAGGACTCTGCCTCCGATGGGCAGGAGGAGGCCCATAATCGTCTTCAACAGCGTGGACTTGCCAGCGCCATTGGGTCCAATAATCGAAACGATCTCCCCTTTCTCCACGCGGATCGAGACCCCCTTGAGGATCTCCTTCTTCCCGTAGGATGCGACGACGTTTTCCACTCTGAGCAAAGAATCCATCATTGTATTATACCCCAAGGTAAACCTCTCGGGTCACTCTGTCGTGAATGACCTCATCGGGCAATCCAAAGGCGACGACTTCGCCGTCGTCCAGGACATAAACCCAATGGGCCACTTCGAGCACAACGCTTATGTTGTGCTCGATGAAGACGACGGTTCTTCCCTGCTTTGCGAGCGAAGTCATCAAGTTCATCACCGTCTCGAGAACGGCCGGGTGCACCCCGGAAGCAGGTTCGTCGAGCAAAAGTATCTTGGCGTCCATCGCCAACAGCCGGGCGATGGCCAGAAGCTTCTGCTGGCCGTATGAAAGGTTCTCGGCCGTCGTATTTGCCCTATCGGCAAGGCAGACGAGTTCCAGGAGTGCCATCGCTCGTTCGACATTCTGCCTCTGCATCTTGAGCGTCTGCGCCCTTCGGACGACCGGCTCCCAAAACCTCTCGCCGACCTGGTTCGGGAAAGCGACAAGGACGTTCTCCAGAGCGGTCAGTTTCCCAAACACACGGACATCCTGGAAAAGTCTCCCAATTCCCAGCCGCGCGATCTGCCACGGCTTGAGTCCCCTCAGGCTTTGATGGCCGAGGAGAATCTCGCCCCTCGTGGGGGCAATGTAGCCGCATATCAGATTGAAAAGGGTCGTCTTCCCTGCACCATTCGGTCCGATGAGTGCAGTAATTCTCTTCGGTGGAAAGGCGATACTCACGTCCTTCACGGCGGCGACACCGCCGAAGAACCGTGTTAGATTTCTCACCTCGAGGGTGGGTACGTCCTCACAGCGCTTACTCAAATCCATACTCTCCCGCAATCCCCCTTGGCCTGTAGATTACGACAAGGATTAGCGCCAGGGCATAGAGCATCATTCGGATATTCGGTGCGATGGTATCGGGGATTCGCAAGAACCGCAAGACCTCGGGTAGCAAGACCAGGATGATGGTTCCCACGACGGGCCCCTGGATGTTCCCACTGCCCCCGATGGCAAGTATGGTCACCAGGAAAAGGGATTCCGCAACGGTGAAACTCGTGGGGTCGATGTAGCGGACATAGCCGGCGTAGAGTGAGCCGGCGATTGCGGCGATGCCGGCACCCAGAGCAAACGCAGTCGTTTTGAATAAGACGGTGTTCCTGCCGAGCGCCTGCGTGGCGATTTCATCTTCACGGATGGCTTTCAGTACGCGACCGAACTGCGACGAGGTAATCAGATAGATGAAAGTAACCACGAGAGCGGCCAGACCGAGGGAGAGCAATGTGTACGAAGCGGGGCTGTCGAATGCAAAGCCGAACAACGTGGGGATCGGGATGCCGGGTATCCCATAGGGCCCGCGGGTAAAGGACACCCAGTTGTACATGATGCCGAAGATGATTGCCTGAAATCCCAGCGTGGCAAGAACGAAGTAGTCCCCTTTGAGACGTAGCGACGGGATCGAAACGACAAAGCTGAGCAACACCGACACGATGACCGCTATAGGGAGTGCAACGAAGAAGTTCACACCCCAGCCTGTCATCAGGAGTGTCGAGGCATACGCTCCGATGCCGTAGAAGGCGGCGTGACACACCGAAAGGAGACCCGTATATCCCATGACCAGGTTCAACGACTGCGTCAGGATCACGTAGATACCGATCATCACCAGTATGTGGAACAGGTAATTCATCGTGCCTCTTCCAGACGCACTGCTTTCCCAAGCAGGCCCTCCGGCCGCAATAGGAGAAAGAGCACCAGGATGATGAACGTGAACACATCCATCCAGCGGGCGGAGAGTCGCCAGACGACAAGACTTTGAACGATCCCCAGCAAGATTCCGCCCACGATGGCGCCTTCAAACACCCTCACTCCACCCACGATGACCGCCACGGCCGACATCAACAGCGCGCTCATGCCCACATACGGATCCATGCCTACGTCCAGCGCCGAGAGCGAAGCGGCAATGCCCGCCAGTATGGAACCGGCCGCGAAGACGCCTATCCGGATGGTCGAGGTATTCCAGCCGAGCACTTCGACAAGCATCGGATTGTCGGCAAAAGCTGAGAGCAGTCGGCCAAGCTGTGTACGTTTGAAGAATACGAAAGCGACCAACAGAGCAACGAACGCAAAAAACGCAAACAGTTGGAAGCGAGTTAGGATGATCGAGCCGAATCTGAAGGTCACGTCCACTCCGGGTCTGAGCACCTTTGTTTCGTTGCCAGCGATAAGAGCAATCGCGTTCACGACGAAAAGGTAGATTCCAAACGAGCCGATCATTGTCGCCAAGGGAGAAGAGATACGTCGTGCAATCGGGCGGTACACCACCACTTCGGACAACACGCCGGAGACGGCGGCTCCAATTAGTGCGATAAGCACAGCGCCAATCGGCTGCAGCCCCATCGTCACACCAAAGAGGTAGAGCAGGTATGCGGCGATGGTATAAACCGCACCGTGAGCAAAATGGAAGACCCCGGTCGTACGGTAGATGAGACCGAACCCGAGCGCCACGATGGCGTAAAGCGCGCCTGCACAGAGACCGTTGGCCAGTAGCTGTAATAGCATATTTTCGTGACCTCGGGTTGAAATGTAAGCAATTTGCTCTTCGCATGCAAGATGCCTTTTGGGAGTCAAATGATTACCCGAAAGACTAGGTCGCGATAGCCGAAACGTCAATCAGACCGTGTGTGATCCCAATGGCGACGGCGTGCGCCCGATTCTTCGCGTTCAGCTTTGCCAGGAGGGCTGCGATAACGTTTTTGATTCTCTTCTCGTTCGTGTGAAGTTGTTCGGCAATCTCTTTATTGGACAAACCTCGAGCGATGAAGCCGAGAATTTTAGTTTCTTGATCGGTAAGATGGAAATCTCTTTTTACAAGCACTTCAGGTATATGCTGCTTACTGACCGCTTCGGTAAGTTTCTTTGTTGCTGTGGGTGACAACGCGACATGGTTTTCAGAGACTTTTTCAATCACTTCCTTGAGGAACCTAAGTTCATCTGACTTGGCAAAGTATCCACTCGCTCCGCTGGCGAACGCTTTGGCAATGATGTTGGGATCAGTATAATGTGACACAAATACGGTTTTGACACCTGGGAGATCACTTGCAATTTGCTTAGCTACCTTAATGCCTGCAAACTCCTCTTCTGGATAGTCTATATCGAGAAGAACGATATCCGGACGATGCTTTTTCAGAAGTTCCAAGCAGTTCTCCAGACTTTTTTCTCCACCAAGTACCTTAAAACCCTCGAACTCAAGCCACCGAATGTAGCTTTCCCTGACAGAATCGTGATCGTCAAAGATGAAGATTTTTAATTTCCGAGTTTCTTTCTGCATTGCTACACACCCTATCTAAAAGAGTGGCGCGTCAAACCATCGTTTGCCACCACTAATAAGATAAAAGCCACGCCGTTGATCCTCAACCCTAGAGGCCTTCTTACACATCTGCCAACACGATAAGGCTCCTCAAGAGCCTGCAGGCGAGAGAAAAAATCACTTAACAATATAACGTGAGGACCTAAAAGGCAACCCCCTTTTTGGCTGCGCTTGCACCGCGAAGTTCTGTCTGCCCATGTGAACGGGCAGACGGACGGAGCGGGAAATTGGCACGGCCGGGCATAATATTGAGTCGTGTCAATACGAGCCCGTCCTTTGTGCTGGACAAGCGCATCAGCACACGGCGAGAGGATGTACCAGCCGCTTTGTAGTTTGACGGGGTAAGAGTTTTTCACGCAGTTTTCGGAAGACATCTGACGGGTGATCTTTATCAAGAATGATAAACTCGACATTTCCGTTACTTGCGCTTATCTGGTTGGCAATAAGCTTCGGAGTCAAGCTTGGAAAGAAGCCTGCAACATAGTTTCCAAACTCTTGTCCGGACCGTCCATCTGGAGGTTCTCCATAGCGCGCATTGAGTACCAGGACGACCTGATCTGGCTTGTAAGCACAGATGGACTGGAGGAGTGGATCGATCGAAAACCCAACCAAAAGCACCAGGACTCCACCTTGTTTGTCTTGAGCTGGCAAGCGAGCTGGTTCATCCTTGTCGCTCTCGGCACACTGGAGTTCAAGCGTGAGTAACTCCTCAATGTATTTGGTGATTCGCCCTGGATCAAGCTGGATCAAGCGGATCAGAAAACTGACTCCAGTAGCTCTGCGTAGCAGTCTCTGCTTGTGGCGAAGTTTATTATCAATTGGCATTTTCGCCTCTTATGGAAAAAAACCGACAGCTCACATCTTTTCTTTATCTCTCGTTCTTCGCATAAACTCGCTCCTGCTGCGCGTCGCGCCAGAGGAGCAGCCGGAGCACTTGATCTAACTGCCCGGCTTCCGGGTGAGCATCTAATATGCCTTTTGACAAGAGCGGCTGCGCCGCCCTCTGTTCCATCTCCTTGATGAAACTCTCGAAAGCCTCTTTCCCTTGCTGCCACTTGTCCTTTCGCAACTTGGCGGCCCGCTCCTGAAGATCCCGGCGAGCGTCAGCAATGTCAACATGCGTGTGCGTATGAAAGTCCACCAGAGCATCAAACGGATTCTTACCGCCCACTACGATCTCCCGACCGCTTGCCATGACATAAACGTGCTCGATCTGCCTGGTGTCAGGATTAGGCCTGACTTGCAACCAGTCTTGCCAAAGAGCCAGAGCGACATTTAAGAGAAAGCTCTCATCCGCAAGACAACAAACAACCGCAGGCTCCAACAACGGCTCGTGCGAATGGCGAAGATCGGCCGGGCCCGTGTGCGGCACTTCGGTGAAAGCTATCTCCAGGCTGGCCGCGTTGCGTTCCTCCAAGAAAACGTGGGGCTGGGCGGCGGCATCCTCCTCTCGTCTGGCTCGAAATGATTCCCGCTGCTTCTTCCGATATGCCTGCTTGAAATCCTCAAATTGCGGGATGGCTTCGACTACGAAGAGGTGACGCGCTTGAATGGCCGAGATCTCGTGGCGGAGATCGGGGAGAGTCTGTGTCTGCCCTTTCTGCCCCTTCAGCTTCTCATCCAGGTCTTTGGCCAGTGCGGCGCTGCCGCCGGTCGCCATGCCAAACGTGCCCCATATAGTAAACCAATTCGCTTCGGCGGGATTCACTCCCTGACTGCGCTGCGCTGTGGCTGAGAACGAAAGCAGTGGCGTTGACTGGTTCACCAACATATTGGCAAGCTCGGCGGCATTTTCGCCTTTCATGTGCATCACATCGAAGATGTCTACTTCATCCTTCAGCCCTCGGAAGAATCCTATCTGCAGCAGATTTTGCTCAAACTGATAGTTCCATCGGAGAGGGTCTCTGCTCAGCTCATCCCAAGGGAGAAACTCGGCCGGGAGCGTGCTGCGCAAATGGCGGCGCGCTTGCCACTCAGCCGGATCGCTCTCGAAGTATCGGCCTGGAGGATCGATGCGCCAGCCGAATTGCTTCAGGACTTTCTCCTCGTAATCGGTTTGGTGACGTCCGAAATACTTCTCGAAGAGCTCCTGCTCAATCTTATCGAGTTTGATCTCTCCGGTATCCTTATTCACTTCTGGTGGATCAGTGACGTATCGCCGGACGACCACCTTGGTCTTCTCCCTCCGGTAAGCTGCCAGTTCAGCCAATCCGCTCACGATCGCCCGCTTTCCGGCTTCAAAGGTCGAGCGCCAGACCTCGATGTCATGAACCAGATCAGCACACGCATCTCGCAGCGCCTCGAATATCTCCTTGGCCGCTTGGGCCAGCATCTGCTCCTGCTCGAGTTCAAGCAACCGAGACAGGGCATCGCAAAATCCTCGCACGTCGCCCCCAGAGCCGAATACTCGCTCGAAGAAGGTCACCTCAGTCATCTGGGTTTGCCAGGTATTCACTGCTGATTGAGCCCCGGCAATCTGGCGCGGATAATCGCGCGCGGTGATCCAACCGGTGAGATTCTGAGCCGTCAGGCCGTACAATTCACCCAGTATCTCCAAGAATCTTTGAGCGTGCCATAGGCATCCTCGACCCATATCTTCCTTAAGAAGTCCAGGCTTGACTTCTTCCTCCTCTTGGGTTCGACCGTCTTCCTGCACTGTGCGCTTGCGACGCTCTTCGATGAGTCGCTCTTCAATGTATTTCCAGAAGATACTTTTGTGTTGCGCCTTATAGTACTCGACGAGTTCGGCTGTCTTTTCGATACACTCTCTCCTCCGCTCTTCAGCCCGAGTAGCGAGCCTCTTCAAGTCGGCGGCGTCTCGCCAATCAAACGCTTGAGCTTCTCGCTGGAAGTCAACTGCCGGCAGTGGCTTGTCCCTGTTCCTATTATTCTCGTCCTTGCCCAGAGCAATGGCCTCCTTGAGCAAGCGTTTATCCCACCGACTACGAGCCCGGGTGTCATCAAGCTTCTGGTTGAGCGGGGTATTAAAAGGCGCGTCCACAGCCCGCTGAAGGAAATCTCTCACCTCCCCGGCGATCTTCTCCTGCTCGATGTGTCCGCTGACCAGGAAATGGTCAAGCACGGCGAGAGCCAGCGGATGAGCCAGCGTGCGAATCACATCGTCCACATCGAATATGAGAGAGTACGAACCGCAGGCGCTATAAAAAGCTCCTTGCCTTCCGGCATCAGCCGCCAGATTGGAATAGTCAATCCCTCGCGTCCCGTGCACGTGAGCAAACAAGAAATCGGCCACAGCCGGGAAGACGCCGTACCAGGGTTCGACGTGGGTGATCGGTTCGACAGCTTTGGCTTCCGCGTAGCGGGTTCCGTCAACCAGGTAAATGATGTCAAACGGCCTGGCTTTGCCGCCCATCGCCTCGGCGCCTCTGCCGAGAATGGCCGCATGGACATTGACCTCGCCGACCGGCTGTTCGTAAACGATGGTCCCCACTTTCGCCTGTAAGTAACGCTCCAGCTCGCGGAGCGCGGCAAAAGTATTGACTGGCGATTGCATTCTCTCTTCATCGGAGCTGAGGACAGGCTCAAAGGCGGCCGGGAGAAAAAAGACCCCCACGACCTGGAAGTTTTCGCCAAACATAACCGGAGAAGAGGCAATGTTGATGGCCAGCGTCGCAATGTCTATGAAAGTTCCCGATCCGGTGCCCCCGGCCAGGCCAGCGATGATGAATATAGGCACTCGCCTGCCTTGGCGGTGAGCGTTGACTCGTTGCATCGTCTGGTGGATTGCGCCGTGAATATCACGAATTTTCAAGTGCAGTGAGGTGCGGCTCCGCTGGCGATCCTGCGCTGCGCCTCCGGTCGTGGTGAGCTGTTGGGGACTGATGCGCTGTTTGGGGACATCTTCCGGGTGCAACCATGACTTGAGAGATTCATAGCTGTGGCGGTTGGCCATCCCCTGAGCCCATAGGGCGCTGAAGTGCAGCCACTCAGGTGAGCCTTGTTGGTAGTTCAACTTGAACTTCACCTGCTTTCCGTCCTTGAAGTCGGGCACCCAGGGGATGGGTTGTCCTGTCTCTCCGGAATCCACGTCGAGAGCGAGGATGCCAATTTCTGGCGGCGGCTGGCCGTGGTTAGCGTCACACAGTCGTTTCTTCAGATGCGTGAGCACCCACTTGCCCGATCCACCGATTCCAATGAATACGCTTGGCGTCCAAGTCATCTTCCGTCACCTCCTTACTCGACCCATATATCATAGGTCGTCTTTTGTTCTCGCTCGGTTTCCTGCTTCTCCTCCGTTTTCGTTAGGCGCAACGTCACTTCGAGCTGCACCGTTCGGCCTGGCTCGAGCATCTTTTGATCCAGCCCGATCGGCAGTAGCGGCAAAAAGAACCACGCCCAGAGTCTTTTGAGACGGCCAACCGGTTTACCTAAGGGGTTAGAAAAAAGCACGGGTATGACTTTTATGGCCGCTCCTTCTTCTGCGTCTTGAACCTCCAAGTCAACAACCTTTCGCCCCATGATCCATCCGACGAGCCCACCTGCCTTTTCGAGCCTCAGGTGATTTCCTGTGACCAGTCCTACCTTCACCCGTTTTCGTCCATAAAGACTGCACTCTGTGCGCTCACCTCCATCGGTCGGCTCGGCGTATACAGTAAGAGCCATCTTGGGAGCGCGGAGCCACCAACCCGACTGTCGCAAGACAAATGCCACAATCGCTATCAAAGTTACAATGGGCAGCGTAAACAAAACGGCTATTGACCACCATTCCTCCACTCGCTCGTAGGGGATTTCAACGATCTCGCTCTCATAGTTGCTGCCGTCAGGCAATTGTCCTACGATCTTCATTTCTACGAGATCGGTCACCCTCCGCCGAGTCAGACGGAAGATATCTCCCCAGCGGAATCGAACGAAGTCCGAGACCATCCGGCGGAGGTCTTCGCCAAAGGATGAAACAGGCGGCAGACGATAATGAAATCCCGTTGCTGCTTCTTCTACCGGATGCATGAAGTCGACCAACAGCACCTGACCGTCCCGCCGAATTCGAATCATGACCAGAGCCTTGGCCGACGCACTGGGATGAAAGGCGCTCGAAGCACTCACGGGTTGACCAGCCTGCATCAATCGGGCGCTGATCTCTCCAGAGCTGTGCCAGGGCACTTCCGGGTCGCCGACTTTGAGATATGGTAGCGGCTTCACTTCCACATTCAGGTGTTTGTTGTAGATGCGATGGCCATCGGCCTGCGCCCACAGATCAACCGCGTAGACGCCAGGTTCAGTCGTCGCGATGTCCTGCTCGCCGACATAGACCGAGCCCTGACGCTTCAAGTCCACCTGCTGTGGCGCTCGACCCCGCTCACGCGCCGAGGGTGTCAGGACTTTAGCCCAGATTCTCAAAGGATAGCCGGAGATTTCTTCAACCGGTTTCTCGTCGCGCCGCCGGAATTCTAACTTAAAGCTCATGGGCTTTCCTTGCGGATGCAACGCGCGTGGGCTATGAACAATCGTGGTGACAAACAGCGAATGCTGGTAAATTTTCACCTGACCTAAAAAGCGTTGTCCCCCCGGTGTGACCGGCTCAACCGTCCAGGAGCCTGGCTGAGGATCAGTGATGCTGTAAATCTCGTATTCTCGACCGCCTTCACCGGTTTGATGAAGCACGCCTGGGGATTGCGGGGAAACCTCTTTGCCGTTTGGATCGAGAATGCGTAGTCTCACGGCAGGATCGAGTTTCAGCAGCGTGAAGCTCACGCGCTCCAGGTAAGGCGGCAACTCCACTTGCTGCGCCGTGACCTCTTGCCACTCAAACCCCAACAGGTCGCCAATCACTTGCATGTAAACTGGGATTAACGCTTCCCGTTCGGCTGATTCGATGCGAACGGCGCGTTTACACAATCGCTCCCAATACGGACGATTTGAAGGCCAATACTGGTTGTGCTGATCAATGGCCACGACGTAAATGGGGACTTTGCCTCTTGGCAGGTTTTCACTGACGTAGTTTTCAATCTCCCTGAAGAAATACTCAAGCGGCCTCTTCGGCCTCACTCCATCGTCCGGTTCGCCGTCGGTCAGAATGATCAAGGCTGGCTGACGGTCAGGGGTGAAAGCGTTCGCTTCATCCAGCAACCGCTTGGCTTCTCTCAGCGCCGATACGAACATGGTATGGCCGAGATGCTGGCTCGTTACCTGTTGATGAATTTGCTCGATGGCTTGCTTGATGTTGTCTGAAGCGGAACCAACTGGTTGCACAGGGATGCTTTTGTCCGGGGGCGCGGTACTGCCAAAATTCACGACGCCGAGGCGATGATCTTGGCGGATGCTCGCCCAACTCCTCAGATACTCGATGAAGAACTCAGCGGCCTTGACTCTCAGTCCCGACGGGTCCGTCGTCTGCACCATGCTGCCGGATTGATCCACGATGAGCACTACATCGAGAGGCAAGAACTGAACCGGGATTTGCTCAAAAGCCGTTGTCTGGGCTGTAGCCTCAACCGTCTTGCTTTGGCTGGCCGGTTGCTCCCGGGCACAGCCTGAGCATAGAGCCGCCAAGGCTAAGCTGAGGAGCCAACGGCCGCAAATTGTTCGAGATCGTGACTGCATAGACTCCTTTCGCGAAACGGATTATACATGCTCTTGGGTGGTGCGGCAAACCCCCTGGTGCCCGGGGTGTGTCCCAAAATCGTAGGAGGATTTAAGCGGCCTGGCCCATCTGCCTCCAGGCCTGGTTCCATTCTCTTTGCCCTCCCCTTCCGGCACGCCGCAGGGCGAAGATGGCCCCCCATCCTTTGGC
>Ga0272449_1001680_pt1 | contig 22115 bp, 23 predicted proteins | sample YNPCB0241_FD_198679 | JGI IMG/M metagenome (GOLD analysis project Ga0272449, IMG submission 198679) | Hot spring sediment microbial communities from Yellowstone National Park, WY, United States - YNP-CB-024-1 | ecosystem: Environmental > Aquatic > Thermal springs > Hot (42-90C) > Sediment... | reverse complement strand
TCCCACTCCAGGACTACCGTGAACCTCACCGGCCTTCTCCTTTCTGCTCCTCGTCCGGCACGTACACCAGCAGGTCCCCGGGCTGGCAGTTGAGGAAGCGGCAGAGCTTTCCCAGGACCTCGTAATCCACTTTGCGCACTCGGTCATGGTACAAGGCCAGGACGGTGTTCTTTGCCAGTCCGGTGCCCCGCACCACGTCTGCCATCTTCAGCCGCCGGCTTCCCAGAATGGTTGACAACCGGCACGTCACCGGCATCGAATCACCTCCGCTGTAAGTATAGCACGCCTGAGCTATAGGTGCAAGGCCATAAAAATTTTTCTCCCGTTTGTGTGAAAAAGGTGTTGACAAGGGTGCTAGTATGTAGTATACTAGCGCCAGAAGATAAGCCAATGACTCACACACTAACACCGAGGGAGGAGGCCGATAGCATGGCAGAGCTGGTGAAGCGGATAGAGGACGCCATCGCGAGGACGAACCGGCTGGTGGCGGACCTGGAAGCGTGGATTAAGGAGACGGACGAGTTCCTGGCGGGGCTAGGGGCTAACCCCGCGCCCCACACAAATAAACGAAGGGGAGGACGGGAGCCATGCAGGAGCGGGTCAGGGAGCTGGTGGACAAGGCGACGCAGCTGCCGGGCGAGGTGGCCGAGCTGGTGGCCCGGTTGGCCGCCAAAAGGTAGGAGCTGCACATGCTCCCGGACGCGCAGCGGAGGATTGAGGCCCACGTGGCCGGGCAGGTGGCGGAGGAGACCAACGGGGACGGCAAGAAGCGTTACCCGAATGAGGAGTCCCGCCGCGCCGAAACCTTCAAGAGGCTGGCCTTCCACGAGGACTACCTGGCGACGGTGCGCGCGGGGGGCTGCGTATTCCACCGAAATCGACCACGATTACACCTGATGCCGGCCAGGATTGTATCTGATGTCGACTGGATTATTCTTGGCCTTCCTCATCGACTCCCCCCGTCGGGATGCTGGAGCTTGTATTCGGTCCACAGGAGACGGAGAGTCACCTTGTCGTCGCGCAGTTCCTCGTGGACCTGTTTCCAGTCCGGTTCGGCCCTGCCGGCGGGATAGTCTCTGTGGCCCGGGTACAGCCGGGCCTCCAGCTCCGCATCGTCGAGGTCCTCGGGCAGGGGCTAGACCAGCCCCGCCGCTTGGGCCCGCCTCAGGGTGTCAACCACGGTGCTGTGCGATATGGACGGGCTACGGCCGATCTGGCGGACCCCCAGCCCCAATTCCCAACGCAGTCGCAGGATTTCCTTGGTCTTGCGCATGGACAGCCTCCTCATCGGCATCGCCTTCTGCCACCTTCCCCGTGTGTTCATATCCCTGGGGTTTCTCGTGGCAGAAGGCACTACCCTTCGGTCTTGCTGCCCAGCGTCGCTTCGCTATCCCTTCGGAGGCCCTGGCCGGCCTAACCTTCCATGGAAAGTGGTCGCGGTGGCTTGCAGCCGTGGTCGGCCTGCCGTGCATCGGTGGTCGGCTTCCCGTGCACTGCTGGTCGGCTTGTCGTGTAACCCTGGTCGTTTTCCCGTGTCATCCTGGTCGGCTTCGTGTGGAACGGTGGTCGTTTTGCTATGGAATACGCAGAAAGCGGGAATTAGGGACGTCGGGGGGCAAGCCATGGCATACGGCTGCCCGTGGCCCAATAGTTATTCTCTCGAAGGGCGATTTTCCTTCGTGGGCGCGGTGGGGTCATGGGCCGGAGTTGCGATGGGCGCCTTTCAACACCCATCCGAGGTGGTGCATAGATTATCACGGGGGGATGATGGGTGGCGTGGCGGGACTTGCGGCACCGTGTCAGGCAGCGTATGGCCGACCTCCTCGAGCTGCCGCGGGAGGTCGTGCTGGACCTCCCCAAGATTGTGGTCGTGGGTGAGGTTCAGGTACTTATTGAGAACCACCGCGGCATCGTGGCCTACGGACCGGACCAGGTGAGGGTCAGCGTGGGCGAGCGTGAAGTGACCGTGCACGGTCGGGAACTGGTCCTGCGGCATGTGCGCAGCGAGGAGCTGCTGGTGGAGGGTCGTATCACGGGTCTCTCTTTTCGCTAGGCCGTGGACGAGGGGGTCGGCATGTTCCGCCTCACGAGTTACCTGCGCGGCTTCGTCAGCCTCGTACTCGAGGGTGAGGCCCTGGAAAAATTTTTCAACATGGCGGCCAGCAGGGGTATTCCCCTCTGGAATCTCCGCCGCCTGAACCGGCGGCGGGCCGCGGTGCAGGTCCCGCTGCAGGCGGTCTGGCCCCTGCGGCACATCGCGCGCCGCACGCGTACCCGTTTCCGCATCCAGAAAAGGGTCGGCCTGCCCTTTCTGCTACTGGGTTTGTGCCGGCGCAGGATGCTGGCCGGGGGGGCGTTCGTCTTCGTAATAGTGGTGTACTTGCTCTCTTCCTTTGTTTGGTCCGTGGAAGTGGTCGGCCACCAGTCCTTAGACCCGCAGGAAATTCTGGGGGTGGCCCGGGAGGCCGGCCTGAGGCCCGGGGCATGGAGGTGGCGGCTCAGGGCGGCGGAGGTCGAGGGGCGGATCGCGGACCGCGTCCCGGCGGTGGCCTGGGTGGGCGTGCATTTTAAGGGGACCAGGGCTATAATTGAAGTGGCGGAGAGAAAGTTTCCGGCCCCTGCGGACGTACGGCCCTGCCACATTGTGGCCGCCAAGTGCGGACTCGTCAAGGAAGTCCTGGTCCTGCGGGGCACACCCCGGGTGGCCGAGGGGGACGTGGTGGAACCCGGTCAGGTGCTCATTGCGGGCGAGGTGCCGGTTGCGGTGCCGGGACCCGGTGTCGGCCAGGAGCAGCCTCCTCCCGGAGAGTTGCGCCGGGTGCATGCCGCGGGTCTGGTTCGGGCCAGGATCTGGTACAGGGGATACGCCGAGGTGCCCTTGGTGGAAGAAGGGGAGCGGCCCTCGGGACGTTCGGCCCTCGTGATGGGCCTGCGCGTCCGAGACAGGGAGTTTGTACTGGCAGGCAAAAGAAATCCTGGTTACTTGCGGTATCACGAGGAAAAACTAGTTAAGCGGCTGCCGGCCTGGAGGAATCTCGACGTGCCCGTCGAATTGCACATAGTACGGCGCTACGAGTTGGTCCCCTGGCGCATCCAGAGAAGCCCGGCCGAAGCGCGTGAAATGGCCGTCCAGAGGGCCCTGGAGGCTGCGCTTTCCGGGGTGCCGGCCCAAGCCAGGATTCTTGACCAACAGGTCAACGAAGTTCCCGCAGGTCACCCACCCGGCCTGGTGCGGGTTTGGGCCCAGGTGGAAACACTGGAGGACATCGGGACGGAGCAATACTTTTAAAGGGAAGGGGACGTTGCTTGGCACAATACGAAGAAGAGCGTCTGATCTTCGACGACCTGGACGTGATGGCCCGTATCTTCGGCCGGCACGACGAAAACGCGGTGCTGCTGGAGAAGCACCTCGGTGTGCGCCTTGTGGCGCGGGGCGACGGGTTGCTGATTCTGGGGCCGGCCCACCAGGTAGAGCGGGCACGGGAGATACTCAGACAGATGGAGGCCCTGTACCGGACCGGCCGGGAGCTCACGCCCCAGGAGGTCGGCTACCTGCTTCAGGCCGTGCGGGAGGGGAACGGCCGCCCGGTGGCGGAACTGCTCGAGGATGCCTTCGTGCTCGTAACGGTCAGGGGCAAGCAGGTCCGGCCCAAAACCCTGGGACAGCGGGAGTACGTGGAGGCCATGAAGCGCCACGACATCGTGTTCGCCGTCGGGCCGGCGGGGACCGGCAAGACCTACCTGGCGGTGGCCATGGCCGTGCGGGCCCTGCGGAAAAGGGAAGTGGCCCGCCTCATCCTGACCCGACCGGCGGTGGAGGCCGGCGAGAAACTCGGCTTCCTGCCGGGCGACCTGCAAGAAAAGGTCAATCCCTACCTGCGTCCGCTTTACGACAGCCTGTACGATATACTGGGTTTTGACCAGACCCAGAAGTACATGGATAAGCACATTATAGAGATCGCGCCCCTGGCCTACATGCGCGGCCGCACCCTGGAAGACGCCTTCGTGATTTTGGACGAGGCCCAGAACACCACGCCCGAGCAGATGAAAATGTTCCTGACCCGGCTCGGTTTCAGCTCCAGGGCGGTGATTACGGGTGACGTCACCCAGATCGACCTGCCCAAAGGGCAAACCTCGGGCCTCGTCGATGCCCGTCAAGTGTTGGCCCATATCAAGGGGATTGCCTTTGTGGACCTGACGGAGTCCGACATCGTCAGGCACCCCCTGGTACAGGAGATCGTACGCGCCTACGAAGAGAGGGCGAGGCAGGAGTGAGCCCCGTGGCCCCGTGGCGCGAACTGTTCCAGCAGGTCAGAGCCCGATTATTCCGTTTTCAACGACAGGGTGCCGATAGACCGGGGCAGCCCTGCCGGCCCCTCCGGGCGCGGTCCGGGGGCCCCTGGTTTCGGCCAGGAATACGTACCCTGGCCACGGGGACTGCTTTTTTTGTCCTCTTGATTCTGTTGCTGGTGGTGGAATTTGCGCCTGAGAAGGTCAACCTGCAGGTCAATCAGGTGTCGTCCGTAACCATCAAAGCGCCGCGCACCGTGGTGTACGAGGATAAGGCCCGTACCGCCGAGGCCAGACGCCGGGCGGCAGAAAAGGTACCCAGGCAGTACAATCGCGACGACCAGGTGGTCGTTGGGGTCACCAAGGACATAAGCGGAGCGGTGGCCAGGATTCGGGCCGTCCAGGAAGACCCGGCAGCGGACCCCACCTCGCGGGTGGCTTTCTTGCGTACCTCAATGCCCTATCCCTTGCCGGAAGGTGTGTGGCAGGAGCTGGCGGTGCCCAACGCGGCGGCGCTGCGGGCCCTGGAGACCGGGGTGGTCCGTCTGGTGAGCACCGCGATGGCCGCCGAGCCCGGCGTCACCCAGGAGAACCTGGAGGTCGTGAGAAATCAACTGGTGGCAGAGGTGGCCACCCTCGGCCTGCCGCGGGCCTACGAACTGGTGGGCCAGGAAATGGTGCGGCAGTATTTGCGGCCCAACGCCTTTTTCAACGCCGAAGAAACCAGGCGCCGCCAGCAGGAGGCCATGGACGCCGTGGCCCCGGTGATGGTGACCATCCGGCAGGGGGACATAATAGTCGGGGAAGGCGAAGTGGTCACCGAAGAGCACATGGCCAAATTGCAGGCCCTGGGCCTGGCCCGCTCCCGGCCGCCCCTGGCCGGCGTGGTGGGGACCGCCCTGCTGGTGGCCCTGCTGGGGGCCGCGGTCCTGTTTTACCTGTACCAGCAAAAAAAGGACTTCCCCCACCACGTCAACATTCTGGGCATCGTCACCGTGGCGGTACTGGTGATCGGAAAAGGGATTACGGCCATCAACATCCCCGCCTGGCCCGAGTTCAGCGCCCTGTTCGGCTACATGGTGCCCCTGGCCGCCGCCTCCATGCTGGTGGCCATTTTGCTGGACGCGCGGCTGGCCATCCTGGTCACGGCCGTATTGAGCCTGCTGCTGGGTCTGATGACCGGCAACCAGCTCCGCTTCGGGATGGTGGGCTTCATAGGCGGCCTCACCGGAATCTACAGCGTCTCGAAGTTGAGCCAGCGCGGGGATTTGACCCGTGCCGGTATTTACGTGGGCGCCGCCTGTGCGGCCGCCATTTTCACCCTCGGGTTGATCGGGGAGCTACCCTGGAGTCTGGTTATGTCGTCCAGCCTCATTCTGGGCTTTACCAACGGCCTGCTTTCGGCCGTGCTCACCATCGGCACCCTGCCCTACCTGGAGAACGCCTTCCGCATTACCTCGGCCGTCAAATTGCTGGAACTGGCCAATCCTACCAATCCCTTGCTGCGGCGGTTGCTCACCGAGGCGCCGGGCACCTATCACCACAGCATTCTGGTGGGGAACCTCGCGGAGGCTGCGGCGGAGGCCGTGGGCGGGGACCCGTTGCTGGTGCGGGTGGGCGCGTACTACCACGACGTGGGCAAAATCAAGCGGCCTTATTTCTTCTCGGAGAACCAGTTCACCCGTAGCAACCCCCACGACAAGATCGCGCCCAGCCTGAGTACCCTGATCCTTACCTCCCACGTTAAGGACGGCGTGGAGCTGGCCCGGGAGTATGACCTGCCCCGGGTGGTGCGGGACATCATCGAGCAGCACCACGGCACCAGCCTGGTGAGCTATTTTTACCACAAGGCCCTGGAGCACGAGCGGAAAGAGGCCGTCAGCGAGGAAGAGTTCCGCTATGAGGGACCCAAGCCGCAGAGCAAGGAGGCCGCTATAGTGATGCTGGCCGACGCCGTGGAGGCGGCGGTGCGTTCCCTCCAGAACCCCACGCCGGGGCGGGTCGAGGGGCTGATACGGCGCATAATCAAGGAAAAGCTGCTGGACGGCCAACTGGACGAGAGTGACCTCACGTTGCGGGATCTGGAGCTTATTGCCTGCGCCTTCGGCCGGGTGCTTTCGGGGATCTGCCACACGCGGCCCGAGTACCCGGAGGTGGCGGCCGAGATGGAAAGGAGAAAGGCGAGGTATGCCGGTGGTCGTAAGTAACCTCCAGGAAGCCATACCCGTGGACGAGACCCTCACCCGGGTGGTGGCCAGTGTAACAGCCTACACCCTGCAGAGTGAGGGCTACGGCGACGAAGCCGAGGTGAGCGTGGTCTTCATGGACGACGGCGGCATAAGGCGCCTCAACCGCGAGTACCGCGGCGTGGACGAACCAACGGACGTACTTTCCTTTCCCATGCACGAGCGGGACCCCGGGGCTGCAGACGGCGAGGCCCAGTTGCTGCTGGGGGACGTGGTGATTTCGCTGGAGCGCGCCTACCGGCAGGCTAAAGCATTCGGGCACAGCCTGCACCGGGAGGTGGCCTACCTCACGGTGCACGGCATCCTGCACCTGTTGGGATACGACCACGATTCGCCGGGCAACGAGCAGACCATGCGGGCCAAGGAAGAGGACGTCCTGGCGAAACTGAATCTGAGTCGATAGGCCATGTCCGAGCGCAAAGCCCTGTGGGTGAGTATAGGCTATGCGGTGCGGGGCCTGTTCCTCGCCCTGTGCCGGGAGCGGTCCGTGCGCCTTCATCTGTTGGCGGCGGTCGGTGTGGTGGCGCTTGCCGCCTGGTGTGGCCTGGCGCCGCGGGACTGGCTCTTCGTCTTGCTGGCCATAGCGCTGGTGCTGGCTGCGGAAATGGTGAACACGGCCATTGAAAAGGTGATCGACCTCTACGGTACGGCGTGGTCTCCCCTGGCGGGGGCCGCGAAGGACGTGGCGGCGGGGGCCGTGCTGGTCTGCGCCCTGTACGCCCTGGCGGTGGCCTACGTGATCTTGTGGCCGGCCCTGCTGGCCAAGCTCGGCCGGGTGTAGCGGAGGGTGTCGATGCCTTATTCCCCGGAGGAGCTTTTGAGGGTGGCCCGTGCGGCCCGGGAATACGCTTACGCGCCCTACTCGGGTTTCCGGGTGGGCGCGGCCCTGGCCTGCGCCGACGGCACGGTTTACGGCGGGTGCAACGTGGAAAACGCCTCCTTCGGGCTCAGTATCTGCGCGGAGCGCGTGGCCGTTTTCCGCGCCGTGGCCGAGGGGCGGCGGAGTTTCGTGGCCCTGGCCGTGGTGGGGCCCGGCCCGGGCCCGGTTTATCCCTGCGGCGCTTGCCGCCAGGTGCTCCACGAATTTGCCCCGGACCTGACGGTGGTTGTGGCCGGCGACCGCGGGGAATACTGGGAGCGTAAACTGGAAGACCTCTTACCCCTTGTGTTCGATCCGAAGGTGATACGGGAAGGATGAGGAGCTGTGCGGTCCGGTTTCGCGAGCCTGGTGGGGCGGCCGAACGTGGGCAAATCGACCCTGCTCAACCGTTTGATCGGGCGCAAGGTGGCCATCATGTCCGAAAAACCCCAGACTACGCGGCACCGCATCCAGGGGGTGCTGCACCTGGAAGATGCCCAGGTGGTTTTCCTGGATACGCCGGGCATCCACCGTCCCCGCCACCTCCTTGGAGAGCACATGGTGGAAGTGGCCCTGCGCACCCTGCGCCAGGCGGACGTGCTCCTGTTCCTGGTGGAGGCCAACCGGTTCGGAGCCCCGGGGGACCGCTACATCCTGGACCACCTGCGGGAAGTGAAGGCTCCGGTGCTGCTCCTGATCAACAAGATCGACCTGATACCCAGGAAGGAATTGCTGCCCCAGATGGACAGCTACCGGCAGCAGTTTGAATTTGCGGAAATCGTTCCTGTTTCTGCCCTCAAGGGCGACAACCTCGACATACTACCGGGCCTCATCGTCAAGTACCTGCCCGAGGGACCGGCGTACTACCCGACCGACATCATCACGGACCAGCCCGAGCGGCTGCTGACGGCCGAACTCATCCGGGAGAAGGTGCTGGGCCTGACCAGCGAGGAGGTCCCCCACGCCGTGGCCGTGGTGGTGGAGGAAATGGTGCCGCGGTCCGCGGAGCTGACTTTCATCCGGGCCACCGTCTACGTGGAAAAGGAATCCCAGAAGGGCATTCTCATCGGCCGGGGCGGCCAGATGCTGAAGAACATAGGGCGGCTGGCGCGGGAGGAAATCGAAGTGTTGCTGGGCAAGAAGGTCTTCCTGGAGCTGTGGGTCAAGGTCAAGGAGGACTGGCGCAATAGGGAGGCGGTGCTGCGGAGCCTGGGGTACGGGCCGGAGTAGTCGTTCCGCGGGCCAGACCCGGGGGTGGCAGGGAACCCCATTGTGTTCCCCGCCACCCCTTTATGCTGCCCGGAAAACCATCCGGCCGGCATCCCGGTGGCGGCAAGGTCGGGGTGCCTCACTTCTGGAGGGGTACGGTAGCAGGCCGGGCCCGGCGGCGCCCGGTTAATAGGCGTAGATCTTGCCGTAAGGCCTCCTGGAAACGGGCAGCAGCTTCTGGAATTTTCCGGCCAGGATCCGGTCCGCGTCGGTCCCGAAGTGGGCCGCGTACTCATCGACGTACCACCTTACGATTTGCCAGTCGTTCTCGTCCAGGTCCAGTACCCCCACTTCCTTGCCGAGCTGGTAGGGCTCCACGCGGCCCCGGAGATAAATGACGCCGCCGTGCATGCCGGTGCCGATGTAGTGGGCCCTGTGGCGCTCGTGCTCCCCCAGACCCAGGCCGAGGAGGATCACGATCCCGCCGGCCATGTACTCGCCGAAGAAGTCCTGGGCCGTACCCCCGATCACCAGCACGGGCACCTTACCGGTGTACTCCTTCATGTGGATCGCGGTGCGGTAGCCCACGTTGTCCCGGATGAAGATCTTGCCGCCCCGCATGGACATGGCCACGATGTCGCCGGCCCGGCCGTGGACCACGATTTCGCCGTCGTCCATGGTGTTGCCCACGCCGTCCTGGGCGTTGCCGTACACCGTTATCCTGTGCCCGTTCAGAAACGCCCCCAGGTCGTTGCCGGGGTGGGAATGGACCTCTATTTCCACCCTGGTCGGGAGGTAAAGCCGCGTGCCGATGTACCTCTGGCCGTATATGTTCCTGAGGACGATTTTGCGGGCCCCCTTGAAGGCCGCCTCCCGCACCAGGTCGTTCAGTTCCTTGTGCTTCAGATCCGCGCCGTCTATCTCGGCGGTCTGCCCGTTCAGGTAAAGCCGGGGCAGCAGTTCCCGCACTGGCCGGACCCCGTCCATGAACATGTCTCGCAATCCCAGCCTGGCGCTCACCGTTGCCATGTCCTCACTCTCCCGCTCCTTTAACTCCCAGTACTTCCAGTTCCCAGTCCTCGAGTCCCACCCCGCGCAGGTGGTCGCGGTTGCCCCGCACGCTCTCGATGGCGTTGATCCCCATGCCGCCCAGCATCTCCTTGATCTCGTGGCTCCAGCCGCGCAGCAGGTTCACGAGCCTCTGGCTCGCAATTTCGGGGTTGATCCGCTTGGACAGGTAGGGATCCTGGGTGCAGATACCCCAGGCGCACCTGCCGGTGTAGCACTTCTGGCACAGGGTGCAGCCCATGGCCACCAGGGCCGCGGAACCGATGTAGACCGCGTCCGCCCCCAGGGCGATGGCTTTCAGCACGTCGGCGCTGCAGCGGAACCCCCCGGCCACCAGGATGGAGCACTTGTGGCGGATGCCTTCCTCGCGCAGCCGGCGGTCCACGGCGGCCAGCGCGAGTTCGATGGGGATACCCACGTTGTCCCGGATGATCTTGGGCGCGGCCCCGGTGCCGCCCCGCAGGCCGTCGATGGCCACGATGTCGGCCCCGGCCCGCACGATCCCGGAGGCGATGGCGGCCACGTTGTGCACGGCCGCGATCTTCACGGACACCGGCTTCTCGTAGTTGGTGGCCTCCTTCAGGGCGTAGATGAGCATGGAAAGATCTTCGATGGAATAGATGTCGTGCTGGGGCGCCGGGGAGAGGGCGTCCGTGCCCTCCGGGATCATCCTGGTGCGGGCTATAGAATTCGAAACCTTTTCTCCCGGCAGGTGACCGCCGATGCCCGGCTTGGCCCCCTGGCCGATCTTGATTTCTACGGCGGCCGCGCAGTTCAGGTACTCCGGGTCCACGCCAAAACGACCGCTGGCGCACTGGACGATGGCGTGGGGCCCGTATTCGGCCCTCATGTCTCTGGGCAGGCCGCCCTCGCCCGTGTTGAAGAGGGTGCCGAACTCCTTGGCCGCCATGGCCAGGGACTTGAAGGCCTGATAGCTGATGGCGCCGTAGGACATGGCCGAAAAGGCGATGGGCGTTTCGATCACCACGTTGGGGTGAACTTCGGATTTAATGCTTACCCGGTCGTCTTCGACCTCCAGTTCCAGGGTGTCGGGTTTGCGGCCCAGGAAGGTCCTGAGTTCCATCGGCTCCCTTAAGGGGTCGATGGAGGGGTTGGTGACCTGGGACGCGTTGAGCACCAGGTGGTCCCAGTAGACCCGGAAAGGCTTGTCGTTGCCGCTGCCCGTCAGGATCACGCCGCCGGTTTCGGCCTGTCTCTTTAGGTCCTGGAATCTCTCCCTGGTCCAGTTGTAATTGGGGCGGTACTCCGACGGGTGGGGCCGCACGTAAAGGGCGCCCGTGGGGCAGAAGACCACGCACCGCTGGCAACCCACGCACTTTTCTTCCGCGGAAAACATGCGGTCCAGTCCTTTGTCCCAATGGTGCACCCCCTCGGCGCACTGCCTTTCGCAGACCCGGCACCTGATGCAGCGGTCTTCGCGGCGCACGACCGTGAATTCGGGCAGGAGGTACGAGTACACGCTATCACCTGGCCTTCGCGACTAGATGGACCTGGCCAAGCTCTTCAGGTGGTCCCGGGTGTGCAACCTCACCACCACCGGCTCGCCGCCCGAGGGGGTCCAGGCCAGGTCCACTTTGGGGGACACGGCCCTGATGGCGGCCTCTTCCGAGGAAAGGAAGACGAAATCTCCCCGGGCGGCCGCGGTAATGGGCCTGAGTCTGATGCGGTCCGTGAGACCGAACATCTCGTTGTGGTGGGCCACGATCACGGTGAAGGGCCCGTTAATCAGCAGGGGAGCGTACACCATGCGCAGGACCGTGTAGAGCCGTCGCTCCTCCCCGTCCATGTGGGCGATCAGGTCCCACATGGGCGGGGCAAAGATCTTGGCCACCACTTCGATGGGCAGGCCCTGACGTCTCATCAGGAGGTCCACGGCGTAGGCCATGACCTCGGTGTCGGTGTAGAGGGTACAGTAGTAACCGAACATTTCCAGAAACCTCTTGTTGGTGCCGTAGGACGAAATCTCTCCGTTGTGCACCACGGTCCAGTCCAGGATGTTGAAGGGATGGGCGCCGCCCCACCATCCCGGCGTGTTGGTGGGGAACCTGCTGTGCACGGTCCAGATGTAGCCCCGGTAGAGCTTATCCAGCATGAAATACTCGGCTATCTCTTCCGGGAAGCCCACGCCCTTGAACACGCCCATGTCCTTGCCCGAGGAAAACACGTAGGCGTCCTCTATGTGGCAGTTAATGTGCATGACCCTGGCCACCACGAATTCGTCGTCCGGGACGCCCTCCTCTTCGGGCCGCTTCCTGGGCGCCACGAAGTAGCGCCAGCACAGGGGAGGGCTGAACAGCGGCACCCGTTCGTCGGTCGGGATTTCTTCGTCGTGGATGACCCTGAAATGCTCGTTAAGGAACTCGTCGACCTTGTGCTTGGTCTCCCGATTGCGGTTCTGAAACATGACGTGGAGGGCGTAGTAATCCCGGTACTCGGGATAAAGGCCGTAGACGGCAAAGCCGCCGCCCAGGCCGTTGCCCCGCACCTTCATGTTCTTGATGGCGGTGATGGCCATTTCTCCGCCGAACCTCTCGCCGCTTGTATTCATGACCCCGAAGAGCCCGCAGGCCTGGGATTCTTTGTTCGGCTGGCGCCGTTCGCTGTCAATCTTTTGGAAGATCACGGCTCAGACCACTCCCAACCTCACGTCTTGGGCCAGCAGCTCCCACCGCAAGCGTTCGGGCATGCTGGCGTAGCCGAAATGCTCGTCCAGGAGTTCGTGCTTAAAAGAGGAAACGTCGACTTTTTCCCTCATGAGGCGCAGGAAGATCCCAGCGCGGGCCACCCGCCCGACCAGGACGAAGCCCGCAATGCGCCCGTCCCGGAGGGCGAACTTGCGGTAGGCCCGGGCCTCGCGTTCGTAACGAGAGACTATTTCAAAGCCGTCCGCGGTCTCGCGGGTGACGTTCAGGCCGGCGTTGATGATGTAAAGGTCGAAGAAGTGCATGGCGTTCATGCTGGTGGCCCACCTGTACTCCCGCGGCACGCCGGCCATGTTGAACCCGGCCACTCTTCCCCCCACGTAGGCGTTGGGCCACAGGGGCAGCGGCCTGTTCCCTTCGATGACGAAATCGTAGCCTTCGGCGCAGTCCCCGCAGGCGTAGACGTCCGGCGCGGAGGTTTCCATTTTCTCGTTGACCAGGATGCCCCTGTTGACGGCGATGCCGGCGGCCCTGGCCAGCTCCACCCGGGGCACCACCCCCACGGCTACCACTACTAGGTCGCACCGGACGGGCTCCCCGCTGGTGAGCACCACACCCTCGGCGCGCTCGTGGCCCAGAACCTGCGCGATGGTCGTTCCGGTGTGTACCGGCACGCCCTTTGCGCGGAACAGTTCTTCAACCATGGTCGAGGCGGTTTCGTCCACCACAGGTGCCAGCACCCTAGGCGCCAGCTCCACCACCGTGACGGCGAGGCCGCGCCTTTTGAGGGTTTCGGCGGCCATGAGCCCTATGACCCCGCCCCCCAGTAACACGGCTGCCCGGGCCGTTGGCAACGTTTCGGCCAGCGCCAGGGCGTCGGCCATACTCACGAAGGTGAACACGTTCTTCTTGTCCAGCCCCGGGACCGGCGGCACTATGGGCCGGCCGCCGGTGGTCAGCAGGAGCTTCCCGTATTGGACCTCTTCTCCGCCGTCGAGCACCACGGTCTTGCTGACCGGGTCCAGGCCCACGGCCCGGCGTCGGGGCCAAGGGGTGACCCCCATCTTCTCGCAGAAGTCGGGCGGCCGGTACAGCATTTTGTCCCCGTGTATCTTATCGCCAAGGTAGTAGGGGATGAGGGCCCGGGAATAGATGCGGTCCCCTTCCTCGCAGATCAGGGCTATAGTTTTCTCCCGGTCCACGGCACGGAGGGCCTCGATGCATCCCACGGCGCCCGCGGAACCGCCGACGATCACGTAGTCGAACCGACGCACCACTGCCTTTTCTCTCCTTACCCGATATTGCTCCACAAGGCTAACCTTTCGTTTCCGCTCGGTATGCGCTCCGGGGACCGGAATTGCCCCGGCGGGCTTTCCGGTTAGAGGCACCACCGGCCTGGCAGAATCCCTGGTCGGCTCTCGCCTCGGGTGCTTCTGTATGACGCCGTGCTCAGGCTCCGTCTTCGGCCAGGTAGGCGAGGGCCTGGTTGGGACACCGGGCCACGCACATCGGGAAGTCCAGCCCCTCGCACAGGTCGCACTTGACGACCTTTCGGTTTTCCCGGTCTATGACGATGGCGCCGTAGGGACAGGCCATCACGCAGCTGTAGCAGCCGACGCACCTGCTCTCATCGTGCCGGACTCGTCCGCTTTGCGGGTCCTTGTAAAGCGCGCCGCTGATGCAGGCGAACACGCAGTCGGGCTCCGCGCAGTGCCGGCACGGGAAGGCGAAGGTCAGCGGCAGCCTTTCCTCGACCACGATTCTGGGAGGCGGTGGGTTCTCGTAGAGGAAGGCCTTGAGCACGTCCTTCGACCGGGAGTGGGCCGCCGCGCACCAGATCTGACAAAGGTGACATCCGATGCAAACCTCCGGTTTGGCCACGATTTTTCCCAATTGGCGTCCCTCCGCAACAGAATAAAAAACCCACACGCGGTTCGGGTGGGTACCCTTTTCCCGCCGTGCAGGCCTCGTTGCCCTTGTGATCCGGCACACCTTCGGGCCGGACCGTATGTGCCATAAGCCCTTCGTATCGTCAAAAAGCATTATCCACCAAGGGCGGCGAAATGTCAAGTCTTTTAGGTTGACAACAGAAGGTAAATCTGATAGATTACAACCGCGCCTGATACGACAGCTCGCCCCGTGGGGCGCGGGACCGTAAATTGGGGGGTGATCCCGTGGACGCCGGACCATGTTCACCGCCATTATCTCCGACCGGACGGGATCGCTCCCCGTTTTTCCGCCCGGTCCCACAAGGGGGTAGATGTGTGTGGCGCTGGAGCACGAGCTACGGCGGACCATCGAAGAGGGCGCCGACGGCAGGCTCAAAGAGCTGATTCAGGACGTACACCCCGCGGACCTGGCGCGGGTATTTCCCTCCCTCAAGCTGGCCCAGCAGGTTAAGATTTTGCGGTTGATGGACCCCGAGCGGGCGGCCCAGGTGCTGGTGGAACTGGGGCGGGAGCAGGTACCTCCCCTGGTGGAAGGCCTGGGGCCTTTGAGGATCGCCGACATCCTGGCCACCCTGCCCACCGACGACGCCGTGGACCTGCTGGGGGACCTGCCCGCCGAGCAGAAGGACCGCCTGCTGGGTTTGATGGCGGCCGCCGATGCCAAAGAGGTGCGGGAACTCCTGGAGTACCCCCAGGATACCGCGGGCGGCATCATGACCACGGAGTTCGTGGCCATCTCGGAAAGGCTCACCGCCGAAGAGGCCATCCGGGTTCTGCGCGAGACCGCGCCAGACGCCGAAACCGTATACTACGTTTACGTCGTCAACGAGCAGGGACAACTGGTGGGCGTGCTCTCCTTGCGGGAGCTCATCCTGGCCGCGCCGGGCATGCCGGTCGGCGACATCATGCGCCGCCGGGTGATCAGCGTGCACGTCATGGCGGACCAGGAGGAAGTGGCCCGCGTGGTGGCCAAGTACGACCTGCTGGCCGTGCCCGTGGTAGACGACAACCGGAAACTGCTCGGTATTGTCACGGTCGACGACGTCCTGGACGTGATCAAAGAGGAGGCCACCGAGGATTTCTTACGCATTTCAGCCATCGATGTTAGAGGCGACGATGTCACGGCCCCGCCCTGGCGGCGGGCGGCGCGCCGCCTGCCCTGGCTCGTCGCCTTTCTCCTCGGGGAGATGATGGCCGCCACGGTGATCAAAGGCTTTGCCGGAACCCTGGAGGCCGCCACGGTGCTGGCCTTTTTCATCACGGCCATCGCGGGCGGTGCCGGCAACGCGGGCACCCAGTCCCTGGCCGTGGTGGTGCGGGGCTTGGCCACGGGGGAGCTGAACGCCCGCGAGATCGCGTGGGTGGTGTGGCGCGAGACCAGGGTGGGATTGCTGGTGGGCCTGGGCAGTGGCCTGGTCCTGGCCTTCGTGGCCCTCATCTGGCAGGGATGGCCCCTGCTGGGGCTGGTGGTGGGTGGCGCCCTGGCCGCCAGTATCCTGGTGGCCACCTTTCTGGGCAGCATGATCCCGGTGGTCATGGTCCGGCTGGGCTTCGACCCGGCCCTGGCCTCGGGCCCCTTCATCACCACCCTGACGGACGTGGCCAGCATGCTGGTGTACTTCAGTCTGGCCACCCTGACGATTCTCCACCTGCGTTGAGGCGCTCCGGCCACCGCGGCGCGATGCGGTGGGGAAGGCCCAGGAGGTCCAGCACGCGGGCTACCGTGTGACGGACCAGTTCGGGTATGGTACGGGGATGCAGATAAAAGGCCGGCACTGGGGGAAAGATAATTACCCCCAGTCGGGCCAGGCGCAGCATGTTCTCCAGGTGCAGGGCGCTCAGGGGGGCCTCACGCGGCAGCAGGATCAGGCGCCGTTGCTCTTTGATGGCCACGTCCGCGGCCCGGGTAATCAGATTGTCGGCCAGGCCGTGGGCGATGGCCGCGCAGGTCCTCATGCTGCAGGGGGCCACCACCATGCCGTCGTGGGGGAAGGAACCGCTGGCCACCGGCGCTCCGAGGTCGTCGACGTCGTAGGTGTGAGTGGCCAGGGCCCGCAGGTCTTCGAAGGAAAGGTCCGTCTCCTCGGTGATGACAAACCGGGCCGCCCGGCTCACGATGAGGTGGGTCTCCACACCCAGGGCGCGGAGCTCCTCCAGCAGGGTGAGGCCGTAGACGGCCCCCGAGGCACCGGTCATGGCCACCACGATGCGCATGGCAAGACCCCCATTGATATAATTATACCGACATTTTTCGTCACGGGAAGGGAAACCTTGCGCCTCTACCGCGCCGAGGGCATTGTGCTCAGGAACAGGGAACTCACCGGGGCCGACCGCCTGCTCTCCCTCTACACCAGGGAGTACGGCAGGCTGCGGGTGGCGGCCTACGGGGCCGGTAAGCCGTCCAGCCGCAAGCGGGGCGCGGTGCAGCCCTTCACGCGCTCGGAATTCCTGCTGGGCAGCGGCCGCGACCTGGATTACGTCCGCCAGTGCGCGGAGCGGGAAATCTTCCCGCACCTGCGGGACGATCTGGAGAACCTGCTCTACGCCCATCACCTGGCGGAGCTGGTGGAGACCTGCACCCCGGAAGGTGAACCCAACAGGGGCCTGTTCATGCTCCTTTTGGAGGCCCTGCGCGGTCTGGGGGAGTGCGATCCCGAATTGCTGGTTCGGACCTTCGAGATAAAGTTCCTGGGTCTGCTGGGCTACCGGCCCGAACTTTGTACTTGCGTGCGTTGCCGCCGGGTGCCGGGAGCAGGTGAGTACCACTTCGCGGCCGGAGCTGGCGGGGTGGTTTGCGCGCGGTGCGCCCCCGAGGTTCGTGGGGCGCGCGCCTGCCGGGCGGGTACGGTGGCGGTCCTGCGGTATCTCTGGGTTGCCGAACTGCGGGTGCTGCGCCGTATCCGGGTGCCAGATCCCGTGCGGGAGGAGATGCGGCGCCTTCTTGAGGATTACCTGGCCTTCCACCTGGAGGGACGGGCCCGGTCCCTGGCGCTCCTGGCATGCATAAAAGGGAAACCCGGAGGGTAAAACAAGACCGGGGTGGTGGGGACCATGCTCGAGAAAATTGACGTTTTGCGGGCCCGGCTGGGGGTAAGTTACCGGGAGGCTCGGGAGGCCCTGGAGGCTGCCGGGGGAGACGTGGTGGAGGCCCTGGTACTCCTGGAAGAGCGGAGGCGGCGTACCCGGGCCGTGGAACTGGCCGAGGGCTTACGGGAGTTGCTCCGCCGTGCCTATCATACCAGGCTCCGTATCAAGAAGGGAGAACAAACGGTTCTGGAAGTGCCCGGCCTGTGGGGGGCCCTGGCGGGCCTGGGCATGCTGGCCAGCAGCGAACTGGCCCTGCTGGGGGCCGCGGCCACCCTCGTGGGGATGGCCAACCGCTATACGCTGGAGCTGGCGCGGGAACCCGACATCTGATTGACTTTTGCCCGGTGTTCTGGTAAATTGTATTAAAAAAGCGAACAGTCAGTAAAGCCCGCACGAAACACGGGGGTCGTCTCCATCCGGGGATGGCCAAGCAGGGTGGCATCACCAATAAGACCTCCCGTCCCTGGCATGTGGCCCGGGCGGGAGGTTCGGATTTTGTGCCACGGGAGGAAGTGAAAAATGAACTTTCAGGAGCTCATTTTGACGCTGGACAGGTTCTGGGCGGACCAGAACTGCATCATCCAGCAGCCCTACGACCTGGAAAAGGGGGCCGGCACCATGAATCCGGCCACCTTCCTGCGGGCCCTGGGGCCCGAGCCCTGGCGGGTGGCCTACGTGGAGCCCTCGCGTCGGCCAACGGACGGTCGCTACGGGGAAAACCCCAACCGCCTGCAGCATTACTACCAGTATCAGGTAATCCTGAAGCCCTCGCCGGACGACGTCCTTGAGATCTACCTGGACAGCCTGCGGGCCATCGGTATTATCCCTGAGGAACACGACGTGCGCTTCGTGGAGGACAACTGGGAATCGCCCACCCTGGGCGCCTGGGGCCTGGGCTGGGAGGTCTGGCTGGACGGCATGGAGATCACCCAGTTCACCTACTTCCAGCAGTGCGGCGGCATCGACTGCCGTCCGGTGTGCGCCGAAATTACCTACGGTCTGGAACGTCTGGCCATGTTCATCCAGGGCAAGGACAGCGTCTTCGACATCGTATGGGTGGACGGGATCACCTACGGTGACGTCCATCACCGGGGGGAGGTCGAGCATTCCCATTACAATTTTGAGCTGGCCGACACGGAAATGCTCTTCGAGCTGTTCGACATGTACGAGCGCGAGGCCCAGCGCATCATCGAAAAAGGACTGGTGCTGCCGGCGTACGATTACGTGCTGAAATGTTCCCACACTTTCAACCTCCTGGACGCGCGGGGCGCCATCAGCGTGGCGGAGCGCACGGGCTTCATCAACCGGGTGCGCCAGTTGGCCCGTACCTGCGCCCAGGCCTACATCCGCCAGCGGGAGGCCATGGGATTTCCATTAATCCAGAAGGTGGGGAAGTGAAGTGGCGCGGGACTTTTTGCTGGAGATCGGCACCGAGGAAATACCGGCCCGTTTTCTGACCCCGGCCCTGGAGCAACTCCGGGAGCTCGCGGCCAGGGGCTTGGAGGAAAGGCGGCTGGCCTACGGGGAACTGAAAACCCTGGGCACGCCGCGGAGGCTGGTGCTTTACGTGCGGGGTCTGGCCGAGGAACAGGCGCCCTTGCGCACCAGGGTCAAGGGGCCGGCCAAAAGGGTGGCCTTCGACGAGGAGGGCCGGCCCACGCCCGCCGCCGAGGGCTTTGCCCGCAACCAGGGGGTGCGGGTGGAGGACCTGGTGGTGGAGACCGTGGGTCAGGTGGAGTACGTTTTCGCGGTCAAGGAGGAGACCGGGCGTCCGGCCCCCGAGGTACTGGCCGAGCTGGCACCGGAGTTGATCGCCGGGCTGCATTTTCCCAAGCCCATGCGCTGGGGAGACCTGGACTTCAGCTTCATCCGTCCCATCCGCTGGCTGCTGGCCCTTTGGGGCCCGGACGTGGTTACTTTCAGGGCCGCCGGTTTGACCAGCGGCCGCACCACCTTCGGGCACAGGCTCCTTTCCAAAGGCCCCATCACGGTGGCGGACCCGGACGACTACTTCCGCCAGATGCGGGCGGCCTTCGTGCTGGTGGACCCGGAAGAGCGGCGCCGCGTCATCTGGGAGCAGGTTCAGGCGGCGGCGGCCTCGGTCCAGGGCCGGGTTCTGGAGGACGAGGCCCTGCTGGAGGAGGTCACCAATCTGGTGGAGTGGCCCACGGCCTTCGTGGGGAGCTTTGCCGAGGAATTCCTGGAACTGCCGGCTGAAGCCCTCATGACGCCCATGAAGGAGCAGCAGCGTTACTTCCCGGTGGTGGACGCGGCCGGCAGGCTCATGCCGTGCTTCATCGCGGTCAGCAACGGGAACCCCAGGTATCTGGACACCATCCGCGCGGGTAACGAGTCCGTGCTGCGGGCCCGCCTGGCCGACGCCCGCTTCTTCTGGCGGGAGGACCTCCAGGTACCCCTGGTGGACCGCGTGGACCAGCTGCGCTCCATCGTCTTCCTGGAGGGCCTGGGCACCATGCGGGACAAGGTCCAGCGCCTGGTAGGCCTGACGGAATACCTGTCCGGCGTGGTCGGGGTGGACCGCGAGGCCCGGGAACACGCCCTGCGGGCGGCGCTGTTGAGCAAGGCGGACCTGGTGACCAATATGGTTTACGAGTTTCCAGAGCTGCAGGGCGTGATGGGCCGCGAGTACGCCCTGAGGTCCGGCGAGGACGAGGCGGTGGCGCGGGCCGTTTTCGAGCACTACCTGCCGCGGTTTGCCGGGGACCGGTTGCCGGAGAGCACGCCGGGCCGCCTGGTGGCCCTGGCCGACAAGCTGGACAACCTGGTGGGCTGCTTCGCCGCCGGCATCCAGCCCACCGGCTCCCAGGACCCTTACGCCCTGCGGCGCCAGGCCACCGGGATGCTGGCCATCATCCTGGAGGCCGGCTGGCGCCTTTCCCTGCGGGAGCTCATTGCCAGGGCCTATGAGCTGTACGGCGGGGCACCGGGCTTGCGTGCGGACCTGCCCACCACCACGGCCGAGATCATGGAGTTCCTGCGTCTGCGCCTGAAGGGCATCTTCGAGGAGCGGGGTCTGAGCTGGGACACGGTGGAGGCGGTGCTGGCGGCGGGCTACGACGACCCGTACGACGCCTGGCGGCGCGGAGAGGCCCTCCAGAGCTTCCGCGCCACCGAGGAATTCCCGCGCGTCTACACCGTACTGGAGCGGGCCCGGAACCTCGCCCGGCACGCCACCCATTCCGAGGTCCGGCCGGCCCACTTCGTGGACCCGGCGGAAGAAGAGCTCTACCGGAAGTTCCGCGACGTGAGGGAAGAGGTGCAGGCTCACCTGGCGGACGGCGACATCGTGGCCGCCCTGCGGGCCACCGCGGCCCTTTACGAGCCGCTGGATCGGTTTTTCAACGCCGTGCTCGTCATGACCGACGACGTACGCCAGCGCGAGAACCGGCTGGCCCTGCTTCAGAACGTGGCCGGAGTGGTGGCACGCGTGGCCGACTTTGCCAGGATTGTGGCCTAAAAAATCTACCTTCGACGGTGGAATTTTTCCTGCCTTTCATGTATAATATATGTGCCGTCGGGGCCGAAATAATGTGGCATTTTTCGCGTGGGGGCGGTCTTTGTGGAGCTTACCCCGCGTCAAGAAATCATTCTGGGCATCGTCAAGCGAGAGGGACCCATTACGGGCGACAGAATAGCCGAGCGTCTTTCCCTCAACAAGGCCACCTTGCGCCCCGATCTCACCCTGCTGACCATGATGGGACTGCTGGAGGCGCGTCCCCGCGTGGGTTACATTTACAGCGGGAAGTCCCTCGACCAGTTAATCAACCGGCGGCTGCACCAGGTACGCGTGGGGGAGGTGCAGTCGGTCCCGGTGGTGGTGTCCGAGAATACCGTGGTCTACGACGCCGTGGTGACCATGTTCCTGGAGGACGTCGGCACCCTGTTCGTGGTGGGCGAAGGGGGTCTGCTCGAGGGGGTGGTCTCGCGCAAGGACCTGCTCAAGGCGGCCCTGGGGGGCCACGACCTGCACCGCCTTCCGGTGGGCGTGATCATGACCCGCATGCCCAACGTCTTCACCACCACCCCCGAGGAATCGGTGTGGGCCGCGGCCAAGAGGATGGTGACCCACGAGGTGGACGCCCTGCCGGTGGTCCAGCCGGCGACCGGACCCAACGGCGTTTCCGGCTGGAAGGTCACGGGGAGGTTCAGCAAGACCAACGTTGCCAGACTGTTTGTGGAACTGGGGGAGAGGGCTTGAACGACGAGCAGAAACCGGTGGTCTACATCCTTTCGGATTCAACCGGGGAAACGGCCGAGTTGCTGGCGCGCGCGGCCGTGAGCCAGTTCAACTCCGGCAACATCGAGATCCGCCGCGTGCCCTACGTCAGCGCGCCCGAAGAGATCTTCGACATCATCGACGACGCCCGCAAAACGCCCAGCGTCATCGCCTACACCCTGGTGCGGCCCGAGTTGCAGTCCATCATCGTGCGTGAGGCCCGGACCCACGGCATCCCGGTGGTGGACATCCTGGGGCCCATGATCGAGGCCCTCAGCCAGATCACCCCGGTTCCGCCGCGGCTGGAACCGGGCCTGATTCGTCGCACGGACCAGGCTTACTTCCGCCGGGTGGAGGCCATCGAATTCGCGGTGCGCTATGACGACGGGAAGGACCCCCGGGGGATCCTGAAGGCCGACGTGGTGGTGCTGGGCGTCTCCCGCACCGGTAAGACGCCTTTGTGCATGTACCTGGCCCACAAGGGCATCAAGGCCGCCAACGTGCCCC
>Ga0272449_1001677_pt1 | contig 22125 bp, 16 predicted proteins | sample YNPCB0241_FD_198679 | JGI IMG/M metagenome (GOLD analysis project Ga0272449, IMG submission 198679) | Hot spring sediment microbial communities from Yellowstone National Park, WY, United States - YNP-CB-024-1 | ecosystem: Environmental > Aquatic > Thermal springs > Hot (42-90C) > Sediment... | reverse complement strand
AGGTTCCAGTTGCCCAGCGGCGCAATCTCCAACGCGGCTTGCGGCAGGATCTTCCCGTAGGACGCCAGCACAATCAGGTCGGGCGCGAGGGCGCGCAGGTGCGCGAGGAACTCAGGGTCGCGGGCGCGCGCGGGGGTCAGCACGGGCAGCCCCAGCGACTCGGCAAGGCTATGCACAGGCGTCGGTTGCAGGCGCATGCCGCGCCCTGCAGGCTTGGGCGGCTGGCTCACCACCGCGAGAATCGGGTAGCCCGCCGCGTGCAGTTGCTCCAGCGGGGGCACAGCGAACGCGCCCGACCCGAAATAGACGATGCGCGGCGCACTCAGATGCTCTCCTCCTCGTCGTCCTGATTGGGGTGTTCCCATCGCAGCGTCTCGCGGATCGCGCGGTCAATAAACAGGATGCCGTCCAGGTGGTCAATCTCGTGCAGGGCGATGCGGGCGGGGTCGCCCTCAAGGTGCAGGCGGATGGGCTTGCCGTGGCGGTTAATCCCGCGCAGCACAATCTCTTTGGGGCGCTTCACATCGCCAAACAGTTGCGGGATGCTCAGGCAGCCTTCCAGCCCCGTCTGCTCGCCGTATCGCTCCAGCACCTGCGGATTGATGATAACGCGCGGCTTCTGCTCTGGGGGCGCGACGATAATTAGGCGGATAGGCAAGCCGACCTGCGGAGCCGCCAGCCCGATGCCCTTCGCACGCCTCATGACTTGCATCATGTGTTCGATTAGGTGCTCTAAGTCGGGCGTGATGCGTTGCACGGGCTTGGCGACCTTCCGCAGCAACGGGTCAGGATATTTCACAATCCCGTCGTTCCGCTCAAAATAGACTCGAAACTCGTCGGGTATCAGGATGTCGATAGGCTTCATTGCGTCAGCAGGATTATACCTGCGCGGCTTGCACGGCGCGTTCAAACACGAACGCGCCGTCGCGGTAATCCACGCGCACCGTGTCGCCGTCCACGAACTCGCGTGCGAGCAGCTTCTGCGCCAGCGGGTTCAGAATCTCGCGCTCAATCGTGCGGCGCAACGGACGCGCTCCAAGCTGCGGGTCGTAGCCTCGAACCGCCAGCTCCTGCTTCGCCTCCTCGGTCAGCTCCAGCGTAATCTTGCGCTCGTCCAAACGCTTTTGGATGTAGCGTAGCTGCAAGTCCACGATGCGCTTGATTTGCAGGATGTCCAACGGGTTGAACATGATAATCTCGTCGATGCGGTTCAGGAACTCTGGGCGGAAGTGCGCCCGCACCGCTTGCATAATCTGCTCGCGAATCTCCTCTTTGTTGGACTCGTTCATCTCCTGATACAGCACCGAGCCGATGTTGCTGGTCATAATCACCAGCGTATTGCGGAAGTCAACTGTGCGTCCCTGTCCGTCGGTGAGGCGTCCGTCGTCCAGCAGTTGCAGCAGCACATTGAAGACCTCGGGGTGCGCCTTTTCGATTTCGTCGAACAGGATGACACTGTAGGGGCGTCGGCGGATGGCTTCGGTGAGTTGTCCGCCCTCCTCGTAGCCAACATAGCCTGGGGGCGCGCCAATCAGCCGTGCGACGGAGTGGCGCTCCATATACTCGCTCATGTCAATGCGCACGAGGTTGCGCTCGTCGTCGAACAGGAACTCGGCGAGCGCTTTGGCTAACTCGGTCTTGCCGACGCCTGTGGGCCCGAGAAAGATAAACGAGCCGATGGGTCGGTTGGGGTCGGATAGCCCCGCGCGCGAGCGGCGGATGGCGTTCGCGACCGCCGTGATTGCCTCATCTTGCCCAACCACACGCTGGTGCAGCCGCTCCTCGATGTGCAGGAGTTTCTCGCTCTCGGTCTCCTTGAGCCGCTGCACGGGGATGCCCGTCCACTTGGCGACCACTTCGGCGATGTCGTCGGCGTCCACCTCTTCCTTCAAGAGCTGCATCTCCTGTTGCACTTGGGCGAGTTGCTCCTGCAGGCTTTGGAGCTGCTTCTGGAGTTCGAGCAGCACGCCATAGCGCAGTTCCGCCGCGCGTGCGAAGTCGCCTGCGCGTTCCGCCTGCTGCTCTTCGAAGCGCGTCTGCTCGATGCGCTCTTTGGTCTCGCGGATGCCCATGATGAGTTCCTTCTCGCGCTGCCAGTGGGCAACCAGTCGGCTCTTTTCCTCGTTGAGGGTCGCCAGTTCGCGTTCCAGCCGCGCAATCTGCTCTTTGGCTTGCGGGTTCTCCTCCTCGCGGCGCAGCGCCTCGCGCTCAATCTCCAGCTGGCGAATCTTGCGGTCAATCTCGTCGATTTCGGTGGGCATGGAGTCGATTTCCATGCGCAGTTTCGCGGCAGCCTCGTCGATGAGGTCTATCGCCTTGTCGGGCAGGAATCGGTCGGTGATGTAGCGGCTGGAGAGTTTAGCAGCGGCGACGATTGCGCTGTCGCTGATGCGCACGCCGTGATGCACCTCGTAGCGCTCCTTTAGCCCGCGCAGGATGGCGATGGTGTCCTCGATGCTCGGCTCGCCGACATAGACGGGCTGGAATCGGCGTTCGAGGGCAGGGTCTTTCTCGATGTGTTTACGGTATTCGTCGAGCGTGGTCGCGCCGATGGTGCGCAGTTCGCCGCGTGCGAGTAGGGGCTTCAGCATATTGGCGGCGTCCATCGCGCCTTCCGCCGCGCCCGCGCCAACCAGCGTGTGAATCTCGTCGATGAACAAGATTATCTGCCCCTCCGCGCTGGTGACCTCCTTCAGCACGGCTTTGAGGCGCTCTTCGAACTCGCCGCGATACTTCGCGCCCGCAATCAGCGCGCCGAGGTCCAACTGCACGATGCGCTTATCCTTGAGCGTGTCGGGCACATCGCCCGTGGCAATTCGCTGCGCCAGCCCCTCCACGATGGCGGTCTTACCCACGCCTGGCTCGCCAATCAGCACGGGGTTGTTCTTCGTGCGCCGCGACAGCACATGGATTACGCGCCGAATCTCCTCATCGCGCCCAATCACGGGATCCAGTTTGCCCTGACGCGCCAGTAGGGTGAGGTCGCGCCCGTACTTTTCGAGGGCTTGGTATTTTTCTTCGGGGTTCTGGTCGGTGATGCGCTGTCCGCCGCGGATGTCTTGCAGGGCGCGCAGGATGGCGTCGCGCGTGACGCCGTGCATACGCAGGGCGCGTCCTGCCTCGCCTGCGGTGTCCGCCGCCAGCCCCAGCAGCAGGTGTTCGGTGCTGACATACTCGTCCTTGAGGCGCATCGCCTCGTCGAAGGCGGTATCCAGCGCGGTCTTCAGCCGTTGGGTGATTTGCGCGCCGACGGTGGACGCGCCCGACACCTGCGGGCGTCGCTGAAGGTCTTGCTCGACTGCGCTTTCAATCGCGCGAGGCATCACGCCCAGCTTCTGCAGCAGCGACGGCACAACACCACCCTCTTGGCGCACCAACGCCAGCAGCAGGTGTTCACAGTCAATCGCAGGGTGGCGATACCGCTCCGAGAGCTGCTGCGCCTCTTGCAGAGCTTCCTGCGCCTTAATCGTCAGTTTGTCAAATCGCATCGTCATCCCTCCAAGTTGAGTATTCTATTGTCAAGTTGCTTGACACGCACCTTATAATACCCAATCTTGGCACAGGGAGTTCCCAACCCTGCGATCGATGACGACTGGGAACGCATGGCGCCCCTCTCCCTCAGGTGGGAGAGGGGCTGGAGGTGAGGGTTAGCACCCGCTGCCGAAGTTGAACAGCACGGTCAGCAGGTCGGCATCGTCCACGGTGCCGTCGCAGTTCAGGTCGGCGGGGTTCAAGCCCATCGCCCCGAAGGCGAACAGCACACTCAGCAGGTCAGCGTCGTCCACACAGCCGTTGCCGTCCACATCGCCGTTGGAGAGAATGCACGGCGTGAACCAGAACCCACCTGTGAGGCTGAACGCGCCGCCTGTGAGCGCACTGCTGGCGTCGGGCTGCCCGACCGTGCCGCCGAGGTTGAACGCGCCGCCTGTGGCGAAGGTTATCCCGCCGCCGTCGATGGTCCACCAGCTCAGGTCATAGCCGCCGCCCGATTGGGCGCGCGCGGCTGCTGTGAGCAGTGTCGCTGCTGCGAGTATCGTCAGTGTCAGTTGCCATTTTCGCATGATATGCCTCCTTACTGTTTCGGTTGGTGGGGGCAGACACGGGGGTCTACCCCTACGATTTACGGGTGATGGGCAGACACGCAGGTCTGCCCCTACATACACGGGTTAGGGCGCGCCGATGCGCACGATGCCCGAAGCGCCCTCGCGTTCCAGTCGCATGGGTCGCCACACGCGGAACCGCTCGTTGTAGTTGCCAGGCACGATGCGCACCGTGCCGTTGCTGGGCACGCAGAAGGTACCCTCGTACACGGTGTTGAACGGGTTGGCAGAGGTACCGCGCTCGGAACTGCCGTCGTTGCCAGGGTCGCCTGCAACCGCGCGGTTCACAAAGGTCGGGTTCGCCATCTCCCAAATGTACCAGCGCACGATAGGGAAGGCGAGGTCTAAGCGCCCCCAACCCACCCAGACAGGGTCTCCAGCGGTAGGACACTTCCAGATGGGATTTCCATTGGCATCTCGCCCTGCCGTTTCCGCACACGAGCAAGTGCCACGCATTCGAAATGCGCTGTCGATGCCCGCGGAGCCAGACGAGCCGCCTTCTATCGTGCCGTTACCCACATACACCTGAGACGACCACAGGTTACGGTCGCACCCGGTCGCAGTGCCGTCCGTCGTAAAAAAGGTCACCCGCTTGAAGGTTCCGCCTGGATGATGAACCGCGCTGCCGCTGTTTCCAGAAGCCCAGTTGCCCGAGTCCCCGCCGAAGTAATAGGTTCCCGCAGGCGGCTCGTACAGCCCCAGCAGTGTCCAGTCGCTCTGGAAGTGCTGTTTGAGCAAGAGCGCGCCTGTCGTGCGTGGTACACTGTTCAAATTAGGCGGCGTGCCATTACAGTTGGCTGTCTGATAGAACCAGTACGCCTCCATTCCGTGTGCCGACGCTTGTGTGTTGATACAGTGCTGTGCAGTGGAAAAGATGGGCGCAAAGTCTGTACCTGTTCGATTCATCAGCTGTCCCGTACACAGACCCCAGTTAGCGCCTACCGGAAAGAGCATGCGGGCGACGCCCTGCTTGAGATCGTTATAGGCAGGATAGCAAGTGACATCCAGATGGCAGCCCAGCTCGGCGGGCGCAAAGTCAGGTTCAATCCCCTGATACATTAAGCCGATCGCGGTCAGTTCAGGGAGTTTCTGGGCATCTACAGTTTCGGGCACAAAAATCTCCACGCCGATGGTGTCACTGTACCAGAGGGTGGGCGCCCACCAGTAGCCCTCTTCATCGGGGTAGGCGCGCACGGGCAGCACGACCGAACCATCGGGGTGATAGATTTGAATAGTGATGCCCGAATCGAGCCGCCCCCGAAACTGTAAGCGCAGTCCGACAGCATTCTCGGAGCGCAGTTCCAAGTGGCATACCCAGCCGCCCAGAGCCGCGAGCCTTTCCCACTTCGCCTGAGCAATCAAGTTCGGAGGCGCGTCTATGGTGTAGCCTACCTCCAAGATGGGCTGGGCGGTAGTTTCCCCAGATGAAACCTCGCCGCGATACGGAGGTGATGTCGGCGGTAGAGCGATACGGTTCGCGCGAATGTTGGGTGCAAGCAGGGTCGCCTTCTGCTCCTGGGCGATCGGATTAGGATTAGTTGCACCGTCCCAAAAAGCGTTGTCGTTATCGGGTGAGTCCTCCTGTGCCAGCAACGGGAGGCAGAGTGCACCTACCACCAGTGCCACCAGTGTCAGAATGGATACTCGTCGGGTTCTCATGGCTGTGCCCTCCTTACTGCAGGTTAACGAGCACGAGTACCATGCCCGTTTTGCCTTTCTCCAGGCGGGTCATCGCCTTGCCAATCACGGTTCCGTGCGCGCGGGTGGGGTCGCTGGCTTTCATCGCGTGTCCAGGCAGGTCGGAGGTGGTCAGCAGGTCGCCGAGTTCGATGGCTTCGTGCGTGGCGTCGGCGTGAACCCACACGCGCCCACTCATCGCGATCGGGGTATGGTTCTCGCTGCCTTCGAGGTTGCCCAAGACGATGCCTTTGGACAGCCCGTTCGCGCCCGCCACAACGCCTGCCACGCGCGTGTTGTACGCGCCCCGCGCCTTGCGCAGTTGTCCGGGGTTATCGGGGTCAATCTCCACAACCGTGCCGGGTTCCAGCGTTTCGGTGGTGGGGAACTTCTCGGCAAGATCCGCGCCTGTAATTTCCAGCACCTTGACCGCGACTGTGCCGTCGCCGCGAATGCTCAGCAGGTCGCCCGCCGCGCTGTTCCAGAAGTTGAGTCGGTCGTTGGCGACAGCGGAGCCAATCAAGCCTGCGATGTGCCACTTGCGCGCCGTGTTGGTGTTCGTGAACTCCAAGCGGGCGAACTCGGCTTCGGCCTCGTGCAGGCGCAGGGTGGGACTAGACAATGTGCTGTTATGTTCAATGTGGAGGCGTCCTGTAGGTGCTGTGGTGCCGATGCCGACATTGCCCGCACCTGTGATTGTCAGGGTGCGCTGCGTCGCAAGCGTTGTGCCTGCGCCCAGCGAGAGCGCGTTGACGCCCCCCTGCGCCGCGATGGTTGTGTGCCCTGCCCCGCCGCCGCCCGTAGCGATGCCGATTTTTAGACGGTGGGTCGCGCTACCAATGCGGAGGTCGCCCTCCGTGGACGCCGTGTCCCAGTTGCCGCCGAGGATGTCCAGTTGCGCAGCGGGTGAAGTGGTTCCGATGCCGACATTGCCCGTGTTGGTGTTGTAGATATTGGCGCCACTAACTGCCCAGACGGTTGCGCTTGGGGGCAGCGGTTGCCACGAGGCGTTCCCGCTGGCGTCGCTGGTCAGCACGCGCCCCGCCGCCGCACCCGCAGGGATCTGAAGCGCGGTTGGTCCCCCAAGCCCCACGCGCAGCACGGTCGTGCCGCCTGCCAGAAAGTGGAAGCTATCGTCCGTGTCGCGGTACTGCAAGCCCCAGTTGCTGAACGCAGGGGAATGGGTAATCACCATGCGGTCAGGGTTCATGGTTCCCGATTGGAACATATTCAGCAAGGTCGCCGTGTTGGCATACGGGGTTGAGCCGATGCGCACGCGCGGAGAGAGCGTTGTTGCACCGACTTGAATCTCCAAGAACCGATCCGCGCCCGTCCAGACCGATACGGGCGGATTGAGTTGCACGGTAAACAGCCCGTTGGAGACATTCACGGTCAGCGCACCCGAATCCCAGAGCATTGTGCCGCCGGTGAGCGCGTCGAAGATACGGAATCGCATCGATTGGGACGGGTTGTTCAGGGGTGCGCCGCCTTGGCGCAGGAAGCCCTGATAAGTGAACGGTTGGGTCACGCCTTGCGCGTGAACGCCCGCAAGAATTGTAAGCGCAACCAGTGCGCTAAGTACCGATACTGCAAGCCATCGTTTCATTCCATCAGACCTCCTATGGGATGTATCCCGCCTCCATTATCCATAGGGGGTCTTACGAGAGTCTTAAAAAATGGGGGGTTTAATGGGACTTTGGTCTTAATTTGGGGTTTTTGGGGGGGAAATTCGGTTAGTGTGCATGTACCCCCCTCCTTCAGGTTCCCCCCGCTTCGTGAGGGGAACCGCGCGGGGCGCGCCTGCGGTTCCCCCTGTTCGCAGGGGGAACCCTAAGGAGGGGGTGTGCGATTTCTGTTTCTTTCGGAACGCCCTTTTGCTTGAATAGTTTCCTTCAAGGCATGGCAGCGTTCGAGGGCGATTCGGCGTCCCATCGCGTCGTTGAGGTGGATGGCGGCGTCGATGGCGTCGTGGGCGCGAGCGGTCTCGCCTGCGGTTGCAAGCGCGGCGGCGAGGTAGTAGAGCGTATTCGCGCGCCAGGGCGGCAGGTCTTGCGATTCCCAAAAGCGCAGGCAGGCGTGCAAGCCGTTGATGGCTTCGGCGTCGGGGGCGGTCATCCCGCGAACGCCGTAGTAGATGGTGCGGCTATAGTGCAGGCGGTAAGCGTCGTCTTGTCGGGCGCGTTGGGCGAGCGCGTGTTCGGCGTAGCGGCGCGCGGCGGTCAAATCGCCCATCTCCAGCGCGACGGTCGCCGCCAAGTCCCATGCGCTGGCAGCCTCGTGCGGGCGCTGCGCCATCTCCTGCTGGGCGGTCAGCTCCAGCGCGAGGCGCAGCGCGTCGGCGTATCGCCCCTGATACCGATACAGCATCCCATGCAGCCACTGGATGCTCTCCGCGTGGCGTCCGAGTTGCGCATCCAGCGCGTAGAGTTCGGCAATCAGCGTTTCCGCCGAGTCGAGTGCGCCCTGCTGGATGTCGATATAGGCGCGGGTGTAGAGCATCGGCAGCAGGCGCGTTTGGGAGCCTAACAGTCGCGCGAGCGTTTCCGCTTCGTGCAGATACGCCCGCGCCCGCTCGTATTCACCGCGAAAGTAGAGCGGCTCCAGCAGCGCGTCAATCGCGTCCAGCAGCAGCAGCGGGTCGCCCTGCTGGTGCGCGAACTGCACCGCCTGCTCGCGCCATTCAGCGGTGTGGCGTTCGGGGAAGAGGTAGCCTGCGAGGTAGTGAATCGCCAGATGCAGGCGCGGCTCGTGCGGGCACGGGTAGTACGCCCACAGCCGCTCCCAGTAGGCGTTCACGGTGTCCATCGCGCGGGCAGTGAAGGCGGTCTGCACGGTCCAGTAGAGCGCCCAGCCGCGCGTGATGGCATCGACGGGCGCATCGGGCGATTCGGCGAGCGCAAGTGCGCGGCGCGCCCATGCGCGGCTCGCCTCAAACGACTCCAGATGGAAATGCAGGCGTGCGAGCAGGCACATCGCGCGGCAGAGCGCGTCAGGTGAGGCGTCAGCGGCTTGCACGGCGCGCGCGAGCTGCTCGCGCGCCCACGATGCCGCGAGGCGCAAAACCAAGTAGCGTGCAATTTGCTCAATCAGCGTCAGCAGTGCGCCCGTCTGCCCCTGCTCATGCAGGTACTCCAGCGTCTCGCGCAGCAGCTCCTTGTGGTCGTCCCAGAAGGCGAGCCAATTGGGGAGTTGCGCCGTGCGGCTTTGGGCAGCGCGCGTCGCCGCCTGCGCTTGCACCCAATCGCTGATGGCGCGCCTGTAAGCGTGCGTCTCGTCGGGCGTCTGGAGCATCTGGGCGTACTCGCGCACGACTTCCAGCAGTTGGAACTTGGGCGCGTCGCCGTTGGGCAGGCGCATCGCCAGCCCTGCGCCGAGCAGCGTCTCCAGTGCGTCGGCGACGGGTTCCAGCGGCGCGTCGGGGTAAAACACCGCGTGCAGCGTCGCCAGCGTCCACGCGCCTGGCGACGCAGCGAGTTGGCGCAGCAGCGTCTGCGCGGCAGCAGGCAGCGTCGCGTAGCTAACATCCAGCACGCTGCGCATCTCGCGATGGCGCGGCGGGATGTCCACACGGTGCGTCTTGAGCCACTCCAGCCGATGGGCGACCGAGTTGAGCATCTGGCGCGGGCTAAGCACATTCACGCGCGAGGCTGCCAGCTCAATCGCCAGCGGCACGCCATCCAGCCGTCGGCACAGCGCGCCGATGATCGGCAGGTTCTCGTCCGTGATGCGGAAATCGTGCGCAACCTGTCGCGCCCGATGCACGAACAGTTGCACGGCGGGGCTGGCGAGTGTGTCGTCGCAGGGCAACGGCGCGAGCGCGACCAGTGTCTCGCCATCGACGCCGACGGGCGCGCGCGAGGTGACCAGCAAGCGGCAGTCGGGCGCGTCCTGTAGCAGGCGCGCGATGAGCCGCGCGGCGTCGGGCAGCAGATGCTCCAGGTTGTCCAGCACGAGCAGCAGCGTCCCGCGCTGGCGCAGGCAGTGCCGCAGTTGCGCGAGCGGTTCGCCTTCGGGCGCGACGCCCATCGCCAGCAGCGCCGCTTCGGGGAGTTGCTCGGCGTGCGTGAGGCTCGCCAGCGGCGTCCAGCACACGGCGTCGTGCGGCATCCAGCATCGGGCGACCTCCAACGCAAGGCGCGTCTTGCCCATCCCGCCCAGCCCCAGCAGCGTGAGGCAGCGCGTGTCGGGTTGACGCAGCGCACGCAGCAGCTCCTCCAGCTCCTGTTCCCGCCCCAAAAGGGGCGTCGCAGGGGTCGGCAGTGCGCTCTCGGCAGGCTCGACGGCAACGGAGAGCGCGGGCGGCGCGTTCCGTTCGGGCTTATCGGGGCGCGCGGGGCTTGCCTGCCGCTCGCGTCGCCTGCGGACGCCGCGCGAACGCTGGCAGTGCAACAGCGCAACGCGCGCCTTGTCGGGAACTGCGCGCCCCTGCTCGCGCACATACTGCGCATGCCACGCTTCGCAAAGCTGATGCGCCGCGTCCTCCAGCCCCTCTTCCAAGTAGAGCATCGTCAGCGCGTACAGCGGGTCAGGGTCATACGGCTGCGCGCTCACCAGCCGCTGGAGCCACTCGATGGCGGACACGCGCTCCCCATGCTGCAGGTCTAACTCCACCAGCTGGCGCAGCGCGTGGACATACCGCAGCTGGAGTTGCGCCGATTTGTCGATGATCCACGGCTCGTAGTAGCCCGCCATGAACTCGCCGTGGTAGAGGCTCGCAGCGTGCGCGTAGTGGTGGCGCTGTGCGCTGGGGTCGCTTGTGCGCTGCGCCAGCGCAATCGCTTCCTCGAACGCCAGCACATCGGCAGTGAACCGACTGGGGTTCAGCGCGACGGTCCGCGCCTCGCATTCCAGCAAGGGCGCGGACGCCTCGTCGAGGTGGAAGGCGTAGCGAAGGGCGTTCAGGGCGACGCTAAGGCTGTTGCGGGCGCGTTCAGGCTCCCTGTCGTCCCAGAATCGCGCGCACAGCGACTCTCGCGTGAAACGGTGCGGCGGGTGCGCTACTAAGTAGCCCATCAGGGCAGTGGTCTTCGCGGTACGCAGACGGTGAACACAGACCGTGCCACAACGCGCCTCGAAGCCCCCAAACAGCTGGAAGTACCAGCGTGGTTCTGGATTCAACGGTCTCTCCGAGCGAATTATACCAACTGCGCTGCCAGAGTTCGCAAAATATGTGTAAAGACGACCTCCCTCAGGTCTGAAAGGGTACATCGGTTCGGTACGGAGCTTGCGGGCAGGCGCGATTTTTCCCCAGCGGAGATGTGAGCAGGCAGGCGCGCCTTTTTGCCCTCACCCCCTTTGTCCCCCTCTCCCGCCCCGCGGGAGAGGGGGATTGTGGAGTGCGGAAGTGGAGCTTCCGCCCACGCTGAAGCTGCCGCTTCAGCACTCCAAACATGTCCGCGCGCGGCTCCCCTCTCCCACATCGTGGGAGAGGGGCTGGGGGTGAGGGCAAAAAGTGGGCGCACCTTGCACACAGCGAACTCAAGGTTGGTAAGCGTCTTTGCGATATGATTGCAACATGCGAATCGGGCAGGCACAAGACGTGCCCCTACAAGGTTGGTGTCGCCGCGCCTCCGTAGGGGCAACCCTTGTGGTTGCCCGCTGTGTCGAAAATACAGCGCATGGGCACTTACTACAGCTCGAAACTCTCCCCGAAGTAGTATTTCCGTGCGAGGGGGTCTGTAATCACCTCTTCGGGCGCGCCCTGCGCCACAATCACGCCGTCCGCAAGGATGTAGCTGCGGTCGGTAATGCGCAGCGTCGCGCTCACATTGTGGTCGGTAATCAGCACGCCGATATTGCGCGCGCGTAAGCCCAGAATAATCTCTTGGAGTTCCTCGATGGTCTTGGGGTCAATCCCCGTGAACGGTTCGTCGAGCAGCAGGAAGGCGGGCTGGAGGGCGAGTGCGCGGGCGATTTCGACGCGCCGTCGCTCGCCGCCCGACAGCGCGTAGCCCTTGCTGTGGCGCAGGTGCGCGATATGGAACTCCGTCATCAGTTGCTCGGCGCGTTCGCGACGCGCTTTGGGGGCAATCCCGCGCATCTCCATCACCAGCAGCAGGTTCTGCTCGACGGTGAGTTGGCGAAACACGGACGCCTCCTGGGGCAGGTAGCCCAGTCCTAGCCGCGCGCGCTGGTACATCGGCAGGCGCGTGATCTCCCGCTCGCCTACGAACACGCGCCCACCGTGCGGGCGAATCAGCCCGACAATCATGTAGAAGGTGGTCGTCTTGCCTGCGCCGTTGGGTCCCAGCAGTCCGACCACCTCGCCCTGCGCGACCTCCAGCGACACATTGCGCACCACCAGCCGCTTGCGGTAGGCACGCCTGAGATTCTCGGCGCGAATGGTCATTTTTGCCCCCCTCCTTCAGGTTCCCCCCACAAGTGGGGAGAACCGTGCCCTGATTCCCCCTGCGAAGCAGGTTCCCCGCCTAAGTGGGGCGAGCCACTACTCGGTTCCCCTTGCGAAGCATGGGGAACCTCAAGGAGGGGGTTTTGCTGACTGGACGCAATCTGCTGCGCCAGCTTCACATCTTCCGCCATCTGACGCCGCAGCGTGTCGACGCTCTCAAACTTCTGTTGCGGGCGCAGGCGTTGGAGGAAACGCAGGGTCAGCATCTGCCCATACAGGTCGTGGTCGGGCAGCCCAATCAGGTACGCCTCGATTCGTCCGCGCGCGTGGGCGAACATGGGCGGCGCGCCGACGCTCACGGCGGCGGGGTACGCCTCCGCGCCAAGGTGCGCCCAGCATGCGTAGACGCCTTCAGGCGGGGTCAGCAGCGGCTCAATCGGCGCGAGGTTCGCCGTCGGGTAGCCCAGCCCGCGCCCGCGTCCGTCCCCGCGCACGACGACGCCTGCCCAAGTGTACGGCTCGCCCAGCAGCGCGTGCGCCTGCTCCAACCGCCCTGCTGCAACCAGCTCGCGGATGCGCGTGGACGAAATCGGCGCACCGTCCGCATCCAGCACGCGCGGCAGGGCAATCACCTCGAACGCGCCCGACTCGCGTAGGGTTTGCACGCTGCCGCTGCGCCGATGCCCGAACCGAAAGTCGTCGCCGACGATTACGGCGTGGGCGCGTAAGCCACGAACCAGCACCTGTTCGATGAACTCCGTCGCACTAAGCTGGGAGAACGCCTGCGTGAACGGCTGCACGACGACCGCATCGACGCCCAAGCGTAGCAGTTTCTGCACGCGATGTGCCAGTGGGCACAGCATCGGCGGGCGTCGGTCGGGCGCGAGTACGGCGGCAGGGTGCGGCTCGAAGGTCAGCGCGACGGCGGGGACGCCCTGCGTCCGCGCCCAACGCACCGTCGCCTCCACCAGCGCGGCGTGCCCGCGATGCACGCCGTCGAACACACCCAGCGTCACGGCGCACCCGTCGGGGAACGCCCCACACAAGCCCTCAACGCCGACCACCCAGCTCATCCTTGGATCACCCGCGTCGGTCGCAGCAGCGGCGGCAGCCAGCGCGCAATCAGCGCGACCTTGCCCTCTGCATCGCGCACCACCACATAGCCCCCAGGCGTCCACAGCGGATGCTCCGCCTGCACGAAGTTGCCGTGTTTGAGGCGTTCCAGCACGGCGGGCGTCGGTGTCCACTGCGGCAGGTGCGTTAGCGCGTCAGCAATCGGAATCAGCCGCGCCTGAATGCTCGCGCGGTCGGTCAGCTGCTCCAGCGTGCTGGCGTCCTCCAGCCGAAAGTCGCCGATTGCCGTGCGCGTGAGTTGCTTGAGGTGCGCCCCTACCCCCAGCGCATCGCCAATATCGGACGCCAGCGTGCGCACATAAGTCCCCTTCGAGCATTCCACCTCGAACACTGCCATCGGGTAGTCGCCCGGCTCAAGGCTAAGAATCTCCAGTTTGTAGATATGCACGGGGCGCGGCTCGCGGGGCACTTCCTTGCCTTCACGCGCCAGCTCGTGCAGCTTTTTGCCCTGCACGCGCAGGGCGGAGAACATCGGCGGGGTCTGCATAATGCGCCCCTTGAACTTTTCGGCGGCGGCGCGCACCTGCTCCAGCGTCAGGTGCGGCGCGGGCTTTTGGTAGAACACCTCGCCGTCGGCGTCTTGGGTGTCAGTGCGGACGCCGAACTGGATGACCCCGCGATAGGCTTTCGGCAGCTCCTGCAGGTAGGGGGTCAGGCGTGTGGCGCGTCCGAGCAGGCACAGCAGCACGCCCTCCGCCAACGGGTCGAGCGTGCCCGCGTGCCCGACATCTTTGATCCCCGACGCGCGGCGCAGGTGGTCAATCACATCGTGCGAAGTTATCCCGCTCGGCTTATTGACGATGAGCACGCCATCCATCGCTGTGCCTCCGCAACCAAGATGCGCTCCGCTTCCGCGAGGCTGGTCTCTAAGGTGCAGCCTGCGGCGTTTTCGTGCCCGCCACCGCCGAACTGCTGCGCCAGCAGCGCGACATTCACCGCGCCGCGACTGCGCAGGCTCGCCCGCACCTTGTGGTTGGGCGACTCGCGCAGCATCATCGCCACCTCCACCCCGCGCACGGAGCGCACGAAGTTCACGATGCCCTCCGTCTCCTCCTCATGTGCGCCCGCCGCTTCGAACGCGCTGCGCGGGATGCTCACCCACGCGATTTTGCCGTCCTCCGTGCGCTGCAGGGTGGCAAGCGCAAGCCCCAGCAGCTTCACCGCCGAGAACGAGCGCGTCTCGAACACCTGCTCGTTGATGGAGCTGAGGTCTGCGCCTGCTTGCTGCAGCGCGGCGGCGATGCGCAGCGTGCGCGGCGTCGTGTTGGGGAACTTGAACGAGAAGGTGTCCGTGACGATGCCCGTGAGCAAGCAGGTCGCCACTTCGGGCGTCATCGGCAGGCGCATATGGCGCAGCAGCCGATAGACCAGCTCCGCCGTCGCCGCCGCGCGGGTGTCCACCAGCGCCACATCCGCGAACGGCTCCATCAGCACATGGTGGTCAATCTGGAGGATTTTTCGCGCCGCGCGTACCAGCGGCTCGTGCTTGCCCGCGCGATTGAGTTGGCTCTGATCGACCACCACGGCGACATCGTAGGTGGCATGGTGGGGATGCTCTACGCGAATCTGCTCCCAGTCGGGCAGGTATCGGTAGATTTCAGGCACGGGGTCGTGGCTGACCACCACAACATGGGTCTTGCCCATCTGCTTCAGGGCGTGATACAGCCCCAGCGCGCTGCCCAGCGCGTCCCCATCGGGATGCAGGTGCGGGACAATCAGAAACGATTCCGCCTCGTGCAGGAGTTGGGCGGCGCGCCTAAACGAGCCTTGCAAACGCATATCGCGCCGAATTGTACCCGACGGCGGGAACTTTTCGGCGCGATTCTCCGTCTATATAGGTAGCAAGCAACTACACACCTCTCTTGGGGGCGGCAGGTTTTGCTCTCCTTTGCCTGTCGTCCCCTTTTTTCCTGCCGCGCTTAAGATACACCGTCTGCACCCCGATTCCTGCCACTTTCCGTGCAATTTGGGGGCAAATTCGGCAATTCCAACGGGTCGGCGGGTACACTCTACACCGAGAGGAGGTAGGCACTTTGCGAGGCGTCATTATTGCAGGAGGGTTTGGCACGCGCTTAAGACCGCTGACCTTGCGGCGTCCGAAACCGCTGATGCCCGTTGCGAACCGCCCGTTTCTGGAGTATCAGGTCGCCCAACTCAAGGCGGCGGGCGCGGACGAGATTGTGTTCGCGACCAACTATTTGGCGGAGCGCATCGAAGCGCACTTCGGCGACGGGAGCCGCTTCGGGGTGCGCATGCGCTATGCGGTAGAGACCGAACCGCTCGGCACGGCAGGCGCGATTCGAAACGCCGTCGAAGGGCTGCCCCCCGACCGCGCGATTGTGTTCAACGGCGACATCCTGACCGACTTCGACATCGGCGCGATTGTACGCCAGCACCTTGAAAACCGCGCGGCGGTCACCCTGACGCTGTACCGTGTGAACCGCCCGCACCCGTATGGCGTCATCCAAGTCGCCGACGAGGGGCGCGTGCAGGCGTTTATTGAACCCACCGAAGAGCAGAAACGCGCCGCCGACCGCGGCGAGCCGATGGAAGGGAGCGACTTCATCAACGCGGGCATCTACATCATGGAGCCAGAGGTGATTGCCCGAATCCCGCTGCGCCCCTGTTCGATTGAGCGCGAGTTCTACCCGCAGATTCTGGCGGAGGGCGAGCGCGTGTATGGCGTGGAGGGGCGCGGCTTTTGGCTGGACATCGGTCGCCCCGCGCAGTACCTACGCGCCACCCGCGCTCTGCTCAGCGGCGAGGTCAAAACCGCCCTGCCCCCCGCAGGACACCGTACCGAACAGGGCTACTGGCTCGGCGCGGAGACCGAGATTGAACCCGACGCCGAGATCGAAGCGGGCTGCCAAATCGGCGACTACGCCTGCATCGAGGCGCGGGTGCAACTGAGCGGCTACACAGTCGTCGGCGCAGGGTGCGTCATCGGCGGCGGCAGTCGCCTGCACGGGTGCGTCTTGGGCGAGCGCGTGCAAATCGGCGACGGCTGCCACCTGATAGACTGCATCCTGGACGACGAGGTGGTCATCGAGCCCCATGTGCGGCTGCGCAACGCCGTGCTGGGCGCAGGGTCTATTGTGCGGGCGTACAGCACGGCAGAATAGGAGGACGCAACGATGCGCATCATCAATATCGACCTGCGATTGCTGGAGTATCCGCTGGAGACGCCGTTTTACCCGTCGTGGCTGCCGGGCTATCCGCAGACGGCGCACCGCGTGCTGCTGCTGACGCTGGAGACCGACGAGGGCATCAAGGGCTATGCGGCGGGCGTGGCGTTTCTGCGCGAGGGCGCGGGGCTGAAAGACCTGCTGCTACCGTTTCTGTTCGGGCGCGACCCGATGAATGTGGAAGAGGTCGTGCAAATCGCGCGTTCGGCGACCTTTCTCGGCTTGCGGTTGTGGTGGATCGAGATGGCGTTCTGGGACATCATCGGCAAGGCGGTGGGGCAGCCTGTGTATCGCTTGCTGGGCGGCTATCAGGAGCGCGTCAAGGCGTATGCCAGCACGGGCGAACTGCGCGAGCCGAGCGCACGGTTGGAGTATGTCGCGCACATCCGCGAGATGGGCATCCGCGCCGTCAAAATCCGCTTCCACAGCTGGGACTGGCGCGAGGATATGGCGGTCGTGCGGGCAATCCGCGAGCAGTATCCCGATATGGAGATTATGGTGGACGCGAACATGGGCTGGCGCGTGGCGGGGATGGCGCCTGCGCCAAAGTGGGACTTGGCAACTGCCCTGCGCGTCGCCGAAGAGTTGGGCGAGTTGGGCGTGCGCTGGCTGGAGGAGCCGTTGGACAAGCACGACTACGAGGGCTACCGCCGCCTGCGCGAGAAGTCGCCCGTACCGCTTGCCAGCGGCGAGATGAACCAAGACCTGCACGAGTTCCGCGAGTATTTGGTGCGCGACGCGCTGGATGTGCTGCAGCCCGATGTGTCGCTGTCGGGCGGCATCCTGCTGGGCAAAAAAATTGCCGCGCTCGCCGAAGCGTTCGGCAAGCAGATTGCCCCGCACACTTGGACGAGCGGGCTGGGGCTGGCGGCGAACCTGCAGTTGATGGGCGCGTGCCCCAACTGCGAGTGGGCGGAGTTCCCGTATGAGCCGCCGGGGTGGGACTTGCGCGCGCGGGACTACTTCCTGACCGAGCCGATTGTGCCCGACAGTGAAGGCTACCTGCCTGTGCCCAGCAAGCCTGGTCTGGGCGTGGACATCGACGAAGAGGCGGTGGCAAGGTATACGGTGGCGTTGTAGGGGCGCACGGCGGTGTGCCCCTACACCGTGCGCTCAATAGCGTAGATTGCCAGCCAGCGGAGCGGGTCGGCGCGCTGGTCGAATGGCTGCAAGGCGGCGAGAGCGTCCTCCATCGCTTGCTGGGCGTGGGCGCGCGCCGCGTCTATGCCAAAAAGCGCGGGGTAGGTCGCTTTGCCGTGGGCGCGGTCGGAGCCTGCGGGCTTACCCATCTGCTCGGTAGGCGCGGTCTCGTCCAACAGGTCGTCGGCGATTTGGAACGCCAGCCCCAACGCGCGGCTGTAGGCGTCCAGCGCGTCGCGTTCGGCATCGTTAGCGCCCATCAGCAGCGCGCCCGAGAGCACGCTCGCCCGTATTAGCGCGCCCGTCTTGTGCGCGTGGATAAACTGCAGTTGCTCCGCCGACACTGCCTGCCCCTCGCACAGGATGTCTTCCACCTGCCCGCCGCACATGCCCTGCACGCCCGACGCCTGCGCAATCAGCTCAATCACCTGCACGACGCGCTCGGGCGGGCTATGGCGCGCCTGCTCCGCCAGCAGTTCGAACGCTTTGGCGAACAGCGCGTCGCCTGCCAGAATCGCCATCGCTTCGCCGTACTTGACCCACACGGTGGGCTGCCCACGCCGCAGGCGGTCGTTGTCCATCGCGGGCAAGTCGTCATGCACGAGGCTGAAGGCGTGGATGAGTTCGAGGGCGCAGGCGGTGGGCATCACCTGTTCCGCTGTGCCGCCGAGCGTCTCCGCCGCCGCGATGCACAAAATGGGGCGCAACCGCTTGCCCGGCGAGAGCGCGGCATACGCCATCGCGTCGGGCAAGACGCGGGGCACAGGCGGCTTGTCGGCGAGGTAGCCTGCCAGCGCGGCGTTCACCTGCGCCTGTCGGGGAACGAGGTACTCCTGTAGCCGCGCCTGCCAGTCCATACCCAAAGGATACCCGCTACAGGCGCACAGGCGACTCGTGCAGCCGTATCGCCAGCAGCAGCCCGACCGCCGCCAGCGCGGTAATCAGCATCGTGCCCCCATAACTGATAAACGGCAGCGGGATGCCCACCACGGGGAACAGCCCTATCGTCATCCCGACATTCGTCAGCAGGTGGAAGGTGAACAGTGTCAGGATGCCCCCCGACAGCAGGCGATGGTACTCGTTGCGCGTGTTCACCATAATCCGCCAGACGGCATAGAGGAACGCGCCGAACAGCCCCAGCAGCCCGACCGACCCCACAAAGCCCAACTCTTCGGCGACCACCACGAAGATGAAGTCGGTGTGCTGTTCGGGGATGTAGCGTAGGTTCTTCTGCGTGCCGTGCAGGTAGCCCTTGCCTGTGAGTTGCCCGCTGCCGACGGCGATTCGCGCCTGCAGGATGTGGTAGCCGCTCTGCTTGGGGTCGGCTTCGGGGTCAAGGAACGACACGAGTCGCGCTTTTTGGTAGTCGCGCAGGATGTCGAAGTGCCATAGCCCCGCGAAGCCGAGCGCGCCCGCCACGACGGTGAGCCAGAGCCAGCGCGCCCGCGCTCCCGCCAAATAGACCATCGCGAACCACACCGCCGCGAACACCAGCGAAGTGCCCAAGTCGGGCTGCTTGAACACCAGCAGCGCAGGAACCGCCATGTGCAGTGCGGAGAGCAGGAACCCCTTCGGCGTGCGGATGGCGTCGCCCTGCCGCGCCAGCCACGCCGCCAGCGTCAAAACCAGCAGCAGTTTCGCGAACTCCGACGGCTGCAACTGGAACCCGCCCGGCAACTCCAGCCAGCGTTGTGCGCCCTTGCGCTCCGCCCCGAACACCAGCACGCCCAGCAGCATCAGCACATTCAGCGCGTAGAGCGGCTTGTAGAAGCGCAGCCACACGCGCGGCGGAATCGCCGCCAGCACAATCGCGCCTACTACCCCCACCGCCAGCCACACCAGCTGCCGACGAAACACGGCGGGCGACCACTGGTAGGTCGCGCTGTAGAGCGTCGCCAGCCCCACGCCGATCAGTAGCAGCGTCGTCAGCAGCAGGGGCAGGTCTACCTGACGCAAGCGCAGCCGTTCCGTTAGGGAGCCAAGTGCAGGGGTCTGAGTCGCCACATGGAGATTGTACCCCGCAAGCAGGAAGCGAGGCGCAAACGCAGAATCCCCGCGCGTGCAGGAGGCATACAGGCTATGGACATCCTCTCAGGTATTGACGGCACAGGACCGCTGGCGAAACTCATCTATCGACGCGCGGGTCGCTCCCGACGTATCTCCAGTTGGGACAAGACGGGCGGCAACCGCGACTTTCTGACGATTCTGCAAGGGGAGATTGCGACGCTCGCCAAGATCGAGGGCGCAGGCTGTATCCGACACATCTGGTTCACGGTCGCCAGCCGCGATCGGCTCTACTTGCGCAAGACCGCGCTGCGCATATATTGGGATGACGAGGACGAGCCGAGCGTGCTGGCACCGCTGGGCGACTTTTTCGGGCTGGGGCACGGTATCGCACGCTCGTATATGTCGCTACCGTTTACCACCGTGACGCACGAGGCGAACGAAGGCAACTACGGCGGCGGCATCGCGCTCAACTGCTACTTCCCGATGCCCTTTTCAACGGGCGCCCGCATCGAAATCGTCAACGACTGCGACACGGACATCGACGCCTTCTACTTCTACATCGACTACGAAGCCTATGATGCGCCGCTTCCAGAGAATGTGCTGCGCTTCCACGCACATTACCGTCAAGAATATCCCACGAAGGGGTCGCAGGGCAACCTGTTCGAGCAGCGCGTGAACTACTGGGAACTGCTGGACACGCCGAATGTCAGCGACGCCGAGAACTACCTGATTCTGGACGCGGAGGGCGCAGGGCACTATGTCGGCTGCGTGCTGTCGGTGGACAACATCGACCCGTTGCCCGTGATACGCAAACTCGGCAGCCAAGAGCAGGTCATCAAGGAATACACTTGGTGGGGCGAGGGCGACGATATGATTTTCATCGACGGCGAGCCGTGGCCGCCCTCGTTGCACGGCACAGGCTCCGAAGATTACCTCTGCCACGCATGGGGCATGCACCCAAAGGCGTACCTCTACGCGGGCGCGTCCATCCCCGAAAATGACCCCAAGTTCCCCGACCGCAGGCAGTGTACCTCGTACCGATTCCACATCGAAGACCCGATTCTTTTCACCAAGTCGATTCGGGTCAGCATCGAGCACGGGCACGCGAATCTGCAGGAGAACGACTATTCCAGCGTGGCGTACTGGTATCAGACGGAGCCGCACAAGACGCTGCCGCCGCTGCCCCCTGCTGCTGAGCGTGTCCCGCGGAATATGCGACCGTGAATAGCCTGTGGATTTTTCCGATCGCGATAGGGGCGGGCGCGTTCGGCTCGATGTTGGGGCTGGGTGGGGGCATCATCTTGGTGCCTGCGCTGACCGTGCTGATGGGCGTGCCGATTAAGCAGGCGGTGGCGGCGAGTTTGGTGGCAGTGGCGGCGACCTCCTGCGCGGGTGTGCAGACCTATCTGCATGCGGGGCTGGTGGACTGGCGGCTGGGTGTGCGGCTGCTGATCCCGACGCTGTGCGGCGCGATTGCAGGCGGGCTGCTGATTGGCTACATCCCCGAAGCGGCAGTGCGCTGGCTGTTTATCGCGCTGGTGCTGTATGTGCTGGGGCAGATGTTGTGGGCGATGCGGCGTCCCGTCTCGGCGCAGGCAGCGCGACCCGACTGCCGCACGCAATGGGATCCGCGACAGCGCAGGATTGCGGTCAGCCTCAGCGCGCTGGCAGGCGCGATCTCCGCGCTGCTGGGCGTCGGCGGCGGGCTTATCCAAGTGCCGCTGATGCACACCATCCTCAAGACGCCCCTGCGCTGCGCGATTGGCACCAGCACCTTCTTGATTGGCGCAACCGCCTCAGCGAGCGCGCTGCTGTATCTGGTACAGGGCAAACTGCCCGTAGACTATGTGGTGCCCTCGACGCTGGGCATCGTGATTGGCGCGCGGCTGGGCGTCAAGTTCGCCCAGCGTATCCCGACGCTCGCCCTGCGCCTAATCTTCATCGGTGTGATGCTTTACACGGTGGTGCGACTCGCGCTTCGGTGACGCCGTTTAGGGTATAATGCCGTTGGATGAGCCGACACGACAGACCCACCAGCCGACGCGACTTCCTGCGCGAGGGGTTGCGTTCGCTGGTGAACGCAGGCTTTGGGGGCGTGTTCGAGAAACTGGAGCGGGTGAGCGAGCTGATGGAGCGCGGCGAACCCAAGCCCGCGCCGCTGATGCCGCTGCTCAGCTGCGAAAGCCGCACGCTACACCCCCTGCTGGAGACAGGACAACTCAACATAGAAGACTGCGGCGCGCTGCTGAACGAGCTGGACATCCAGGGCGTCAGCCTCAGCACCCGCCACCTTTCCAGCATGCATCCCCGCGCGCTGGAACACCTGCGCGAGAGCTTCCACCGCCACGGCGTCGCGATTACGGGCATCATGGTCTCGGAGCCCGTGAACCTGAACGACGAGGCGAACCTAAGCCGACGACTGGACGAGATTGTGGACTGCCTGCACGCAGCGGCAGTCCTGCAAGCCCCGCTGATACGGCTGCACCTTGGCGGCGAGCGCGAGGACGAGCTGTTCGAACGCGCGGCGCAGTTC